>Ga0180218_1001411_pt1 | contig 14598 bp, 11 predicted proteins | sample eDN3rd37CKraftBY_FD_151334 | JGI IMG/M metagenome (GOLD analysis project Ga0180218, IMG submission 151334) | Enriched backyard soil microbial communities from Emeryville, California, USA - eDNA 3rd pass 37_C Kraft BY (version 2) (version 2) | ecosystem: Environmental > Terrestrial > Soil >...
GATCATAATCCTTCGAGCAATTCAGGCGGCAGGCGGAACGTGAGTTACCCCATGGCGCCGTCGAGCAATTCTCTTTGGCGTAGTCGCCCGCAGCAGCCGGCGCAGAAACGCCTGCGCTGGTGAAATCTGATACGAACCATTTACGCGCGATCATGTGGGCCCGGCAGCGGGGGCAACGTCGCGGCGACGATGCTGTTGGGTGAAGTGTCTCAAAAGCAACACACTCCCCATCACCATTTATTCATCAGCTCGACGGGTTCGTCATCTAACCCGAGCTGCTATTGAAACCAGCCCTGCCTTGAGGGACCTGTCTAACGCTATCACGAGTCCGCCCTAGAATGATTTCTCACGACGCCACTCTCCCGCGCCGCTCCACTTATTTATCGGCGGCAGCATGATCGAACGCGCTGTCGCCGGAACCGTGGCCCTCGCTGTACGGCTGCGCTGGCTCACCATTCTATTGGGCTTGGCGCTCACGGCGGGCGCCATTCACTATGTCGTCAACAATTTCGCCATCACGACCGATACCGGAAAGCTCATTTCCGCGGATCTCGATTGGCGCCAGCGCGAGTACCAGTTCGACCTCGCGTTTCCGCAGCACACCGAGACCATCGATATCGTCGTCGATGGCAAAACGCCTGAACTGACGGAAGCTGCAGCAGCCAAGCTCGCCGCAGCCTTGTCCGAGTCGAAACCCGATCCATTCCAGATCGTTCGCCGGCGCGACGGCGGCCCATTCTTCGAAAAGAACGGCCTTCTCTATCTTTCAGTGCCGGAGCTTACCCAAACGACGGAGGGTCTGATCAAGGCCCAACCTGTACTCGGCACGCTCGCTGCTGATCCGACGCTGAACGGCCTGGCAAAAGCGCTGTCTTTCGTGCCGCTCGGCATCAAGGAGGACCGCGCCAAGTGGCCGGACTTCGAAAAGCCTCTGGGCGTGTTGGCTGAGGCCATTGACGGCATTCAGGCGGGCAAGGAAACGAATTTCTCTTGGGGTGAGCTTTTCACGGGCGGAAAGCCGTCAGCGTCCGAGCTTCGCCGCTTCCTTGAGGTCAAGCCAGTCCTCGACTATTCCGCCCTCGAGCCCGGCGCCGAGGCGACCGCCCTGATTCGCCAGACTGCCGAGCGGCTCGGTCTGACGCCCGAGAACGGCGTGCGCGTGCGGCTGACGGGCGCCGTGCCGATGGCGGACGAGGAATTCGGCACCGTTGCCGAAGGAGCGGCTCTCAACGGAGCCCTAACGATCGCAGCCGTTCTGCTGATCCTGTGGCTGGCACTAAAGTCGGGACGAATCATCTTCGCTGTTCTTGTGAGCCTGTTCGCGGGACTCGCGATAACGGGCGCTCTGGGACTCTACCTCGTCGGCGCCTTGAACCTCATCTCCGTCGCCTTCGCCGTTTTGTTCGTCGGCATCGGCGTCGATTTCGGCATCCAGTTTTCAGTCAGATATCGCCACGAGCGCTTCAGCAAGCACGGCTTGCGCGATGCATTGATCGCCTCCGGAAAGAACGCCGGAAAGCCGCTGGCACTCGCCGCCGCAGCAACCACGGCGGGCTTCTACGCCTTCCTGCCGACCGATTATCGCGGCGTGTCCGAGTTGGGCCTCATTGCCGGCAGCGGCATGATCATCGCGTTCCTGACCAGCATCACGATGCTGCCCGCGATGTTATCGCTGCTCAACCCTCCCGGTGAAGCGCACGAGGTCGGCTATAAAGCCCTGGCCCCTGTCGACCGCTTCATGGCCCGGCATCGCCGCGCCATTCTCGTGCTGACAGGGATTGCCGTGGTCGCCGGACTACCGCTGCTCGCGAAGCTGGAATTCGATTTCAACCCGATCAATCTGCGCAGCGACAAGGTCGAATCCGTTTCGACCTTCAATGATCTCATGGCCGATCCGATGACTGCGCCAAACACCATCCAGGTTCTCGCCCCGAACCTGGCTGAAGCGAAAGCGGTGGCAGCCAAGCTCGATGCGCTGCCCGAGGCCGATCACACCGTGACACTCGCAAGCTTCGTGCCTGGCGATCAAACCACAAAGCTTGCGATTATTCGTGACGCAGCCGATTTGCTGGGGCCGACTCTCGAGCCCGACGAAATGGCGCCGCCACTATCGGATGCCGAGACGCAGGCGAAGTTGAAGGAGACGGCGAAGGCCTTCGACGAGGCTGCTCAACTGCCTGGCGCGCCGCCACTTGCCGCCCACATGGCCGAAACGCTGCGAAAATTAGCCGATGGGCCACCCGAGGTGCGGGCCAAGGCCGAGAAGGTGCTGCTTGACGGCTTGAAGCTGCGGCTCGCGCAAATTCGCTCTGCCTTGAAGGCCGAGCCCGTGACCCTCGAAAATCTGCCGCCTGAGATCGTCTCCGACTGGATCGCCGCCGACGGCCGCGCCCGCGTCGAAGTCGCGCCGAAAGGCGATGGCAACGACAACGCCAACCTCCGGCGCTTTGCCTCTGCCGTCCTCGCCGTCGAGCCTGAAGCAACGGGCGTGCCCATCCTCATCCAGGAATCGGCAAAGACGGTTGTGCGCTCGTTCATTCAGGCGGGGCTGCTGGCGCTGGGTTCGATAACGATCATCCTGTACATCGCGCTGCGCCGCGTCTCGGACGTTCTGTTGACGCTCGTGCCGCTATTGCTCGCAGCCGTGGTGACGCTCGAGCTTTGCGTGTTGATCGGCTTGCCGTTGAACTTCGCCAACATCATCGCGCTGCCCCTGCTGCTCGGCGTGGGGGTCGCGTTCAAAATCTATTACGTGCTCGCCTGGCGCGAAGGCGAAACGAGCCTGCTGGCCTCGCCGCTCACCCGCGCGGTGATGTTCAGCGCCATGACGACCGCGGTTGCTTTCGGAAGCTTGTTCTTCTCTAGCCATCCGGGGACATCGAGCATGGGCGAGCTTTTGGCGCTCTCGCTTGTGACGACGCTTGCCGCAGCCGTTCTCTTCCAGCCGATCCTCATGGGCCCGCCCCGGAACGCGAAGCCGGAAGACAAAGGCGCCTAAACAACAACGGCGCCGGTTAGAAACCGGCGCCGTATGATTTGCAAATCTGTCGCTTGCCGCCTTACGCGGCGTTGCGGCGCTCGCGCAGGAACTGGAAGAATTCGACGCCCTCTCTGAGGCGGCGCTTCATCATGTCGGGCTGCGTGACCATCTCGGCGACAATTGAAGCAATCTTCGGCACCCGGAAGTAGAACTTCCGATAGAAGTCCTCCACCGACGAGAAGATCTCGGTGTGCGAGAGACCCGGATAGTGCAGCGGCGCGATCTGAATGCCATTGGCATTGATGAGTTCGGCGTTCTCCACGTCAAGCCAGCCATTCTCGGAGGCCTGCTTATAGAGGAAAGTGCCGGGATAAGGCGCCGCGAGCGAGACCTGGATCGTGTGCGGATTGATCCGCGTCGCGAACTTGATGGTCTCTTCGATCGTCTCCTTCGACTCGCCCGGAAGGCCGAGAATGAAGGTGCCGTGGATCTTGATGCCGAGTTCGTGGCAGTCCTTGGTGAACCGCTCCGCGACCTCGACCCGCATGCCCTTCTTGATGTTGTGCAGGATCTGCTGATTGCCGCTCTCGTAGCCGACGAGCAGCAGGCGCAGGCCGTTGTCCTTGAGAACCTTCAGCGTATCGCGCGGCACATTCGCCTTGGCATTGCACGACCACGTAACGCCGAGCTTGCCGAGTTCCTTGGCGATCGCTTCCGCGCGCGGCAGGTCGTCCGTGAAGGTATCGTCGTCGAACATCAGCTCCTTCATCTGCGGGAACGCCTTGAGGATGTATTTCACCTCCTCGATGACGTGGCCGACGGAGCGGGTCCGGTAGCGATGGCCGCCGACGGTTTGCGGCCACAGGCAGAACGTGCAGCGGCTCTTGCAGCCGCGCCCCGTGTAGAAGGAGATGTAGGGATGCTTCAGATAGCCGATGAAGTAATTCTCCATCACGAGGTCGCGCTTATAGACCGGCGTGACGAAGGGCAGCGTATCCATGTCGTGCATCACGGGACGGTCCTCGTTGTGCACGATGACGCCCTGCGAGTTGCGGTAGGACAGGCCCTTGATGTCGCTCCAGGGCACCCCATCGGCGACGTCTTTGATCGTGAAGTCGAACTCGTTACGGGCAACGAAGTCGACAATCGGCGCGTCGCTCAAGCTTTCGTTTGATTGCACCGCGACCTTGGCGCCGATCAGCCCGACCTTCAGGTTCGGGTTCGTCGCCTTCATCGCCTCGATGACCTTGACGTCCGAATCAAACGACGGCGTCGAGGTGTGCAGAACGGCGAGGTCGTAATCGCGCACCTGCGCCAGAACATCCTGCAAGGTGGTGCGGTGCGGCGGCGCGTCGATCAACTTGGAGTTCTCGACCAGCGCGGCCGGCTGCGCCAGCCAAGTCGGGTACCAGAACGATTGAATTTCTCGCCGTGCCTGATACCGGGATCCAGCACCCCCGTCGAAGCCGTCGAACGAAGGAGCTTGTAAAAATAGCGTGCGCATGTCCGCGCCTTTCATATAGGCCTAACGGTCCCATCGGCGCCGACGCTGTAGCGGCGGCCCCTCCAATTAACAGCTCCGGGCACATAGCTCGCGATAAAGATCGCGAAGCTCAACATGTCGCGCAAAGGAGTGAGCAGTACCGAACTCTTTCCCCCACCGGGCAGCCGTTCGACTTGTAACGGAACGAAAAGGCGGCACGCAAGTGTCCCGGCGAGGATCGCCCACGCGATTGCGTTGAAGCCGCTCAAAGGCAACGCCGCCAGTGCGAACGGCAAGGGGTGCGTTACGACGGAGCCAGCATAACCCACGGGATCGACGAGACGTATCGTTCGCGCCCAGCGAAGTTCATGGGCCAGCAGCTCCCGGAAGGTTTTTTCGGCAAAGGTGTGGCCGATCGTGAATGGCGCGATTGCGACCTTGAGGCCGCTGCGACGGACGGCATCCCCCATTGCGTAGTCGTCTGCCAAGGTATTGGCGAAGGCCTCGAAACCGCCGATTCGGGCGAGCGTGCTCCGGCGCGTGGCGATGGTCGATCCGAAGCAGGGCTTCGCCAAGCCAAACTGAACGCCGACCAGAACGCTTGGCAGAAAGTGTTGATCCACAGCCGCAGCCGCAAGTCGGGACCAGAAACCGCCGATCGCGCAGCCACGATAGAGACAGGTCACCAAGCCGACACCGGGCTTCTGCAACGTGGCGACCACGTCGCGAACGTAGTTCGGCTCGACCCGCATGTCGCTGTCGCTGAGGATCAAGACATCGTGCCGTGCACGCGGAAAAATATTGAGCACGTTGGAAATCTTTGGATTTCCGCCGCTCTTTCGCGCCGAGACGGTGAACTCGACGTCTGCCCCCGGCAGAGCTTCTTTAAGCTCGCGCACCGCATCGATGGCGGGATCGGCAGCATCGTGAACCCCGCAGACCATCTGAATCGCGCCTGGGTAGTCTTGCCGGAGAAACGACGCGAGGCTGCCCGCAAGGCCCGGTTCGGCGCCATACAGCGGTTTGATCAGAGTTACGTCTTCCGTTCGCCCTAAAATCGACTTGGGCTGGCGCGCAAATCGTGCGACCAAGAAAGCAGCCAAAACGGCATAAGCGCTACCGATAACGGCTAAGAGGGTGCATACAAGCCACAGACAGGACGTCATTCAGACGTTACTTTCCGGTTCGGAGTGTGGGGAAGGCCAAATGGCCTTGGTGGGTAAGCTAGCGTTTACTGGACGGCTGCGATAGATCTGAGGTTGCCCGGCCGGGTGGTCCGGGCAAGGGGGAATATCGGGACGTGAATGTCACTGCTATGTTGAAGTGGGCCGGCTGCATCGTGGCCGCCGCGGGTCTTTCGGCCTGCGCCAGCGCATCTGCGCCTCAAATTGCACCTCAACGCTTGGCCTCGGTAGAAAGCGACGCCGAGCCGAAAGAGCCTGCCGATCCCCACGAAAAGTTCAATCGCTCGGTTTTCGAAAGCAACCAGGACTTCAATCACAAAATCCTGTATCCGGCTGCGAAAACCTACAACGAGAACATCCCTGAAGAAGTTCGCGACCGTGTCACGGCATTTGCGACCAATCTTTCCGAGCCGATGGTCTTTGCAAACAACGTTTTGCAGTTCCGGCCGGCAGCTGCCGCCACGACTCTGGGACGGTTTGCACTCAACTCCACGCTTGGACTCGGCGGCCTCTTTGATGTCGCGGCGACGCAAGGCATGGCGCATCAGTCTGGCGACTTCGGGCAGACGATGTACGTCTGGGGCTATCGCGAGAGCGCGTACTTAATGCTGCCTGTCCTCGGCCCCACGAACGTGCGCGACGCAATTGGCACGACGGTGGAATTTGCGGCCGGTATCCCGGCCGCAACCTTGATCCCGACACAAGCGGCGACCCTCGCGAGCCACGTCAACATCGCAGGCAGCGTAGCCAGCCCGTTATCGAACTTGAGCAGAGCGGAAGATATGCAGACGCTCGAGGAAAGCTCGATCGACTTCTACTCGATGCTACGCAGCGTGAGCGAACAGAAGCGCCAGGCTGAGCTTCAGGAAGCGCTTGATACGAGCATCCTGACCGCGAACCCGCCGCCGCCCGATCCCGGTCCGGTCGAGCCTGTGATGGAACTCGTTTCCTCGCCGATGATGCTCAGGAAGCGTCAGATGACGGACGTCCCGAAAATATCCGGTGGTACGGTCATGGTCGTCGGCCCTCCGACGCCCGTCGAGACGCGCTAACGGGCTAGAATTCAGTCGAACAAGAAGGGCGCGGCGTTCCACGAAACACCGCGCCTCATTTTTTGGCTTGCTAACGCGAAGCCGAAAATCGTGGTGGGCCTGCTGAATGAGACCGGCCACGATATTCAGGCATCAGCTGCCCGACAGCAGCCTGTCGCCTTGCTTCTTGAGAGAAGCAATTAGCGCGTCAGGTCCGCCCGACCTCAGGATTGACGTGAACTCGGCGCGACGGCTCGCAAGCTCGCTGATCGTACCGTCCAGATAGACATCCACAATCTTCCATTGCGGCCCGGTCTTGCGCATCAGGTAATTGATCGCAACAGGCTTGCCGTTGCTCTGCACGATGCGCGTCTTCACCATCTTGTCGGATGGCGGACGATCCGTGATTTCGGCAATCTCGAATGTCTCGCCGGAGAAGCCGTCAAAGCGCTTCGCATAGGTCGCAATCATCATTCGCCCGAAGGCTTCGGTGACGGCGGCCTTCTGGTTGGGCTGAAGCGTTTCCCAGCTCTGACCAACAGCCGTGCGCGACATTGAAGGGATGTCGTACGTCGTCGAAAGCACCGGCGCGAGGGCTTGGTAGCGGCCCTGGACGCCTAGAGACTGCGCCTGCTTCATGGTGTCGAGGAGTTTGGCGTTGAGCCCGTTGATCGTCTTCTCAGGCGCATCCGCAGCCTGCGCGCCTGCGAGGTGCGGCGAGCCGAAGAGCCCGATCATCAGTGCGGCGACCGAAACTCGCAGAATATGTATTTTCTTGGCCGGGACCATTGCCCCTCCCTGATTGTTTTCGAATTCAGCATTCCGTCGGCGAGAAAATTCTCAGCAACGAAAATGTGTCCTAGGTCGACACGGTGGCGGCATTTAGCCAGTTTTCCCACAGCTGTCTTCAATTTGTGAGGCTTGAGCGCCACACATCCCCATAGAGTCCGGTCCATAGTGCATGATCCATTTTTTGCGCCGTGTCATAGGTCCATATTTGGAACCGTTACAGGGACACGTGTCGGGGGAGTTCGGTCGATGGACGCAGTGGTGCCTCGGGTTTCCAAAACACCGCTTTTGGACCAGGTCGATACGCCGGCCGATCTCCGCCAATTGTCGGAGAGCGAACTCCCGCAACTCGCAGCCGAACTCCGCTCCGAGCTCATCGATGCCGTCTCGCAGACGGGTGGCCATTTGGGCGCGGGGCTCGGCGTCGTCGAGCTGACGGTTGCCCTCCATTATCTTTTCGAGACGCCCCGTGATCGCTTGATCTGGGACGTCAGCCACCAGTCGTATCCCCACAAGATCCTCACCGGCCGCCGTAGCCGCATCAGAACGCTGCGCCAGCCGGGCGGCCTGTCCGGCTTCACGAAGCGCACCGAAAGCGAATACGACCCCTTCGGCGCCGCCCATTCGTCCACATCGATTTCTGCTGGTCTTGGCATGGCGGTCGCGCGGGAACTGTCCGGCGAAACGAACAACGTCGTTTGCGTCATCGGCGATGGCGCCATGAGCGCGGGCATGGCCTACGAGGCGATGAACAACGCCGGCGCCCGTAATGAGCGGCTGATCGTCATCCTCAACGACAACGACATGTCGATTGCGCCTCCGACCGGTGCGCTATCCTCATATTTGGCGCGGCTCACCTCGAGCGGCTCGTACCTGTATGTTCGCGACATCGCCAAGCAACTGGCGAAGAACTTGCCTAAGAGCTGGGAACGCCGCGCCGCTCGCGTCGAGGAATATACGCGCCATCTCTGGCAGGGCGGGGCATGGTTCGAGGAGCTGGGATTCTACTACGTCGGACCCATAGACGGCCATGATCTCGGCCAGCTGTTGCCGGTCCTGAAGAACGTCCGCGATGCGGAGCTGGGCCCCATTCTCGTTCACGTTGTCACGCAGAAGGGCAAGGGCTACGCGCCCGCCGAAGCGTCAGCCGACAAATATCACGGCGTCGCCAAGTTCAACGTCGTAACAGGCGTGCAGGCAAAGCCGGTGGCGTCTGCGCCGTCCTACACGCGCGTATTTGCCGACAGCCTGATCGAAGAAGCCAGGAAGGACGAGAAGATCGTCGCCATCACCGCGGCCATGCCGGACGGGACGGGCCTCGATATCTTTGGCCGCGAATTCCCGGACCGCACGTTTGACGTCGGCATAGCCGAACAGCACGCGGTCACGTTTGCCGCGGGCCTAGCCACCGAAGGCATGAAGCCGTTCGCTGCGATCTACTCGACGTTCCTGCAGCGCGGTTACGATCAGGTCGTGCACGACGTCGCGCTTCAGAGCTTGCCTGTCAGATTTGCCATCGACCGTGCCGGCTTCGTCGGAGCGGATGGCGCAACGCATGCCGGAACGTTCGACCTCGCCTACCTGGGATGCTTGCCCAACATGGTCATCATGGCGGCGGCGGACGAGGCCGAGCTGAAGCACATGGTCGCCACCGCAGCGAGTATCAATGATCGTCCGAGCGCCTTCCGCTATCCCCGCGGCGAAGGCACGGGCGTTGCTTTGCCAGAAGCCGGCATCCCGCTTGAAATCGGCAAGGGACGCGTGTTGCGCGAAGGCTCGACCATCGCGCTGCTCTCGCTCGGCACACGCTTGCAGGAGACCTTGAAGGCCGCTGATCAATTGGCGGCACTCGGGCTGTCGGCAACGGTCGCCGACGCTCGCTTCATGAAGCCGCTCGACACCGAACTCATCCGGCAACTTGCCGAAAACCACGATGTGCTGATCACGATCGAAGAAGGTTCTGTCGGTGGCTTCGGCAGCCACGTGCTGCACTATCTGGCGGAGAACGGATTGCTCGATCGCGGCCTGAAGGTCCGCAGCATAGTTATGCCGGATGTCTTCGTGGACCAGGATAAGCCCGAGGTCATGTATCAGCAGGCGGGACTCTCGGCCCAAGGGATCGTCGAGACGGTGCGCAAGGCGCTCCAGATGAACAAGCCCACGGCTGCCCGCGGCCGCGCCTGACCAACCAACGGGCTGGCCTCGATCGAGGCGGCGATGCGCTCCCGAAAAATTCAGCGCTTGCTGCGAGCGTCTTTCTTATCCGGTCCCGCAATGACGGTCCGGCACGCGGGGCTCAATTTTTTGATGTTCTTGTTGAGGCACGCCACGATGCGTTCCTCGTTCGGGATGTCCCAGAAGCAGAGGCTGAGCACATCCGGTGTGCAAGCGGCCTGCTCTTCAGCGGTCCCGCTGTGAGCGAACGAAGCGCTGGTCTGCGCAAGAGTGATGATCGCAGCTGCAACGCAGGCGGCGGGTATTTTTTTGATCAGAGTGTTGCGTCGCACGTGTCGTTGTCCTTCGCCAAGAATATCCCCCACGTTGTCCCATTCACTGTGGGCGAGTTTTTCGCGTGAGCTGACCCCCAGTCATCACCACTCGGCAATTGGGACTGAGCTTCTTCAGATTACGCTTCAAGCACGCGACGATGCGGGATTCATCCGGAATTTGAGCCGAGCAATACTGAAATACGTCCGGCGTGCACGCCTCTTGCTCTTCGCGCGTGCCGCTGTGCGCGAACGCCATGGTCGAAATCCCGCCGGCGAGAACGACGCCAGCTAGCGCCAACGATGCCATGAGTGCTCTCGACTGCTTCACTGTCCGGTCTCTCGCTGATCAGAGGGGAGTTCCGGCATATGCCCCGGACCCATGTTGAGACTAAGGCAGAGGCTGAGCGAAAGGCGTTCGCTCTCTGGATTTGCTGTCGCCGATGTCCCCCGCAGCGGCATGCCTATGGGGTCGTACCGGACGGGGGCGCGCTGGGCGTAGGCTGACCTGCGGGCGGCGTATCCGGCGCCGAAGGTGCGGCGGCCGGGGGAGGTGATGGAGGTTCGGCCGCGGGAGCAGCACTCGGTGCTGGCGGCGGCGCGGCGCTTTCCTCAGACGCCGCTGAACGGACTTCACAGAGCGTCGAAGAATCGAGCGACGTTTTATTCATGAACGCCCAGTTCGCGAATGCAACGTAGCAGACAGCGACGGCTTCCCTGTTCTGCAGCGTGACAATGACGTTGTCGGTCTTCACCTTCTCGGTCACGCGCTTGGCGACGTCGAGCGGGATGAGCGTCACGGACTTGACTTCGAAGCCCTTGGCGACGAGCGCAGTGAACGACGACTGCATCCGTTCGTCCGCGGAGGCCGCGACCGGAAGCAAACCCATGGTGACTGCAAATAAGAGTCCGGGGCCAATGCTGCGCATAAGATCCTCACTGCTCCAGTCGCAATCCGCTATTCCGTAAAAAAGTCACTACTACGGCGCGGCAAGCCTCTCAATACGGCAATGCCCGCCATACGCTCAGACTTGGGGACAAGATGGGCTTCTCCAACGTTGCTCGCTATCAGGCCTTTTTGCCCGAGTCGTGAGGATAGAAAATTGCGACTGGCGAGGCGTAGTCGGGCAAGGTCAGGCGCGAAGGGATTTCTTCCCCGCCCTTGAGAAAATCAGGCAAGAAATGCGTGTGAGCGCCTGGCGGTGATGTTTCCGCCGGAGATGGAATTTTTGTGAAGACCTCGATGCGAGCCGCTGCGGTCTCGACCACGCGCGCTGGGCTGGCCGCAAGGATCTGCTTGCCGATCGAAGCCATCGCGTCAGACCAATGCCGGCCCCTTTGGCATGTCAATTCGGACGCAAGGAGTTCATCGCCGGTGCGGATGCAGAACCGCGAATTTTTGCGGCCGATGCCAAAATCAAACAACAACTCCCCCTGATGCTCGGCATCGATGGCATCCAAGTCGGGTCCAAGCGTTTGGATGGCCTGCGATGAGGGGACGACGGCACGCGCTCGCGGCAGGCCGAGAACGATTGCGCCGCCCTCGCTGAAATAGAAAGCGCGAACCTTATCGTTTAGGCGCAATCGGAACGAGGCATCCGGTGCTCGAGCGATCATCGAGCCCGATCCCGCCTCGACGCTGATCGGGCGTTCGGCCGTACAAGGAAATTCAGCCACCGCGCCCGGCGCGCCGGTTACCCACGTGCCGGCTCGCCCCACGATTGTCCCTGCGGCCCAAGTGACGAGTTCCTCGCACGTCCAGGGAAGAAGCTGCACGCGGACGGACAGCTTTGAAAGTCTGACTGGCAGCTCCGACCAGACAGCATCGCGCTGGCCCTCGCTCATGGCGATCCAATCACCAATCTCACGGCCGGTGCGGCCGCATCCAAGGCAGTAACCGGTAGCATCGTCGAGCTTGCAAATGCCAATGCATGGCGAATGGCGCATTGTTAGAGAACGTCTTTCAAGTGAGGTGGAGGGTGGAGGCGGGGATTGGGTGTCAAGCAAAGGTCAGCGTGCGACCCTTTCATGATCGAGGGCAATGAGCCACCCGAACAGCAACCCAATTGCTGCCCAAAGGATGAACTGAGTACCCAACGATGCGAGGCGGAAGTTCCAAAGCAGATCGGCAGGGAATGTTTCTGGCACTTCGTTGATCGCCGGTAAAGCGAAGGCAGCCAGCGAAACCAGCAGCAGATAGGTGCCGATGCCCAGCATCGACGCGTTCCACCCGCCGAATTTCTGAAAGACTTGCCGCCCGAAGCTAACCGCAATCGTCAGCGCCAGGAGTGAGACGACGACCATCGCGAAATAAAGCTGCGTGCGATAGGCGATCGTCTCGCCTTGGCCGACTGCCGGAGGGTTCGCCGGATATTTGAGATAGGGCACGAAATAGAGCGCTAGAAAGCCAATCGCCGCGATGACGAGCGCGGTGCTTCGCGGTGAAAGATGAAGCAGGCGTCCACTGACGAATGCGTAAGCGAGCGCAAAGAGACCGCCAAGCGCAGTCCCGTACAACGCAACGCCGGCGAGAAGGCCGGTGCTCGCCTGAACATCGCGGCTGACAAGTTCGGGTTCGCCGTCGGCACCATGAGCGTGGGATTGCGCCGCTTCCTCGAAGGCAATAGCGCGGTCAATGTGCGGTTCGCCGATGACCTTGGCGAAAGCAAAGGCCAATAGGCTAGCGATGAGCCCGGCAATCATGCCGCGCACGAGCAGGGCGCCCATTTTGAGATCTCCGCTAGGCTAATGGCAGGGGAAGCCGAGCAGATGGCGGCCGTCGTGCACGAACTCGTGCACATAGGAGCTATTGAAGATCGAAACAGCGCCTTCTTCGACGCCGACGAAATACAGAGCTAGGACGAACAGCAATCCGACGAAAATCGCCCATGGCAAAATTTCGTGTAGCGGAACGGGCGCGGCAGCCGAGCCGCCTGATACGATTGCAGGGTGTGACATTCGTTAGTGCCTCCGAGGGATTTACGCGTCCCGTTTCAAGCTCTGTTGCGGTCCATAGGAGGGTCTGACTTTCGATGGACGCTATCAATGTCCCCGATTACAGTGGCGCGACCGTTCCGGAATTTCACCGGCTTCCTGCCTATGGCGATGCGTTCGCCAACATAAGCCCGGCCGGGTTTTTGTCAACGAAGCACCGGCAAACATGCAGTCGCGGGTTACATTCATCGCCGCCGCCTCGACCGCCGCCACGAGAGCCGGCGCGTTCCCGGCGGACGAAGGCTTAGACGTCTTCGGCAAGAAAGACGCCGCTGCACTGGCCAAAAGGTTGCGGCGATCAGGGCCGGCGCTGACGAGCCCGGCGGTACGAGCATTGGAAACGGCAAGCGCATTAGGTCTCGACCCGGTCGTAGACGAAGAACTGCGTGATCTAGACCTGGGCCGATGGGCTGGATGCACGTTGAACAATGTTGCGGAGCGCGAACCGGAATCTTTCAAATGCTGGCTTTCCGATCCGGCCGCTCATCCTCACGGCGGAGAAAGCGTTGAAGCGCTCGTCTCGCGAATTGCAATTTGGCTTAACGGCGTCTTGCCGCGGCAGGAAAATATCGTTGCAATTACGCATCCGGCAGTCATGCGCGCAGCAGCCGTGGCGGCCATCCACGCGGACCCGATGACGTTTTGGCATATCGATATCGGGCCCTTGGCCGTTCTCGAATTGAGTTCCAACGGCCGGCGTTGGATGCTGCGCGGGCTCGAAAATTGAGCGCAGTGGCCATTCCCAATCGGCGGGAATTCGCAATCCCCGAAATGAACGGCGTTTAATCCGTACGCGTACAAGATGTTTGCTGACTTTGTCCCAGGATTAAAGTTACGATAACATTCCTGATACTCTGGAATATCATAGCCAATTGCCCGAAAAAGCTGGCAAGTGCAGTAATTGCACGTGCACCAACGGAATGCCGCGCAAAGTATTTCACGCCCAATTCATGTCGACGCTCAAGCTGAGCCCCCCAGTTAAGCGAGGAAAATATGGTCGGAGTAAAAAGCAGCCACGCTAACGCGGCGGCGCTGATTGCGTTGTTCGCATATGCTTCATTAACGCCCGTCTCGGCACAGGAGATCGAACACCACAAGAAGGAAGCGGCCAAAGTCGAAGCGCCCGCCCCAGTGGTGTCGCAAGAGGAACTCACAAAGGCCGGAAGCGATTCGAAGCAGTTTCTGCATACCAACGGCAATTACGAGCAGACGCGCTACTTCCCCGGCAAACAGATCAACGCATCCAACGTCTCGAAGCTTCGCCCGGCGTGGATATTCCAGATGGATGTGAAGGAGTCGCTCGAGACGACGCCGATCATCGTCGGCAATGTCATGTATGTCACGACGTCATTCGATCATGTCTATGCGCTCAACGCCAAAACCGGCGAGCAGTACTGGCACTACAAGCACAAGATGGGGCCGATCACGACCTACTGCTGCGGCCCGAACAATCGCGGCGTCGCGGTCGCCGATGACAAAGTCTATTTCGCAACGCTTGACGCCAAGCTTGTAGCTCTTGATGCAAAAACCGGCAGCCTCGTCTGGGAAACCGAGATTGCCGATCCTGAATCGGGCTACAGCGAAACGATGGCGCCGACAGCCGTCAACGGCAAGATATTGATCGGCACAAACGGCGGCGAATACGGCATAC
>Ga0180218_1001412_pt1 | contig 14598 bp, 18 predicted proteins | sample eDN3rd37CKraftBY_FD_151334 | JGI IMG/M metagenome (GOLD analysis project Ga0180218, IMG submission 151334) | Enriched backyard soil microbial communities from Emeryville, California, USA - eDNA 3rd pass 37_C Kraft BY (version 2) (version 2) | ecosystem: Environmental > Terrestrial > Soil >...
TTCAATATGAGCGTGACCGTGCAGTGCAGCATAAACGGCTAAATTTTTATGCGCCCGGTGCGGCATTGTGTTCGGGTCTGGTTCAGAAAAAAAATGGCAACTTCCTGCGACTGAGCTAAGAGTGCTGCGTTTCTGAGGTGTACGCTCTCAGGCGAAACGGGAAGGAAAAATAGAATGCGCAAGTGGGTTCTGGCGGTCGCAATGATCGCAGCGGGTCCGACCGTCGCCATGTCCGCCGATGCGGACGCCGGCAAGACGATCTTCAACAAGTGCAAGGCTTGCCACCAGGTCGGCAAGAACGGCGTCGGCCCGCATCTCGATGGCGTTGTTGGCCGTAAGGCTGCAAGCGTCGAAGGCTACAACTATTCCGAAGCGCTGAAGAAGTCCGACATCACTTGGGATGAGGCAGCACTCGACAAGTGGATCACGGATCCCAAGAAGGACGTTCCCGGCACCAAGATGATCTTCGCTGGCATCAAGGATCCGGACGATCGCGCCAACCTCATCGAATATCTCAAGACGCTGAAGTAAGCTTCATCGTCTGACAAAATCAAAAGCGCCGCGAGGACGTGATCCCCGCGGCGCTTTTTTGTTACCCCTTAGAGCGGCTGCACCTCTCTGCTATCGAGCTTCTCGAGCATCTGATCGATCGTCCGGCCGCCGAGCCTCAGCTCCGGCGCAATATCCTTGAGCGGCACCAGCACGAACGCCCGCTCGCCGATGAGCGGATGCGGCACCTTGAGATCAGGCTCCGAAATCTCGAGATCCCGAAACGTCAGAATGTCGACATCGATGACGCGCGGCCCCCATTTGAGCGTGCGGACGCGCCCCATCTCATTCTCGACCGCTTGGCAATGCAAAAGGAGATCGTGCGGCGACAGCTCGGTTTGAACAGCCACACAGGCGTTGACGAACCACTCCTGATCGGTAACGCCCCACGGCGCCGAACGATAAAGCTTCGATCGCGAAACCACGCGGACGGAACCGTCTGCCGTCAGCAGCCGGATCGCCTCCTCGATATTGTGAACGCGGTCTCCGAGATTGGTGCCTAACCCAAGAATGGCATCGAACGCGCCCCCCTCGCCGCGCAGCTGCGCTTCAGCGCGGCCGACTTGCCTCATTGAGCGTGTCTCCCGGCCAGCAATCAGTCGTACTTGATATAGGCAAAGCGCATGTCGCCCTGCGGCGTGCCTTCGAGGCCCTTGCCCTCCTTGCCGGGCTGCCAGTGCACGACCTCTTCGATCTTCTTTGCAAGCTCGAGATCCTTCGACGTAATGCCCTTGGACGCATGGTTCATCAAACGAACCTCGACCCAGGCATAAGACAGTGTCATATCCGGATGATGCCACGCCGCCTCGGCAAGATGGCCGACGGTATTGACCACCATGAGCGTGCTTTTCCAGCTTGCCGTCTTGTAGGTACGCCTTATCCAGCCATTCTCGAGCTTCCAGGTCGGCAGATTGGCTTCAAGCCAAGCCTTAACGTCGTCATCGGCCATTGGTTTTTCGCGTTCCGCACTCATCTTGCCCTCGACCTCCAATTATCGGACAACCAGCTTCTTTAAATTCTACCGCCCCCGCACCCGCGAAAGCAAACGGGTGCCAACAGCGGTTTTCTAGAAAGGACCGTTTTAACGTGAGGCCTTTTCCGGCGTCCTCTGCCGCGATCCGCGTCACGGCTCCCGCGCGTCTGCACTTAGGGTTCCTCGATTTGAACGGGGACCTGGGACGGCGCTACGGTAGCATTGGCTTGAGTATCGACCGCCCGGCCACCGAACTCGCCGTTGCGCGGGCCGATCAGCATTCGGCAACCGGACACGAAAGCGAGCGCGCCCTTGCACTCATCCGCAAGTTCACCGGCGAGCGGCCGGACAACGGCTACGCCATAAATATTACCGAAGCGATTCCAGCCCACGCTGGCCTCGGCTCGGGCACGCAACTTGCCCTCGCAATCGGTGCAGCCGTGGCAGCCCTCGAAGGGCGCGAATTGTCGGCAGCCGACATCGCCTCGCTTGGCGAACGCGGTGCACGATCCGGAATTGGCGTCGAAGCGTTCACTTCCGGCGGCTTCATCATCGACGGCGGCAAGGGCAAGACCGACAGGCCCCCGCCCGTGACGCTCCGCTGTGATTTCCCGGCAGAGTGGCGCGTGATGCTGATCTTCGATCGCAGCAACGCTGGCGTCTCGGGCGAAGCCGAGGTGAGCGCCTTTGCGGGCCTGCCCCCTTTCCCCGAATCGAGCGCAGCTCACATCTGCCATCTGGTGCTGATGAGGCTGATGCCCGGGTTGAAGGAACAAGACATTACCGCTTTCGGTTCGGCCCTGACCGAGATTCAAGAAATCGTCGGCGGCCATTTCGCCTCAAAACAGGGCGGGAGTGCATGGACGAGCAAGGCCGTCGGAAACCTCGCGTTGCGTATGCGAGAGCTGGGTGCAACCGGTATCGGACAGAGCTCCTGGGGGCCAACCGGCTTCGCCTTTGTCGACAGCCAAAAAGCGGCAGAACGCCTCTATCATTCTTTATACGAAGAGGCTAAAGGCGTCGGGCTCGAAATCCTTATCGCACACGGCCGCAACTCTGGCGCCCGCATCGAAACGCTGCGAAATCCAAAAACGAATGGAGCACTAGATAAATGAGCGACGCCACCCCTATTCTTCATATGCTCGCGCCGCAGAAGCACATGAGCCCGTTCGATGTGAACATGGCCGCCGATGCTGGCTACAAGGTGATCGTTCCCTACATCAACGTCGAACTGGGCGAGGTCACAGGCCTCATTCAGGATGCCATCTTCTCGCGTCCCCCGAACTACGGCGTGCGCACCGGTTTCTTCATGGGCGGTAAGGATGCGATTCTCGCGCTCGACATGCTCGACGCTGCCAAGAAGGCAATGGTGCCCCCGTTCGAATGCTCCGTGTTCGCAGATCCCGCCGGCTCGTTCACGACGGCTGCCGCCATGGTCGCCTGCGTTGAGAAGCTCTTGAAAGAGAAGTTCAACACGGGCTGGAAGGGCACGAAGGTTGCTGTCTTCGGTGCAACCGGCGTCGTCGGATTCGCATCCTCGATCATCTCCGCGCTCGAAGGCGCCGAAGTTCAGCTCGTCGCCCACCGCGGCGTTGAACGCGTCATCAAGAACGCCGAGATTTCCAAGGCTCGTTTCGGCGTTGACCTGAAGGCTGTGCCCGGCGAAACGGACGCGCAGAAGCAGGAAATCATCGCCAACGCTGACGTCATTTTCGCAGCAGCTGCTGCAGGCGTTCAGGTCGTCTCTAAGGAGCACAAGCAGCTCGCCAAGAAGCTGAAGGTCATCGCCGACGTCAACGCCGTGCCGCCCGCAGGCGTCGAAGGCATGGAGCTTTTCATGAATGGCGAAAAGCTTCCCGGATGCGACGCGCTCGGCGTCGGCCCGCTCGCCATCGGCGACATCAAGTACAAGTGCGAGTCTGGCCTCTTCAAGCAGATGATCGATTCCGACAAGCCGCTCGTTCTCGACTTCCGCGACGCCTACACGTACGCCAAGAAGCTCGTCGGCCTAGCTTGAGGTCAATCACTGGAGCCAAACAGTGAGCGGCGAGACGGTTCTCATCGCCGCGTTTTCCGGGCGGAGCCTCGCGCAATCCGCCCGGCGCGCCGGATTTGAGCCGCTCGTCGCCGACGCGTTTGGCGACCTCGATACAAGACAAGCCGCCGGGGACTTCCGCGTCCTCGACGGCGCCATGCCGACGGGCTTCCGCACGAAGCCGCTGATTGCGGCCCTCGAAGACCTCTCCCGATCCGCTCAATCGAAACCGGTCGGCCTCGTCCTCGGCTCGGGCCTTGAGGACAAACCGCGCCTCGTCGCAGCGCTCGCAAGCCGCTTCAATCTGCTTGGTTCCGGCGATGCGACCTATAAGGCGTGCAAGGACCCTCACAGCTTTTTCGCCCGGCTGGATAGGCTCGGCATCCCGCATCCGCAAACGCAGACGGCGCCGCCCGCCGATCCCACAGGTTGGATATCAAAACGCATTGGCGGCAGTGGCGGCCGGCACATTCGCGTCTGTCACGGTCCCCAAGCCGCGAAACCGCGCCGCTATTTCCAGAAGCTCATCGACGGTGATCGCATTTCAGCGGGCGGCGTATTTACTCCGCATGGAAACACGGTTTCCCTCACCCGCCAGTGGATCTCGCCCTCGGCCGAGCATCCCTTTCGTTTCGGCGGCTGCGTATCCACGCCGGAACTCGAGGACGGTCTACGCGGAACGATCATTAATGCCGTCGACACCATCGCCGGCGACCTCAAGTTGCGCGGCATGGCCTCCTTCGACTTCATTGTCTCGGAAAACGGCGCTGCCAACCTCCTGGAAATCAACGCTCGTCCCGGCGCGTCCCTAGATGTGCTCGATGATAGCAAAGGCCGAATGTTTGCCGGTCACATTGCGGCTTGGATCGGAGCTGGCCTCCCGCTCATGGAGGAAAAAACGAAATGTGCGAAGACGATGGCGATTCTGCATGCAGACCGGGGTCAGGTCACTCTCGGCGATATTCCCTGGCCCGACTGGAGCGCCGACCGCGCTTCGCCCGGAACGTTCATCCCGCAAGGCGCACCAGTCGCAACGGCTCTCGCCGAGGCTCCAACAGCCGATGCGGCAGAAGCCCTCGTCCGTAAACGCTTGGCGGAACTCGAAGACCTGATATACGGACACGCCAAATCATGACCCGGAGTTTCCCTACATGGTAAAGCAGCCCAGCGTGTCGGCAGGTGCCGCAAAGATCGTCGACGATATCGTGGCCAACGCCGATGCTCTCCGCATCTCCGTCACGAAAGGCTCGCTTGGCGAGCGCCTCATCGATATGGGCGCAGAAGTCGTCGGTGGACTCGAAGCTGGCCGCCTCCTCGGTGAAGTCTGCATGGGCGGTCTCGGCACGGTCGCCTTCACGCAGTCGTCGGGCCTTCCCAATTGGCCGCTCGGCGTCGTCGTCTCGTCGAACAATCCGGTCATCGCCTGCCTCGGCAGCCAGTACGCCGGCTGGACGATCACGGACGAATCCTCGGGCTTCTTCGCACTCGGCTCCGGTCCCGCCCGCGCGCTCTCGCGCGTCGAAGACTTGTACAAGGAACTGGGCTACGCCGACCACAGCCAGCAGGCAACGCTCGTCATCGAAGGCGATAAAGCCCCGCCGTCCACCGTCATCGCCAAGCTCGCGACGGCATGCGGCGTCGATCCGACCGGCCTCACCGTGATCTACGCGACGACATGGAGCCTCGCCGGTACCGTGCAGATCGCAGCGCGCGTTCTGGAAGTGGCGATCCACAAGGCGCACGCCCTTCACTTCCCGCTCGAGAACATTCTCGATGGCACCGGCACGACGGCGATCGCACCGCCCGTACCCGATTTCGTCAAGGCCATGGGCCGAACGAATGATGCGATCATCTACGGCGGCCGCATCCATCTCTTCGTCAAGGGCCCGGACTCCGACGCCGAGCGTCTGGCGAAAAACCTGCCGTCGAGCACGTGCAGCGTCTACGGCAAGCCCTTCGCTGAGATTTTCGCCGACGTCCAGGGCGACTTCTACAAAATCGATCCGATGCTGTTCTCACCCGCTCAGGTGATCGTCTCGAACGTCGAGACGGGCAACTCCTTCCGCGCAGGCGAGCTGGCGCCGGAGATCGTCGATGCGAGCTTCAGCTGAGCTTGAGCCTCAGTCTCAGCCAGGCCCTGGCACTGGTCTTCACCTCGCCCTTCTGATCGAGGAAGGGCGGGGCGAATGGCACGCGCGTCGCATCGTGCGCTCGCTCGAAGCCATGGGCGCGCGCGTCACCGTTTCATCCCTTCCCCATTGCGCATTCGATACCGGCCTCGAAAGCGGCATAGATATTCCGGGCTTCAAAGGCCGCTTGCCTGATGGCGTTTTCGTTCGCTCGATCTCGGCAGGCACGCTCGAGCAGATCACGTTTCGCTTAGGCCTGCTGCATGCGTTGCGCGAAAGTGGCGTACGCGTTTGGAACGACGCTCGCGCTATCGAGCGCTGCGTGGACAAATCGCAAACCACGTTTCTTCTGCACAAGAACGGTATCGCAACCCCGCGTACGCGCGTCTGCGAAACGCTTGCGCACGCGCAGGAATACACCGAAGGGCTCGATCGCCCGCTCGTCGTGAAGCCCCTCTTCGGCAGCCAAGGCAAGGGCATCGGCAAGATCGCGAGCCAAAGCGAATTGCCCGCGCCCGAGACCGTCGATCAGATGTACTATATGCAGGACTACGTCGCGCCGCGCGATGGTCTGTATGAAGACTGGCGCGTGCTCGCAACACGCCATCGCGTCATCGCCGCCATGACCCGGCGCGGCACCGATTGGGTGACGAACATCCATCAGGGCGGGCAAGCGCGCGTTCATCTCCCCGATGACGAAATGACACGCATTTCGATGGCCGCGATGCGCGCCGTCGACGCCGATTATGCGGGCATCGATATCATCCGCACGGCCGAAGGCGAGCTGCAGGTACTGGAAGTCAATTCCAATCCCGCCTGGCGCGGCTTGCAAACGGTGGCCGACATCAACATTGCGTGGGCCATTGCCGAAGACTTCTTGAAGACCGTCCTCGCCCATCGCGAAGCATCCGGCATCCCGGTTACCGCGGTGCCATGACGGGACCCCGGCAGCCCGCAGAAATCACTGCAGCATTCCTCGATGCGTGCCACGCCGAGCTCAATGCCTTGAAGCCCGGCAACGTCCATCGCTACGCACCTGGCCACGGCATGGAGGTTCTCCATTTCGAGCAGGCGGCAAAGGCCGCCGCTGGTCCGATCGCCGATCCGGCCTTGAGCGTCGGCAAGCGCATCCTGCGCGCGACTGAAGCGAGCGTGGCAGCGGCGGGGCTCAACACCAACCTCGGAATCGTGCTGCTCTGCGCACCTCTCGCGAAAGCCGCACACGAGACGACGTTCGATGTCGGCCTGCGCAGGCGGCTTGGCTCCATTCTCTCCGCTCTCGATGTGCAGGACGCGCAAGATGCGTTCGAAGCGATCCGCATCGCCAATCCCGCCGGTCTCGGCGCCGTGCGCCAAGGCGATGTGCGGACAGCCTCCAGCGATCTCACACTCATTGCTGCAATGCAGCTTGCCGCCGGCCGCGATCGCATCGCAAACGCCTACGTCGATGTCTTCTCCGACATTTTCGACTTCGCCTTGCCGGCCCTGAATACGGCCCGCGCTGCAGACGGCAGCAATCCCGACTTCGCGATCACGACCTTGCACATGGCGCTGCTTGCAGAGTTCCCCGACACCCACATCGCGCGCAAATACGATTCTGAGACCGCAGCGGATGTGCAGCAGGAAGCGCGCGCCTTGAGGTCGTGCTGGTTTCCCATTGCAACCCCGCAAACATTACCGGCGCTCCTGGAATTTGATGCAAAGCTGAAACGGAAGCGTCTCAACCCCGGCACCACTGCCGATTTTGTAGTCACGACCCTTTTCGCCGACGCGCTGATCGAGCGGAAACATTTGTGAATGCCGTCGCGGCCGATTTTAAGGGCTTGTCTCGCCCGGTGACCTAGGGCAATACAGGCCCGTGTCCGCATTCTCTGCGGACCTATCCCTGTGCCGACGCTGGTACTCATGACACCAGGGCGCCGACGTGCTTGGATAATCATCGCCAGAGCAATACAGCGAAGTCCCGGCTTTTTGACGGGGGAGCGTTGGTGCTCGTATCGTTTATTTCGTGGGAGGAACCCCCCTAATGGCCAAAATCAACAAAGTCATGGTCGGCGAGTCGCTCGTCGGCGACGGCAACGAAGTCGCTCACATCGACCTCATCATCGGACCCCGCGGTTCGGCTGCTGAAACGGCTTTCTGCAACGCGCTGACGAACAACAAGGACGGCTTCACGACGCTCCTCGCCGTTATCGCGCCGAACCTCCCCTGCAAGCCGAACACGATCCTTTACAACAAGGTCACCATCAAGGACGCCCGCCAGGCCGTTCAGATGTTCGGACCTGCTCAGTACGGCGTCGCTAAGGCCGTTCAGGACTCGGTCGCTGAAGGCGTGATCCCGGCTGCTGAAGCTGATGATCTCTACATCTGCGTTGGCGTGTTCATCCACTGGGAAGCTGCCGACGACGCCAAGATCCAGGACTACAACTACCGCGCCGTCAAGGAATCGATCGCACGCGCAGTTGCTGGCAAGCCGACGGCTGCTGAAGCAACGGCACAGCGTAACTCGGCTTCGCATCCGTTCGCTGCGAAGGCTTGAAGCGGAAACCGTCCTCAGCAGGTTGAAAACAAAAATGATACTGCCCCTCCTATGAAGGGGGGTCTGCTGCAGCGATTGGGTAGACTGCTCTCGGGCCGTTACAGCGGTTGACATCCGAGCCGAAGCCAAGGCCGCAACTTGGCTTTGACTCGGCTGGAGCGGCTGCTGCCAATTCCGGACTCGAAATTATCGGCCGGCGACTTCCTTGAGGTCGCCGGCCGTAATCTTTCCAGAGTGCAGTGCCGAGGCGATGAGCGCGCCTTTGACGCCGATCTTTTGCAGGGCATTGAGATCCGCGCGATTGCGGACACCGCCAGCCGCGTAGACGCTGCGCCCTGCAGCACGCGACACGATATCTTCCAGCCTTTTGAAATCCGGTCCGGCATTCGCGCCCACCTGATCGAGCGTCATGACGATCACGCGCGAGGGCCAAAGCGAAGCATCGGCCAGAAGCATATCCGGCCCCATGAACGCATCGTGCCGGAAGTCGAGCGACAGGATCGTGCGCCCCGGCGCTTCCGCCGCGATGTCCGTCCACACGCGCTCCGTCTCGACACTCTCCGATCCGACAACCAGCGTAGCGACAGGGGCGGCCAGCACAGCTCGCGATGCGCCCCGCGAATCTGTCCCCGCATCCACCCAGATTTCAACGCCAGGAAGAACCTGGCTGATTGCCGGAACCAGGTGCTTGTTGCGCCCCCTGCCTTCGATGCCGTCGAGATCGGCCAAGTACAGTGTGCGAAACGGAAAAAGCCGGGCCAGCCCCCGCGCCAAATCCGCCGGGTCGGCACTGGCCGAAAGGGGTGTTTCGATCGGCCGATAGGCCGAACGATCGCCTTTCACCGCACGAACGGCCTGGCCGTGCGCGACATCGATAACCGGAATGACGTCCACTGCTTGCCTCCTCGGGCCTTGAGTGTATCACGAGCAGCACTGGTGAGGCGAAGGTGCAAATGACGAACGTCACGATCGGCTTGGATGTGGGCGGCGCGCACCTGAAAGTCGCGCGCGTTGAGGATGGCCGCGTCGTTGCCGTTCGCCAGATCGCCTGTCCGCTGTGGGAAGGATTGGACCGGCTCGATAGGGCGCTGCGCGAAGCGGAAGCGCTCCTCGCAAATCATACCGTTTGCGCCGTCACCATGACGGGCGAGTTGACCGAAATCTTCGACAGCCGCGAATCGGGTGTCCTCGCGCTCATCGAACGGCTGCGCGAGCGACTCACGGGCGAGCTTCGCATATTCATGGGCCTCAAAGGCTTTGCCTCGCCGCAAGCCGCCCGCGGCGATCCGCTTTCGGTTGCTTCGGCGAATTTCATCGCAACCGCCCTCCTCATCGCGCGCCGGCAGCCGAAATCGCTGCTGATCGACATGGGCTCGACGACGACCGACATTATCGCCTGCGACCGGCCACTCGGCCTGACTGATGCGGAACGCTTGCAGACGGGCGAGCTCGTCTATACCGGGCTCACGCGCACAAGCGTTGCGTCCATCGCAAACCGTGCCCCGCTAGCTGGTCAATGGCAGGGCCTCGCGCGTGACGGCTTTGCAACGATGGCCGACGTGCGCCGCATCCTCGGCGATCTTCCCGATGACGTCGATCAGCATCCAACGGCGGATGGGCGAGGGAAGTCGCAAGAGGAAAGCCTCGTCCGCTTCGCGCGCGGCTTCGGGCGTGACGCGGAGATGCGCCACTTGCCCGCGTGGCAGGTTTCCGCCGCTTACGTTTCCGAACGTCAGTTGCGTTCGATTCACGACGGCGCGCTGCAGGTTCTCTCACGCCCGGCCGAAGACGTGAACGCGGTGGTCCTCGCCGGCATCGGCGCGGACTATGCCGAACAAATTGCAATGCGTCTTGGTCTTCCGGCAATCACGTTCGGCGCGCTCGTTGATGCCCATGACGATGCGCGCCTCTGGGCCACGCGATGCGCGCCCGCCGTTGCCGTAGCGCTCCTCGCTCACAAATAAAAAAGGCCGCGATGTTTCCATCGCGGCCAGAACTTTTTTCAGAGATCGTGAGTCTCAGTCGCGTTCGCGCGTGAGCTTCACGAGATCGAACGAACCGGCTTCGATCTTCAGGTCGTAGACGTGTCCGTTTTCACGGCGCGCATCGTTGACCTTCCAATATCCGTGCGACCAGCGCAGATCGCGCCACTCGACGAAGCCCATGTGGCGCAGTCTCTCAGCAACGATCGCGGGATCTTCCGGAGGAGCACGGTGGCCGGCGCTGGCAGGGATTGCCGTGGCGATGCCAAGGACTGCCACAGCCGAAGCGAGCCGTACGATACGGGAGACGTCAATCATGAGTTCTGCCTTCTCTGGTGAATTCAGGTGGGGGGTGCCGAGCATCAAACATTATGAAGCGCGGTTAGGTTCCCTCTATACGCTTTCCACGGCAGTGAGCAACAAATGAGGCGATGAATAGAAAACGCACACAGAGACTTATTCGGCATCCTTGAGTTGTGACTCGAGATGTTGTGTCGAAAAACCCGTCATACTTTTCAACGCTTGATATTGCGCGCGCGCGGCTACACGATCGGCGTGCGAAGATTTCACCGCTGCAATCAAAATGTTTTTGGAGGTGTGTTCAGTCGAAACGAATTCGATCATCTTCACTTTGTAACCCGACGCCTCAAGAAGCAGAGCACGGGCGGCATCCGTGACGAGATCGGCTTGGCGTTGCTTCAGCAGCGGAAACTTGATGAGCCCTTGCAGGCCCTCGCCCGTGTCTTTCACCTGCGGGGCAATTTCATGCTGGCAGCACGGCGCCGATAGAATAAGTGATGCCTTTCCGCGGACGCCCAGCGCCATCGCATCGTCCGTAGCGGTGTCGCAGGCGTGAAGCGCGATGATGATGTCAGCGCGCGGCGGTGATGCCCGCGATGCTTCTTCGGCAACGAATGACAATCCATCGAAATCGAGATCGCGCGCGAGGCGATTACAAAGATCGACAAGCTCAGGGCGCATTTCAATTCCGGTCATCTGGCAACGCCGGCCCATTTGCGTCGTCACATGATCGTAAAACGCAAACGTGAGATATCCTTTCCCCGAGCCAATATCGATGACGGTCAGTGGCGCATCGCCTCTTAATTCACTGTCCTTGATCAGGTCGTCCGCAAGCTCGATAAAACGGCAAATCTGCCGGTATTTGCCTTGCATCGACGGCTTGATGCGGCCCTCGCTATCGGCAACCTGCAATGCCTTCAGATACGGCCTGTCCGGCGGGACGAGATAGTCTTTCTTCCGGTCGTGCGCTGCGGGTTGTGCGCTCTTCAACGTCGCCTTTCCAACCGCGAGATGCGGCACGCCCTTGCGGCTGTAATCGAGGCGCACGTCGCGCGCCGTCGAAAAGAGAGTCGCGCTCATGTACGTATCGCCGATCAACGAACCGATCGCACGCAAGCCCTCTTCGATCTTGTAGGTCTTCGTCTCGTCCTTGCGCGGAAAGCTCGTGACGACCTTGAGATGCGGCGCGTCTTTTAGCATCACGAGCGTCGCCACAGCTTTCGAGGCTTCGCCTGGCCCGCGAAACTTTCCAAGCGTGAGCTTCGCGAACGATCCGTCATTGAGGGCGGACGAAAGCGCCGTCATGAATGCCTGCTTGGCATCGCCGTCTCGCTTCATGACGTCGTCTGATCGAACCGCGCCTGACGCCACGCCGTGATCTTTTCCATCAGCCATTCCCATGCCTCTTCTTCGCGCGGGCCGGCGGTCTTTGAAATTGCGATTTCGAGATACTTTAATTCCGCTTCGATCTTCTCGGGCGGCAGCATGTGAAGCCGCGTCGTCAGCACCGCAAGCTCGATGACCGCAGCTTGCGCACGATTGAAGCCCTGCCAGGCTTTGTGCATCTGCTCGTCGACAATGGAGCAAAGAAAACGCGGCCGCTGCTCGTCCTCGATGACGCTGTCGACCTTCAGCTCCCAATGCGACACGCAGTCGGCAAGCCGCTCTCCCTTGATCGTCCGCGTCGGCAGCAACGGCCAGATTTTCCGCCCCGTCACGCCACCGGCAAACACGCGAACGTCGTCCGTATGGCTCGCCGCCGCAACCGGGTTGATCCGCAAGTTCTCCAGCGTCGTCGAAGGCCGGAACGGCGCAATGATCCAATGCTCGCCGTCATTGATGAGGCCTAGAGGCGCAATATGAGCGACGCCTTCGCTGTTGAAAGTCGTGACGATCGTCTCGACGATACGCGGCATCACGCGCCTCCTTCGCCAGCCAGAATTGCGGCGAGCGCCGCATCGTCCGATGGTCCGAAGATGGACCACGAAACCTCGGACCGCGCAACGATCTCGGGGAAGTGCGCATCGACGACGCCCTGGCCGGCCAGTTCCTCAGCGGACGATTGTCTCTCCAAGGTGACGGACTTCAGCAGAATGAGGCGGGCGTCGAGGAGTTCCGCCAGACGCACAGACAGGCTGTCCGAAGTGGCCGACCAGCTGCCGGGAACCGTCTCATCGTCTCCAATCATGCGCAGCGGCGCCCAGACGGGAATTTGCCCGTCCATGATGCTCTCGGAAATTTCCTCGAGCGTATGGGCGACTTTCAGGCCCGGTTGCTGAGCGGCCATCCATTCTGCCATCTGCTCCATCGCCAGCATGGCAAGCCGGTGCGCCACGGCATCGTCGAAACCCATCTCGCGCTGCAAGTTGCGAACTGCATCGGCAAACGGGCCACCGCCCGGCACGATCACGACCGGAACCTGCGCTGCACTGAGCCTCTCCAGTGCGCCACCGAGGCGTCCGGTTTCCGAAAGGCTTCCGCCGACTTTGATGACGAGCGGGCGAACCCCGCTCGGCTGTTCAGGCACGTCCGAACTCGCGTGCGGCCTCTTTCGTCGGCGGACGAATGATCTCGACGCCACGCAGCGGGCCGCGCTCCAGCTTCTCGAGCACGACTCGAACGGCTGCAATGCGTTTGTCGGCCAGCACCTGCGCGGCAATTTTCTCCGCAAAAGTCTCGACGAGGTTGATATGCCCGCCACGCGCGAGCGCGACGATGATATCGATGATGTCGGCATAGGACGGAACTTCGGCAATCTCGTCTTCGGCGCTGAAGACATCCTTGCGCAACCGAGCCTCAACGGTGAAACGCACTTTCTGCGTTACGCCCTGCTCTTCCGCGTAAACGCCGACATTGCAATCGACTATGAAGTCCCGGACGAAAATGCTGTCGGCGACTTCGCGGATTTCGGATTTCACGTCGTCAGCGTTTGCAGGCTTCTTCTTATCATTCATGCGACTGACGTCTCCGGCGGCACGTTGGCGAGTTTGGCGTTATCGATGGCACGGCGTACCGCACTTACACGGGCCGCTTCAATGGCGCCTTTGCGGCCGCCGCTGCACAAAGCGCCGCGAAACCCAAGCATGTCGGGTTGCAGCCGCACGAGGCCGGGAATATCCCCTTCCTTGAGCGAACCCGCGAGCCCCGCAAAGAGACCATTGTCACGCGCTGTGCGGACGAATTCTGTCAACCGCCCCGGACCAAGGACCGTGGTCAGGCTGCCGGATTCCTTACCGGCCGTGTCCAGCATCACGCCGGCAAATCCAGCTGCGGCCAGCGCCAGCAGCACGGAGAAATCCGGGGCACGATCCGCCATCAAAACCGCAACGAGTTTCGCGGACGGCAACTGAGCACCGACGGTGGCAATCGCGGCGCGCGGGTCATCCTCTCCGAAGAACCCGATCTTCACGATATCCACGCCCGTCTCGGCCATCGCAACAGCAGCCACGGTCATCACCCGTGGTTCCGTCGGCAGATCGCCAACCGTCGCGCTGACCGGCGCACGGCCGTCGACTCGGCGGACGATCTCGCGAACTGTGTCGAGCGGCAGCGCACCCAGCGCGCCGGATGCCGGATCCTTGCAGTCGATGATGTCGGCTCCGCCCTGCAGCGCGATCTCTGCCTCGTCCGCGTTCGTGACGCTGGCGAGAAAGGCGGGCTTGCCTCGTCTCAAACCTTCGATCATTCCATCGTTCCAAGATTGACCCGGCGCCGGCCGTATCAGGCGGCGAAGATGCGATTCTGCTCCTGAAGCACGGCAGCACGGTCCCGGCGCTGCGCCTCGGTCAAATCGATGCTCACATCCTGGATGACACTCGCCTTTCCGGGCGCCAAGCGCAAGATGCGCGTCCCGAGCTGAATTGCCTCGGTCCTGTCGTGGGTTACGAAAATCACGGTGGTGGGGTGGCTGTGCCAGAGCTCCATCAGGAGCGACCGCAGGCTGTCGGCGGTTTGCTCGTCGAGCGACACGAACGGCTCGTCCATAAGCAGAATTTCGGGCTCCAGAATGAAGCCGCGAGCCAGGGCCGCACGCCGCTGCATGCCGAGCGACAGCCGCTCAGGATAGGCATTCATCGCCTGCCCGAGCCCCA
>Ga0180218_1001413_pt1 | contig 14594 bp, 11 predicted proteins | sample eDN3rd37CKraftBY_FD_151334 | JGI IMG/M metagenome (GOLD analysis project Ga0180218, IMG submission 151334) | Enriched backyard soil microbial communities from Emeryville, California, USA - eDNA 3rd pass 37_C Kraft BY (version 2) (version 2) | ecosystem: Environmental > Terrestrial > Soil >...
GGCAGCTCGCGCCGGGCGGCAGCGGCGCCACGGTCCGGCCCAGCGTCTCCTCGATGTTCTGCCGCATCGAGGTGGCCTCGAGCACGATGTCGTGGTTGCGGTTCGGCGTCAGCGCGAGCTTCGCCGTGACGTTGCGCGTATCGCGGCCGCGAAAGCCGTAGGCGATGTCGTCCTCTTCGCGGTGCGTGTACTGGCCGTACAGCTGCAGGCCCAGCAGGTCGGTCTGCAGCGGGCCGGCCAGATAGAAATTGCCCTGGTAGATGTTGCCGGAGTGGCTGTGCTGCTGCAGCGTGGCGTCGGTGCGCACCTCGCCGGTCCATCGCTTCGGCACCTTGCGCGTGATGATGTTGATCACGCCGCCCATCGCGTCGGAGCCGTACAGAGAGGACATCGGGCCGCGCACCACCTCGATCCGCTCGATCGCGGCCAGCGGCGGCGTCCAGCCGCCCTCGACGCCGGCGCTGTCGGAATTGGTTCGGGTCTCGCGCGAATTCTGGCGCTTGCCGTCGATCAGGATCTGCGTGTACTTGGCGCCCATGCCGCGCAGGCTGATGTCCTGCCGGTCGGCGCCGCCTGTGACGACCACGCCGGGCACGCCGATCAGCGCGTCGTTGATATCGCGATAGGCGCCCTTCTCCAGTTCCTCGCGCGTGATCACCGAGATCGAGGCGGGGGCCTCCTTGATCTGCTGCTCGTAGCCGGAGGCGGTGACCACCACGGTTTCCAGCGTGGCTGGTGTGGCTGGCGCGGCCAGTGTGGCCAGTGTGGCCGATGTGGCGCGTGTTGCCGGCGCGGTCGCATCGCCGACGGGTTGCTGCGCCAACGCACCGCTTGCCATCCATCCAGCGGCGCCCGCGCACAGCATGGCCGCGCCCCTTGCCACCGCGCGCAGCTTGCGTCGCCGAGTCGTTGCCCGGTGCCGCGTCGTTCCAGTCGTCCCGGTCCTTCCAGTCGTCCCCGTCGTTACCGTCATCAAGCTCGCGCCACCGCTGGCCGCGCCGCTGCCCATGTCACTGCTGCTACTGCTCATGCTCGCGATTTCCCCGTATGCCCGGCACGTCGTCTGCGGCCGATTCCGTGAATGACAATCATTCTCATATTAGAATGTGGCCCGCCGGGCTCATCAACGAGCTTTGGACAGCTTTTGACTTCTTGGCACTTCTTGACGTGGCGCGCGATCGCGCCGCCGGGACGGTGCCTCATCCCCTTCCGACACGCATGCAAGTACGCTCGCCCGACGCGCCCCGCCGCATCCTGCTGATCGACGACGACGTCGAGCTGACGCAGATGCTGCGCGAGTATTTCGAGCCGGAGCGCTGGCAGTTCTCGGTCGCGCATCGCGGCGCCGACGGCGAGGCGCTGCTCTCGCGCGACGACCACGACCTGGCGCTGCTCGACCTGATGCTGCCCGACGGCAACGGGCTCGACCTGCTGCGCCGCCATCGCGCGCGCTCGCAGCGCCCGGTCATCATGTTCACGGCGCATGGCGACGAGACCGATCGCGTGATCGGGCTGGAGCTGGGCGCCGACGACTATCTGGCCAAGCCGTTCAGCCCGCGCGAACTGAAGGCGCGCATCGGCGCGGTGCTGCGCCGCTTCGACACGACGCCGGACAGTGGCACCGACCCGCTGACGGTCGGCGGGCTGACCTTGCACGTGGTCTCCGGCAAGGTCACGCAGGCCCATGGCGAGGTGTCGCTGACGGGCACGGAGGCGCGGCTTCTCGAAATGCTGATGCGCTCGGCCGGCCAGGTGGTGGCGCGCGAACAGCTCGGGCAGTACGCGCTGGGGCGCGTGCCCGACCGCTACGACCGCAGCATCGACACGCATATCAGCAGCCTGCGCCGCAAGCTCGGCGGGAACGGCTCCGCGGCAACGGCGGCCATCCGCAACCAGCGCGGACGCGGCTACGTGCTGGTGGCGTGACGATGGCCTCGCTGCCGCTGTTCTGGCGCAACTTCCTCGCCTTCTGGGCCGGCATGGCCGCGATCGTGGCGATTGGCATGGCGCTGACCGCGTCGGTCGCCTGGTATCGCTTCCAGGCGCTGGACGGCCTCAATCCCGCCAGCCTGACCTACGACGCGCTGCAGATCGCGCGCACGCAGGGCCGGCCGGGGCTGGAACGCTGGGTGCGCGCGATGGACTCGCGCTTTTCGGCGCTGCAGATCTACCTGGTTGACGAGCACAACGTCGACATCCTCGGCCGCCGCCTGCCGACACGGGTCCATGACTGGGTCAGTACGCTGGAACGCCCGCGCCATGCGCTCGACGCGAGCGCGCCGCTCGATCACGATCGCGGCACGCTGCCGCTCGCGCCCGGCGCCAGCGTGTCATGGTGGGACCCGCAGGCGATCCCGCTGCCCGATGGCGAGGACCTGCTGATGGTCTTCCTGCCGTTCGATTCCTCGCGCTGGGAGATGCTGCACCTGTCGCCGGTGATGCTGGCGCTGGGCCTGTTCGCGCTGGCGGTCAGCGCGCCGCTGTGCTGGGCGCTGACGCGCCATGTCACGGCGCCGGTGCGGAGCCTGCGCGAGGCGGTCCGTGCCCTGGCCGGCGGGGATCTGCGCGCGCGCATGCCGCCCGCGATGGCGGCGCGCGCCGACGAGCTCGGCCATCTGGCGCGCGACTTCGACAGCATGGCGGCGCGGCTGGAGGCGCTGGTCAGATCGCGTGAGCGGATGCTGCGCAATATCGCCCACGAACTGCGCTCGCCGCTGGCGCGGCTGCAGGTGTCGAGCGAACTGGCCAGGCGCGACGATGGCCGGCTGTCGGTGCAGCTCGATCGGATCGAACGCGAGATCGAGCGGCTCGACGGCCTGGTCGCGCATACGCTGACGCTGGCCCGGCTCGGCGCCAAGGGGCTGCCGTTGCAGCCGGTGGAACTGGTCGGCGTGGTGGACGCCGTGGTCGAGGACGCGCGATTCGAAGCCGCGGCGCGCGGCGTCTCGGTCGAATGGACGGCACCGCCGCCCGCCATGGTGATGGGCGATCGCGTGCGCCTGTCCAGCGCGATCGACAACGTGCTGCGCAACGCGATCCGCCATACCGATCCGGGCGCGCCGATCCGCGTGACGCTGCGCGCCGCAGGCGATCGCCTCGAACTCGATATCGTCGATGGCGGGCCGGGCGTGCCGCCCGACGCGCTGCCGCATCTGTTCGAGCCCTTCTATCGGGTCCGCGACGGCGCGCGGCCGGACAGCGAGGGCTCCGGGCTTGGCCTGAGCATCGCCATGGCGAGCATCGCGGCGCACGGCGGTGGCATCGCGGCGCGCAATGCGTTGCCGCGCGGGCTGTGGGTCGGCATCTGGCTGCCGCGGGCGGTGGATCAGTCCGGCAGCCGCGGCACGACCTTGCCCGCCGCTTCGCGCGCGTTGGCCCGCGCGGCCTCCACGTCGGCGTCGTAGGCGAGCGCCACGCCCATGCGGCGCCTGGCGAAGCTCTCCGGCTTGCCGAACAGGCGCAGATCGGTGCGCGGCACGCGCAGCGCCTCGTCGACGCCGTTGAACACCACGCCCTCGCCTTCCACGCCGCCATAGATCACCGCGCTGGCGCCCGGGCTCTTCAGCGTGGTATCGACCGGCAGGCCGAGAATCGCGCGCGCATGCAGTTCGAACTCGCTCTGCCACTGCGTGATCATCGTCACCATGCCGGTATCGTGCGGGCGCGGGCTGACCTCGCTGAACCAGACCTGCTCGCCCTTGACGAACAGTTCCACGCCAAACAGGCCCTGCCCGCCGAGGTCGCCAGTGACGGCGCGGGCGATTTCGCGCGCCTTCTGCAGCGCGGCGGGATGCATCGGATGCGGCTGCCAGCTCTCGACGTAATCGCCGGCCTGCTGCAGATGGCCGATCGGCTCGCAGAAATGCGTCTCGATGCCGCCGTCCGCGCCGCGCGCGCGCACCGTCAGCAGCGTGATCTCGTAATCGAAATCGATGAAGCCCTCGACGATCACGCGGCCGTGGCTGACGCGCCCGCCGGCCATCGCGTATTCCCACGCGCGCTCGACATCCTGCGGGCCGTCGAGCTTGCTCTGGCCCTTGCCCGAGCTGCTCATCACCGGCTTGACCACGCACGGGTAGCCGATGCCGCCGTCGATGGCCTCGCGCAGTTCCTGCAGCGAATCGCAGAAGCGATACGGGCTGGTCGGCAGGCCCAGTGTCTCGGCCGCCAGGCGGCGGATGCCCTCGCGGTCCATGGTCAGCCGCGCGGCGCGGGCGGTCGGAATGACGCGCACCGTGCCGGCCGCTTCCAGCGTTTCGAGCATCGGCGTGGCGATCGCCTCGATCTCGGGCACCACCAGGTCGGGCCGCTCGGCCTCGATCAGCGCCTTCAGCTGTTCGGGATCGCTCATCGCGATGGTGCGCGCGTGGTGCGCGACCTGCTGGCCCGGCGCGTGGTCGACCGCGATGGTTTCGACGCCGAGCCGCTGCAGGGCGATCAGCACTTCCTTGCCGAGCTCTCCGGAGCCGAGCAGCATCACTTTGGTGGCACGGGGAGAAAGGGGCGTTCCTAGCGTGGTCATGGGAGCGAGGGGGGTCAAGAGTCAGGGCGAGCGGAAAGCGGGCATTGTACCGGGGCCTGGGGGCCCAAGCCGCCCAGGTGTTCAGGCGCTCAGCCGCCCGGGCGGCCCGGAGCCCGTCAGCCCCGCAGCCCGGCAGCCCTGCAGCCCTGTAGCGGTCCAGGTGCCCCCGGGGCACGCAAGCGAAGCGGGCCGGACCTGCTTGCACAGGATCCGGCCCGCCGCACGACAAGGGCGCTAGCGCGCCGCCATCACGGCCGGAACGTATCGCCCAGCACCACGCCCTCGCGCCGCGGATCGGCACCGCCGACCAGCGCCGGCGCCCCGCCGATCGTCTCCCGCACGATCGCGCTCAGGCCGCTGGACTGGTTGCCCACGCTGACGGTATGGCCCAGATTGCGCAGACCCTTGACCAGCGGATCGTTGTCGCCCGGCAGTCCGCCCTGCGGCGTGCTGGTATCGACGTTCGGATGCTCGCCGCCGACGATCATCGTCGCGTTGTTCGAGCCGAAGTCGATCATCGACACCGCCTGCTGCGCGTCCATCTTCCAGTCGAGCACGCCGACCAGCGTCTTGGCGACGTACTGGATGATGGTGGCCCCGCCCGGCGAACCGGTGGTCATCTTGAAGTCGCCGCGGCTGCCGTCGCCCTTGCGCTCGAACACCAGCGTCGGCGACATCGAACTGCGCGGGCGCTTCAGCGGCTGCACGCGGTTGGCGATCTGCGCGCCGTTCGCATCGACCGGCTCCGCGCTGAAATCGGTCAGCTCGTTGTTCAGCAGGAAGCCGCCGGTCATGTGGTACGAGCCCAGTCCCGATTCGATCGTCGTCGTCATCGCCACCACGTTGCCGTACTTGTCGACCAGCGACAGATGCGTGGTGCCGCGCTCGGCGATGATCGGCGCTCCCATCGGCGCCCCGCCGAAGTTGCCGGCCGGCACGGGCCGCGGCATCGCCGCGGTCAGGCTGATCATGCCGGCGCGCTGGGCCAGATAGCTCTTGTTGAGCATCGTGTCCGGGCTGCCGCCGGGCAGCGGCACGAAGTCGGTGTCGGCCACGTACTGGTTGCGATCCGCATAGGCCAGGTTGCCGGCCTCGCCGACCAGGTGCACGCCGGTGACGCTGGGCTTGCCGCCGTTCTGGTCCATGCTGGTGGGCGCATGGCTGGCCATGTCGAAGTTCTCCAGGATGCCGAGAATCTGCCCGACCGCGATGCCGCCCGAGGACGGCGGCGGCATGCCGCAGATCTCGTATTGCCGGTAGGTGGTGCAGACCGGCTCGCGCTTCTTCGCCTGGTAGTTGGCAAGGTCGTCGAGCGTGGTCACGCCCGGCGTGGTGTTGCCGTCGTAGGTCGTGCGGATCTTGTCGACGATGCCGCGGGCGATCGGCCCATCCTTGTAGAAGGCATCGGCCCCGCCCTCGGCCACCGCGGTGAAGGTCTGCGCCAGCGCCGGGTTCTTCAGGATCGTATTGACCGCGCGCGGCGTGCCGTCGGGGTTCAGGAAGTAGGCGGCCATCTCCGGATCGCGCTTGATGTTCTGCACGGTGGTGGCGCTGGAGATCGACGCGGCCATGCGCGGCGGAATCGCGAAGCCGTCGGTGGCCAGCTTGATCGCCGGCGAGAACAGCTCCTTCCAGGTCTTCTTGCCGTAGTCGCGATGGGCGAGCTCGAGCACGCGCAGCGTGCCGGGCGTGCCGATCGAGCGGCCGCTGCGCACCGCGTTGGGCAGCGGCGGGGTCTGGTCGGTCGAGGACTTCCAGCGCAGATAGTTCTCGTCGGCTCCGGACGGCGCGGTTTCGCGGCCGTCGTAGGCGATGACCTTCTTCGTCTGCGCGTCGTAATGCATGATGAAGGCGCCGCCGCCGATGCCCGACGACTGCGGCTCGACGAGGTTCAGCACCATCTGCGCGGCCACCGCCGCATCGACCGCGGTGCCGCCGTCCTTCAGGATGTCGCAGGCGACCTTGGTCGAGACCGGGTTGTTGGTCACCGCCATATAGGTCTTCGCGTAGACCGTGCGCTTCGGCGCGTAGCCAGTGGCGACCTCGGGGGCGCCGGGTTCGCCGGGCAGTACCACCACCTCGCCGCCGGTCGTGCCGTTCAACTCGCAGCCCGCCACCGGTTGCGGGGGCGGCGGCTTGTGGCCATGGTGGTCGTCGTCATCGTCGCCGCCGCACGCGGACAGCAACAGCGCGGCGGTAGCCATCATCAGCCAGCCGCGGGGACGTCTGCGCGGCGGGGATGCGGGAAAGGCGGGATCGAAGGTCGTGCGCTGTCGCATGGCTGTCTCCTTGTTGTCGGGCATCGGCTGGCAGGGCTGGCTCGGTGCCCGGGATGCGGACGTCCGCCGGCGCGGATGGGGCACCGGAACGGCGGCGGTGGGAACGACAACTACGACGCTAGTACGCGCACGGCCGCTATGCAATGGTCCTTAACGACGATCTGGCGCGCGGCGAGCCTTCGCTTCGGCGGGCTCAGCGCTCGATGCCGCCGCCCGGCTCGGCCATGCGGCGGTGCTGCTCGGCCAGCAGATCGGCCGGTGTCACGTTCGAGATCGCGGCGCGCAGCTTGTTCTGCCAGCCGGTGACGACGTCGCCGTCGCCGCGCAGCATCGCCTCGAAGCCCTCGCGCGCTACCTCGGCCGGGTCGTCCTTCTTCTGCTGGCCCAGGCGCGTGTCGAGCATGTCGGCGCGCTCGAAGAAGTCGGTCTCGGTCGCGCCCGGCATCAGGCAGGTCACCGTGACACCGCAATCGCGCAATTCGTGCCGCAGCGCAAACGAGAACGAATCGAGGAAGGCCTTGGTCGCGTTGTAGACGGCCTGATAGGTGCCCGGCATGAAGCCGGCGATCGAGCCGGTGATCAGGATCCGGCCGGTGCGGCGGTCTCGCATGTCGCGGCCGATGCGGTGCAGCAAGTCCAGCGTGCCGGTGACATTGGTCTCCACCACGCGCTGGATGTCGCGGAATTCCTGGTCGAGAAAGGCCCGGCCCAGGCCCCGGCCCGCGTTGGCGCACAGCACGTCGACGGGACGCCCGTTCGTGGCGCGATACAGCGCCTCGACGCCGGCTGGATCGGCCAGGTCCACGCACAGCGCATCGACGGCCATGCCGGTATCGCGCAGGGCCACCGCCGCGGTGTCGATGGCGGGCTCGTCGGCCGCGATCAGCAGATCGTAACCTTGCATCGCACAACAGCGTGCAAGCTCGAAGCCGATGCCCGACGAGGCACCGGTGACGACGGCAAAGGGACGGGCGGCTTGGTTCACGGCGGTCTCCTGATGGCGGCTCGGTTCGTATCGCCCGGCGCAACGCTGCGCGGGGCGGTACGGCCAACCCGTCCCTCAAGCAAAGTTCGTTCCGCGCGTTGCGATGCCGCCGCGCGCCCGCCGCTTCGTGCTTCCGTTGCCCGGAATTACAAAGCCGGCAGGCCGTGCCGGCACGTCAGCGGAAATCGCTGAAGCGGATGTCCGGTGCGCTGGTATTGTGCCGCGACGGGACGGTGCGTCCGAAGCGGACATCGTTGGCCTGCCAGGTCGACACCTCCGCGACCGTGGCGTCGCGCGCCTGGCCGGCCGGGTCCTGCCAGCTGACGCGGCTCATGTCGGCGTTGTCCTCGGTCACGTACATCGAGCGCAGCATCGCGAACGGCGCCTGCGCGCGATACGGCGGGCTGAAGGCGACATCGAGCGCGGTGCGCGTGCGGCTGATCTCGCGGATCGCGACCTGCGCCTCGCCGCCGGCGGTGAAGCGCAGGCCGATGGTGCGCCGGCGCGGGTCGATATCGATCCGGGCGATATCGACGATCGGCCGCAGGTCCTGCTGTACCGGCCCCATCAGGAACGAGGAGCCGTAGGCGTTGTCGGGCAGGTGCGCGGCGGGCAGCGGCTTGGCGCGCCAGTAGCCGTCCGAGGGATAGAGCACCAGCACCTCGGTCTCGACCACCTTGCCCTTGGGGCCCTTGCGCTTGTCGAAGAACTGGATCAGATGAAAACCGCCGTCCTTGCGCCCGCCGACGGTGACCGGCACGCGCTGGGGCCGCCAGAAGCTGTCGAAGGTGATGCCGACGATCGCAAGGTCCTTGCCGTCATACAGACGGACCTTGCGCGGCTTGAAGCTGTGGCGCGGATCGGTGGGATGCGGGGTATCGCCGAAATTGCAGCCCGAGAAGTCCGGCGCCGAGCTGTCCTTGCGGATCGTGCCGATGTAGGCCGGATGCAGCGCCTCGACGCGGAAGCGCTGGATCGACGGGGCCGCCAGCGCGAAGGAGACGTTGTCCTCTTCGGCGCAGGTGGTCGACGTGGTCAGGTTGCGGACCTCGACCGCGGCCGGGACGGGATCGGTCGATGCGAGCGGAGTGGTCGACGTGGGCGACGTGGGCGATTGTGCGACGGCGGTGGCCGTCAGCAGGCTGCACAGCAGGGACGGGATCAGTCGAAGCGGGCGAATCTGGCGGCTTGGCATGCGTTGGTGGGTTCCTTGTTTCAAACCCGCGCCGTGCCGGCTGAACGCCTTGGCCTGCCGTGGCCGTAGCCGTGGCCGTGGCTTGCCTTGGCCTGCGTGCTTGGCCTGCCTGGCCGGCTTGGGCCTGCCTGGGCCTGCCTTGACAGGCCTAGGTTTGCGTTGGCGTTGCCTTGGCGTTGCGGTGGCCTCGCCGGGCCTGGTCGGGCAAACCCTAGCGGCGGTCGCCCAGCACGGTCGCGCGGGTAAAGTCCTCGATATTGTCCAGCAGCGCGTCGAGCGCCGCGCCCGCGCCTTCGACATCGCCCTCGGCGATGGCTGCGGCGACACGGGCGTGCAGGCGCGCCATCTCGGGAAGATCGGCGGCCTGCTTGTAATGAAAATACCAGAAGCGGCGCGACAGCCCATGCATCAGCCGCATCGCGCCTTCGGCAAATTCATTGCGCGCGGCCTGCAGGCACAGCTCGTTGAAGCCCGCATCGGCGCGCACGAAGGCCACTTCATCCGACTTCTTGACCGAGCGCTCGAACTCGGCGGCAAGCCGCCGGAAAGCCTGGCGTTCCTCGACGGTGGCGCGGCGCGCCGCACTGCGGCAGATCAGCCGCTCGACCTCGCGGCGCGTCTCCAGCAGCCGCAGTTGCTTGGCCACGTCGATCGGCGGAATCAGCAGGCCGCGCTGCGGCAGCACCACGATCAGATGCTCGCGCGCCAGCCGCTGAATCGCCTCGCGGATCGGCGTGCGGCCGATACCGGTCATCTCGCTCAACTGGAATTCGGAGACCGACGACCCGGGCGCGAGCTGCAAGGTGACGATCGCTTCCTCGATCCACCGATAAGCCTGATCCGTCAGCCGCCCGCGCGGCCCCGCCCCGTTTTCACCGCCATCGTCCTCGACATGGGCCGCTGCCGCCCGCCTGACTGTCGCCGCTTTCTTGACCATTGACGTCGTTTGCATGTTTGACGAATGCAAATTGTATATGAGTCATTTTGGGCAGGGGCGGCGAGGCGGGATGCGATATGGCGGCAACGTTCAGCTGCGCAAGCCTAGCGTGCGCAGCCAGGCATCGACCTGCCCAAATGCATCCTGCTGCCACTGTTCCGGCGTTCGGTCGCGCAGCACATCGGTGTCCTCGACGAACCGGCGCACGCAGGTCGGCCCGAAGCCTTCCACAGAATCGAATTTTCGGGCAATGCAATCGAAGCCGATCGCACCGCTGGGATGATCGAGCAAAGGACGGCATGCCTCGGCCAGCGCCTCTGGACCGCCCGGGTAGTTGCGGATGCAGTAGTAGATATCGTAGGCATCCTTCTGCTTGTAACGCCCAGCGAGCGCATGTCCTTTCATGGCGAGCAGCGCTGGGATGGAACACACCGCGATTTCCACGCGATTCGTCCCGCCCGCCGGCATCGGTCCCGCAATGGCCACCATCTGGTAGAAGCGCAGTGCCAGGTCCGCACCGTCGGCGCGCTGTACCGCGAAGTCGCTGATCAACGGCGGCACGTTCTTGACGATCTCGGCATCTCGCGGCATCAGGAAATCGACGATGACATCGATCGGCGGACCACCGTCCATGGCCGGCACCTCGCGCACCAACTGAAAGCGCCGGAGCGTCCGGCGCCTTTCGTATCCATGCTGCCGCAGCGCATCGACCAGCGTCGCATACTGGCCGTCGCCCAACGCCTCGGCATCCAGTCCGAGGTCGACGTCCATGGTGCCGACATGCGGCATATCATCTGTCTTGCCCAGCAACAGCCAGGGTACCGCGCCGCCAACGATGGCAAATTTTCCCTTGAAGCTCCCAAGAATCTGACCGATCTCGATCAGTACCGTCTGGACCGCCGCTGTCGTGCGATCGTCGTAATCCACCGCGGATTGCGGTTCGCCGGGTGTCATGTCTGCCAATTGAGCTGATGTTGTCGCAGATAATCGGCCGCTTCCCGGCCCCGCTCGCCGGCAACCGCGAGGTCGAGGTAGGTCTGAACGGGGCTCGTGCAGATGACACCGGGGGCCGGCTCGACCGTGTCGCGGAATGGGCCTAGGTCCTGCAGCGTCATCACTACGGCATTCTCGCCTTTCAATGCCGGTGACAATTTCAACGCCGAGCGCAGTTGTTCGAGTCCCGCCTCGTCGGCATAGAAATATTGCGTCGCCGTGCGAGCGTACGGGGCAAGCCATTGCGCCGCCGAAAAGGAGGCGAGCATCATCAGTCCGGTTCGCTCCCGCACCGCAGCTCGTATCGCATGCTCGAGCGCGCTGCCATGCAGAGGCGTATAGAAGCCGTGACGCCTGCCGGCCGGCGGCTCGTAGGCCCCGCGCCAGGCATCGAGCAGCGCATCGGGATCGGAAAGAGACAGACCGTCTCGCGAGACCTTCGCCCACTCGCGATCGAGCAAGCCAGCACGGACGTTGCTGGCGTGGCCGAGGCTGATGCCGGCTGCCTCGGCAAGTGCCGCCACGCGCCAACCCCGTCCTGGATCGCGCAACATGATCCGCAGCATCCGGGCGGACTTGGGCTTGAACAAGGAGCGCAGATCGCGGCGTTCGGCGACCGGCTTGCTCGCCACCGTCCGTTCGATGAAAACGCTGCCGAAGACGAGGTGAATATTTCCCTCGAGGTCGAGGAAACCCGCATCGTGCTCGCGGCACAGGGCCTGCGCCGCGGCAGACAGATACGGCGCGATCAGCACGGGCGTCGCGTTCTCTCCGTGATGCGCCGCGCGGTGCCGAAGCTGAAGCAGCGCGGTGCGTACATGGCGAGGCTGGCCGCTCGTACTGACGAGGCAGACCAAGGTATGCCGCTGGCCCTGGACACAAACCTCCGCGACAACGTCCGCCCCCATCTCACTCGAAGGCATCGAGGCGAATTCCAGGCGTTCGATCACGGGCACTCGCTGCAGGAGCGCATGCAAAGCGGCCGCCTCGAGATGAAATGGCTTAATCGTTGCTTCAGTGGGCATGATTTGGCGTCGGGTGACGCTGTCGACGGAAACATTCGACTGATTTTCACAGAAATGCCCACTTTCAGCAAATGCTGAAAATAGCCATTTCACTGAAAATTCTGCGGTCCGTACGCCGCGAGCCTTTCTTCCCGCCGCCAATTCCACCGCCGGCTTGCTTTTCCGCCATCCTGTCCACTACTATGATCCATCTAATATATTAGATGTACAGGAGACACCATGGCAGCAGACTCCATGGACGTGATCGAAGTCGGCAGCGGGCCGTTGTGCGTCGTGGCGCTGCACGGCATCCAGGGGACTAGGGCGGCGTGGTTGCCGGTGGTGCAGCGCCTGAGCGCGCTCTGTACCTTCGTGCTGCCAAATCTGCAGGGACGGGGGACGGCGCCGCGGCCCGGCACCGTCGACGGATACACGCTGGAGCGCTATGCGGCCGCGGTGCGCGAGGTCGTGGAGCGGCATGCCCGCACGCGGCCATTCGCGCTGGCGGGATGGAGCATGGGCGTGTCGGTGGCGCTGGAGTACGCCGACCGCTATCGCGACAAACGCGGCCCGCTCGCGCTGCTGTTGCTGTCGGGCTCCCCCGCCTTGTGCGAGACGCGCTGGTTTCGCGCCAATGAGGGCGCGGCGCTGATGGACGAGATCGCCGCACGGGGGCACCGCCTGGGGCTGAGCGAGGCAGCCGACCACGCCGCCGTCGCGCGGACGTGGCAGGCGATCCGGCAGACCGACCAGCGTTCGCGCTTGCCCACGCTGCCGATGCCGGCGCTGGTCATCCATGGCCGCGACGATGGCGATTGCCCGTGGCCGCACGCGCAGGCGCTGGCCGATGGATTGCCTGCCGGCCGGCTGGCCACCATCGAATGGGCGGGCCACGGTCTGCTGACCGGCCATGCCGATGCCGTCGCCGAGCTCGCGCTGCCCTGGTTGCGGCACCTCGCCGAGTCGATGCGCCCTGCCGGCGCAACCGCCCTTGCTTCGTCCATCCCCCTGGAGTTGCCATGAGAATCGAAGACCTGGTCTATTTCTGCGCGCCGGCGCGGCTGATCGTCGGCCCCGGGACGCGCGCGCAATTGCCCGCGCTGCTGCAGCGCCTCGGCCATCGCCACGGCGTGCTGGTCACCGATCCCTTCTTCACCGAACGCACGCCGTGGGTCGCCGACTACATCGAGGCCGCGCGCGCCGCGGGCATCGAGACGGTGGTCTACGACGGTGGCATGCCGGATCCGAGCACGACGCTGTGCGACGAGGCCACGCTGGCGCTGCGCGAGCGGCTGGGCGGCCGTGTCCCGGACCATCTGGTGGCGCTCGGCGGCGGCAGCAATATCGACCTCGCCAAGGCACTGAGCCTGACGCTGCTGGAGGGCCGGCCGGTGCGCGACTTCGCCGGTACATTGCCCACCGGCACGCGGCCGATCCCGCTGGTGGCGCTGCCGACCACCTCCGGCACGGGCTCGGAGGCGACGCCGGGCGCGATCCTGGTCGATCCCGACAACGCGACCAAGATCGCGGTGATGGACAACGCGCTGCGTCCGCAGATCGCGCTGATCGATCCCGAGTTCACCTATACCTGTCCGCCGCGCGTGACCGCGGACGCGGGCATCGATGCGCTGACGCATGCGATCGAGTCCTACCTGACCGTCGACAGCGCGGCTTACCCGCGCCAGGGCAATGCCGATCCTGGCTACAGCGGCCGCTCGGCGCTGACCATGCTGTTCGCCCGCGAGGCGATCGCACTGTGCAGCCGCTATCTGCTGCGGGCCTACCGCGACAGCGGCAAAGCGAAGGACAACGGCGGCAGTGCAGGTGGCGGCCGCGATATCGAGGCACGCATCGGCATGTCCTACGCCAGCCTCTACGCCGCGCTGTCCTACGGCAGCGCCGGCCTGAATGCCGTGCATGGCATCGCCTATGCCGTCGCGGGCCTGACCCACCGTTCGCATGGCAGCACCAATGCCGTGATGCTGCCCTATGTCCTGGACGCGCTGCGCACCACGCGCGCTGCCGATCTGCTGGCGCTGGCGCCGCTGTTCGGCCTCGACCAGGGCAGCGACGAAGCGCGCGTCGCCGGCGTGCCGCTGGCCGTGCGCGATCTGATCGACGCGGTCGGCATCCCCTCGAATCTGCAGGCCTTCGGGGTCCCGCGCGACGCGCTGCCGGCGCTGACGCGCGACGCACTGGGGGTCACGCGGCTGGCGCAGGCGTTCCCCGTCGACGACGTGCCGGGCACCTATGCGCGCGTGATCGAGCACGCGTGGCGCGGCGAACTCGCCGCCCATGGCCGCGCCGCGGCCGCGAGACAGGCGGCTTAAGGCCGCTTAAGGCCGCTTAAGGCCGCTTAAAGCCGCTTAAGGCGGCGCCTTAGGGCAAATCCGGAGCTTCGCCCGGCAAGCCGCGCCGAATAACGCTTTCCGGGCGGCAAGCCGCCGCCCCGGAGGCCGGCGCGGCCCGGATTCGGCCGTACGCGGTTTGCATACCTATCGCATCCATCTAATATATTAGTCAGACCGCCAACAGGCGGCCCCACGACAACGACAGGAGACAACAATGGACATGTCGGCAGGCAGTGTGGCGCTGCCCCCCGGAGTCGCGGCGCGGCTCGAGCGCCTTCCCATGACCCGCTATCAGCGCACCTTGTTCGGCATCATCGCCACCGCATGG
>Ga0180218_1001415_pt1 | contig 14566 bp, 14 predicted proteins | sample eDN3rd37CKraftBY_FD_151334 | JGI IMG/M metagenome (GOLD analysis project Ga0180218, IMG submission 151334) | Enriched backyard soil microbial communities from Emeryville, California, USA - eDNA 3rd pass 37_C Kraft BY (version 2) (version 2) | ecosystem: Environmental > Terrestrial > Soil >...
CCTTGAAGTGGCAGCCGAAGAACCAGAGGTCCGGCTTCACCTCGAGTTCGGCGCGGATCATCCCCTTGCCATGCTCGCCGCCGGCCTCCGAAATCTCGGCAATGCGGTCGAACATCAGCATCGGCGGCAACGGCAGCTGCGCATTGCCCGCCCCGAACAGCTCGCCGCGGCCGCAGGCCAGCAAGTCCTCGTATTCATAGCTGCTGCGTCGGTCGTTCATAATGATTCCAATCTAGAAGCCCAAGGAGCCGCTGTCCCTGCCCAAACTCCTAACATAGGAGCCAAAAGCGGCAAAGATTCCATGGCTTTCCTTTGCACGGTGGCGCCGGGCGCAGGACGGGATGCCGGGCCTGGAGCCCACATGCACAATTTCCCGTTTATTGCGAAAGAGTTGCATCTAGCTCCCGCATTCGTATATGTTTCTCGCAAGTTCAGTAAAAGGCGCTGCTCCCGGACGCTTCGCCGCCGCCATGGCTCCGGACGCCGTCAGTTCAGGATCTGAAATGGCCGAAGCTCGTACCGTCGTCGTCAGCCGCACGCTCAAGCCGGAGGCGATGCCGTCGCATGACCGCACCGAAATGAACGGCTGCCCCTGGCACGACGTGAAGGAAATGCTGCGTCAGGTCGGCCTGCGTCCGACCCGTCAGCGCATGGCGCTCGGTTGGCTGCTGTTCAGCAAGGGCGACCGTCACCTCACCGCCGAAATGCTCTACGAAGAAGCGACCCGCGCCAAGGTGCCGGTGTCGCTCGCGACGATCTACAACACGTTGCACCAGTTCACCGATGCGGGCCTGCTGCGCCCGGTCGCGGTCGACGGCTCGAAGGCTTACTTCGACACCAACGTCACCGATCATCATCACTTCTTCATCGAGAGCGAGAACGAGCTGTTCGACGTTCCGAATGCCGAGTTCACGCTCGACAAAGCGCCGGTCGCGCCGGAAGGCTACGAGATCGCCCGCGTCGACGTGGTGGTTCGGCTGCGTCGCAAAAGCTGATCAAGAGCTGATCGCTCGCGACCTTCGGTTTGAAAAAACAAAAGCCCGGCAGATCGCCGGGCTTTTTGTTTGGTACTGCAACGTCATCCTTCGAAGCTTCCGGCTTCGCCGGTCACTCCTCAGGATGACGGTTCCGCCCTACTCGACCTTCTCATTTGGATAGGCGCCCCACAGGCGCTCCTGCTCGATGTAGCCTTCGAAATTCTTGCCGGCGACCCGGCACCATTTTCCGTTGCAGGACTTCAGCGTCATCAGCACGCCGTCCTGCAGCTTGGCGACGACCCTGGAGCTCGCGTCGGCATCGCCATAAAGCGGCACCAGTTCCTCTTTCTTCTTCGGGACCACGACGGCGGTGCGCCGGCCCGACAGCAGCGCGTGGTAGACCCAGCCCTCGGAACCTTCCCAGTCGCGGATGCGCCGCCAGTTCTCGTACTCGGCGATGATTTCGACCGGCATCCCGGCCCGCGTATAGACGAAGCGGACATCCTGGTCGCGGTTCGGGCCGACCCGCGCATTGACCCGGTCCGACTTCAGGCTGACGAAGCGGGGCACCTGGAGGCCGGAAACCGACCCGGTGATATCCCCCGCCGCGGCGGCCGGCCGGCTGCCCAGCGCGACAATGGCAAGCATCAGCGCCGCCAGCAGAATGCCGAACGCACGCAGACACGCCTCCGAGCCGCTGCTTTTTCTTGTGACAACCATCTGGTAGGAAAGACTGTCGTTACCGCTGTCGAGACCCTTCGCCCCGGGCGCAGTGTCGGTTACCGGGGTTAAAGAGACCTGAACGGCAGGCGGGAGAACAACAGGCCGCAGGCCATAGGGCGGAACGAATGCCGAAGACCAAGAAACCTCTGGTGGTCGTCACCCGCAAGCTGCCCGACAGCGTCGAACTGCGGATGCGGGAGCTGTTCGACGTCCGCTTCAACGACGACGACAAGCCGATGTCCGCCGCCCAGCTCGCGGAAGCGGTGAAGACCGCCCACGTACTGGTGCCGACCGTGACCGACGAGATCGACAGCTCGGTGCTGTCGAAGGCCGGCGAGCAGCTCAAGCTGATCGCCAATTTCGGCAACGGCGTCGACAATATCGACGTCGCCTCCGCGATCCAGCGCGGCATCACCGTCACCAATACCCCCGGCGTGCTGACCGAGGACACCGCCGACATGACCATGGCGCTGATCCTCGCCGTGCCGCGCCGGCTCACCGAGGGCGCGCAGGTGCTCTCCTCCGACAAGGACTGGGACGGCTGGTCGCCGACCTGGATGCTCGGCCACCGCATCTGGGGCAAGCGGCTCGGCATCATCGGCATGGGCCGCATCGGCCAGGCGGTGGCGCGGCGCGCCCGCGCCTTCGGCCTGCAGATCCACTATCACAACCGCCGCCGCGTGCCGACGCGCATCGAAGAGGAACTCGACGCCACCTATTGGGAGAGCCTCGACCAGATGCTCGCCCGCATGGACATCGTGTCGGTGAACTGCCCGCACACGCCAGCGACCTATCATCTCCTGTCCGCGCGGCGGCTGAAGCTGATGCGCGAGGAAGCCTATATCGTCAACACCGCGCGCGGCGAGGTGATCGACGAGAACGCGCTGGCGCGCATGCTCGACGCCGGCGATCTCGCCGGCGCCGGCCTCGACGTGTTCGAGCAGGAGCCGGCGGTGAACCCCAAGCTCGTCAAGCTCGCGCGCGCCGGCAAGGTGGTGCTGCTGCCGCATATGGGCTCGGCCACGCTCGAAGGCCGCGTCGACATGGGCGAGAAGGTCATCATCAACATCAGGACCTTCATGGACGGACACCGCCCGCCGGACCGGGTGCTGCCGAGCATGTTGTGACTCTTCTCCTCATCCTGAGGAGCGGGCGAAGCCCGCGTCATCGCAAGTCGGCCTTGGCCGATTTGCGCAGCTAAAATCCAATCTCGGATAAATCCGAGATTGGCGGATGAGGCCTCATGGTTCGAGACGCATCGCTGACGCGATGCTCCTCACCATGAGGATCAACTATGAACCGACAAATCCCTGATCGTCGGGTTCCTGCCGCTCAGCGGATTTGTCTCGTCCCAGCCGTAGCCGATCGTCTCGAAGCGCATGTCGCGCGCATCGACCATCAACAGCCGCCCGACCAGTCCTTCACCGAAGCCGACGATGGCGCGGATCACCTCGAGCGCCATCATCGAGCCGAGAATGCCCGGCAGCGCGCCGAGAATGCCGGCCTCCGAGCAGGCCGGAATCGCGCCGGCCGGCGGCGGCTCCGGGAACACGCAACGATAGCTTGGGTTAGGCGTGCCGTCGGCGCGCGTCTCGTGCGCGCGGATCGTCGTCAGCGTGCCGTCGAACACGCCGAGCGCGGCGGCGACCAGCGGCTTCTTCGCGAAGTAACAGGCGTCCGAGACGAGGTAACGCGTGGCGAAATTGTCCGAGCCGTCGGCAACGACATCGTATTGCGCGACGAGATCGAGCGCGTTCGCCGCCGTCAGCCGCTCATCATGGATGTCGAGCGCGACATGCGGGTTGAGCCGCGCGATCGCCGCGGCCGCGCGCTCCGCCTTCGGCGCGCCGACGTCGCCGGTCGAAAAGATCACCTGGCGCTGCAGGTTCGACAGCGACACCCGGTCGTCGTCGACGATGCCGAGCCGGCCGACGCCCGCCGCGGCAAGGTACATCAGCACCGGAGCGCCGAGCCCGCCGGCGCCGACCACCAGCACCCGCGCGGCCTTGAGCTTCGCCTGGCCGGGGCCGCCGACCTCGCGCAGGACAATATGACGGGCGTAGCGTTCAAATTCGTCGGGGCCGAGCATGGGCGATAAACCTATGGCCGCGCGGCGCTTTTGGCCAGTCTGTCGCCCGCATTCACCATCTGAAACAGCAGGGGCCGGCATAGCCGCCGCCGGGTTGCGCACTCTTTCTCATCATCTATGGTGGCCGCGTTGTCGTCGTGACCAAGGCGTTAACGTGATGCGTGCCGGTTACCTGCTCCCGATCGTCGCGGCCTTGCTCACCGCCACGGGCAGCGTCGCCGCCGCGCAGGAATTGGACAACAATGGGCGCTACATGCCGGCGGTCGAGATCGCGCCGGCCGGCGACACGGCGACCGAGAGCCCCGACGCCGCCAAACCGAAACCACACGCGGCAAAGCCGGCGGCAAAATCCGCCGAGCGGAAGGCCGCGGTCGAAACGCCGAAGCCCAAGCCCGACAGCGCCAGGCTCGAAAGCGCGAAGCCGGAAAGCGTCAAGCCGGACGCGACCGCGGCAACGACCGCTGCCGATGACAAGCCGGTGAAAGGGACGACCAAGGAGACGAGTAAGGAGCCGATCAAGGAACCGGCAAAGAAGAAAGAAGCGAAAGCGAATAGCGAGCCGGCCGATTCCAAAACCGATCCCAAGACAAACCCCAAGATCGATTCCAGGATCGACCTCAAGAGCGATCCCCTGGCCGAGATCCCGTTCTCGCAGCGCGCCGCGGTGCGCGCCGCCTTGCTCTGGGCCGCCGGCGACGATGCGTCCCGCGGCGGCGGCGACCAGATCGCCGCCGCGATCGAGGCGTTCCGCAAACGCCACAACTCATCCGCCACCGGACCCCTCACCGCGCAGGAACGCGAGGCGCTGCTCGCCGTGGCGAAGTCGCATGACGATGCGTTCGGCTGGCGCGTGGTGACCGATCCGGCGACCGGCATCCGTCTCGGCCTGCCGTCGAAAATGGTGCCGCACGCGACGCTCGCCGAGAACGGCACGCGCTGGTCGTCGCGCCACGGCGACATCCAGGTCGAGACCTTCCGCTACAAGACCGACGAGCCGCTCGCCGCCCTGTTCGCGCGCATGAAGACCGAGCCGGCGAGCCGCAAGGTCGAATACAGCGCGATCCGCTCCGACAACTTCATCATCAGCGGCATGCAGAGCCTGCGCAAGTTCTCCGTGCGCGCCTATGCCCACGATGGCGAGGTGCGCGGCTTCATCATAACGTTCGATCAGGCGATGGAGGGCATCGTCGCGCCGGTGATGGTGGCGATGGCGAGCGCCTTCGCGCCGTTCCCCGACCGCATCGCGCCGATCGCGGCGCTGACGCGCAAGGTCGAATACGGCACCGGCATCGTCGTCAGCGCGGTCGGCCACATCGTCACCGACCGCAAGCTCACCGAAGGCTGCCGCGTCGTCGTCGTTCCCGGCATCGGCGACGCCGAGCCGGTGGCGCGCGACGCCGATCACGGCCTCGCCTTGCTGCGCGTCTATGGCCGCCGCGACCTCAAGCCGGCGCCGCTCGCGACCGCCGCGCCGCAGGCGAGCGACCTCACGCTGATCGGCGTGCCCGACCCGCATATCCAGGACGGCAACGGCAAGCCGGCCGAGATGCAGGCGCGGCTCTCCGGCGCCAACGGCAGCGCCGTGGCGCTCGAGCTGAAGGACCCCGTGCCGGTCGCCGGCTTCTCCGGCGCCGCCGCGCTCGACGCGCAGGGCCGCGTCGCCGGCATGATGGAAACCCGCAGCATCATGCTGGCGAGCACCGACGCCGCCGTGCCGCCGGTGCGGCTGGTGCCGGCCGATACCATCCGCGGCTTCCTGGCCGCGCATCATGTGAAGCCGCCGCAGGGCGGCGACGACACGGCGAATGCCCGCGGCGCGGTGGTGCGCGTGATCTGCGTGCGGCAATAGAAATCCCCTAAAAACATCGCGAGGAAACAAACATGGCCAGTGACATGAAGGGCCCGCTGCGGCCGACGCTCTACCGTTTCAAGCTCGGCGCGTTCGAGATGATGAACGTGCTCGACAGCTTTGCCGCGCGCGGCGGCCTTGCCGACGTCCACGGCGGCGGCGCGGCGCCGGGCGAAGTGGCGGAACTGGCCAGGGCCAACAACATCGACCCCGACCGCTTCGAGCATCCCTTCGTGCCGGTCGTCGTCAACACCGGCAAGGAAGTCGTGCTGTTCGATACCGGCAACGGCACGCTTGCCCGCGACAACGAGGCGATGAAAGGCCGCGTGCCGGACGGGCACCTGGTCGAGCGGCTCGGGCAGGCCGGCTACAAGCCGGAGGACATCGACGTCATCTGCATCACCCACTGCCACCCGGACCACATCGGCGGCAACATGAGCGGCGGCAAGGTGGTGTTTCCGAATGCGCGCTACGTCGTCGCCGCCGCCGAATTCGACTACTGGAAGAAGAACGAGGGCATCAGCGACGCGCGCAAGCCGACGCAGATGCAGTTCACCAAGCTGATGGCCCCGCTCGCCGACAAGACCACCTTCATCAAGCCCGGCGACGAGGTGGTGTCCGGCATCCGCGCCGTCGACGCCGCCGGCCATTCCGCGGGCCTCACCGCCTTCCACGTCGAGAGCGAGGGCAAGAGCCTGCTGATCTGGGCCGACACCTGCCTGCATTACGTCTGCGCGCCGGCGCACCCGGAATGGACCATCGGCTTCGACGACGACCAGCAGAAGGCGGTCGCGACGCGCAAGCGCATCCTCGCCATGACCGCCGCCGAAAAGATGATGGTGACCGGCTTCCACATGCCGTTCCCGTCGCTCGGCTGGGTCGAAAAGGCCGGCAATGCCTATCGCTGGGTGCCGGCGACCTATCAGATGAATCTCTGAGGACCATCCCGTACTCCGCCGCAGCGCGCACTTTCATTGTCATCGCCCGCGAAGGCGGGCGATCCAGCAACACAAAAGTTTGCCGTAGTTTACTGGATGCCCCGCCTTCGCGGGGCATGACAACACGAGGTCGGTGGCCTTCTCTTCACCGATCCGCCAGCGCCAGCCGCAGCCCGAGCACGACGAAGGCACCGGCGAAGGTCCGCCGCATCCAGGTCATCACCCGCGGCCGCGAGATCACGCGGTCGCGGAGCGATGCGGCGAACAGCCCGTAGCCGACGAATACCACGAAGGTCATCAGCATGAAGACCGCGCTCATCTCCAGCATGAGCGCGAGCGGATGCGCCTCGCCGGCGCCGACGAACTGCGGCAGGAAGGCGAGGAAGAAGATCGACAGTTTCGGATTGAGGATGTTGATGAGGACGCCGGTCACCGCGACCTGCGCCGCCGGGCGCGCGCCAAGTCCACGGTCATGTTCGCCCTCGACCTTCAGCGCGCCGCGTTCGCGCAGCGTGTTCCACGCCATGTAGAGCAGCCAGGCGACGCCGATATATTTGAAGGTGTGAAACGCGACCGCGCTCGCATGCAGCAGCGCCGCGAGCCCGAGGATCGCCGCCGCCATGTGCGGCATGATGCCGAGCGTGCAGCCGAAGGCGGCGATGATGCTCGCCCGCGCGCCGCGCGACAGCCCGGTCGCCAGCGTGTAGAGCACGCCGGTGCCCGGCGCGACGACGACGATCAGCGAGGTGATGAGGAATTCGAGGCTCACGTGGCCCGCCTATTTGTTCTTCCAGTTCGGCTTGCGCTTCTCGATGAAGGCTTTCATGCCTTCCTTCTGGTCCTCGGTCGCGAACAGCGAATGGAACAGGCGGCGCTCGAAGGCGACGCCCTGCGCCAGCGTCGTCTCGAAGGCGGCATTGACCGCCTCCTTGGCGGCGAGCACCGACGGCAGCGACATGTTGGCGATGGTGTCGGCGACCTTCATCGCCTCCTCCATCAGTTTGTCGGCCGGCACCACGCGAGCGACGAGGCCGGCGGCTTCCGCTTCCTTCGCGTCCATCATGCGGCCGGTCAGGTTCATCTCCATCGCCTTGGCCTTTCCGATGGCGCGGGTCAGCCGCTGCGTGCCGCCGATGCCCGGAATGACGCCGAGCTTGATCTCCGGCTGGCCGAACTTCGCATTGTCCGCGGCGATGACGATGTCGCATTGCATGGCAAGCTCGCAGCCGCCGCCGAGCGCGAAGCCCGCGACCGCGGCGACGATCGGCTTGCGGGCGCGCGAGGCGCGATCCCAGGTGCCGGCGAAATTGCCGAGAAAGGCTTCGATGAAGGTCTTGTCCGCCATCTCCTTGATGTCGGCGCCGGCGGCGAAAGCCTTGTCGCTGCCGGTGATGAGCATGCAGCCGACGCCGTCGTCCGCCTCGAAATCGTCGATCGCCTTCGACAGCTCGGCCTTGAGCGCCATGTTCAGCGCATTGAGCGCTTGCGGGCGGTTCAGCGTGATGATGCCGACGCGACCCTGCTTGTCGACGATGATGTTCTGGTAGCTCATGGCTGCTGCTCTCTGAGTTCCTCGGTGGACGATTTTATTATTAGAATGTCATTGCCGGACTTGACCCGGCAATCCATGCGGCTTCGCTGCGATGAAGAGCTTCTGGGTTTACATTCTGGCCAGCAAACCACGCGGTACCCTTTATGTCGGCGTGACCAACGATCTTGTGAGACGCGTCTTCGAACACCGCGAAAGTGCAGTGGCCGGGTTCACGAAACGATACGGCGTCAAACTCCTCGTCTACTACGAACGGCATGACACGATGCTTTCGGCCATTCAGCGTGAGAAGACTATTAAACATTGGTCGCGCCAATGGAAGATCGACCTCATCGTCTCGCAAAATCCAGACTGGCAGGATCGGTTTGATCTCATTGCCCGTTGACGGGCGGCATGGATGCCCGGGTCAAGCCCGGGCATGACGCAGGAGGGTGTGTCACCTCTGGCACGCCGGGCACCAGAAGGTCGAGCGGCCGTTTTGCACGAAACGGCGGATCGTGCCTTTGCAGCCGCGCATCCGGCAGGCCTCGCCCTCGCGGTCGTAGACCCGGAAATTGTGCTGGAACATGCCGAGCTCGCCGTCGGTCTGGCGATGGTCGCGCAGCGACGAGCCGCCGGCCGCGATGGCGTCGTTCAGCACCGCCTTGATGGCGTCGACCAGCGCGGCGGCGCGTTCGTTCGGCGCGCCCTTGCGGTCCGCGATGGTGGACGCCCGCCGCTTCGGCGACAGATGCGCGCGATACAGTGCCTCGCAGACATAGATGTTGCCGAGTCCGGCGACGATGGTTTGGTCGAGCAGCGCGGCTTTCAGCGAGGTCTTCTTGCCCGCGCAGGCCGCCGCCAGCATCGCGGCGTCGAACGCATTGCCGAGCGGCTCGGGCCCGAGCGCGCGCAGCAGCGGCTCGCGCTCGATCTCGGCGCGCTTGACCAGCTTCATCGAGCCGAAGCGGCGCGGATCGTTGAAGGTCACCACCGCGCCGTTCGACATGTGGAACACCACATGGTCGTGCGCGGCGAGCCTGCCCTTGTCGTGATAGTAGGCGGCCAAATCCGTTCCGTCACCCTGAGGTGCGAGCGCAGCGAGCCTCGAAGGGCGACGGCGCGAGTGGTCATCCTTCGAGGGCCGCTTCGCGGCCACCTCAGGATGACGACGATCGTCTTGGGACACGCGGAACGAGCCCGACATGCCGAGATGCATTACCAGCACCTCGCCGGAGGTGAGGTCCGCCAGCAGATATTTGGCGCGGCGGCCGAGGCCGGTGACCGTTTGACCCTCCAGCCGCGCGACGAAGTCCTTCGGCAGCGGCCAGCGCAAATCCGCGCGCCGCGCTTCGACCCTGGCGAAGCGCGCGCCTTCCATGGCCGGCGCCAGCCCGCGGCGCACGGTTTCGACTTCGGGAAGCTCTGGCATGGTTAACCTGTCCGGGCGACAGACATAGCGCCCCCGCGGCCGCCGCGCTATGGTCCTGCCGGACAAGGATTATCGGCGATGACGGCCTCCCGGACCCCTGAGCAGGACACCCATTTCGGCTACGAAACCGTGCCGCTTGGCGACAAGCAGGCACGCGTGGACGCGGTGTTCCATTCGGTCGCCGGCCGCTACGACCTGATGAACGACCTGATGTCGGGCGGGCTGCACCGCGCCTGGAAAGAGGCGATGGTGACGGCGGTCAATCCGCCGCGCTCGGACAAACCCTTCGCCCTGCTCGACCTCGCCGGCGGCACCGGGGACATCGCGCAGCGGGTGGTGGATGCCGGCGGTGCGAGCGTCCATGTCACTGTGCTCGACATCAATGCGGGGATGCTGGCGGTCGGCCGCGAGCGCGCGGCAGCGCGCGGCCTCGACGGCGCGATCGACTTCATCGAGGGCAATGCCGAGGAGCTGCCGTTCCCCGACAAGAGTTTCGATGCGGTGACCATCGCCTTCGGCATCCGAAACGTGCCGCGCATTCAGAAGGCGCTCGACGAAGCGCATCGCGTGCTGCGAATCGGCGGGCGCTTCCTGTGCCTCGAATTCTCGTCGGTCGACACGCCCGGCCTTGACAAGCTCTACGAGCTTTACTCGTTCAACGTGATCCCGCGCGTCGGCGCGGCGGTGACCGGCGACCGCGCCGCCTATCAGTATCTTGTCGAGTCGATCCGCAAGTTCCCGAAGCCGAAGCTGTTCGCGCAGATGATCGAGCAGGCCGGCTTTCGTCGTGTCTCCTACACGCCGATGACCGGCGGCGTGGTCGCGCTGCATTCCGGCTGGCGTTTGTGATCGCCTTGCTTTCGCGTACCGCCCGTCTCGCTCGTGCCGGTTACGTCTTCGCCCGCGAAGGCGTATTCTCGCTGGTCGACACCACCGGCATGCCGCTTCCCGCGCGGCTCGGCGTCGGCATCGCGCGGCTCATTGCAAGGCCAAGCACGCGGTCGGGCGCGCGCGCGCCGGAGAGCCGGCTTGCCGCCGCGCTGACGCGGCTCGGGCCGACTTACGTCAAGCTCGGCCAGTTCCTCGCCACGCGGCCGGACGTGGTCGGCGCCACGATCGCGAAGAACCTCGAAAGCCTGCAGGACCAGATGCCGCCGTTTCCGCAGGCGCAGGCCGAGGCGACCGTCGCCGCGGCGCTGGAAATGCCGGTTTCGCAGGCTTTCGTGGCGTTCGGCCCGCCGGTCGCCGCCGCCTCGATCGCGCAGGTGCACAAGGCCGAGATCGAGACGCCGGACGGCCGCAAGGCCGTCGCCGTGAAGGTGCTGCGGCCCAATGTCGAGCGGCGCTTCAAGGCCGACCTCGATGCCTTCTTCTTTGCCGCGCGTCTCGCCGAGCGCTGGTCGCTGGAAGCGCAGCGGCTGCGGTTTGTCGAGATCGTGCTGACGCTCGCGCGCTCGGTCGCCATCGAGATGGACTTCCGTCTCGAGGCCGCCGCGCTGTCCGAGATGGCGGAGAATGTCCGCGACGATCAGGAGTTCCGCGTGCCGCAGGTCAACTGGGACCTGACCGCGCGCGAGGTGCTGACGCTCGAATGGATCGACGGCATCAAGCTCAACAACCGCGAGGCGCTGGCCGCCGCCGGGCACGACCTGCCCGCGCTCGGCCGCAAGGTGATCCAGAGCTTCCTGCGCCACGCGCTGCGCGACGGCTTCTTCCATGCTGACATGCATCCCGGCAACCTGTTCGTCGACGCGGATGGCCGCCTCGTCGCGGTCGACTTCGGCATCATGGGGCGGCTCAGTCCGAAGGAACGGCTGTTCCTCGCCGAGATCCTCTACGGCTTCATCACCCGCGATTACCTGCGCACCGCGCAGGTGCATTTCGATGCCGGCTACGTGCCGCGCCATCACTCGGTCGAGGCTTTCGCGCAGGCGATCCGCGCGATCGGCGAGCCGATCCACAACCGCACCGCCGAAGACATCTCGATGGCGAAGCTGCTGATGCTGCTGTTCGAGGTGACCGGCCTGTTCGACATGCGTACGCGGCCGGAGCTGCTGCTGCTGCAGAAGACCATGGTGGTGGTCGAGGGCGTCGCGCGCGGCCTCGATCCCAAACTCGACATGTGGAAGACCGCCGACCCTGTCGTGCGCGAATGGATCGCGCGGCATCTCGGCCCGGTCGGCAAGCTGGAGGACGCCGTCGAGGGCGCGGGCGAGCTTGGCCGTTTCGTCGCCCAGGTGCCGGCCCTGCTCAGCCGCGCCGGCACCCTGCTGGACCAAGTCGATGCCGCCACCCGCAACGGGCTGCTGCTGGCGCCCGAGACCATCGCCGCCATCGGCGCGGCGGAGGCACGGCGGGACCGCTGGAAAACCGCGGCGTTATGGGCCATCGCGGCGGGGCTGGCCTGGCTGATCTATCTGGTGATATGATTGCATTGATTGCGGTGCAATCATCCCAGACGGAGGCCTTCCGGTGGCCAGCATCACCATCCGCCAGCTCGACGAGTCGCTGAAGCAGCGGCTGCGGCTGCGCGCGGCCAGGAACGGCCGCTCGATGGAGGACGAGGTTCGCGTCCTGCTGCGCGAAGCGGCCGAGAGCGAAAGCGCGCAAATCGAAAAATCAGCAGGCGCGGAAGAATCCTCCCCCGGCAAAAGCCGTGGCAGGCGCACCGAGCCTTCCGCCGACACGACGCGCGTGCTGCTCGTGATCGGCGGCGGCATCGCCGCCTACAAGTCGCTCGATCTCGTCCGCCGGCTGCGCGAGCGCCACATGTATGTGCGCGTGATCCTGACCAGGGCCGCGCAGCACTTCATCACGCCGCTGTCGGCCGGCGCGATCGCCGGCGAGCGCGTCTTCACCGATTTGTTCGATGCGGATGGTGAGTTAGACGTCGGTCATATTCGTCTCGCCCGCGAGGCCGATCTGATCGTCGTCGCGCCGGCAACCGCCGACCTGATGGCGAAGCTCGCCAACGGTCACGCCGACGATCTCGCCACCGCCGTGCTGCTCGCGACAGCTGCGAAAGTCTTGCTCGCGCCGGCGATGAACCCGCATATGTGGGCCAACAAGGCGACGCAGCGCAATCGCGCGCGGCTCGAAGCGGACGGCTTCGCCTTCATCGGCCCGAACGAGGGCGAGATGGCGGAGAGCGGCGAGCGCGGCAAGGGACGCATGGCCGAGCCGCTGGAGATCGCGGGCGCGGTCGAGAAGCTGCTTGCCGCGTCAGCCGACCATCCGCTCGCAGGAAAACGCGTCGTCATCACCTCGGGCCCGACGCATGAACCGATCGACCCGGTGCGCTACATCGCCAACCGCTCGTCCGGCAAGCAGGGCCACGCCATCGCAGCAGCAGCAGCAGCAGCAGGCGCAGACGTGACGCTCATCAGCGGGCCCGTCACTTTGCCCGATCCCGCAGGGGTTTCCGTCATTCGCGTCGAAAGCGCGCGCGAGATGCTGGCCGCCGTCGAGAAGGCGCTGCCGGCCAACATCGCGATCTTCGCCGCCGCCGTCGCCGACTGGCGCGTCAAGGATGCCGGCCAGCAGAAAATCAAGAAGGCGCCCGGCGCGCGCACGCCGGAGCTCGCGCTGGTCGAGAACCCCGACATTCTCGCGACCGTTGCGCACCGCACCAGGCAGCGGCCGACGCTCGTGATCGGCTTTGCTGCCGAGACGCAGAACGTCGTCGCCAATGCGCAGAAGAAATTGCAGTCGAAGGCCTGCGACTGGATCGTCGCCAACGACGTATCGCCGCAGACCGGCATCATGGGCGGCGACAGCAACACGGTCATGCTGGTGTCGGCGCAGGGCGTCGAGAGCTGGCCACCGCAATCCAAGGAAGACGTCGCGCGCATGCTGGTCGCGCGCATCGCGCAAACCATCACAGAGAAGAAAAAGACATGAGCGGCATCGAGGTCAAAGTCACGCGCCTGCCGCACGGCAAGGATCTGCCGCTGCCGGAGTATCAGACCGCGCATGCTGCAGGTCTCGACCTCGCCGCCGCCGTCCCGGCCGATGCGCCGCTCACCATCGCGCCGCGCGCCCGCGCGCTGGTGCCGACCGGCCTCGCCATCGCGCTGCCGCCCGGCATGGAGGCGCAGGTGCGGCCGCGCTCCGGCCTCGCCGCCAAGCAGGGTCTTACCGTGCTCAACGCCCCCGGCACCATCGACGCCGACTATCGCGGCGAGGTGCAGGTGCTGCTGGTCAATCTCGGCGCCGAGCCCGTCGAGGTCACGCGCGGCATGCGGATCGCGCAGATGATCGTCGCGCCAATGGTGCAGGCCCGGCTCGTCGAGGTCGCCTCACTCGACGAAACCAGCCGCGGCGCCGGCGGTTTTGGCTCGACCGGCCGCTGAGTCCCGCGCTTTCCGGAAACCGCTCTGATTCCAGAGCTTTGCCGCGGCAACGTTCACGGTCTGGACTCTTTCGGGCGGATTCCCGTTGGGGGTAAAGTCTGTTGATTCGCGGGCCGTTGTGGCGGACGTCGGCCCGCATCCCAGGGGCAATTCGGAATGCCGGAGACGATCCGGACGACGAACGAGAGGCTGCGTTCTCGTCCGCGGCGGGGCGGATTCGTCGCGTCGCTGGTCCTGACGACCTGTCTGGCCGCCGGCACCGTCCCGGCGCACGCCCAAGGTGCCTCCGCTCTCGACCATGTGCTGACCGCGCTCTCCGGCCTCGGCCGCATGGAGATGACCGGGCTCGCGATGACGCTCGGCCTGACGCTGTTCGCCACGCTCGCGACCATCGTGCTGGTGCGCACCCGCGCCCGCGCCGCCCGCCTCGACGCGCAATCGCAGGCCGAGATCGCCGCGCTGCGCGCCGAAGCCGACCGGCTGCGCACCTTGCTGATGGCGGAGCCGCAGGTGCTGCTCGCCTGGACCGATGACGGCGACGAGCCGGCGATGACCGGCGATCCGAGCCAGATTCTTCCGGGTGCCGATGCCAAGCGTCTGCTCGCCTTTGCCACCTGGCTCGCGCCTCGCGGCGCGCGCCAGCTCGACGAAGCCGTGACCGCGCTGCGCAACGACGGC
>Ga0180218_1001416_pt1 | contig 14566 bp, 9 predicted proteins | sample eDN3rd37CKraftBY_FD_151334 | JGI IMG/M metagenome (GOLD analysis project Ga0180218, IMG submission 151334) | Enriched backyard soil microbial communities from Emeryville, California, USA - eDNA 3rd pass 37_C Kraft BY (version 2) (version 2) | ecosystem: Environmental > Terrestrial > Soil >...
GTCCAGACGCCATAGCCAGCGCCGATGCCGCCGTATTCGCCGCCGAGCGACAGCGAACCGCCACCCGGCGCGACCATGCTCACGCCGCTGGTGACACGCCCCGACCAGCCGTTGCTCAGCCCGACATTCGGCACATCGACAGGCAGCGCATCGTCGGAGGAGAAACGCCAGTCGCCATAGAAGCCGAGATACGGCGAAACCGAGAACGCGCTGTATTGCGACGGCGCGATCACGCGACCGCCGAGCGACACGCGGCCGGTGGAGAAGCTGCGTTCGTTCTGAAGCGTGCCGAGGCTGTCGGTCCAGGCATCCTGCCGCTCCCACAAGGCAAACACCTTGGCGGAAGGTTCGAGTACAACAGCGGCATAGCGATAGGAGCCGGTCAGCCCGGTGGAGAGCAGCCAGCGCGAGCCGTCAAAACTGCCATTCGCCGTTCCGGCAGACGCATCATAGGAGATGCTCGACCAGCCGAGCATCGCGTCCCAGCGCAAGGTCGGCGCGATCTGCCAGGCGGCATAACCGCCGATGGTGCCGCCGTCGCCCTTCAGCTTGCCGGACAGCGCGGTGAAGTCGTAGCGGAAATCCTCATATCCGCCGAAGACACCGACCAGCAGGTTCGGTGTCAGCTTGTAGCCGACGCCGCCGGTGACATTGATCTGATTGCCGTCGACGACCTGCGACTTGTCCCAGCCCGAACCGCGAACGTCGAGCCAGGCGCTCCAGCGCCGGTCGAACGCGGGCGACAGCGGCGGCGCCTTGGTGATGTTGCGCCCGGCGTAAGCGAGCGCCGTCATGGCCTCATCGTGACGGCCGGCGAAGGGCGAGCGCGCTGCACTCCCCTCTCCCGGCTCGGCGGCGAAGTTCAACGTCACGCCGTTCGGGCCGAACGACACCGGATTGCCGCCATTGCCGAACGCATCGCCAATCGCGCCATTCACCGAGTCGGTGATGGCCACGCCCGAGGTCTGCGCCGCCATGGTCGAGCCCTGAACCTGCACACCGCGTATTTTCCGGCTGTCGTTGTTGGCGGCCGGCGCAATGCCCGGCGTGCAGGTTGCAGTGACGTTTGCCGACGCCGTGGAATACAGATTGTATTGTTCAATATAGACGGCTTGATACTCGCTCCTGAGCGTTGCGTCTTCCGTCCCGGTCACCGTGTAGCTTCCGAATGATACTCCCGGATAACCGGAAGGGCCGTTGTACTGCGCCAGGATTGTTCCGCCGGCCGACGGCCGCAACGCCCATTGCGAGTCAATCCACCCCCCAGAAGCGTACGTCGACATATTGAATTCGATACGGTCGCCCGGTGCAAAGCCTGAGATCGTCTTGACCTGCAGCGCAGCCGGATGATTCACCGTGACGTTGAAATCGCCGGCATTCACCGCATCACAGCCGGCGGACGCAAATGCGGCCTGCTGCCCGGCAAGCAAAAATCCTGAACTGGCCGCTATCAGCGCAAGGCGTTGCACAGCCGGACGAAAATTCTTCAAAACCACTTTCAGATTCCATTGCCCTGCGAGAATGATGACAACGCAGCAGCGGGAGCCTGTTCGGCCCTGCCTTTCCGCCGCCTGCGTGTCGGAAGGAGAATTGCGGAGCCGATCAGAACGGCATCGCGAACCTTGCATTGGCGGTCCAGACGCCATAGCCAGCGCCGATGCCGCCGTATTCGCCGCCGAGCGACAGCGAACCGCCACCCGGCGCGACCATGCTCACGCCGCTGGTGACACGCCCCGACCAGCCGTTGCTCAGCCCGACATTCGGCACATCGACAGGCAGCGCATCGTCGGAGGAGAAACGCCAGTCGCCATAGAAGCCGAGATACGGCGAAACCGAGAACGCGCTGTATTGCGACGGCGCGATCACGCGACCGCCGAGCGACACGCGGCCGGTGGAGAAGCTGCGTTCGTTCTGAAGCGTGCCGAGGCTGTCGGTCCAGGCATCCTGCCGCTCCCACAAGGCAAACACCTTGGCGGAAGGTTCGAGAACAAGAGCGGCATAGCGATAGGAGCCGGTCAGCCCGGTGGAGAGCAGCCAGCGCGAGCCGTCGAAATTGCCGGACGCACGTTCGCCGGTGACGGTGCTGGCGGCGCTGGCATCATAGGCGATGCTGGACCAGCCCAGCATTGCGTCCCAGCGCAGCGTCGGCGCGATCTTCCACGCCGCATAGCCGCCGATGGTGCCGCCATCGCCTTTCAGCTTGCCGGACAGCGCCGTGAAGTCGTAGCGGAAATCCTCATAGCCGCCGAACACGCCGAGCAGCAGGTTCGGCGTGACCTTGTAGCCGACGCCGCCAGTGACATTGATCTGCTTGCCGTCGACGACATGCGACTTGTCCCAGCCCGAACCGCGCGCATCGAGCCATACGCTCCAGCGTTGCTCAAACACCGGCGACAGCGGCGGCGACTTGGTGACGCTGCGGCCGGCGGCATAGGCCAGCGCCGACATGGCCTCGTCATGGCGGCCAGCAAACCGCGAAGGTGACGCAGCCGCGGCCTGCGGATCGGCGGCGAAGTTTAGCGCCACACCGTTCGGACCGACTGTCACCGGGCTGCCGCTATTGCCGAATGCATCGCCGATCGCATTGGTCACCGAGCCGCTGATGGCCGCGCCGGAGGCCTGCGCCGCCATCGCCGAGCCCTGCGCCTGCACGATGCGCAATTTGTCGCTGGGGCGGCGCTTGGCGGCGCTTCCCATCCCGCCCATGCAGCCCCACGAATAATTGGCGGTGGGGTCGGCACCGTTCGACAGGCCGGGGATAAAGATGGTAATTACCGTCTCGTCTGGGACAATATATTCATAGGTACCGGGGGTTTGGGGAGGGTTCAGCAGCACGGGCGTGTACCCGGTACTGGCAAGCTGGAGTCCGATGTTGCTGCCGGGTGTGTTAATTGTAAGCATTATGGTATCGCCGGGGTAAAACCCCGTACCGCTCGTACTGCCCGTGAGGACATTGCCGGCGAAAGAGCCGTTCAACTCCGAACAGCCGTCCGCACTGGCATCACTGTTCGAACCGAGCAGAAAACCCGAGATGCAAAGGCCGAAAACGACACGACGAACAATGGCAGGCGTCCTGCCGCGCATTCCAATTCCCAGCACCAAGCCCCCGAACAACTTCTCTAAATAATTTCCGGATCAGCGCGCCGCCCCCCGCGATACACGCCGCCATTCGCAACGGTAATTCTGATTCGTGATGGAGCGAAAAGAATCCATCATCCCGCATCGAACTTATTACTGCGCTTCCTCGCTTGCATTCAATCAAAAGGGGTACGGTCTTCACCGCACCCACTTCTGTTTGAAGTGTCTGGCCGTGATCCGAACAGATCAGAACGGCATCGCGAGCCTTGCATTGGCGGTCCACACGCCATAGCCCGCGCCGATGCCGCCATATTCGCCGCCGAACGACAGCGTGCCATTGCCCTGCTTCGTCATGCTCACGCCGCCGGTGACACGCCCCGACCAGCCATCGATCAGACCGGCATTCGGCACATCAACCGGCAGCGCATCGTCCGAGGAGAAGCGCCAGTCGCCATAGACGCCGAGATACGGCGAAACCGAGAACGCGCTGTATTGCGAGGGCGCGATCACGCGGCCGCCGAGGGACACGCGGCCGGTCGAGAAGCTGCGCTCTGCCTGCAAGGTGCCGAGACTGTCGGTCCAGGCATCCTGCCGCTCCCACAAGGCATAGACCTTGGCGGACGGCTCAACGATATATGCCGCATAACGATAGAAGCCGGTCAGTCCCGTCGAAACCAGCCAGCGCGAGCCATCGAATTGGCCCGACGCAGTGCCGGCGGATGCATCATAGGAGATGCTCGACCAGCCGAGCATCGCATCCCAGCGCAGCGTCGGCGCGATCTTCCAGGCCGCATAGCCGCCGATGGTGCCGCCATCGCCCTTCAGCTTGCCGGACAGCGCCGCGAAATCGTAGCGGAAGTCCTCATAGCCACCGAACACGCCGACCAGCAGGTTCGGTGTCAGCTTGTAGCCGACGCCGCCGGTGACATTGATCTGCTTGCCGTCGACGACATGCGACTTGTCCCAGCCCGAACCGCGCACATCGAGCCATCCGCTCCAGCGCTGCTCAAACACCGGCGACAGCGGCGGCGCCTTGGTGACGCTGCGGCCGGCGGCATAGGCCAGCGCCGACATGGCCTCGTCATGGCGGCCGGCAAACGGCGCGCGCAAGGATGCATTGGCCCGCGGATCGGCGGCGAAGTTCAGTGTCACACCGTTCGCACCAACCGACACCGGATTGCCGCGATTGCCGAACGCATCGCCGATCGCGCCATTCACCGCGCCGCTGATGGCCGCGCCGGAGGCCTGCCCGGCCATGGTCGAGCCCTGAACCTGTACACCGCGTAATTTCTGGCTGTCGTTCGAAGCTGTGCCGCCGGCGGCAACACAGGTCGCGGTGACGGTCAGACCGGATCCGATCCTTGCAATGATGAATTGCCTGAGCTGACCAACTCCGGATGGCACCGTATAGATTTTGGTCACGGTGCCGTCGCCGACAGGCTCGTAAGTGTCCACCAGGACTGAGGGACTGGCGGATTCGTTAAACAGCTCCCAGTACGCGGCATTTGCGTCGTTTTCAGTGATTGCGACGGTGAATGTGATCCGGTCGCCCGCCGTAAATCCCGATACGGTAATCTCGTGCTCACTGATCGACGTATTGAATACGCCGCTGTTCACGTCCGCGCATCCGCCGGTGGCCGGCACGGCGACTGCTGCATCATTGAAGATCAGAATGGCGGCAGCGCCTGCAAGACCCGCCAATGCGACACGATGGAAATCGAAAGGACGACGATTACGGCGCGCAAATTTCATCACAGTCGTCGTCCCAGGTCATGACCAAATGACATGAGACCGACTCACGCCTTTAATTCTCACCGTATCAAACGCGAAAATCCGCGGACAAGAAATGAGGACGCAATCTCGAGGACTGGATGCCGCTGCGATGAATCAGTGCTGTCCGTCAGCGACGCTGAAGTTGTATCCAACTCCGGATGCAATCATACGCGACAGTCTGCATCATCTGACCGGCGCACCGGTTCAACAGACATGCGTGACGCAAGGCGGCTCACATCACGCCCGTGCTTGCCTCTTCTCGGCCTTCGCCGACTTCTTCGCGGCGCGCTGTACCGCGACCACTTCGAGATTGCGGATATCGGCAATCCGGCGGTCCGCAACGTCTTCCGGGAAATCCAGATTTTCCAGCAGACGGCCCGCGAGCTGCAGGCTCGCCTCCACCGCTTCGGGGATCGCGTCGGTTGCACCAAGGTTGGTCAGACGCGTAGCGTGTTCGGAGTCCTTGGCGCGCGCCAGAACGCAGGCCTTGGGGCGCAGCCTGATGATCTCCTTCACCATGCGTTCGGTGGCTTCGGCGCTGCCCAGCGTCACGATGAACGCACGCGCCTTCTTGACCCCGGCATGATGGAGGATCTCGTGTCGGCTGGCATCGCCGAAAAACACCGGACGGTTCTTTTCGCGAAACTCCGTCACGAGCGAGCCGTTGGTATCGAACGCGATCCACGGCACGTTCTCGCTGTCGAGAACGCGCGCAACCGTCTGACCGACACGACCGAAGCCGCCGATCACGACATGGTCGCGCAGTTCCACCATCTCCGCTTCGGGCGAGTGCCGCGACTCTTGATCGGAGGTCTCGAGGCGCTCGCCGGTATGGCGCGCGAGCTTGGCAAGCAGCGGCGTCACCATCATGCTCAGGCCCGCGACCGCGATGGCGGAGGTGCCGATTTCGACCTCCAGGAGCCCCTTCGCGCTCGCAAGTCCGATCACGATAAACGCGAATTCGCCGCCCTGCGCCAGCAGCAATGCGACCTCGGCCGCGAGGTGGCGTTCGACCCGGAAGATCCGCGCAGCCGTATAAAGCACCACGGCCTTGATGACGATCAGTCCGATCAGCGACAACAGGATCCAGCCGATATGGGCCCACACGACCTTCAGGTCGATCGCCATGCCGACCGACACAAAGAAGATGCCGAGCAGCAGCCCCTTGAACGGGTCGAGATCGACTTCGATCTGATGCCGGTATTCGCTGTCGGACAGCAGCAGCCCCGCAAGAAACGCGCCGAGCGCAACTGACAGACCGGACGCGCCGGTGGCGGACGAGATGCCGACAACGATGGTCAGCGTGATCGCCATGATCAGTTCACGGCTGCCGGTGCGCGCCGCGGATCGGATCAGCGGCGTCACGATATAGCGGCCGACCACCATAATGACGGCGACGGCAGCGAAGGCCTGGGCGAAGGGCAGCACAAGATCGACCAGCGATTTGTCGCCAGCGCTTCGCGCTTCCAGGATGCCGATGGTGAACAGGACCGGCACCACGCAAAGATCCTGAAACAGAAGTACCGACAGCGCCACGCGGCCAACTGCAGACGCCGCGCGATGCTGATCGATCAGAAGCTGCATCACGATCGCGGTCGATGACAGCGCGAAACACATGCCGAGGATCAGGCCCGCCGGCGGCGTGATGCCGCTGAGGCGGATCACCGTGCCGATCGCAACAATGCAGACGCCAACCTGCACAAGGCCGACGCCGAGCACATAGCGACGCAGCTGCCAAAGCCGCGGCAGCGACAATTCCATGCCGAGCAGGAACAGCAGAAACACGACGCCGAGTTCGGCGAGCGGCTCCGCCGCTTTCGGGTCCTCCAGCGTGATGTAGCTGAGGATCGGCCAATAGTCGTCGAGATATCCGACGCCGTAAGGCCCGAGAACAAGACCGACCAGGAGGAAGCCGAGAACGGTGCCGAGATAACGATGCAGGAGCGGCACAAGGATGCCGGCGGCCACGAGAAAGATCAGGATGCCTTTCAGGTGTTCGGCGTGCAGCACTATTTCAGTCCCCCCAGTGGCGCGGAAGCGGCCCGGCGTCCTCACCTCGCAGACGGCTCGCCCGAGCAATGATTTCGGTCCCCGCGTCCGCGGGGACCGTCAGGCAATTTACCCGGCGCCGAGTGCGGCTTCGATCGCCTTCAGCGCGGCATCGGCCTTGGAGCCGTCCGGCCCGCCAGCCTGCGCCATGTCCGGCTTGCCGCCGCCGCCCTTGCCGCCGAGCACCTCGGACGCCTTGCGAACGAGATCGACCGCCGAGAAACGCGAGACGAGATCGGGCGTGACGCCGACCACGATACTGCCCTTGCCGTCGTCGCTGGTCGCGACCAGCGCGACGACGCCTGAGCCGACCTGCTTCTTGCCTTCGTCGGCGAGGCCCTTGAGGTCCTTGATATCGATGCCGGACACCGCACGCGCCAGCAGCTTCACATCGCCGATGGTCCTGATCGCATCATCGCCGCCGGCCTTGCCGCCGCCGCCCATCGCGAGCTTCTTCTTCGCTTCTCCGAGTTCGCGCTCGAGCTTCTTGCGCTCGTCGAGAAGCTGGGTGATGCGCGCGGGCATTTCCGGGACCGAGACGCGCAGAAGATCGGTTGCGACCTGCTGCGCGGCCTGCATCGTGGCATTCGCCGCCTTGCGCGCCGCGCGCCCGGTCAGCGCCTCGAGCCGCCGCACCCCCGCGGCGACGCCGGAATCCGACACGACCGAAATGATGCCAATATCGCCGGTGCGCTTCACATGCGTGCCGCCGCACAGCTCGACCGACCAGCCGAGCGTGTTGCCGCCGCCCTGCCCCATGGCGACCACGCGGACCTCGTCGCCGTATTTCTCTCCGAACAGCGCGCGTGCGCCGGAGGCACGCGCATCGTCGATCGCCATCAGCCGCGTGGTGACTTCAGAATTCTGGGTGACGAAATCATTGGCGAGGTCCTCGACCTTTTCGATTTCCTCCGCCGTCATCGGCTTGGGATGCGAGAAGTCGAAGCGCAGGCGGTCCGGTGCGACCAGAGAGCCCTTCTGCGCAACGTGATCGCCGAGGATCTGCCGCAGCGCTTCGTGGAGCAGATGCGTCGCGGAGTGGTTGGCGCGGATCGAGCCGCGCCGCGCATGGTCGACATCGAGCTGCAGCGCGAGGCCGGGCTTCAAGGTGCCCTCCTCCACCATACCGAGATGCACGAACAGGTCGCCCGCCTTCTTCTGCGTATCGGTGACACGGAAGCGCACGCCATCGGCGGTCATCACGCCGGTATCGCCGACCTGGCCGCCGGACTCTCCGTAGAACGGCGTCTGATTAACGATGACGGCGCCGGTCTCGCCCTTTTTCAGTTCGGCAGCTTCCTTGCCCTCGCGCAGCAGCGCGGTGACGACGCCCTCGGCGCTCTCGGTCTCGTAGCCGAGAAACTCGGTCGCACCGAGCTTTTCGCGCAAACCGAAGAACACCGTTTCGGCCGCAGCATCTCCGGAGCCCTTCCAGGACTCGCGCGCCTTGGCCTTCTGCTGTTCCATCGCGGCATTGAAGCCGGACACGTCGACCGAGATGCCACGCGGGCGCAGCGCATCCTGAGTCAGATCGAGCGGGAAGCCGTAGGTGTCGTAAAGCGTGAACGCGGTCTCGCCCTTCAGCGCATCGCCCTGCTTCAGTCCCTTCGACTCGTCCTCCAGAATCGCTAGGCCGCGCTCCAGCGTCTTGCGGAAGCGCGTTTCTTCCAGCTTGAGCGTCTCGGTGATCAGCGCCTCGGCGCGGTGCAGTTCCGGATAGGCCTGCCCCATCTCGCGCACCAGCACCGGCACGAGTTTCCACATCAGAGGCTCGCGCGCGCCAAGGAGTTCGGCGTGACGCATCGCGCGCCGCATGATCCGGCGCAGCACATAGCCGCGGCCTTCGTTAGACGGCAGCACGCCGTCAGCAATCAGGAAGGACGAGGCGCGCAGGTGATCGGCGATCACCCGATGCGAGGCCTTTTGCGGCCCGTCCGGCGACACCTTGGTCAGTTCGGCAATCGCCTGGATGATCGCGCGGAACAGGTCGATGTTGTAATTGTCATGCGTGCCCTGCAGCACGGCGGCGATACGCTCGAGCCCCATGCCGGTATCGATCGAGGGCTTCGGCAATTCGACGCGCGTGCCATCGGGCATCTGCTCGTATTGCATGAACACGAGATTCCAGATCTCGATAAAGCGGTCGCCATCCTGGTCGGCCGAGCCGGGAGGGCCGCCGGGAATCTTGTCGCCATGGTCGTAGAAGATTTCCGAGCACGGTCCGCACGGACCGGTATCGCCCATCGCCCAGAAATTGTCCGAGCCCGCGATGCGGATGATGCGGCTCTCGGGCAGGCCTGCGATCTTCTTCCACAGGTTGAACGCGACATCGTCGTCGACATAGACGGTCGCGGTCAGCTTGTCTTTCGGCAGCCCGAAGTCCTTGGTGACGAGATTCCAGGCCAGCTCGATCGCGCGATCCTTGAAATAGTCGCCGAACGAGAAATTGCCGAGCATCTCGAAGAAGGTGTGATGGCGCGCGGTGTAGCCGACATTGTCGAGGTCGTTGTGCTTGCCGCCGGCGCGCACGCATTTCTGCGCGGTCACGGCCCGGCTGTAGGGCCGCTTTTCGAGGCCGGTGAACACGTTCTTGAACTGCACCATCCCGGCATTGGTGAACATCAGTGTCGGGTCGTTGCGCGGCACCAGCGGCGAAGAGGAGACCGCCTCATGGCCGTTGCGCGCGAAATAGTCGATGAAGCCTGCCCGGATATCGTTGACGCCGCTCATGAAAGTCTTTGCCGCCGCGACAGCCTGAATGCCCGCGGCCCCTGTCTGCCCCGGGATGGAAGGCCCGGCTCGGATTGATATGTCGGGGGATATGTAGCGATGCGGTCCGGCCAAGTCCAGAAACGGTGCGATTTCCGGCGCTTGCAGGACTTAGTCCCACAGAATCGTAGCTTACGGGATGTTGCCGGTGACCGCCGACAGGGCCCCTCCCGGACGCTCCGGCGCCTCTTTGGGCGATCCGTTGGACAGCTGGCGGCCGGCCGCGTAGGCCAACCTTTCCGCGCAAAAAAACGCCGGGGAGCGGGACCGCGAGGCAAGCGGCCCTCTCGCCCGGCCCGCGCGGCGACGCGGTTGGAGGCACTCCGGCTAAAACTCAATCAGGCAGTCAGGCAGGCACAAAGTCAGAGGGGCAGCGGCCATCCCCGTGGCACCCGTCCCGGCAAAATCGGGACGCGCCTCGCGCGCCCCGTCGTGACGACCAGGAAGAAACGCCTCACTCCTCGGCGTCGCCGCCTTCGCCCTCGTCCCGATCCTGCTCACCGGCCAGGATCTTTTCGGCAATCAGTCCGGAATTCTGCCGCACGGCAGCCTCGATCGCGGCAGCGACATCGGGATTGTTGCGCAGGAAGGTCTTGGCGTTCTCGCGTCCCTGTCCGACCCGCTGGCTGTCATAGGAGAACCAGGCACCGGATTTCTCGACCACCCCGGCCTTCACGCCGAGGTCGATCAGCTCGCCGGTCTTGGACACGCCCTCGCCATACATGATGTCGAATTCGACCTGCTTGAACGGCGGCGCGAGCTTGTTCTTCACCACCTTCACGCGGGTCTGGTTGCCCACCACCTCGTCGCGATCCTTGATCGCGCCGATGCGACGGATATCGAGCCGGACGGACGCATAGAATTTCAGCGCATTGCCGCCGGTCGTGGTTTCCGGCGAGCCATACATCACCCCGATCTTCATGCGGATCTGGTTGATGAAGATCACCATGGTCTTGGACTTGTTGATCGAGGCGGTCAGCTTGCGGAGCGCCTGGCTCATCAGCCGCGCCTGCAGGCCGGGCAGCGAATCGCCCATCTCGCCTTCGAGTTCGGCGCGCGGCACGAGCGCTGCGACCGAATCGACCACCACCACATCGACCGCGCCGGAGCGAACCAGCGTGTCGGCGATTTCCAGCGCCTGCTCGCCGGCATCGGGCTGCGAAATCAGGAGATCATCGACATTGACCCCGAGCTTCCTGGCATAGATCGGGTCGAGCGCATGTTCGGCGTCGACGAAAGCACAGATGCCGCCCTTCTTCTGGGCTTCCGCGATGGTGTGCAACGCGAGCGTGGTCTTGCCGGAGGATTCGGGCCCGTAGATTTCCACGATGCGTCCGCGCGGCAGCCCGCCGACACCGAGCGCGATATCGAGACCGAGCGAGCCGGTCGACACCGTCTCGACTTCCATCCCGGACTTGGAGTTGCCGAGCTTCATGATCGAACCCTTGCCGAATGCGCGCTCGATCTGCGAGAGCGCGGCGTCAAGAGCTTTCGATTTGTCCATGGAGGAACCTTCAACCAAACGCAGGGCGGCCTGGGCCATTGTCGCTCCTTATGACTGACGATTCGGGCGGCGTGAATGCACCGTCTGGCACCTTCGGCGTCCGTCCCGCGGTTTTGCGGTCTCAATCTGACTTGAAAGGAATGTACCCTATTTGTTCCTTGTTCGCAATATGTTCTTTTTGGAAAGTGGGCGGAACTATACCCTCTGGACATGTAGCCCAATGAAGGGACATATTGCGAACTCCCCTACTAGCCCTAGGATCGCCTACGGGCGGGAGTCGCGACCATGTTTAAGCAGGCATCGGCAGCCGTTGGCCACATCACCAACGTCGCATCAGCTTATACTTGGCTATCGGGGGGCAGCGCCTTGACCTCCTTCTTGGCAGCCTACAACTGGTGGGAATCGAACCCGCGCCTCTCGACATTCCTCCTCGTTTTGGGGATCGAGGCCGCGCTAATTTTTATCTATGCGCTGACGTTTGTGCCAAGACCTGGCACTTGCTGGCCTCCGTTCTGGGTTGGGTATCTTAACCCGCTGAGGCAGGTGTCGTGGCGCTTTGGATGCGTCCTGCAGGTGGACAAGCTTCCATCGGTGCGAACGCCGATCGTTTACGAATTTTGCTGCGGTCTCCGCGCAAATCGGGGAGCCATTAAGCCAAAGCGCTTCTATCTAGAGGCGCGCGGTGTTCCGAATGTCCCCGTAAAAATCCAGTGCGGCCCAACATTCGAATCTGCGGAGAATATAGAAGAGATCCCCTCCGGCACTTGGTTCCTCTGCTCTGCTCGCCTCCTAAGAGACTACCGAGCGCCCGATGACGGGAAAACGAACCACCCAACCAGTGAGGAATTCTTTCAGAACTATGACGAATTGACGCTCGTTTTTGAATACGACGAGAAAATATTCAAGAAGCGATTCCGGCGAGCTACGCTACTTAAAATAGTTCAATTCGGCTCCGAGCGCTTTGCCGCACCTGCCCCGAAACAACCAAAGCTGAAGGCCGCCGAATGAAAAAATCGCAAACGAGCCAACGCTTCGACCAACTCCTTCAAGTCATGGCCTCTCAAGCTGAACCTTTGGGAAAGCAGCAAGGAGACAATCGAACATCAGATAAGGCGCGTGGCGCAGGTTATGGCGATACTCGAACTCGCGAAGGTAAGTCTGCAGGTACTTCTTCGAAACGGAAATATAAGTCCCGTTGATCCCGCGCTTCACCTGCGACCAGAACGCTTCAATCGTGTTCGTATCAACCGGTTCGCCGTCAGTGAAGCGAACATATTCCTTCTCTGAGTGATCGACGGTTTCGTGAGCGTAGCCGTGACGCTCCGTCAGTGACCGGAACGCCGCCGCTTCGTCGGTGTGAATGAACGACCCCGGCTTAACGTGCTTCCTGATCTGCGGCACGACGCTATAAGCGGTACGATCCGCAACGTGACGGGTCACGACATCGCCGCCCCGCTCGACCATGCCGAGAACAACCGACTTGTCGCCTTCGCCGCGCTTGTCCTTGCCGCCGATGAAGGTCTTATCGACCTCGACAATGCCGCCGCCGGGGCCGCCCATCGGCGTATCGCCGTCCACGTAGCCCATATAGCCACGGATCAGGAAGCACATGCGCCAAGCGGTCTTGTAGGTCACGCCAAGCTGGCGCTCGACCTCCTTGGCCGCCACGCCGTTCCGTGAGGCGCAGAACAGGAACATGACAAAGAACCAGTCACGCAGTGGCGTCCGGGTCTTTTCGAAGGGCGTCCCGGCGGTCGGGTAGACCTGATAGCCGCAATGCTCGCATTCGAAGCAGCGCCGGTTCTTGACCCGGTAAAAGGTCGCTTCCTTTTGGCAATTCAGGCAGCTGAACCGCTCGCCGTACCGGGTCCTCATCAGGTGGGTCAGGCAGGTGTCCTCGTCGGGAAACCGCTTCTGGAACTCACGGATATTCGGGCCTTTGGTCGCCATGGTCCCCTCCCCACCGGAGAATGACCATTTTATAGCAGGTCCGGTTCTACATGTCTAGAGGGTATAGTTCCGAAAGTGGGTACTGGCCTGTTTGGACACCGGGAGGTCTGATTTGAGATCCGCACGGGCCTAACGCGAGAGATATCGGCACGCGAGCCAGAAAGTCGCCGCGACCGGTGCCATCCAGAGCGCAATGATGATGCCCGCCCTGCCCTGCCTGTCCGGCGGGATTGCGACGCCGCGGCGACAGCGCGGTTCCCACACGGGCATCGCGCCGTATGACCCGCGCCATGGTTTCCAGTCGTCAAACATGGATGCCCGGCCGGTTCTATTTCTACGAAGATCGCTCTGACAATTAAGCATGTCCGGGGCGTCTTCCCACCCCGTCGAGGCGCGTCGTCAGACGTCCGCATAAACCAACATCACGAAATCCATGTGCGGGGCGGCCAGATCGGCTTTGTCATTGATTCAAATCAACCTCAATGCCGCCGGTATCCCGCATCCCCATGTCTGCAATTGTCAGGCGTAAACATGCTCGAATTTCTTTTGATCCTTCATTCGAATCCGACCCAGGCGTCGACCACCGCAATCCTCAGAGTCGATACAGAAGAGACGGCCAAGGACAGGGCGCGGGCGATTGCCCATCACGACGGGCGAGCGGTCGAGCTTTGGCGCAATCAACAGATGGTCGCGCGGTTTTCACCGCCGGATTCATCCGACTAACCGTGTCGCAGCTTGAGCACGAGGATCGTGCCCGCCAGCGAAAGCGTCACGAGATTGGCCACGATCAGCGGGACATCCCCGATGAGAACGCCGTAGACCAGCCACAGCACGACACCCGTTACCATCAGCACGAACATGCCGAGCGAGATGTCCTTGGTCTGGCGCGTGCGCCATGCCTTGATGACCTGCGGGGCATAGGCCAGCGTCGTGCAAACCGCGGCCGCCAACCCGATTAGCATCACCAGCGACATCATTTCGAAAGCCCCCAAACCGTTTCGCCTTTGTACCTGCGCGACGACACCCGCGAATAGTCGTTCGCCGAACGTTCAGCACGCATGTGGATAGATGGATATGCGCATGCGAAGGGCGCACCGGCTCGCTGCCCCAGCTGTCCCGCGCGGCCGCAGCTCCATACGCACGCGTCAGCCCCCCGGAGAGACCGCGGCGCGCGATGGCGATCAGGTCGTCGCGCGAGGGGATTGCTGCCCGCGGCAGCTGCTCTCTCTTGTCAGACGCCGCAGCCGGCTCGCGCGGCCTGATGAGAAGCGCGACGTCGAGGCTCATGTTGCGATGGCGGGATCGATTGCGGATCGTGACTTCTCCGAAGCCCGCGCATAGCGACTGCAGCCCGTCGCCACCTGCATAGCGCGCGAAATACCGCCGCTGTACCGTGGATACGACAATCGGCAATTGTCCCGTCCTGACCAGTCACGCCACATC
>Ga0180218_1001417_pt1 | contig 14565 bp, 13 predicted proteins | sample eDN3rd37CKraftBY_FD_151334 | JGI IMG/M metagenome (GOLD analysis project Ga0180218, IMG submission 151334) | Enriched backyard soil microbial communities from Emeryville, California, USA - eDNA 3rd pass 37_C Kraft BY (version 2) (version 2) | ecosystem: Environmental > Terrestrial > Soil >...
AACCCACCGTGGTGCCGGTTTTGCATCGCCCGGCCCGCATGCTAGATAGCCCGCATGAAGCTCGTTGTTTTCGATTGCGACGGCACGATCGTCGATAGTCAGGCAGGCATCGTCCTATCCATGGATCATGCCTTCTCAGCAATGAATCTGGTGCCTCCGGCGCGTGCGGCGACGCTCTCCGTCGTCGGCCTGTCGTTGCCCGAAGCGATTTCAGTGCTGGCACCGGATCTTGACCGGGCGTCGCGCGCTGAACTCGCCGAGATCTATAAATCCGCCTTTCGCGAGTTGAAACACGATCCTGCAGAGTCAGAGATACTGTTCCCGAACGCGAAAGAGACGATCGCCCAGCTCGCGCTCCGCGACGATCATCTTCTTGGTGTCGCGACCGGCAAATCGCGCCGCGGCGTAGACCGGCTGTTCCAGCGCGAAGGCTGGCACGAAAGCTTCGCAACCATCCAGACTGCGGACGATCATCCGTCAAAACCGCATCCGTCGATGCTCCTTCGCGCCATGCTCGAGACCGATACGACGCCGGATCTGGCCGTCATGATCGGTGATACGACCTATGACATGGAGATGGCACGCGCAGCTGGCGTCGCCGCGATAGGTGTGGCCTGGGGCTATCACGAAGTCGCAGCGCTGAAAGATGCCGGCGCGCATTTGATCATTGAACGGTTCGAAGATCTTCCAGACGCAATCGAGCGCGCGCTGGGCATGGAAAGATGTGAAGCATGACGGCAGGAAACGGCAATGGTGAAGCAGGTCCGGCTTCGGGAGCGGACCGCCCAACGGGCGGCCCCCGCAGCCAGATCAGTGATAGCCTCGCGAAGCCGCTCCCAAAACGTTTCTACAAGGAAGTGAGCGTAGGCGACGGCGCGCCGTTCCAGGTCCTGCTCGACGGACGCCAAATCAAAACACCGAAGAAGCGCCCGCTTGCGCTTCCAACCCATGCGCTGGCCGAGGCGATCGCCGAGGAGTGGCAGGCGCAGGTCGACGTGATCGATCCCTCCAAGATGCCGATCACGCGCTTTGCCAACACGGCGATCGACGCGGTAGCGGATACGATCGATGCCGTCGCCGCCGACATCACGGCCTTTGCGGGGAGCGATCTCGTTTGCTATCGCGCCGAGGCGCCGCAGCAACTCGTGGAAAGCCAAGCTGAGCATTGGGATCCCATTGTCGCCTGGGCGAATGAAACGCTCGATGCGCAATTTCGCGTCGTGCCGGGTGTCATGCATGTCGCCCAGCCCGAGGAAGCTCTCGCCCTGTTCGCGAATGCCTTGCCGCGCGACGCCTTCAGCCTCTCAGCGCTTCACGTCATCACGACGCTGACGGGATCCGCGCTCATCGCGCTGGCGCTCTTCCGCCAATGGCTGAGCCCCGATGCTGCGTGGAAAGCCGCGCATGTCGATGAGGATTACCAGATCTCGGTCTGGGGCGAGGACGCGGAAGCTAATGCCAGACGGCGCGGCCGCCGCACCGAATTCGACGCCGCCAACCGCTTTCTTACTCTGCTGGGTCCGGCAGCCTAAGCGACGACTCGCCGTAACGCCGTCGAGCGGGTTGCCAGCACCTTGTCGATCCGCCTGCGGTCGAGGTCGACCACCTCGAAGCGCCAGCCGCTGATATCGATGTGTTCGCCCGTCTTCGGTATGTGCTGCAACTGGGCAAGCACGAACCCGGCGACGGTCTCATAGGAGCGGTTCTCCGGCAGCGCGATGCCGATCTTGTCGGCCATTTCGTCGACAGGCATCGCGCCAGACAGCAACCAAGAACCATCGTCGCGTTCGACCGCGTAGGGCTCCAAGCCCCCGGCATCCGATTTGAAGACCCCCGCAATCGCCTCGAGAATATCGGCCGGCGTCACCAGCCCTTCGAAATCGCCGTATTCGCCGTGGATGAGGGCCATCGGAACTTCGGCATTGCGCAGGACCGACAGAACGTCGAGCGCGGCACTCGTCTCCGGGATCATCGGCGCCTTGCGCACGTAGGCGGCGACCTCAAAAGGCTTGCCGGCCAAAAGCCCCGCTAGAATTTCGCGAGTCTGGACGACGCCGATCATCTTGTCGGTCGATCCTTCGCCGGCGGGTAGGCGCGAGTGCGGAGTCGATATCAGCCGTTCCTTGATGGCCTCCTCCGACGCTGTGACGTCGATCCAGTCGACGTCGGTGCGCGGTGTCATGAGGCCGACGACGGCGCGGTCCGCAAGACGCATGACCCCGGAAATGAGTTCGCCTTCGCCGCTTTCGAGAACGCCTGCGGTTTCGGCTTCCGCGATGAGCGTCTTGATCTCTTCATCCGTGACCTTGTTTTCGCTCTCAGGCGAGAGACCGAGAAGGCGAAACGCGAACCGCGTCGAAGTATCGAGCAGCCAGACAACCGGCCCTGCCGCTTTGGCGAACCACGTCATGATCGGAGCGACGGCGCATGCGATGCCCTCGGCGTTACGCAGGGCCAACGTCTTCGGCACTAGCTCGCCGACGATGACGGACAAGTACGTGATAACGGCGATCACGGTGCCGAAGCCCAGTGGATTGGCTACCGTTTCGCTCAACCCGAGGCTCTGCAGGTGAGCCGCGGCGTAAACCCCAAAGGCTTCGCCCGAGTAGGCGCCGTTGATGATGCCGATAAGCGTGATGCCGATCTGAACGGCCGATAGGAAGCGCCCGGGATCGGCCGAGAGGGCCATGGCGCTGACGGCGCCTGGGCGGCCGGCCGTGGCCATCGATTTCAAACGGGGCCGGCGAGCGGAGACAATAGCGAGTTCGGAAAGCGCAAAAAGGCCGTTAAGAAGAATAAGGGCCAGGACGATGAGTAATTCGGTCACAATGTTGTCGGCCGACGGATCGCGTCCAAGCCACTCCAGATTAAGGAAAGCGGAACCTATGGCTTAGCGGTGGCTAAATCAAGAGAGGGCCGGTGAGGCCATTCGTGCGCCTTCTGCCCCCCTGAACGCCTGCCGAGGCTTGCTCTTAGTTCGCCTTTCGAGAAAACTTGGCGGGTGATTCGGTTGAGGGTCGACGCCCCATGCTCAATGCGCCTCGCATTCCAGAGCTCGCGCAACGCGACCGGTTCGTACGCCGGGCCGTCGCGGAAGGGCGCGTGCTGACGCTCGCCGACGAAGAAAACGCCTCCGTACCTTCACAGAAGGTCTCGGGGCGGACTGTGCAACTCTTCTGGTCGAGTCCCTTGGAAGCCGAGCGCTGGGCGGAAGCCTTAGCGGGCAACACCGATCTCCAGGATATTTCGCTCGAAGTCTTCGCCACCGACATTTTGCCGGGTATTGCCACCGCAAAGGGGCTCGTCGGAACAGATTGGGTGTCCGATCCCATCGAGGCTGAGATTGATCCGCGTGACCTGCTGATCCGCCTCAAAACCGAAGCCATCCCCGCGTACGCTGCTGCTATTCGCGCTAAAGGCGAGGTCTATCTCGTCGGTGGAAGCGGTGGCCCTATGTTGACCCCAGGCACGCAGAAGCCCCGCTCGGCTGACCGCCTTCACGTTTTTTCCAGCCGTTCCGATGCCGAAGCCCACATGAAGAAGCTTTCTGGCAAGCTCATCATCACAGATCCGATCGCTGCATTTGTGGGCTCGAGACTGCCCTGGGCCGCAGAACACGGCCATGCGGTCATGATCGAACCCATCCGCGGCGCCGGGTTTGTCGAGGTCAAGACGGCCAATCTCGCCGCGCACCTCAGCAAAGAGGTGGCGGACGCCCCCTGAAAGGCCCCAATCTGGGGTTAACGCAGCCCGCCGGCGCGCATCGCGCACGTCGCGACAACTCAGCGTTTGCGCTCCATGGGAGCCATGCTAGAGAGCCGTTCCGGCACATTTCTCCGAGCCAGGCAAGGGGTTCCATGAAAGACATCATCGACGAGCTTGAGAAGCGTCGCGACAACGCCCGTCTCGGCGGCGGGCGCGCCCGTATCGATGCTCAGCACGCCAAAGGTAAACTGACGGCACGCGAGCGTATCGAGCTTCTGATGGACGAAGGCTCGTTCGAAGAGTTCGACATGTACGTCGAGCACCGCTGCACCGATTTCGGCATGGAGAAGGTCAAGATCCCCGGCGATGGTGTGGTCACCGGCTGGGGCACGATCAACGGCCGCGTGGTCTATGTGTTCGCCAAGGACTTCACGGTCATGGGCGGCTCGCTGTCCGAGACGCACGCCAAGAAGATCATGAAGATCCAGGACATGGCGCTGCGCAACCGTGCGCCGATCATTGGCGTCTTCGACGCTGGCGGCGCCCGCATTCAGGAGGGCGTCGATGCTCTCGGCGGCTACGGCGAAGTCTTCCAGCGCAACGTGCTCGCATCGGGCGTCATCCCGCAGATCTCCGTGATCATGGGACCGTGCGCGGGCGGCGACGTCTATTCGCCGGCCATGACGGACTTCATCTTCATGGTGAAGGATACGAGCTACATGTTCGTCACCGGTCCGGACGTCGTGAAAACGGTCACGAACGAGACCGTTACGGCTGAGGAACTGGGCGGCGCCAAGGTGCATACCACCAAGTCGTCGATCGCAGATAAGGCGTACGAGAACGATCTCGAAGCCCTGCTTCAGATGCGCCGCCTGATGGATTTCCTGCCTTCGAGCAACCAGGCGGGCGTGCCCTCCATCCCGAGCCAGGATAGCCCCGACCGCATCGACCACTCGCTCGATACGCTCATTCCGGACAATCCGAACAAGCCCTACGACATCAAGGAACTGATCCTCAAGGTCGTCGACGAAGCCGACTTCTTCGAAATCCAGGAAGCGTTCGCCAAGAACATCGTCACCGGCTTTGCGCGCATGGAAGGCTCGACGGTGGGTATCGTCGCTAACCAGCCGATGGTTCTGGCCGGCGTCCTCGACAGCGACGCATCGCGCAAGGCGGCACGTTTCGTTCGCTTCTGCGATTGCTTCGATATTCCGATCGTCACGTTCGTGGACGTACCGGGCTTCCTTCCGGGAACAGCGCAGGAATACGGCGGCCTCATCAAGCACGGCGCCAAATTGCTGTTCGCCTACGCCGAAGCGACCGTGCCGAAAGTCACGGTCATCACCCGCAAGGCCTATGGCGGCGCCTACGACGTTATGAGTTCGAAGCACATTCGCGGCGACGTGAACTATGCGTGGCCGACCGCCGAGATCGCCGTTATGGGCGCGAAGGGCGCGGCCGAAATTCTCTATCGCTCCGAACTGTCGGATCCGGTGAAGATCCAAACGCGCATCGATGAGTATAAAAAGCGCTTCGCCAATCCGTTCGTGGCCGCTGAGCGTGGCTACATCGACGAGGTCATCACGCCGTCAGCAACGAGAAAGCGCCTCTGCCGCGCGCTCAACATGCTGCGCAACAAGACGCTCGAAAATCCCTGGAAGAAGCACGATAACATTCCGCTCTAGGCTGATTATCACAATGCCATCCTCGAAACCCGAGGATGGCATTTTCATATGAGCGCTTGGCGGTGTGTAAGCAGATATTCTTAGAAATCGATCCAAACGCCGCTACGCCAGTAGCCGCGGCCAGGGTGTTCGCGCCAACGGTAGTGCGTCTCAGACTCGCGCCATTTCCAGTCGTCGGGATAAACGCGAAGTTTCACGTCCGCCGGGTATTTGTGGCGCTCTTTGACGTGCCAGCAGTCGCCATCATCATTGCAAACGATTTCGGCAGATGCCGTCGTCGCAGTAAGTGCGAGCATGCCAGCGCCTAAAAGAGCGGCAGTCGTCATAAGCTTCATGGGTATCTCCTTTCCTGTCTGCTTCAACCTCAAGGCAAACCTGCTCGCCGCGCGTTGGTTTCAGCGCTTGAACTAAGTTTCGTGCGGTGTACGGAAGAACCTGAAAACATTGAAGGAAGCACCTCTCTCAAAGAGAGGTCACAAATTAGGTCCGTCGCGGCGCGTAACAAATCCAGCGGATTTCGCGGCTGCGATACCTGTGTTTAGCCGCTTTTCGAATGCGGAACTCAACGACTCCGGCGTGCGTTGCTTCTCCGAACAAATTCGAAATGGAGGACCACATGGGTGGTAATCTGATCTATTACGCGATCGTCTTTCTGATTGTCGCGATCGTGGCGGCCGCTCTCGGCTTCGGCGGCGTCGCAGGCACTGCGATCTCGGGTGCCCACCTTCTGCTGATGGTCGCCGTTGTCTTCATCGTCGTCGGATTGCTCGCAGGCGTTCTGCGCCGCGGCGGGCGCGGCATCTGATATCTTCGGCGATAAGCTGAGGATGCGTCTCCCTTGTGGAGCCGCCAAAGCCCTGGTGCTGCAAGCGCCGGGGCTTTTGCTTATGCAAACATCGGCGCAGTGGAGAGCGATCACACGTAGATCATCTTGACCGTCATCCCGCCATCAATCGTGATGTTTTGTCCGGTCATGAAGTCGGCGCTCTCCGCCAAAAACAGACACGCCTTGGCGATATCATCCGGCACGCCCACGCGCCCGACAGGGTGTTGCGCGTTGTCGGCCTTCGAATGATGCGGAGCCTTCGCCCGCCCTGAGAATTGCCAGTCGCTCGTCTCGATCCACCCGGGGCTGATCGAGTTCACACGAATGCCATAAGAGCCGAGGCTGATCGCCATGCCGTGCGTCAGCGCTGAAATCGCGCCTTTGGAAGCAGTATAGGCTTCCGTATTGGCTTCAGACATGACGGCGCGGGTCGACGAGATATTGATGATCGCGCCGCCGATGTTTTGCTTCACCATCTCGCGCGCGACAGCCTGCGAGCACATAACCGTGCCGCGCACGTTGACGGCCTGCACGCGGTCAAAGTCCTCCATCGAGAGCTCAAGGAATGGCTTATTGGCCATGATGCCGGCGTTGTTGACGAGCACGTGCGGGCATCCGAGCTCTTTCGTTGTGCGCGCGATCCAGCGCGTTACGTCCTCTTCCCGCGAAGTGTCCGCGCGTTCGTAAAGGCACGACACGCCAAGTTCGCGAATGTGCGCGGCTGCTTCTTCGCCGGCGTCCTCGACGGGATCGGCCAGTGAGACGGCGTAGCCCGCTTCGGCGAACGCATAGCTGATGGCGCGGCCGATGCCCTGCGCACCACCCGTTATTGCAACGACCTTTGCACCCATGATGAACACCCGAATTGTTGAGAACGCGACACGCAGCCTATCGACGCTGCCTTAGCTGCAAAAGTTGCGTGACGCGATCAACGAAGTTCGAGAATGGCTGGCATGCCGTATTTCGGCGGGAGCGTGATTTGCGGCTTGATGTCGATCTCGGCATCAGGGGAGAGCGTGAACTTGTATTTCTGCCCGACAGTAGCGAGCGCAATGGCCGCCTCCATGGTCGCAAAATGGCTGCCGATGCAAAGCCGCTGTCCGCCGCCGAACGGGTAATAGGCGAACTTTGGCAGCCGCGCCGCCAATCCATCGAGCCAGCGCTCCGGCAGAAACCGCTCAGGCTCGGGAAAGTATTTCGGATCGCGGTGGCTGACCCATTGGCTCATCAGGATCGTGTACCCACGTTTGACGCGGTATCCGCCGAGTTCCAGATCGCGCGTCGCTTCCCGGCCGATGGCGTAGACTGGCGGATAAAGTCGCATCGCCTCGTTGATAACGGCCGCGGTGTAGGGCAGGGCCGTGAGTTCATCCGCATTTGGAGTTCTGCCGCCGAGGACGCGAGCCCACTCCTCAACGAGCTTTTGTTCGGCCTGCGGATGCTGCGAGAGCAAATACCAACTCCACGTCAGCGTCAGCGCCGTCGTCTCATAGCCGGCGAGATAAAGCGTCATGGCCTCATCGCGCAGCTGCTGATCGGTCATGCGCGTTCCGTCCTCGCGCTGAGCCATGATCAATGTCGAGAGCAGATCGTTCGCAAGCGGCCGCGATCGCTTTTGCGCGATGAAGCCATCGACGAGCTTTTTCACTTTTGCAATCGCACGGCTGATACGCAAATTCGCGGGTGTCGGCATCCACAGTGGCAGTTTGAAAATGGCGTCGAGCCGCTCTGTCAGAGAGTCGAAAACTTCCAGCAGGCTTTCATCGACCGCTTCGCGCTCGCCGTGGTCGTCAAGGCCGAAAAGCGTCTTGAGAGCGATGGCGCTCGTGAGGCCGCTGAATTCGAACTCGAGATCCACGGCCTTTCCGGGCGCCCATTTCGAAAGCATGGCGTTCGTGAGATCGCCCATGATCGGCGCGTAAGACAGCACCTGCGCTTTGAGGAACGATGGCTGCATCATGCGGCGCTGGCTGAGCCAGAAATCGCCCTCGCTCGTCACCAGCCCGTTCCCAAGGATGGGCTTGAAGGCGCGCGCTCCGAAATGTTTGATGTAGTGGCGCGCATCCGTGACAAGAACCTGCTGGATCAGCTCCGGGTCGCTGACAAGGAACACGCGCCAGCGGCCGGCGCGAAAGCTTGCGATCGGCCCATACGTCTGCGCGAGATCGAGAAAAAAGTCGACGCGCCGAGTTCCGATCTGAGAGGCATTACCGCCGATCAGCGTACCTTGGGGCCCTGGCGGCAGCCCAGCTTTCGCAATTGTGATCGTTCTGCTCATGGCAATCGCAACATAGAGAAATCAGAGCGTCGGAATATTATGCAGACGCCTTCCAATGCGCCGGAGGCAAAAGAACTAGGACAATCGTATGAGCCGGGGACCTCAAGCGGTCCCATCGGAACCTCCCGGCTGCAGGCATAGTCTCAAAAAATTACGTTTACGCTTCTCCGGCGTCTTTCGCAGCAAGTGATCCGACGGCTGACCAATCCTGGTTTTCGCCGCCGTTGGCGAGCAGCGTCAAGAAGCGGTCGCGCAGCAGGCTCGCGAGCGGCAGAGGCACGCGCAGATCATGCCCTGCCTCGAGCGCCAGGCCGATATCTTTCAAGCCAAGCGGAGCAGCAAAACCCGCAGGCTCGAACTTGCCGCCGGCGATCAGTGTTCCATAGGTCTTGTAGACGGGCGCGCCAAAAAGCGTCGATGTCACAACTTCGAGATACTGGTGCTTGTCGACGCCCGCTTTGCCCACAAGTGCCATCGCTTCGCCGAGCGATTCAATCACGGTCGCGATGAGGAAATTGCCGCTGAGCTTGACGACGTTTGCGGCTTCCGCCTGGTCGGAAATCTTGAATGTTCGCTGCCCGATCGCATCAAGCAGCGGGGAGATCTTGTTGACGGCTTCGCTTTGTCCTGCCGCAACGACGAAGAGCTTCTTGGCCGCAGCGGCATCCGGGCGGCCGAACACGGGGGCGGCAACGTAGCGTTGACCAGCTTTGCCGTGGTCCTGAGCGAGCCTCCTCGAAAGGTCGACGCTGATCGTGCTCGACGAGATATGGGCCGCTCCCTTTTTCAATGAGGCGAGTATTCCGCCATCGCCGTAAACCGTGTCTGAGACGGCGTTGTCGTCCGCCAGCATGGTGAAGACGGCATCGCCCCCACAGGCGTCGCCTGGCGTTTCGGCGATCTTTGCGCCCTGCGACGCGAGCGCTTCGGCCTTGGAACGGGTCCGATTATAAACGGTGACATCGTGTCCGGCCTTGATGAGGTTGGCTGCGATGCCCGAGCCCATATGCCCCAGCCCGATAAAACCGACTTGCATGCATCCTCACAGCTTGGCTGTTGTCTGTCTGAATCGTGCGAAAAGCGCCATTTGTCGGCCACTTCAGGGCCGGAACGGGTATCTGGAGAGGCGGCATTGGCCCAAAAACTCTCGTGCCCGCCTAAACGTTATAATGCGCTCGCAAGACGCTGGCACGGAACGCTTTTCGAGGTTCCAGGTAAAAAGTTGATCGGCGGTGAAAAACTAGCGGTATCTATCTGGCTCCATGCGTGCTATCGATCTTTTATCGAACTTTGGCCGGATATTGCGAGGCACTCCGCCTCTGGCGCAGCCAAGCGCACAGACGTCTTTCCAAAATCGAACTACTGAGGTCAGCCCGTGCGCTCGCATGGACGCTAGGGCTGCACTCATACATCAGAGCCTAAAAAGGAACATTCTATGATCACGGGTACCGTGAAATTCTATAACGATCAGAAGGGCTTCGGCTTCATCGCGCCTGACCAGGGCGGCAATGATGTCTTCGTGCACGCGACCGCGCTTGAGCGCGCCGGCATGCGCGGCCTTTCCCAGGGCCAGAAGGTCGCTTTCGAAACCGAAACCGATCGTCGCTCTGGCAAGATCGCCGTTAGCGTCATCCAGAACGCTTAAGTGATTATTGCGCCGTAGGGCCGATGGCCCGCCGCGGCGGCTTTTTCGCTTTTTTGAACTGAATAAGGCCGCGGTTACGCTTTGCGTGACCGCGGCTTTTTTGCGCTCAGGCCATACCGCGCCGCAGATCTGGCGCCGCGGTGAGTTTGGCAATGGTCTCGCGCAGCGCCTCGTTCTCGGCACGGGCGTACGAGTCGGCCGCATGCCGGCCAAGCTTCTCCAATGTCTCCCGCTCGTTAGCATCGATCGCAGTGCCGGCCTCATGGGGGCCGTAAAGCGTCACCGCATACGCATGCACCCGGTTCGCCGCAGGAATGGCAAGGAGGGGCAGATCGAGCCCCGCCGGGAGACCACCTTTGGCGACGGCCGCTTTATCGAGAGTGCACGCGTCGCCCTTGAGCAGACGGCTGATCGTCGCCTCATCAAGCGCAAGATTCCGCGCGGCATCCTCACCCCAGCCGGCGCTCACCCCGAAGCGATGAAATCCGCTCTCCGTCGCACGGAAGGTTGCAGCCGATGACAGCTTCAAAACTCGGGCTACTCCGTCGGACAGGAGGCGGTCGATCTCGTGCGTCGTGCTCGCGCGCGACATGTGCTCCGCAATTTCCTCTTCGGCCCGGTCGAGGCCGCGATTAAAGAATTTATCCGCCAGTTCGACCGACCATTCGTGCAGCCTGCCGATCGCGAATAGCACCAGCGCACCGATGATGAGCCACGACCATCCCGGAAGCTCGAGCAGTTCGTGCAGATGCTCTCCCTGCTGATGAAGAAGCAGGGCCGGCAGGCTGGTCAGCAGCGCGAGGATCGTGACGCGCCTCAGAGGGATAGCTACGCTGACCACGCGCTGGCGGCGTATGGCTTCGACGACGAACAGGCACAGGATGCCGTTCACCAGATAGAACAGCCCCGCAACATCCTCGGGCATCACGAACCCGCTCCATTCAGGGAACAGCGTCGTGTATTCGTTGAGGTCGGCGATAACGAACGCCGGCAAACCGATCAACGCGCCCCACATCACCCATCTGAGACGCTGATTGTCCTTGGGCCTCAGCGACCGGCGCCGCTTCAGCAGGATGGCGACTGCGGCGGCGCTCACGATAATTCCGAAGAGGATCGTCGCGCGCGTCAGCAATTCGGTGTGGAAGCCGAACGCGTTGCCGTAAGCCGCCATCAGAACAACGGCAACGACCGCCGTGAGCGGCGGCAAGGCGCGCTCCAAACGGTCCCAAGGCGGTTGTATCGCGCCGGTCGGAGCCCGCATGACGAAGACCAGGAGGCCAGCGTATCCCACCGCCTGGGCAATGCTGCCGAGAGCATTCTGAGCCAAAAGCAGCAGAGGCCAGCGCTGCAAGTGCGCATAGAACTCGTAGGCTTGGCCCGGATTGAACCAGATTACATAGAGGAAGAATCCCCATGTCATGCGGTTTGGCCGCGTCCACACCAGCCAGCCGGCCGCGAGTATGACGGCGACGCTCGCAATCTGATCTAGGATCAATACGATGCGGGCAAACCAATTCGTCGGACGCGGTTCAGCGACGATCGTTACGTCTCGCGCGTCCTGGGCTCCGCCCGGCAAAAGACTGATTGTCGTCTGCCGCCCCGGCAAAACATATTCATTCCCTCCGACAGCTGCGATCGTGCTCGCGCAGACATAGGCATCGTAAGGAATGCAGCGCATTCGCGAAAAATCGAGGCGATCACCCGCGCGCACGCCGGCCTTCCATGCAGGCGATTGCAACTCGCTTCCGAACGGTCCGGAGACGTCGTAAATCAAACCGTTGCTGTCGGCATAAAAACCAAATGAGCCGAGCGGACGAACCACGCGCACGAAATCGGGAACGACCATCGCGAGGGCCCAGATCAGCAATGCGAGGAGCACCAGGCGCTGGCGTGTCATGACGCTACCAAGCGAAAGGTCTGCCGTTGCATGGATACCCGCCCAACGATCCGATCGGCCCCGATGGTAGGATGCACTCCGCGAGCTAGGCAAGCGGGGCGGCGTTTGCCGTCCAGACGGAGTTAACGGTTTCTCATTGGCGCCATGGCGCATTCAGAGACGGAGAACCTCAGCGATGGACATGTATTTGCATCCAAGCGTGCTCGATTTGGCGCTGCGTCTCCTTCTGACGCTGCTGGCGTGCATCCTTGTCGGCGTGAACAGGGAGGCCGCGGGCCACGGAGCTGGGCTGCGCACGATCGTCCTCGTCGGCTTGGCAGCGTGTATCGCAACCAGTCAGGCGAACATCTTGCTCGCCGTCACCGGCAAAACCGAAGGCATGTTCGCGACCATGGACGTGATGCGCCTTCCACTCGGCATTCTCACCGGCATCGGCTTCATTGGCGGCGGCGTTATCCTCAAGCGTGGTCACATCGTTTCTGGCATCACGACGGCGGCCACGATCTGGGCGGTGACAGTCATCGGCATCTGCTTCGGCGGCGGCCAATTGCTTCTCGGCGGGGCGGGCACATCCCTGATCGTTCTGACGCTGTTGGTCCTCCGATGGATCGATGTCCGCGTTCCGCGCGATCATCGGGGCGAACTCGTCGTCGCGTCGTATTTGAGCCAGCCTCCCTTTCCGGATCTGGCAGCGCATCTAAGCGGTACGGGTTACATCGCGCAATTCAGGTCGCTGAGCCGGGATGAGGATCCTGGCAAGACGCTGCTGACATTCGAGCTGCGCTGGACGCAGACGGAAGTTGAGAATCCGCCGCTCGAACTCCTGAATAGGCTCCAGCCGGATTACGAGGTGCGGTCCTTCGAGGTAATCAAAGAGTCGGATCACTGAAGCTGACTGCACACCTAACTGATATTGGCGTTCCGCAGGCGGAGCGCGTTCGCAATCACGCTGACTGACGATAGCGCCATCGCAGCCGCAGCAATGATGGGCGAGAGAAGCAGTCCGAAAACCGGGTACAGAATGCCCGCCGCAATCGGCACGCCCGCCGCGTTATAGATAAACGCGAAGAACAGGTTCTGCCGGATATTCGACATTGTCGCTTCGGAAAGTTTCCGCGTCCGCGCGATACCTTCGAGATCGCCTTTGACGAGGGTGACGCCCGCGCTTTCGATCGCAACATCCGTTCCTGTACCCATTGCGATACCGACATCGGCGGCGGCAAGCGCTGGCGCATCGTTGACGCCGTCGCCAGCCATCGCCACGGCGCGCCCCTTGTTCCGCAGATCAGAGACAAAGCTGGCCTTGTCTTCAGGCAGAACATCGGCCTGGACGTCATCGATGCCGAGCTTGGCGGCAACGGCCTTGGCGGTCGTCGCGTTATCGCCCGTCAGCATGACAATATGGACGCCGTCCTTCTGAAGCGTGCGCACGGCATTCGCGGTCGTGGCCTTGATTGGATCGGCGACTGCGATAATCCCGGCGGCTTGGCCGTCGATGGCAACAAACACCGCCGTCGCGCCATCGCTGCGAAGCTTCTCGGCATCCTGAGCAAAAGCTGTCGTATCGATCCTCATCTCCTCGAAGATCGTTCGATTGCCGATAACGACGCTGCGGTTGTCGACGACGCCAGACACGCCTTTGCCCGACGGAGATGAGAAGTCGCGAACGCCGGACAGCGCGAGATTGCGTTCGCGCGCCGCCGCGACAATGGCCGCGCCGAGCGGATGCTCGCTGGCGACTTCGAGACTGGCCGCGAGCCTGAGAAGATCGGCTTCTGATATGGACGGCGCTGCCTGGATCGCCGTCACAGTCGGCTTTCCCTCCGTCAGCGTTCCGGTCTTGTCGACGACGAGCGTATCGATCTTCTCCATGCGTTCGAGCGCCTCGGCGTTCTTGATCAGCACGCCCGAATGCGCGCCACGGCCGACGCCCACCATGATTGACATCGGCGTCGCAAGGCCGAGCGCGCACGGGCAGGCGATGATGAGCACGGAAACGGCAGCGATGAGCGCGTACGAGAACCGCGGCTCCGGGCCGAACGTCATCCAGGCGATGAACGCGAGCACCGCGATTGCAATGACGAGCGGCACGAACCATCCGGCGACTTGATCTGCGAGCCGCTGAATGGGGGCGCGGCTGCGCTGGGCTTCCGCCACCATCTGCACGATGCGCGCGAGCATCGTGTCCCGGCCGACCTTATCGGCTCGCATGATGAGCGCGCCCGATCCGTTGATCGTGCCGCCGATCACTTTCGCGCCGTTAGACTTCGAAACGGGGAGGGGCTCGCCCATCACCATAGATTCATCGACGTTGCTTTTGCCGTCGGTCACCGTGCCGTCGACGGCGATGCGCTCGCCGGGGCGCACACGCAGTTTCTCGCCAACGGCAATCGTTTCGATCGGCACCTCTTCGTCCGAGCCGTCGGCGTTGAGACGCCGCGCCGTCTTGGGAGCGAGATTGAGAAGCGCGCGAATGGCGCCACTCGTCTGCTCGCGCGCCCGCAGCTCCAACACCTGTCCCACGAGAAC
>Ga0180218_1001420_pt1 | contig 14530 bp, 8 predicted proteins | sample eDN3rd37CKraftBY_FD_151334 | JGI IMG/M metagenome (GOLD analysis project Ga0180218, IMG submission 151334) | Enriched backyard soil microbial communities from Emeryville, California, USA - eDNA 3rd pass 37_C Kraft BY (version 2) (version 2) | ecosystem: Environmental > Terrestrial > Soil >...
TGCTCTTTCGTCGAGTCGAGTTGGTAGCTCTCTCGAAGAATCACGCGATGACCGTCTTTCGTCCGGTTACGACACGCCGATCAGTTCGTTTGGTTCCGGCTCGTACACCATCCTGATGGACGCAACCGACGTCGTCCAGGAGTCGTTCGAGAACGTCGAGGGTATCCGCATAGAGGAACAGCTGCCCAGGCCCCGATTCCTGGTAGTCCGCATCCGCCATTCGTACGGTCGGGTGGCGGCGTAAGAACAACCACCCGGCGGTGTCCGTGGGAAACAGTTCCGCTTCGTTGACTTGAATCTTTCCCCCAGTCGGCGCGCCACGGTCCTGATAGATCACCAACGTTTCGGTCATCGCAATGGTCAGGCAGGACAGGCGACCTTTGCGCTTGCCGGGGGTAGTCAGGCAGCTGACCGCCCAGCAGTGATGCTCAGTCCGAGCCGGATAGGGAACTCAGCGGCTCAGGTAGCGGCCGATGATCCGGGTGATCTGATCAGCATCGGAGCGGGTGCGAAAGTGTCGGTAGTTTGCGGCAGTACGAGCGAGTCGTTCTGCCGGAAAGTCCGGACGTGCAGCGGTGTCCGTGGAATTGACGATATCGGGGGCGTCGAGCCAGAGGTGCTGTTCGTCGGCAGAGATCAGCTCGTCGAGATGTCTGCTCGTCCCGATCATCGTGGCCATCTCGTTGATGTTTCGAGCAAGCAGTCCCGCGTCCTGCGCGGAGTGGATCAGCGACTTCTCGTGCAGCCGGAGGTGGCGCTTGCCGTGCAGCGACCGCGTTGCCGTGGCGTCGAGGCGTACGCGAATCCGGTGGATGTCTCGATAGCGGCCACGATGCTGTCCGAGGCGTTCGGGAAGGTCGATGGATTCACCGATATAGCACTGCCCGTCGGTGAACTCGAGAATGTAGTGGCCAGCGCGACCTGGACCAGCGTGGTCGAGATGCCGGGTCAGCGCCGCTTTGGTAGGCGGCAATGGTGCGCAGAACCCGTTCTCTGTAGCCCACTCGTCGATTCGGCGTGCTCGGGTAGCGATCACCTCCGGATCCGGCGACGCCTCAGGAGCCAGAGGAATCGCGGGAAGAGCCGACCGTGGGGTCGTGGCACCGCCAGAATGCCACTGCTTCGAGGACCCGGGTGGATCGAATGCGCAGTTCGCCGCCGCGAACTCCATCACGTCACAGAGGGTATCGAGGCCGACGACGTCGACGGCTGCGTCAGCACTGGCGAACCCGGTCTGCGCGGGGTCGAGCTGCCAGCTGTTGTCCCTGAACGTCCAGTGCATCTGCATGTCTCGGACATTGACGTCCAGAGCATCGCCGACGAGCAGCCGGAAGTCGTCGTCGATATCGCCCGGTATTTGGGTCGACATCTCGATCGTCGCGGAGTCCTCATGGCACCCGAGATCCACGATGAAGTCCCATCCTGCGACGAGTGCGCAGACCATGGTCTCGAACACGGACTCGAACCGCCCCGCCAGATTCTCAAGGACGGGATCGTGCTCGTCGCCGAGACGTTCGTGCAGATCGACGAATCCTGTACGGGCTTCCGAGCTCAGCTCCGGAACCAACCAGGCCGGCACGTACCGGTACATGTGCTCGACCACCGGTACGCAGTCTCGAACCGACCTCGTGCCGGCCTGGGAGACAAGTCCGGTCGCCTCCTCGACCACACTCCACGATCCGTCGTGGACGAGCGTCACGCGCGCATCGTCCACGCCGCCGACCGGGGCACAGGCACGAACCTCGAGGCACGTTCGACTCTCGATCGTCCGCATTCGTGCCCGGATCGGCCAACCGGTCATAAACATCGAAAACACCTGCACCCCGATCTGATCGGGAAGCTCTGCAACAAGGAACCGCAGGTCATTGATGTCGTCTTCCATGCCGTCAGCCTTTCAATCTTGTTCCATCACGTGCTGCACAGCACTACCTACCGCCGTGCCACACGCCCACGGCACAACCGGAACGGATGTTCAGGTGGTCAATAGCCTGCGCGGTAAACAGCGAGGCCCGTGGCTCCGATCGGCAATCTGAGGAATATCCCGCCTCCGTGCTGCTAGAGCCAGAACTCATCCTGAATCCCCGCAACGGTACTTACCCAGCTGACAGCGTTCTTCAAGACCTGGCCACTTTTCCCCTCGTGCCTACCGGCGGGCAGCCCATCGACGAAATCTCCAGGCTGTTCCATGACCACCCCGGCGTATCGGGACGCCACCATTTCGCGCTCTCCGACAATTTCGAACAAAGCAGCAGATCCAGGCAGCCCACAATCGTCATCGTTTAGGGATACCGCCCGCCGACACCTGGGTTTGGGAGCACGGGTAGAGAACGTGCATGCGCGCGTGCGTCCCCTCGAGCCTGCTTGAGCCGAGCGTAGTAACTGCAGTGGTCGTTGCCGTCGAGGTTGAGGGGCAGGACCAATTTGGTGAACAGCCGGGATTCGACCTCCCAGGGGGTGCTGTCGGTGCTCCAGCCGACCCGCGCGTGGTCGTGCATCCACCTCGACAACTCCTGCTCCCCGGTACCGAAGTGCAAACGGTCACCAGATCCGAACCGGCGCAGCTCAATACCCAATGCAGGTGACAGAAGCGATCCGAGGCTCAGTCGCAGCGTCGAGCCGGCCGCATTCCCGCAGTAGTGGGTTCTGATGCGAGAACGCAGGGTTTGACTGCTGGCGACCCGGCCGTTTCGCGGCGGCGCTTTCGGACTGATCCCGACATACAGCAGAGTCCAACCGTCCCGCTCGACACAGCCGGACGCATCAACCTCACCCGGCAACTCGTCGAACCACCAGGCGTATATACCGCCGACGGCGGGCACCGGAGTCTGTGGTGCGAGAGCTGTCTCACGGTCGATCGGCGCCGCCGACAGGATTCGATCAAGATCATCTTGTCCGGGCTCATCTGCACCGAGAATCGAAGTCACAGTCTCACTCACGTGGAGATCCTGACACATGCCGCCGAGACCCCGAGTAGCTGGTTCAACGACTCGTTAGAGATCACCCACGAAAGAATCGTCAACGGAAGCGTGTGGCCGATTGCGTTCGTCACGTTCCACTGTGCGGTGTGTGGGTCTCGCATGATTCCTCGGAGTCGCACGCCGCTCTACCTCGCCTGCAGCTCCGGACAGCAGAGCATTCTTCTTACCTCCGGTCCGAGTCCTTCGTTGTCAGTGCACCACCGTAATGTCTTTCTTCACCAAGACGACAACGTGGCGGGTATGTAGTTCGGCAAGCCGACAACGAGAGGAACGGACGCATTGGCGACACTGGCGATCGACAGGGACTTCCTCCTCGACTTCGCAAAGCTCGAGCAGTCCGTCCAGGCACGCGTGAGTGAAGTATTCGAGAAGTTCGACAGCGCCACGCACACCGGTCTCCACCTGGAGAAAATCAAGAATGCCCGCAACCCCCAGTTCCGATCGATCCGCATCACCCAGTTCTGGCGCGGCATCGTGCTTGCCCCCAAGAGCGGCGACACATTCACTCTTCTGAAAGTTCTGCCCCACGACGATGCATACACATGGGCAGAACGCCGCGACGTGTCCGTGAATCAGATCACCGGCAGCATCGAAGTCCGAGACGACGCCGCCTTCGACGAGCAACTCGCCCAGCTCGACCACCAGTCCAGCAACGCCACCGGCAGCTATCTCTTCGAGCACATCAAAGACAGCGAACTCGTCCGCCTCGGTCTCGACGAAAAGGCCATCCGCTTCGCCCGGCTACTGACCGAAGACTCCCAGCTCGACGCTGCGCAGCCCTACTTCCCCACCATTCAATGGCAGGCCCTCTACGGCCTCGCCGCGGGGATGACGCCCGACGAGGTCTGGGCCGACCTTGGCGCAGCAATCCTCGATGGTCCAGTCGACACCGACGACCTCGACGCTGCGATCAAGCGCAGTTCCGAGCGTGTACTTCTCGTCGATGGTCCCGCGGAGATGATGGCCGTTTTCGCCAACCCCTTTGCTCTGTGGCGTATCTATCTGCACCCCGCCCAGAGGTCCGTCGTGGATGCCACATACCGCGGGCCGGCGCGAGTGACGGGCGGACCAGGAACCGGCAAGACCGTCGTCGCACTGCACCGTGCGCGCCGCCTCGCAGAACGCGGCGAGGGCCAGGTCCTCGTCACTACGTTCACCTCGACGTTGGCCGAATCGCTCGACGACGGCATCCAAATGCTCACGGACGATTCCGACATCGCGTCCCGCATCATCGTTCAGCACGTGGACCGCCTCGCCCACCGAGTCTTCCGCGATGTGCATGGAAGCCCTCGTATGATCGGCTCCGCCGACGAGAAGAAGCTCTGGCGAAGCATCATCGACGAGCTCGGCATCGATTTCAGCGAGGCATTTCTCGGTGAGGAATGGCGACAGGTCGTGCTCGCGCAGCGCGTCGGTTCTGCCACCGCGTACCTTGCTGCCAAGCGGACCGGGCGCGGGCGTCGCCTCGGCGCCACGCAGAAAGCACAGGTGTGGCAGGCAGTTTGGGAATTCGAAGAAGCGTTGAAGACGCGAGCTCTCCACACACACGAGACCGTGCGTCGCGAAGCGACGAAGATTCTCGAACAGCGCGTCGACAAACCGTACCGCCACATTGTTGTCGACGAGGCGCAGGATCTGAGCCCCGACCAGTGGCGACTCCTCCGAGCTGCCGTGCCGGACGCACCCGACGACCTGTTCCTCGCCGGTGATACCCACCAGCGCATCTACAACAACCATGTCAGCTTGCGCGAGCTCGGAATCAACGTGACGGGCAGATCGAATCGTCTGTCCATCAACTACCGTACGACCGCCGAAATTCTGCGGTGGAGTCTCGGCTTGATGCACGGCAGCCGCATCGATGACATGAACGACCGGTTCGACTCGATCGCGGGTTGCCGTTCGGAGATCCACGGCGATTTCCCCGTGGTCGAAGGCTTCAGCACGCGCGACGCGGAGTTCACATTCATCGCGCAGAAGGTCCAGGAGTGGCTTGACAACGGAATAGCACCGTCCGAGATCGGAATTGCCGTGCGGTCCAAGAAGCTTGGCGAAACGGTTGCAGAAATTCTCGGAAAGCACGGCATCCCGACTTCCGACTTGTCCGACACCCGGAGCAGCACCGAGAGCGTCTCGATCGGAACGATGCACCGCATGAAGGGTCTCGAGTTTCGTTGTCTCGCTGTCGGCGCCGTGACAAGTAGGCAGCTTCCCGCTCCATATGCTGTCACGGCGGCGAGCGAGGACGAACACACTCACGAGCGGGACCTGCAACGCGAACGCTCGCTCCTCTTCGTCGCCTGTACTCGTGCGCGGGAGCAGCTACTCGTGACATGGCACGGCGAACCCAGCCCGTTCCTCACCCCCCTCCTCTGATTTTCAGCTCTACATTTCTGTTTCCTGAGAGGTACCGAATGCCCAAGCTGTCCACCCTGCTCGACGAAATCGATTCGGGCACCGTCCTGCTCCCCGAGTTCCAGCGTGGTTACGTGTGGAACCGCGATCAGGTGCGCGGGTTGATGCGCTCGCTCTACCGGAGTTATCCCGTAGGTGGCCTGCTGATGTGGGAGACCGCGACCAGTGACGTTGCTGTACGTGGCGAGATCGCCAGCGGCGGCGTCCGACAGCTTCTACTCGATGGTCAGCAGCGCGTTACGTCTCTGTATGGCGTGGTGCGTGGCACTCCTCCCCCCTTCTTCGAAGGCGATCCCTCAGCCTTCTCGGGGTTGTACTTCAACGTCGAATCGGAAATATTCGAGTTCTACCGTCCGATTTCCATGGCGGACGATCCGTGTTGGGTGAGCGTTACACAACTGTTCCGTGAAGGTCTGAAGCCGTTCTTCATGGCGTTTGCGGATCACCCCGACAAGGCGAACACCTACCTCGACCGGCTGAACACGTTGTCGCAGATTTTGCACCGTGAATTCAATGTCGAGAAGATCACCGGCTCGGACAAGACCGTCGATGAGGTGGTCGACATATTCAATCGCGTGAATTCCGGTGGCACGAAACTGTCGAAGGGTGACCTTGCCCTCGCGTCGCTGTGTGCACAGTGGCCGCCCGCCCGTCAGGAGATGCGCGATCATCTTGCGGTGTGGAAAAAGGCCGGTTTCGATTTCACCTTGGACTGGCTGCTTCGCAACGCGACTGCGGTAGCGAGGGGGCGCGCATTGTTCACGGCCCTGAGCAATGTGAAGGCCGACGAGTTCGAGCGTGCACTCACCTCCGCCGTCGCCCATATCGGCACCTTCCTCGATGCAGTATCCGGACGGCTCGGACTCGACCACGACAGAGTTCTGATGGGCCGCTACGCGATCCCCGTTGTCTCGCGCCTGCTCGAACTCAACGGCGGCAAGTTTACGGATGCTGCACACCGCGACAAGGTCCTGTACTGGTACGTCCACTCGGCACTGTGGGGCCGTTTCAGTGGATCGACGGAAAGCTACCTTCAGCAAGACTACGACACGGTTCGCGACTCGGGAGTCGAGGGTTTGATCGCCACACTCGAACGCGTGCGCGGTGGACGTCTGGAGATCCTCCCGCACGACTTCGACGGCTCCACCCGAGGATCCCGCTTCTACCCCTTGCTCTACTTGCTCACCCGCGTGAAGGGGGCCCGGGACTTCGGCAGCGGTCTGGAATTGCGCGCGGAATTGCTCGGAAAGCTCACGAGCCTGCAGGTACACCACATCTTCCCGAAGGCACTGCTGCGCGATCGTTACGACCGCAACCAGGTCAATGCGATCGCCAACTTCTGCTTCCTTACACAGGCAACGAACCTCGAAATCGGAAAGCGAGCGCCCGAGGAGTACTTCGCGGAAGTCGAAGCAAAGAATCCCGGCGTGCTTGCGTCGCAGTGGATTCCGACCGATCCGACACTCTGGACCATCGACCGCTATCCGGACTTCCTCGCCGCACGCCGTGAGCTGCTCGCAGAGGCCGCACAGTCCTTCCTCGACGAACTGCGGTCCGGTTCGCAGAGCACCGAGGAGTCTCTGCAGCCGCTTGCGGTCACCGACGCAGAACCCGACGATCCCAGAACCCTGCAGATTCAGGCCATGATCGCAGAGCTTCATGACCTCGGGTTCGCCGAACCGGACGTGGACACCGAGATCACCGATCCCACGAGCGGTCGCTTCCTGTCCATGGCAGAAGCGTTCTGGCCTGAGGGACTGCAGCACGGAGTCGGCGATCCTGTCATCCTCGAACTCGATCCCGACGAAGCTGATCTCCCACGACTTGAGGAACTCGGCTACAAGGTGTTCACGTCGGTCGACGCCCTGCTCGGCTTCGTCAACAACCTCAACGAAGCCGCTGCAGGAGTCGCTGAGTCGACCGAACGCGAGGAGTCGCCGGCGACGGCCAGCGACGACGCGACTGAGCTCGAGTCCGAGTTCGGGTCCCGTATCCGCGAACTCTACGACCGGGCTCGGCGTGAGGCCGGCTACAACGCCACCCACTTCATCAGCATGGTCGCGAACATCGGTCCTCTGGCGACGGCGAAGAAGCTCCTCGCCTCACGCACAATCTCCGACGGGTTCTCCGAGCTGTGGGAACGAGGACGTATCGATCTCACTGTGGAAGCTCTCGTCGTCGAGCCCGCATTCGAATCGTTGTTCACCGACACAGAGCTCGACGTCGCACGTCATCGGCTCACCCAGTTCGGGTACTCACCCAAATCATCCGTCCCGACACCGCCTTCCACCCGCGCATCGACGAGTGCGACGGCGGCCGACAGCGTAAGCACCGCGTCCACCTCGGAGAAGCCCGAGTGGAACGGACAGGACTGGTATGTCTGCCTGGGTGAGGTCAACGATTCCCGCAACTGGGACGACGCTCGCAAGTACGGGTTCGTCTCGGCCGGGGGTGGACGCTGGTACTCGGACACGCTCAAGAATCTCCAGGTCGGCGACCGCGTCTTCGTCTACGTGCCCAAGGTCGGCTATGTGGGTGCCGGAACAGTTGCGGGATCCGCGGCTCCTGCAGATGAGACGACCCTCGAGGTCGATGGCCAGGAGGTGAGCTTCCGCAGCCTCGACTTGGTCGGCCCCTACACACACGAGATCAATGACCCGAACCCCGATGAGGACTACCAGGAGTGGATCGTGCCGGTTGTGTGGGAACGGACGGTCGATCGCGAGTCGGCACTCCGCGAAGCCGGCTTGTTCGCGAACCAGAACTCCGCCTGCAGGCTTCGCGATGAGCACACACTGAACCGAGTCACCGAGTTCTTCGGTGTCGCGAACCGCGATCGATTTGCTCAGACAGCAGACAGCCAGTGAAATTGGGGGTGTGCGAGGACCCTGTCCTCGCACACCCTTCCGCTGACCGAGTACCGCGCGAGTAGACGGCGTTCTGTCAGGGATGGCGTACCGTCATACTTCACTCCTCACCCAGCGTTCAGAAAGCTTTCATAGCTGAGCGCCAAGAGCTCCCGGTCGGGTCGCTCACTACGAGCCGGCGGAACCACCATCAACTTCTGTCCGTGCCGCTCCTTGAGACCGTGCTCGAGCATCGGACCGTCGATTTCGTCCAAGAGATCCTTCCGGATTTCTACGACCAAGTCCGGCGTGATCCCCAAGATCTTCACGTCGTAAGCAGCATGGTGGATCTTGCACAGAGCGAGCCCATTGGTCACTGCCGCGATACCCGCGTCGTGCGAATCGGGAACAATATGCGCGGCGTCCAGCAGTTCGCCGTGACCAAGAGCGCAGACTGCACACCGTGTCTCGTATGCACGCATCACCGTCGCACGAAATACTGGCTGATGAAGCCGACGCTTCGTCTCGGTCTTGACGTAACGCCGAAGCTGTTCCTCCGCTTGCGAATCGGGGCCAGAATGAAGATCGCGCGCGACTTCAGTGGCTATGACGAACTGGTGCTCCGCAGGTTCCTCCGCGAGGATGTACACCGGGTAGATGGGCTGAAACAAGCTCGGACCCACACCGTAGAACCAGATCAGCGGAACACCCTCATGCATGGCTGCACGCAGGCCACGGTTGTCCATGTTATTCGGGTCGGTCGTCGACCACTTGTAACGAAGGAGCCCATCCGAGCCTACTTGGTCCTCATACGGACGCTTCGCACCCGGCGCACGGTACGTAGTGCTGATGGACAAGGCAGAAGCAAGCTCTCTTGGCTTGCGAATCCCCCGCGTCGGGTCCATCAACCGGAACATCTTTCCGTCGATCGTAAAATCGAGGAGGTCCTGGCGACTGATTGGCTCAAGTCCGTCGTTGGTGCGTACGGTCAACCACGCCATCGCCTCACTACGAAGGCGAGCATCGAAATCGTCACCGCTCCACGAACCGTCACTCACAGATCCTCCTGGCTACCGCATGAAACCCACGCACCGATGCCGTCCTGCTGGGGGGCCGAACGGTCTTTATTGAACCATCACCTACTTGGGCGACTTGCTCACGGTCTCCCGGAGCGATTGCATGGAAGTGTCATCCACTTTCCACAGCTCCCAACCGTCGAATGGGCCTTCGTCGCCGAGCCTGAATGCCGAGACGACGGCCTTCGCAGCAGCGTCGGGATCCGGATAGGTCGCGCCAAGCAGCGCACGAACTGGCGCCACGGTCACATCCATCTTCTCGGTGTCGGGGTCGAACAGTGCCTTCACTCGGTGACCATCGCAATCGAGGTAGACGCGAATTCTCTTGCCGCTGAACGCAGTGATGCGGCGCACTGGTCGAACGTGGACTGGTTTCGCATCATTCGTATGCGGCAAGCCCACGGGAGCATCCGAGGAATCGACCGAATCCGGAACGCGCGGCACTCTCTCCTGCGACGAACGACCTTGCGGCTCGGGGTTGTCCCACTTGTTCCAGACTCGGGTTCGCGGACGAGCTGTGCGCTTGGTCGCAGCGGGTGTAGAGGATTGGCCCGCAGGCTCGGGAGCCGGCTGGGGGCGCGATGGTTCGACAGCGGGAACTGGGTCTGGCAAGGCCTCCGACATCACAGCTTCCCACAAGGTGCCGAGACGCTGAGCGCCGAGATGTTGGAGCGGGGTTCCTTTCACCGCATTCTGCAAGGCTTTGATCCCCGAGTTCGCCGGCAATCGACGAGTCAGGTCGTGGAGCGCCCGGATCTGCTCCAGCCGCACGTCGTCGATCGTGTCGCGGGTTCCGCCGGCCGCAATCCAGAGTGATCCCACCGAGTTCCATATGACGCCGTCGTGCGTCTGCAGAACGTCCGGGGTTTCCCCGAGCACTTCGGCCAGTTCCGATTGACTGGCAATGCCGTCGAACCCGTCGAGCGCGGCACGAAGTTGATCACCGATGCTCATCGGCTCGACCGTTACTTCGGAGTTCCCACCCAGCAATAGGTTGAGCGCCGAGAATCGGTCGTTGCTTCCCACAGAGAATCGAACGACATCATGGCATGCAGCGGGATCGGTCGCGCTCGGTTCCCCTGAGATGCAGATCCTCAAAGAGCCGAGGTCGGAATCGGTCGCAGACCTGAACTCCGTTCCGACTATGTCACCGCGCAGCGCACGCACCGGCTGTGTCGGCGCCCCTGAGACCAAGACATCGGGGATTCCCTCGCGCACGATCCAGACATAGTCGTCCTCGAGGACGACCTGACCGTCGAACCCTTCGAACCACTGCGCCATTACACGGTCTCCATCCGCACCATCACGTCCGACAGCAGCTCACCTGCAATGGTGTCTCCCAGGTACTCGATTGCGGTCCTCTCGATTCGGCTCACCTGACTCGAAGAAACACCGAGCCGTGCTCCGATCTCCGCTTGTCGCTTCGGCTGCTCGCCACCAAGCCCATAGCGCATAACAAGTACGGATACCTGCCGGGGCTCGAGTATCGACAAGCATGCCAGCACCGTGTCGAAATCGTCGACGGTCCCGCTCTCCCCCACCGCCCGCAGAACACGACCGATCTCAGCATGCTCACTTCCTGTGACGAAGTCCTCTTCAGGAGCGTCATCCTCGACCAGCCGATGCGCGATAGCGACGACGTCGTCGGCTGCACGTGAGTCGACCCTCGACTCCGCCGGACGCGAGGCCTCACTGGAAGGCGACAGGTCGCCCGGAGTGTGCGAGGTAACCTGCATCCACTCACGAAGTAGCGCAGGCGCTTCCTCTGGGGCCACGGTAACGACTTCGGATGCGATACCGGTGAGCTGTTCGAGAAAGGTTCCGTGGGCTCCGTTTTGGGGATCCTCAGAAGTGTTCTCCGCGAACATCACCAGGAATGAAGCCGGCCGACCGTCGGATTTCGGCCTGATGACGCGACCCATCCGCTGAATCATCTGCCGGCGACTCTTACTGCTCGCCAGGATGATTCCTACGTCAGCTTCGGGCACGTCGACGCCCTCGTCGAGCACTTTGGGGGCGACGAGAGTGGTAATCGTGCCGTTCTTGAACTCGGTGAGCAGCCGAGCTCGGTCCGAGCGCTTCAAGTCGCTCGTGAACGGTGCGGCGAGCACGCCTTCTTCCAGTAGTACTTCGGCGGCAGCACGCGATGAGTCCTTCGTCTCCGAGAACGTGAGCGCTTGCCCGGTCTCCTTGAGCACGGCGCCGAGACCGCGGAGCGCTTCCAGTTTCCCGCGACACTCGGCGAGCAACGATCGACGCTTGGAGAAGGCGTACAGGTATTTCCGTGCTGCCCACGTCGAACCTTCGGCGCTCTCCCCTCCACTGAGTAGCTGGACGTCGCGCATGAACTCACCGAACGACTCATCTGCACACCCGAACTTGTTGATGAGGTCGCCACGAAGCTTGCGTGCCAGCTCGTCGAATTCCTGGTACTCGGCGGCCTCGATCTCGTCGAACGGAACAGCGACGAGCATGACGCGCACCGGCGCGAGAATTCCGTCGGCGTGGCCTCGTTCGTAGTCGCAACCGTTGATGACCGTGCGGAAATACGGAAGCAAGTGCCGCTCGACGCCATCGTCCGACCGTTCGAAGGTCGCGGTAAGGCCGATCCGCTCTGAGAAGGACTCAGTCAGGAGTCGCGAGAAGGTCAGTGCTCCGTATCGGTGGACTTCGTCTGCCACAAGAAGGGTCGGTCCGAGTGTCCTCGGAGCCGACCTACTGATCGCCGACTGCACAGTACTGACCAGAATCCGCTTGCCGCGGAAGGTGTCTGCGTAACCGCCACCGCGCCGTCCGATAGGGGTATCCGGGAGCGCGCGCCGGATGGCGCGATGCCATTGGTCCAGCAGTTCGATGCCCGGCACCACAACCAACACGTTCATGCCGCGCGCAACGGCATCAGCGGCCGCCGCAATCCCGAGAGTCGTCTTTCCAGTGCCTGTGACGGCCTCCACGACCGCACTGCGATCGGCGGCCACCCATGCGTCGAATGCTTCGCGTTGCCAAGCACGTAGCGGCGGACCAGCCAGGGTAACCGTCATCGGTCCACCTTTGTCCACGTCACATCTGCGGCATCGGAATTCTTCAGCAATCGTCCCTCTGATTCCAGACTCGCAAGAATGCCGAGGACGTGCTCGTCCCCGAGTCGGGTGAGCTTCTTGGCCCGTTCCAGCGACAATGCGGCAATACCGGCAGCCGTGACGAGTACCTCGGCAACAGAATCGACATGCGCCGGCGGTAGGTCCGCGAGTGTGACCTCGTCACGCACCGTCGCCTGCGCCGGGGACTCTTCCTCTATCTGTGGCGACCCCTCGTCTGCCAACCCGTATACACGAGGTCCCCGTTCAGGCATCCATTTCGCCCGGCCCTGGGCGATAAGCTCCCCGATCACCGCTTCGATGCGGTCTCGCGGTTCGTTCAATCGATACTCGAGATCGGCCAGAGATACCGGACCGGACGACAGGCGTTCGATGATGCGCGAGCCGAGACTTGGGGAAAGCAATTCCACAGCCGCAGAAGGCATCACCTGCCAGCCACCCATCATCTCGGGCTCGCCGGAGGATACCGGTTCATGCGGCACAGGCCCAGTGGGCGCGATGACCTCGACGTCGGGTCGCGGTTCAACAGCCTCTTCTCGAGAACCGTCGCTGACCAGACGGTAGTGGGTCAGCTTGCCGAACTCGGTGATCTCCTCGACAAGTCCATCGAGTTCAAGTCGGTCGAGCTCGGATTGGATGCCCCTCCAGTGCTCGTCGAGACGGAGCGCAAGTGTGCGCACCGGCAGCGACTCACTTCGCAGCACTTCGACCAACGCGCTCCGGAGTGGGCGCGGCAGACCGTCCCCGGCCGGCAGCTCCTCCCCCGCCACCGGGGCCTCCGACGGCGGAGCCATTGCCGGCGTCTCGACTTCCTGTACCGGCTGGGCTTCGACCACCACAGGGAGATCCTGTGCAGGCGCCGGGTCCTCATCCAGACCCGTCTCGGGCCCCGGGCTCGGAACGGGCTCGACAACGGGCGGCGCCGGCTGGATGACAGGCTGCTCCGCAAGATCGACGACATCATCGACAGGTGAATCGTCGTCCACGAGAGCTACGGGAGCCCAAACCTCGGTCGAGGCGGCAACGACGTCGGATACACCGACGACGTGCGGCCTGATACCGCGTCTGTCCAGCTCCTCCCACAGGCTCCGCATCGACCCAACCGGGTCGAGGTAGTACTCGGATTCGCGAATGCGCCAGAACTTCCATCCGCAACGCTGTAGTTCTCGTTCACGTTCGAGGTCGGCGCGCTGTTGTTCGGGGCTGGAATGCCAATGGTCGCCGTCGCACTCCACGGCCAGCTTGCCGGCGGAACCGGTGATCACGAGGTCGATACGCCGCCCGTTCGCTTCCACCTGCGGATTCACGTGGTAGCCGCGCGCCACGATGTCGAGGAACACTCGCTGCTCGAAGAGACTGTCGAATGCCTCGTGGCGTTCGTCGCGCCCTACGCCTTCCGGCATGGGCTCCGCCGGCGCGGGCGATGTCGACTGCATATAGGTGAGCAGAGAGTGCCGCAGGTCGGTCGACCGAAGCGAGGCGACGGTGCGCGAGTGGAACAACCACATCTGGTCCTGGGCGCGCGACGCGGCGACATTGAATCGTCGCTGGTACTCGGTCTTCGTCATCGCCGAGATGTTCTGCTCCGGCGCCACGACCATCGACAGGAACACCACGTGACGTTCGTCGCCCTGAAAGTCCGGCGGAGTCCCCACACGAAGTCGGCGCTCTTCCCATTGATCCGGAGTCAACCGATCAAGCAGCTCGTTGGTGATGGCGTCGACCTGCGCCTGACCTTGCAGCACGACCACTCCGAAGGTCTTGCCTTCGTATGCTTTGTCGGACAGGCACCGTTGGATCGTGTCGGCGATGGCTCGAGCTTCGACCCTGTTGGCAAGCGTTGCATTCCGTCCCGTGACGAACCCGCCCTCGACGTACGTGGTCCGCAGGGGCGGTAAACGGTCGGCTCCGAACTGCCGCACGGGAACCAGCGGCGCATCGGCATAGAACTGCCCACTCGACCAGTTGATGATCTCGGGCATACACCGGAAGTGTTCGCGCAATCGGATGACAGTGCCGAACCTCGAGCGAAGCAGCGAGAAGACACTCGACCGAGGTGTGAAGCTGTCGCGCAGGTACTTCGGGATATCGGGCAGATAGGAGTCGAGTCGGGTGAACAC
>Ga0180218_1001421_pt1 | contig 14516 bp, 7 predicted proteins | sample eDN3rd37CKraftBY_FD_151334 | JGI IMG/M metagenome (GOLD analysis project Ga0180218, IMG submission 151334) | Enriched backyard soil microbial communities from Emeryville, California, USA - eDNA 3rd pass 37_C Kraft BY (version 2) (version 2) | ecosystem: Environmental > Terrestrial > Soil >...
CCGCGCGATCCGGTGGGAAGGCGATGCGCACGAGCGGCTCGATGAAGGTCGCCGTCTCCTGCCCGCGCGCATCATCCCCGAAGCGCCGGAGCGGCGGCGGCAAGGTACCGCTGGTGGCGCGGATAATGCCTGGAGGCGCGGCGCGCAGCGGCGTCGTCTTGTCGGCGATGCGGGCGAAGGCATCGAACAGCAACGGCGCTGCCGCCGTGTGGCCGCTCAGGCCTGGAGTCGCCGTTCCATCGGCGCGGCCGACCCAGACGGCTACGACGTGCTTGCCGTCGTAGCCGACCGCCCACGCATCGCGGTAGCCATACGATGTACCGGTCTTGTAGGCGATCCGTCCGCCGCGTGCGTTCGCCGGCGGCGGCGCATCCTTGAGGATGTCCGTCACGTACCACGCGGCTACCGGCGACAGGAGACGCGGCGGCGTCCGCGAGAACCCACGCCGCTCGCCACGCACGTAGTTGAGCGGCATCGCTCGTCCACCGCTCGCGAGCCCTGCATAGAGCGTCGCCAGATCCTCGAGCCTTAGACCGATGCCACCGAGCGCAATGGCGAGCGTCGGCTGCGCACCCGCTGGCAGCTCCGTCTTGAGACCCGCCCGGCGCAGGCGCCCATTGAGGCGCGCCGGCCCGATCTCCGCGAGTACCCGCACGGCCGGAATGTTCAGCGACAGCCCGAGCGCCTCGCGGATCGTCACCGTGCCGCGATACCCATTGTCGAAGTTCTTCGGATTGTAGGTGCCGAAACGGGTCGGCCGGTCCTCGATCAGCGTTTCTGGATGCGCGCGGCCCGCTTCGAAGGCGATGCCGTAGATGATCGGCTTGAGGGTCGATCCCGGCGAGCGCACGGCCTGGACCATATCGATGGCGCCGAGCCGGCCGGCATCGAAGTAGTCGGCCGAGCCCACGTAGGCTATGACGTCGCCGGTCGTGTGATCGAGCGCCAGCACGGCGCTCGACAGGCGCGAGCCGAGCGCCTCGGTATGCTCGCGCGTAAGCCGCTCCAGCGCCGTTTGCACATCGCGATCCAGCGTCAGGCGGTGCACGCGACGGTCCGGCAAGCGCGCAACCTCGCTCTCGGCGAGATGGGGCGCAAGCATTCCGAATGCGCGGCGCACGGTCGGCACGGCCTCCGCAAGTGCGGCGCGGGCCTCGCTCTCCTTCAGGACGCCCGCCTCCACGGCGCGGGCCAGCACACGGTCGCGCGCGCGCCGGGCATTCCCCGGATTGCGATCCGGCCGCCGCGTCGCCGGGCTCTGCGGAAGTGCCACCAGGAGTGCTGCTTCGCCCGGCGAGAGCCGCTGCGGCTCCTTGCCGAAGTAGGAAAGCGAAGCGGCGCGCACGCCCTCGATGTTGCCGCCGAATGGCGCCAGCAGCAGGTAGAGGTCGAGGATCCGGTCCTTGCTGAGCCTCAGCTCGAGCTGGCGCGCGCGGACCATCTGCACGAGCTTTCCCGAGAGCGAACGCGGGTGCTCACCGCTCAGCAGGCGCGCGGTCTGCATGGTCAGAGTCGACGAGCCCGAGACGATCCGCCCATGGCTCAGAAATTGCCAGCCCGCGCGCAGTGTCGCCAGCATGTCGACGCCGCCATGCGAGCGAAAGCGCCGATCCTCGAAGGCGAGCAGCATGTCGAGATAGCGCGCATCCACATCGCCGGCCGTGACGGGCAGCCGCCAGAGGCCGTCCGGCGTCGTGAAGGCGCGCAGCAGCCGGTCCCTGCGGTCGAGAACGACGGTCGAGACGTGCTCCGCACGCTCAAGGCTCGGCGGCGCCATCAGGCGCGCCGCGAGTTCGAGTGCGAGCAGAGGCGTGATGGCGAGAAAGAGGGCCGACAGCGAGGCTATTGCCCCGTATCGGACGATGGCGCCGCGGGATCGCGTCTTTGACGTCTCGCCGCGGCGCCAGGGCGCCCGACCCGTGGCTGGCGCCTCCCCCGTCTGATGCCGTGCCGTCAAGAGTTGTAGCCGGCAACGCCATGGTGCCTGCCGGAAGAGGGCGAAAGCGTGGCGCGTCGAGCGATATACCCGACTGAACAAGGACGATTCGTCCCCGCCATCGGCACTCGTCCGCTCGCCGTCCATCCCGGAAGTCTCCAACTACGCTCCTCGTGCATACATGGCACGAATTGCGGCAGAAATCGCCGACAGCACGGGACATGGGGCAGGTGGGCGGCCGCGCGCTTGCCCTTTCTTGCCCTTCGCTGCCGCTCAGACGGCCCTGTTGCCGGAACCGAGCGAGCGCGGCGTGTTTACCATGGCCACGAGCACGAAGCTGATGATCATCAGCAGGAACCACGAGCCGAGCTTGCCGAGACCGACCGGCGCCCATGCCTTGAGCTGGTGGGGATAGAGCCACACCGTCGAGAACGAGCTGACGTTCTCGGCAATCCAGATGAAGAGCGACACCAGGAAGAAGCCGAGCAGCAGCGGCATCCGACGGGGGACCTCATCGATCGTGAAATGGATCGCCGTGCGGCCCCAGATGAGCGCGGCGAAGGCGAAGAGCCCGTAGCGCAGGTCCACCATGTAATGGTGCGTGAAGAAGTTCACGTAGATGAGGACGGCCAGCAGCCATGTCGTCCATGCGGGCGGATAATTCGAGAAGCGGAAATCGAAAAGGCGCCAGCAGCGCGCGATGTAGCTGCCGACCGCCGAATACATGAAGCCCGAGAACAGCGGCACGCCGGCGATGCGAATGAGGTTCGCTTCGGGGTAGATCCATGATCCCTTGGCGGTCTTGAAGAGCTCCATGATCGTCGCGACGACATGGAAGATGAGGATGACCTTCGCTTCCTCGATGCGCTCCATTTTGAGCGCGAGCAGGGCACCCTGCGTCGCCAGCGCAATGAGAAGCAGAAAGTCATAGCGCGCAATCGGCGCACCGACGGGCCATGTAAACTTCGTCGCGAGGATCGCGACGAGCAGAATGCCGGCAAAGAGGCACGCCCACGCCTGCAGGACGCCGAAGATCAGCAGCTCATGCCATAGGCGCCCCAGCGGCAACGGCAGCAGCCACTTCTCCGAGCGTCGTTTCAGTGCGGCCAGCCAGACGTCGCGCCGCCGCACGTCTTCGGATGCGGTGTCGCTGAGAGCTTCCGCGCGCCACGCCTCGTCGTTCATTGTCGATGCCCCGCACCACCCCTGCCCGCGGCGCGGAGAGTGGACCGATGATCACGGCATCAAGAGGGCGCAGCAAAAACGACGACAGGCGGCGAATAGGATTCGCCGCCTGCTCGAATTGGTGTCGCGCATCCGATGCGGATGCGCACCCATCATCACTTACCGGGCGAAGCGTCCGGCCGGCACGGCTTCGCCGTGAGGCGGCACCGATAGAAGACCTGCCCGACAACCGAGCCGACGGACGAACGGCCGCATTCATAGGTCGCGTCCACTGCGTTCTCGCGCGCCATATAGCGCTCGCCCCACTGCCAGCGGGCCGTCTGCATCCAGGCCTTGTCGGCCTCGCCCTGCGCGCCGCTTTCGCTCGCGTACTGGTCGCCGACGACCGCCAGATCTGGCCGGCATTTGTCGTGTGAAACTACCGGAGCCGTGCGGATGATGCGCGCCCGACGGACCTCCTGACGCCGCTCCCGTCTCAGCTCGGCGGCCCGCTCCTGCTGCCGGATCACGCGTCGCTGCTGGCGTGCCTGCCGCGCTATCGTGTCTCCGTGTGCCTCGGACTCCCACCACGACCACGACTGCGCGGACGCGCAGCCCGTCATTGCCGACATGGCAATGAGAAATACCCCGCCGGTCAAAGCCGTGGAGAAGATTGCTTTCCTCGAGCTCAAGAACGCCCCCATCGGATGAACGCACGCACCAAAAAGCCACAATTCCCTCTAGCCAGCCGCCAAAAGGGGGTCAATCTGGCGATCCGAACTCGATCGTGGGTAACCTGTGCACAGTTCGATGTGTGTCGCGAAGGGCACCCGGATCGCGCCGCGCGCAGAAGGGAAATTCTCCTACCCGTACGGGGCGCTAGCCCGCCAGCTCACTAAAGAAGGCGTGGATCTCGCGGGCCAGGCCTTCGGGCTGCTCGAGCGCAGCGAAGTGACCACCCTTCGGCATGACCGTCCAGCGTCGGATATCGGTGTACGTCTTGGCGGCGAGCACGCGTGGTGGCCGCAGTATCTCGCGTGGGAAGGCCGCGTACCCGGTCGCCACGCCGATGGTCTCGCCGAGCGGTAGGAACCAAGGCCGGTGCATGCGCGCGTAGTACGGCCAGAATGACGAGCCGATCGCGCCGGTGAACCAATAGAGGGCGATGTTCGCCAGCATCGCGTCACGGCTCACGGCATCTTCAGGCGCGCCGTTGTTGTCCGTCCAGCGCTGGAACTTCTCGGCAACCCAGGTGGCCAGCGCGGCCGGCGAATCCGTCAGACCGAAGGCGAGCGTCTGCGGCCGCGTGCCCTGGATCCACTGGTAGCCCGTCTCTTCCTTGAGAAACTCATTGAGCTCACCGAGGAACTGCTTCTCCGCCGGAGAGGGGTCGGCGAGGAGCGCTGGATCGCGGCGCACTGCGAGCAGATTGAGATGGAGTCCGATGAGCCGCTCCGGGTGCCGATGGCCGATGATCGAGCCGATGGTGGCACCCCAGTCGCCTCCCTGGAAGGCAAACAGCTCGAAGCCCAGCACCTCGGTCATCAGCTCGACGTAGAGTTCGGCAATTTCCTCGGCGCCGAAGCGCGCCTGTCCCGGTTTGTATGACAGCGTGTAGCCCGGCAGCGACGGCGCGATGACCGTGAAGCGATCCGTCAGGCGATGGATAAGGTCGTGGAACTCGAAAACGGAGCCGGGCCAGCCGTGTGAGATCAGCAGCGGCACCGGATCGGCGCAGCGGCCGGGCTCGTGAATGAAATGCAGGTCGATGCCGCGGATCGGCACCGTGAACTGGCTAAAGCCGTTGAGCTTCGCCTCCCAGGCGCGCCAATCGAACGTGGTGCGCCAATACTCGGTGAGCTCCTTCGCATACGCGAGGCTCGTGCCGGTCGACCAGGGCTCGAGCGGCGGCTCATCCGGCCAGCGCGTGCGCCCGAGACGTTCCTCGAGATCCGCGATGTCCGCATCCGACACATGGAGGGTGAATGCCTGCGGCTTAACTGTGCTCACGAGAACTTCTCCTCCTCCGATCCCGGTTCGACGCCGTCACGGCATGCTCTCTGCACTCTCCGTTTCACCACAAGAGAAACCTAAACGCCATATGCGCATGGCGTTCACGAATGGGACAGTTCAGCTATGCGTATGTCACGCCGCGATGCAATCCGGGCAGGTTTGTGCTTCGCTGGGACACTTTCTGCTCAAGGCATCTTCAGCTCTGCGAACGCCGTGAGCCAAATGGATCCGCCGTCGTCTGCCGCGCTCAAGAAGGACGCCGAGATCGCCTGGCAGTATTTTGCCACCCGGACGCCCGGCGCGCCGCTCGGGCTGGTGCCGGCGGCCATGTGGCCCGAGGGGTCCAGCCTCGGCCGCTACAGCATCCTGACCATGTGGGACACGGGATCATTGATCCTGGCCTATCTCTCGGCTCGCTCGATCGGCATCATCGACGAGAAAGAGTTCGATCAGCGAATGCAGACGGTGATGACCTTCCTCAAGAACTCTACGTTCCGCTGGGGTAAGCTATCGCTGCCGAACTATCGCACTCAGATCGTCGGCGGCAAGGCGGTCGAAGGAGGCTACGACACGACCGACACCGGCCGGCTCCTCGCGGCACTCCACATCCTGGATAAAGTGACCAACGGCGCCTACAAGGCCAAGCAGCAGGTCGAGCGCTGGGACCTCGCCGGAACCGTCAGCAAGGGCCAGCCCTACGACATCAAGTCGTCGTCTCGCGATGAAGCACGTTGCTTCAATTACATCCACTATATCGCGCGGGCCTATGGCCTGTGGGGCATCGAGCTGGATACCGGTTTCAATCGCGAGCTGAAGCCCGGCGATGCCGACGCTCGCGAAGCGTTCATCCATCATGTGGCCGCCGTCGGACCGATCGCCAGCGAGCCGCACACCAACGAGGCCGTCGAGCTCGGGCACTCCGTTCGCTCGCGCATTCTCGCGGACGCGCTCAACGCGGCACAGCAGGAACGCTATGCCGAAACGGGACATCTTACGAGTGTCTCGGAGACTCCGATCGACAAACAGCCGTGGTTCACCTACCAGGGCTACAATCTGGACGCCGATGCAGGCCCGCGCTGGCCAGTCGACTCAGTCGTCACCGAGCGTCGATGGGCCACGGACGACTTCGCCCAGACGTATCGCATGATCTCGAGCAAAGCTGCCTACCTCTGGCTCGCCGAGCGCGGTGACGACTACGCCATGAAGCTTAGGAACTTCATCTCGGCGAAGGCACCGACCGGCAAGTACGGCTTCTATCCCGGCGTCTACGAACGATCCGGGCGCCCGCCGCACATCATGGACGTCAACACCAACGCGGCCGTGCTCGAGTCGATTGCGTGCATCATGGCAGGCCGCAAGCCGCTCGTGGAGATGCGGCTGTAGTCGACATGAATTGAGGAGGGAGCCAGCCATGTCGCGCCACGCCGGCGCGGCATGGCAATGCTTTGGCCTTTGCGACCGCGCGCACGTCGGCATGCCGACCTGCCACCGTACCCCGCCGATTGCGCCCCATTTTTCGAATTTACGCTTTGTTAAGCCTAAGTTTCAATTGCCCGCCGTCCCAGTCTGAACAGCTCCTAACCGGTCCCTAACTTGCGTTCCGTTCTGACGGGTTAGCAAGACAGTACCAATCCCGTCCGGCCGACCCAGCACAGCAATTCGAACCGCCGAGCCCAAGCGCTCACGGCGGTCTGGGTCAGACCGGTAGCAATGTCAGACAAGAACAAGCAGGTATTCTTCGACGCTTCCGGGCGTCGTTCCCCGGTAGTGTACGGCCTCGTCGGCCTCCTCGTCGCATTCCTCGGCGCGCTCGTCACCGTCTTCGCGGTCAGCATCGCGACAACGCCCGCGCTGCCCTCGGTGAAGCTCAATCTCGAACGGGAGTACCTCTCCGTTCTTGCCGTGGCACATCGCACGCCGGCGCGTAGCGGCCCGCCGATCAATCTCGCCCATGCCCGCTCGCGCGTCGACAAGGCGACGTCCGGCACGGCCCGCTTCGCCTTCTACGTCAACTGGGACAAGAACAGCTTCCTCTCGCTCCGCAATTCGGCGAAGCAACTCGACGGCCTCATGCCCGAATGGCTTCACCTCACCAGCGATTCCGGCGAGATCGAGCTCGACGATGCGCGCGAGCAGCAGAATGTCGACGCCTGGCTCTCGATCAACGCGCCGAACCTCGCGATCATGCCGGTCATCAACAACTATGATCCGCGCACGCGCGCATGGCGCGCCGAGGAGACTGTACGTGTGCTCAGGTCTCCGGAGGCCCGCGAGCGCCTCGTCCGCAACCTCAAGAACTATCTCGCCAAGGGGAACTTCGACGGGGTCGTCGTCGACTTCAAGGAGATCGCCCCCGAGGACGAGGATGAGCTCGTTGCCTTCTTGAGCGAACTCAAGGCGGCACTCAAGGCGGATAGCCGCCAGCTTTTCGCCGTCGTCCCAGCCTATGCCGAACCGGCGCTTTTCCACGAGATCATCGAGGCTGTCGACCGCGTCGTCCTTCTCGCTTACGACCAGCACGCCAGGCACGAACGGCCGGGCCCGGTCGCGTCGCAGGTGTGGTTTGAGACCATGCTCGACAAGCACTTCGCGACGACGCACGGCAGCAAGCTGATCGTCGCGATCGGCTCCTATGCCATCGACTGGGCGCGTCCCGGCGAGGGCCGCATCGCCTCTATCCGCGAAATGTGGGACGTGCTCGATCGCTCCGGCGCGAGCTTCAACTTCGATCCTCACGCACTCAACCCCACGTTCTCCTACGGCGAGAAGAGTACGGGCGCGACACACACGGTGTGGATGCTCGACGGCGTCACTATGTACAATCAGGTGGCGGCCGCGCTCGCGATGGAACCGGGCGGGCTGGCGCTGTGGCGCCTCGGCACGGAGGATCCGACCATCTGGGCAACCTTCGCCCGCGGCCGTGCGCCTGACGACACCGCGCTCGCCGCGCTTGAGCAGCTCGACCCTGGCACGGAGGTCACGTATTCGGGCAAAGGTGAGATTCTGAAGTTCAACAATCAGCCCCGCGTCGGCAAGCGCTCCGTCACGCATCTTCCGAAGTCCAATCTCATAACAGATCAGACGATCGTCTCGGTTCCGAAACCCATGATGATCTCGCGCTTCGGGCTCAACCGGGACAAAGTGATCGCGCTGACGTTCGACGACGGTCCCTCACGCCTCTACACACCGGCAATCCTCGACGTTCTCAAAAAGAAGAACGTCAAGGCGAGCTTCTTCGTCCTCGGCACGGCGGCCGCCATGGAGCCCGAGATCCTCAAGCGCCTCTACGAGGAAGGGCACGACATCGGCAACCACACGTTCACGCATCCGGATTTGAGCGAGATACCGAGCGCGCAGCTCGATCTCGAGCTCAACGCGACGCAGCGCGTGCTCGAAGCCAAGCTCGGCGTCCGCACGGCGCTTTTCCGCCCGCCCTTCGTGCGCGACATCGAGCCGGAGAACTCCGAGCAGGCGCGGACCCTGCAGGCCTCGGCCGAACTCGGCTACATCACCATCGGCAATCGCATCGACCCGCTCGATTGGGGCCGCCCTGGCGTCGACGAGATCGTGAACCGCACGATTTCGTACGCGCACCGGGGTGGCGGCAATGTCGTCCTGCTCCACGATGGCGGCGGCGATCGCTCGCAGACCATCGCGGCGTTGCCGAGGATCATCGACCAGCTTCGTGCCGAAGGCTATCGGTTCGTCACGATCCACGAACTGCTCGGCCTCCAGCGCAATGACCTGATGCCGAAGCTGGACAACGGCAGCACCGTCGTTCCCTACGTCAACGATATCGGCTTCTCGCTGATGCGTGCCTTCAACAGCTTTCTGAAGGTCCTGTTCGTCATAGGCATCGTGCTCGGCATCGGCCGCCTCTCGATCATCGGTTTCGTCGCCTGGCGCCAGTCGCGCCAGCGCAAGCCGCTCAGGACGACCCGCCATCCGAGGCCCAGCTTTGCCGTCATCGTCCCTGCGCACAACGAGGAGAAGGTTATCGTCGACAGCATCGAGTCTCTGCTCCGCTCGCAAAGCAGGGACTTCGAGATCGTCGTGATGGATGATGGCTCGACGGATCGTACCTATGAAGTCGTCAAGGAAGCCTTCGGCGGCAACGCGCGCGTTCGCCTTCTCACGAAGCGCAACGGCGGCAAGTCGAGTGCCCTCAACTACGCAATCGAGCGGACGAACGTCGATGTGGTCGTGTGCATCGACGCCGACACCCGCCTAGCGCCGGATGCGCTCGACATTCTCTTGACCCACTTCAACGACGATCGCGTGGGTGCTGTCGCGGGCGTTGTCACCGTCGGCAATCGTTCGACCATGCTGTCGCGCTTCCAGGCGCTCGAGTACCTGACGGCACAGAGCATGGACCGCCGCGCCTTCGAGATCGTCAACGGCATCGCCGTGGTGCCGGGCGCCATCGGCGCCTGGCGCCGCAGTGCGCTGATCGAGGCCGGCCTCTACGACAGCGACACCTCAGCCGAGGACGCCGACGCCACTTTCAAGGTCGCGCGCGCGGGCTGGCTCGTGCGCAACGAGCCGAACGCGCTCGCCGTAACCGAAGCGCCGGAGAAGGTGCGGGAGTTCAACAAGCAGCGCTTCCGCTGGATGTTCGGAATGATCCAGGTCGCCTTCAAGCACCGCGACGTCTACTTCCAGCGCGGCGCGAGCGGCCTGAAGTGGTTCACCATCCCGAACATCGTCGTCTTCCAGTTCCTCTTTACACTCTTCGCGCCGGTCATGGACGCGCTGCTCGTCTGGGCATTCGTCGCGGACGCGTGGGCCTACGCGCACCATGGCGGCAGCCTGCTTTCCGCCAGCACCGTCGAGATCCTCGCTTATTGGGCAGTTTTCCAGACGCTTGAGCTCGCCTTTTCCGCCGTCGCACTGTGGCTGCATCGCGAGGGCGGGAACTGGCGCCTGCTGCCCCTCACGATCGTCCAGCGCTTCTACTACCGACAGCTCATCTTCTGGATCTCGCTGCGCACGCTCTTCGCCGTGCTCTGCGGGCAGTTCACAGGCTGGGGCCGCGCCAAGCGGCTCGGCCTGCCGAGCCTTGCACGCACCCCGCAGCCGCAGCGACCGGCCCCCACACCCGAGCCGATGCTCGAAGCCGCCGAATAGTCGAGTCCCAAAAGCAAACGAGGCGCCCGCGAGGGCGCCTCGTCAATTCCGGAGGCAACTTCAGCCGATATTAGAATGCGAAGCTGAGGTTGAAGCCTGCATATGCGCCTTCGCCGCCCGAACTGGATGCCCTGAAGGAATTGTTATCGTCGTCGACGAACTGATAGCCGCCATGGATGGTCAGTTCAGCCGGGTTGCGGGGGCCGAAAATGTCCAGCTTGAACATCGCGAAGGCACCGAGGCGCTGCGCGTCGTAGCCGTCGTTGCCATCAGCGCTAGCCTCAGGACCGATGATGAAGCGGCCGAGGTTCATGCCGACGCGGGCGCGCGACCAGTAGGTATCGAAGGCTGTCGAGTAGTAGCCTTCGAGCGAGAAGTAGTGCTGCGGGCCGTAAAGGCGGATATCGCCGCCGACTCGGAAGCCCACTTCATCACCGCGAACGGAGTTGGTCGGGTCGTTCGGCGTCAAATCATGATCGTGGTAGTCCGCGCCGATATAGAGACCAACCGCAGCACCCTGGCGGACCCACAGATAGCCGAGCATGGCCGCGAGCTGGGTCACGTCGCCGTCTACTTTTCCGCCCGGAACCGTGCTGTCGTATTCATAAGAACCGTAGCCGGCGAAGCCCTGGAACACGAAGCCGCTGCGCGACAGATCGCGCTGCAGGGAGATCACAGCACCCGAGTAGCTGTAGAAGGAGTCCTTGGCGAAGTCGGCTCCGGTGTAGGTCGCGATCCAGGTCGGCTGGTCGACGAAGCCGCCGTCCTTCATGCTGCCGCCTTTGTAGTCGCCGGCCAGCGTGGGCGTCGCGGTTGCAGTGGCCAGCCCAACGGCCACAGCAGCGATCTTCAGAGCCAAGTTTTTCATTTTCCGTCGCCTTAGTTGGCGCAGAACCCCGTGTCGCGCGGGCAGAATTGCCCACGGAACATGCGTCATGCGCACTTTCCCCTGCGGCGAGAAGTGACTGATTCGGGTTAATGCACAAGTTACTCTTGGACTTTCGCGCGCCCCGCCGGAAACGATGCGCCCTGCGCGTTGCAGATCGAGAACACTCCCACCTCGTCCAGTGAGGCAATCACGCAGGAGCGATCGCAGCAATCGACCTGCATCTGCGGCTGCCACTTATCCCCGAAACCCACGACGGCAATCGGGCTGATGTCATTGGCGGCCAAGGCCGTGTGACCGCTCGGCGCGGTCGAGCGGGCGCAGAATATGTCCCACTAACAATCGGCTGACTGAGGGATGGTGCCCAGAAGAGGACTCGAACCTCCACGGTGTTACCCGCTAGTACCTGAAACTAGTGCGTCTACCAATTCCGCCATCTGGGCAGGCGGGCTTCAGTTAAGGGGGCGACGGCCGCTTGTCAATCTGGCGCACCGCGGGCAGCCCCCGCACGATCTGAAATACGCCCGCCGATGCCGCAGGAACCGACGCAGCCCATCGCCGGAGCCGGCCGGGTTCGGCCGGCGGGTGCTCCCGCGATTGGGGCGATGAGAGCTCAGGCAGCCACGGCCCGGGCAAGGGTGTCGTTAGGCTACCCCCTTATACATGCCCCTCTACGACGACCTCGAGGAGCTTGGCGCCGGGCGTCGAGGTGGCCTTCCGTAGCGCCGGCTCGAGGGCCGCAGGATCAGTGATGCGGTGCGCCTCGAGGCCCATGGACTTCGCGAGCGCCGTGAAATCCACCGCCGGTTCGACGAAATCCATGCCGACGAACTGCTCGTTGCCATGGAAGAGCTTGAGGCGCTGCTTGATGATGCGATAGCCGCCGTTGTTGCAGATGATGTACGTGATCGGCAGCTTGTGATGCGCCGCTGTCCAGAGCGCCTGGATCGAGTACATCGCCGAACCGTCGCCGACGATGCAGACGACAGGGCGGTCCTTCTGCGCCATGGAAATGCCGACAGAGGCGGGCACGCTCCAGCCGATGCCGCCCGACGCAAGGCCGTGATAGCCGTAACGATCACGATAGGCGAGCAGGCTGTTCAGCAAACGGCCGCTCGTCAGCGACTCGTTGACGACCACGGCATCCTTGGGGATCGACTCGACGATCCGGAGCGTCATGAAGTCCGGGTTGATCGGCTTGCCGGCAACGGGTGTCTTCCCATCGATCGCCGCGATCAGCTTCTTGCGCTTGGCCGTCCAGTTATTCTCCTTGAGCGCGGCGAGCGACTTCTCCGCGCGATCCTTGAGCGCCTTGCCACCCTTTTTCACGAGTACGGGCGTGAGCGCACGCAGCGTCTCGCGCACGTCGGCGCGGATGGCCATCTCCGCCGCGTAATTCTTGGCGAGATCCCAGTCGTTGAGCCCGACCTGGATCATCGCGAGACCAGGCGGCATCGGATCGACCTCGCTCCACACCGACATGCGGATCGGATCGGCGCCAAGTGCGATCATCAGGTCGTAAGGCGCGAGCGCAGCGCGCACATCCGGTTGCTCGCGATTGAGGCCGCCGATGTAGCAGGGATGCTCGGAGAGGAAGTGCGCGCCGTAGGCGACGCTCTGCTGGAGCACGGGACAGCCGAAGGCTTCCGCGAAGGCCGCGGCCTCCTCGAGCGCATCGCTCTTCACGACCTCGTCGCCGACGATGATGACAGGCCGGTCGGCCTTGAGAATGCGCGCGGCAAGCGTGTCGATCACTTCGTCGGCGGGACGCACGCGGCTGTCGACGCGTGTCGAAGAACCGAGATCGATACCGCCCTCCATGTTGAGAATGTCGCCGGGGAGAGAGATGAACACGGGGCCGGTCGGCGGCGTCATGGCGACCTTGGCGGCGCGCCGCATGATGCGCGGCAAGTCCTCGAGCCGCGTGACTTCAATCGCCCATTTGACCAGCGGCTCCGCCATGGGGACGAGATTGTCGTAGAGCAGCGGCTCCGTAAGGCCGTGCCCTTGCTCCTGCTGGCCGGCCGTCAGGATGATGGGCGTGCCGGTGAACTTCGCATTGTAGAGCGAGCCGAGCGCATTGCCGAGGCCGGGCGCAACGTGGACATTACAGGCCGTGAGCTGGCCGGACGCGCGTGAGAAGCCGTCCGCCATGGCGACGACAAGGCTCTCCTGCATGGCCATCACGTAGGTGAGATCCGGATGCTCCGCGAGCGCGTGCATGATCGGCAGCTCGGTCGTGCCCGGGTTGCCGAAAAGATGCGTCACGCCCTCGTCCTTGAGCACGGCGAGGAAGGCCGAGCGGCCGGTGATCTGGTTCTTTGCCATTGCTGTGTTTCCTTCCCCGGTGTCGCGGAATATTGAGCGGGCGGCCAATTGTGTCCGGACTTATGATGCGCTACCAGCGCAAGCGAGACAATCGCTGAGCCATGCGCGCGGTGCAGGCCGTGCCGCGCCGGCGCCGAGGAGACGAAAGAAGCTATGCGTCCGACACGGCGGCGCTTGATCAAGATGCTTTCGGCAACCGGTGTCATCGGTGCCGGCGGCCTTGCCGTGCTCGGGTCCGGGCGCGCCAATGCCTACTATCAGGGGCCGGTCAGCGATCATTTCGACGGCACGCTTTTCTTCAATCCGGGCGGGCAGCAGCCGAAAGGCGTTCATCGCGTCGCTCAGCTCTACTTCATGGAGAAATGGGAAAAGTGGCCGGTGAAGGTCGAGAGCCGCACCGCCGAGAAGCCACCGGCGATCGTGAGCGGATCGCGGGCGCGGATCACGTTCGTCGGGCACGCGAGCTGGCTCATCCAGGCCGGCGGTCTCAACATGCTGGTCGATCCGCACTGGTCGGAGCGCGCGAGCCCCTTCTCCTGGTGGGGCCCCGTACGTTGCGCAGCGCCGGGCCTCCGCTTCGAGGATCTGCCGAAGATCGACGCCGTGCTCGTCACGCACAATCACTACGACCATCTCGATCTGCCGACGCTCGCGCGGCTCTGGGTGCGTGACCGGCCGCGCGTGATCACACCACTCGGCAATGACACCATAATGCGCCAGGGTATTCCCGACATCGCAGCGGCCACGGTGGACTGGGGCGACCGCACGGATCTCGGGAACGGTATCGTCGTGCACGCGGAGCCGACGCAGCACTGGTCGGCACGCGGAGCTCGCGACCGCCGGCACGCGCTCTGGGCAAGCTTCGTGATCGAGACGCCGGCCGGTCGCATCTATGCCGTCGGCGACAGCGGGCTCGGCGACGGACGCACGTTCCGTCACGTGGGTGCGCGACATCCGAAAATCCGGATGGCCTTGCTGCCGATCGGGGCCTACGAGCCGCGCTGGTTCATGAAGCACCAGCACATGAACCCCGAGGACGCCGTGAAGGCTTTCCAGCTCTGC
>Ga0180218_1001423_pt1 | contig 14486 bp, 10 predicted proteins | sample eDN3rd37CKraftBY_FD_151334 | JGI IMG/M metagenome (GOLD analysis project Ga0180218, IMG submission 151334) | Enriched backyard soil microbial communities from Emeryville, California, USA - eDNA 3rd pass 37_C Kraft BY (version 2) (version 2) | ecosystem: Environmental > Terrestrial > Soil >...
CAACATGGTCGGACGCTGCCATGAGCGCGGCTGGGGCACGCCGCCCGATGCGGCCGCCGCAGCCGAACGCTATCGGGAAGCGGCCGACCGGGGCCACGCCTGGGCCCAGTTCAATCTGGCCGAGCTGCTCTTTCAGGGGCTCCCGCCGCCGGCCGACCGCCGCGGCGCCCTGCGCTATTACGTAGCCGCCGCGCGGCAGGACCACGCCAAGGCCAGGAACATGCTGGGCCGCTTCCGCGAGGAGGGCTGGCTCCATGCGGCGCACCCCGCCAAGGCCTTCGCCTGGTATCTCGCCGCCGCGCGCGGGGGCGACTTTCGCGGCCAGTTCAACACCGCGCGGCTGCTGGCCTGGCAGGGACGCCTGGACGACGCCCTGCCCTGGCTCCGGCAAGCCGTCGAAACCGGCATTCCCGAATTCTGCGGCGAGATCGCGCCGGACCTGCGCGCCAGCCCGGACCCGCGCCTGCGCGAACTGGGCGAGATCGCGCAGGCGCGCGCCGGGGGCGGTCTTACACTCCCGGCAGGCTGAGCCCGGCCTCCACGAGCTTGGTCCAGACCGCTTCGGCGTCGTCCGCGAATGTCAGGAATTCGACATCGCGCGGCGAGATCATTCCCTCCTCCGCAAGCAGGTCGAAATCGATCAGCCGTTTCCAGTAGCCCTCGTCGAAACAAACGATCGGCACCGGCTCCATCTTGTGGGTCTGCACGAGGGTCAGGATCTCGAACATCTCATCCAGCGTTCCGAAGCCGCCGGGAAACACCACCAGCGCTCGCGCGCGCATGGCGAGATGCATCTTGCGCATCGCGAAATAGTGGAAGCGGAATGTGAGGTCCGGCGTGCTGTAGGCGTTGGGCTCCTGTTCGTGAGGCAGCGTGATGTTGAAACCGATGGAGGGAGCGCCCACCTCGCTGGCGCCGCGGTTGGCCGCCTCCATGACACCGGGTCCGCCGCCGGTGGCGATCACATTATGCCGCGCGCCATCAGGACCGCTCAGCAGCGCCCCGCCGCGTTCAGACGCGATCCGGCCGAAGCGGCGCGCTTCCTCATACCAGCGCGCCGAGCTGCGGCCCGGCCGCGGCTTCGCGCCCGGCGGCAGCGGCGCCGTCGCCGCCGCCTCGTCGGCCTCGCCATGGGGCATCACCCGCGCGCTGCCGAACACCACGATGGTCGAGGCCACGCCCCACGCCCGCAGCCGCTCCTCCGCCTTGGCATATTCCAGAAGGAAGCGAACGCCGCGCATGGAATCGCCGAGGATGAATTCCTCGTCGAGCGCCGGCAAAAGATAGGATGTCGACTTCATCTGGGCGGCGTTGCTGTCCGACGTCTCGCTTGCGGTCAATTGAACTTCTCCTGGATGATATTCGTTCTGTCACGCCACGGCTGATCCGCAATCCGGCTCGCGCGGCCGCGCTTATACCCCACGGGAAGCTTGAGCACTGCACCGACGCCTTCGCAACCGTTCATAGCGACGCGGCGCGCCGGGACCGCGCGTCATGTCGCATCCACCGCTCGCGGTCAGGATATGTGGGCCTCTCTCGCTGCCGCAGGTGGCCTGGCCGGGACCGCGAACAGAGACATCAGCGCCCGCTTGATCGCGGTTTGCCGTGTCGGAGAGGTGATCTTCGCGCCGAACAGGTCTGTCAGATAGAACACGTCCACCACCCGCTCGCCGAAAGTGGCGACATGGGCCGAGGCGATATTGAGATCGAGCTTCGATATCGTCACGGTGAGTTCGTAGAGCAGGCCGGGCCGGTCCAGTCCCATGACCTCGACCATGGTGAAACTGTCGGACCACTGGTTGTTGATGACAACCTCCGGCTCCAGCGCGAAGGCGCGAAGGCGCCCTTTCGACGCCGCCCGCTTGCCGGCGACGATCTCGGGCAGCTTGACCTCGCCTGCGAGTGCTTTCTCGATGGCTTCCGCGACACGCTCGGCGCGCCGTGCTTCGTCCTCGTCCTGCTCCAGTTCGCGGGTGATCGAAATGGTGTCCAGCGCGCGCCCGTCCGTCGTGGTGTAGATCTGGGCGTCCACGATATTGGCTCCCGTCATCGCGCAAGCCCCCGCGACGGTGGACAGCAGCCAGGGATGGTCCGGCGCCAGCACCGTGATCTCGGTCACGCCGCGCGACGCATCGAAGGACCATGTGGTCGCCAGCGTCCGGTCGGCGGCTTCGGCCTCGCGCACGAACAGGGCATGAGCCACCCGGTGCGGCAGGTCCACCTTCAGCCAGTAGGCCGGATAATGCCGCGCGATATAGGCCGCGACCGCCTCCTCCGGCCAGTCCTTCAACTCGCCGCGCAACTCGTCCTGCGCGATCTCGACGCGCCGCGCGCGGTTGACCTCCGAGAAGCCGCCGGTCAGCGCCGGCTCGGTTTCATAATACAGCGTGCGCAGCAACTGGGCCTTCCAGCCGTTCCAGACCCCGGGGCCGACCGCACGGATATCCGCGGTGGTCAGGATGGTCAGCAGCTTCAGCCGGTCCAGCGACTGAACCACGGCCGCGAAATTGGCGATCGTCATGCGGTCCGAAAGATCGCGCGTCTGTGCGACGGTGGACATCACCAGATGATTTTCGACCAGCCACGCCACCGTGTCGGTTTCCGTCACCGAAAGGCCGAGAGCGGGGCAGAAACGCCGTGCGATGCGCGCGCCGGCGATGGAATGATCCTCGATCCGGCCCTTGGCGATGTCGTGCAAGAACAGCGCGACATACAGAATGACACGGTGACGCGGCAGCAGCGTCCGCATCAGCTCATGCGCGAAGGCAAACTCCTCATCGTCGCCGCGTTCGATCTCGGCCAGCACGCCGATGCAGCGCAGCAGATGCTCGTCCACCGTATAGTGGTGATACATGTTGAACTGCATCATCGCCACGACCGTGCCGAAAGCCGGCACGAAACGGCCCAATACGCCGGCCTCGTTCATGCGCCGCAGCACCGTCTCCGCATCGTCGGCGGAAGTGAGGATTTGCAGAAACAGCCGGTTGGCCTCCGGATTTTCCCGCAGCTTGCGGTCGATCAGCTTCAGAGACCGTGTCGCCGTGCGCAGGGTGTCCGGATGAAAGGCGAGATTGTGTTTCTGGGCCAGATGAAACAGGCGGATGAAATTCACCGGATCGCGCTGGAACACATCCGGTTCCGCCATGGCGATGCGGTTATTGTCGATGACGAAATCGTCGCTTTCCTTCAGGCGTATCGGACCGCGCCCCGGACGCAGCCGGGACATCAGCCGGCTGAGCACCGGCATGGGCTTGGCCTGGCTTTCCTCCAGTTCGGCGCAGAGGATCGCGGTCAGACCCCCGACATCCTTGGCGATCAGGAAATAATGCTTCATGAACCGCTCGACATCGCGCATGCCGGGATGCTCGGTATAGCCGAGCCGCACCGCGATCTCGCGCTGGATATCGAAGGACAGCCGCTCCTCGGCGCGTCCCGTCACGAAGTGAAGATGGCAGCGCACCGACCAGAGGAAACTCTCGCAGCGGCGAAACAGGTTGTATTCCGCGCGGTCAAAAACACCCTTGCCGATCAGTTCGTCGGTCTCGCGCACCCGATAGACATATTTTGCGATCCAGAACAGCGTATGGAGGTCGCGCAGCCCTCCCTTGCCGTCCTTGACATTCGGTTCGACGAGATAGCGGGACTGGCCGGCGCGGCGATGGCGCTCCTCCCGCTCCGCCAGCTTGGCAGCGACGAATTCCGGCGCCGTGCCCTGCGCCACCTCGACGTCGAAGCGCGTCACCAGTTCGTCGAACAGGCTGCGGTCCCCGAACAGATAGCGCGCCTCCAGCACGGAAGTCCGGATGGTCATGTCCGCCTTGGCTTGACGCAGGCATTCGTCCACGGAACGGGTGGCGTGCCCGACCTTCAGTCCCATGTCCCAGAGGCAGTAGAGAATGGCCTCCGCGACGGACTCGCCCCAGGCGGTCTGCTTGTAGGGCAGCAGGAACAGCAGATCGATGTCGGACCCCGGCGCCAGGAGGCCCCGGCCATAGCCGCCGGTGGCCACGATCGCCATGCGCTCCGCCTCCGACGGATTGTCGGAAGGATAAAGGTGCTGCGACACGAACTCGAACAGCAGACGGATCACTTCGTCCTGAACGAAACAGAGCCGCTCGGCGCAGCGGCGCCCATTGCGGTCCTCAAGCAGGAGCTTCTCGGCCGCGACCTTGGCCGCGGCCAATTCGTCCCTCAGTTCTTTCGCAAGCGCGGTGCGCAGGTCGCTGTCGCGGCCGGCATGGGTTCTGGCCAGTTCATCCATGCGCGCGCGAATATGCTCGGCATTCATGAGGCCGGCCAGGGAACGGACGGAAGGCGCTGACAGCATGGCATCATCGATAGCGGACGCCACTCACCCTGTCACGGCGCAACAGGTGCGCCGGCCAGCCCAACAGAAGAATATTCGACCCAGGGGCACGGAAAGGAATTTTCATCCTATAAGCTCTATAAGAAAGATTATTTTTCTCCAATTGACCGTAAACACCCCCATTCAATAGAATAATTTTAGCGCCGATTTGAGCTGTCAGCTTGCGGGCGCTTAACAAATGCGGCTAAAGCGCGGGGACTTCCCTCGCAAGGCTGAACGCGGGCCTGGCCCGTCCACATTGAGCGGCCGCTCCGGACGACCGGCGGCCTTGGAGGAGATTTTGATGACCATCTTCGTATCGCGCCGCGCGCTGCTCGCGGTTTCTCTGGCTGTCGGCATTGGTGCAGCCGCTCCGGCTCTCGCCCAGAACGCCGTCAAGGAGATCAGGGTCGATTGGGCGACCTACAATCCCGTCTCCATCCTGCTGAAGGACAAGGGGCTGCTCGAAAAGGAATTCGAGAAGGACGGCGTCAAGGTCACGTGGGTCCAGACCCAAAGCTCCAGCAACGCCTTGCAGCTGCTCAGCGCCTCCGCGATCGACTTCGGCTCCACCGCGGGTTCGGCGGCGCTGGTCGGCAAGATCAACGGCAACCCGATCAAGTCCGTCTATGTCTATTCGCGGCCGGAATGGACCGCACTCGTCACCACCAAGGATTCCAAGATCAATTCCGTCGCGGACCTGAAGGGCAAGCGCGTCGCCATGGTCCGCGGCACCGATCCGCACATCTTCGCTGTCCGCGCATTGCAGGAAGCCGGCATCGGCCCGCGCGACTATACGCCCGTGCTGGTGCAGAACCATGTCGATGGCGGCACGGCCCTGCTGCGCGGCGACGTGGATGCCTGGGCCGGCCTCGACCCGGCCATGGCGCAGTTCGAACTGCGCGACGGCGCCCGGCTGTTCTTCCGCAAGCCGGAGGCTAACACATGGGGCATCCTCAACGTCCGCGAGGACTTCCTGAAGGACAATCCGGAAATCGTGCGCCGTGTTCTCAAGGTCTATGAGGACGCGCGCAAATACTCGCTCGCCAACTACGACGAGTTGAAAAAGAACTTCATCGCCGTGACCAAGCTCGACGACGCCGTGGCCGACAAGCAGCTCAAGGAGCGCACCGAGCTGACCCACAACCGCATCGGCGAAGCCCAGCGCGACTCCATCCTTCAGGCCGGGCTTGCGCTTCAGCAGGGCGGCGTGATCGCTGCGAAGGTCGATGTGAAGAAGGCGCTGGACGATCTGATCGACGACAAATACGTCGGCGCGAACTGATCCGGAGCCGGTGGGCGGAAGTCTCGTGTCCGCCCACCGGCATTCCGTCCGTCAGCATTCCGTCCGCCAGACCACGGCGCGGCGTGTTGCATTCCGGAACGTGTTATGTCTCTTGCCCTCATGAGTATCAGCAGCGAAGGCTCTGCGGAGAACACCGGCCCGAAGCGGCCGGCGCGGCGCTATCTGCGGCCGCTGGTCGGGCTGCTGCTGCCGGTCGGGCTGGCGGCCTTCTGGGAACTGGCGGTGTATCTCGGCTGGTCGAACGGTCGCCTCGTTCCGCCGCCCTCGGTCATCTATCAGACCTTCGCGGAGCTGGCCGAAGCCGGCGAGCTTCAGTATCACGCGGCGGCGACGATCTGGCGGGTGTTCGCCGGCTTTCTCTGCGGGGTCGCCGCCGGCACGCTGGCCGGCGCCATCACCGGCTATTCCGCATGGTCCCATCGCGTGCTGGACCCGACGCTTCAGGCTTTGCGCTCCATTCCATCCATCGCCTGGGTACCGCTGTTCATCCTCTGGTTCGGCATCTTCGAAGCGTCGAAGATCATCCTCATCGCGGTTGGCGTGTTCTTTCCGGTCTATCTCGGCGTCATGGGCGCGGTGATGTCGGTGGATCGCAAGATCGTCGAGGTCGGCCGCGCCTTCCGCCTGTCCGGCTTCGCCATGGTGCGGCGCATCCTGCTGCCGGCGGTGTTGCCGGCCTATGTGCTGTCGCTGCGCGCGGGGCTCGGCCTCGGCTGGATGTTCGTCGTGGCGGCGGAGTTTCTCGGCGCCTCCACCGGCCTCGGCTTCCTGCTGATCGACGGCCAGCAACTTGGCAAGCCGGCGCAGATCGTCGCGGCCATCGTCGCCTTCGCCATCCTCGGCAAGGCCAGCGATGCGCTGCTGGCCGCAGCGGCGGCGCCGTTCCTGCGCTGGGAAGATCGCTTCGCGCAGCACTGAGAGGGATTTCCGTGCTTCAGCTCGAACACGTCAGCAAGACCTATCCCAACGGGGTCCATGCGCTGGAAAACGTCACGGTGGATATTCCCCTCGGCGAGATCCTCGCCGTCGTCGGCGGCTCGGGCTGCGGCAAATCGACGATGCTGCGCGCCATCGCCGGGCTCGATCCCGCCAGCAGCGGCCGCATCATGCTGAACGGCGACCGTATCACCGCGCCCCATGAGAAGATCGGCATCATCTTCCAGGAGCCGCGCCTGCTGCCATGGCTGACCGTCGCGGAGAATGTCGGCTTCGGGCTTGAGGACCGGCCGAAGGCGGAGCGGCGCTCCCGCGTCGCGGCGGCCCTCGAACGTGTGGGCCTCAGCGACAAGGCCGATGTCTGGCCGCGCGAATTGTCCGGCGGACAGGCCCAGCGCGTCGCCATCGCCCGCGCCCTCGCGCCCCGGCCGGAAGTGCTGCTGCTGGACGAACCGTTCTCGGCGCTCGACGCCTTCACCCGTGCGGACCTCCAGGATCATCTGCTGACCCTGTGGGCCGATTCCAGACCCACCCTCGTCATGGTGACTCATGACGTCGAAGAAGCCGTGGTCCTGGCGGACCGCATTCTCGTCATGCGCCCGCGGCCCGGCCGCATTTTCGAGGAGATCGCCGCCGACCTGCCGCGGCCGCGGGACCGCCAGTCCGCCGGCTTCGATTTCGTGAAGCGGCGCGTGCTGGCGGCGCTCGACCGGTCGCTGGAGCGGAGCACGATCACCGATGCCGGCCACACCGCCGCCGAGGCCGGCGCAGGCAACTGGTGGTAAAGCAAACAGGCGCGGCGGAGGCGAGGCAGCTTGGCGCGCCGCGCCGGCGTCTCTGAATCATTTTCGCGTGTCCTTGAATCGCGAAAATGATCCAGCTCCTTGCATTGACGCGTTTTCTTCACGCGAACCGGTATCCACTTCGCTCGAAAACGCTCTATGGTCCGCGCACCATCTGCCAGAAGGATTGATCCCATGGATGCCGCCGCTCTCCGCGCCATGCAGGCGCCGATCAAGGACCGCTACAAGGAGAATGCCGAAGCGGCTTTCATCACGCTGAAAGCCAGGGGCACGCTGGACGACCAGTCCATCGCCTGCAAGGTGGAGACCGGCCGCGCGCTCGCGGTTGCAGGGCTACATCCCGCCACCGGCGGCAGCGGCATGGAGCTGTGCTCCGGCGACATGCTGCTGGAAGCGCTCGTCGCCTGCGCCGGCGTCACGCTCAAGGCCGTCGCCACCGCCATCGACGTGCCGCTGACATCCGGCACCGTGTCGGCCGAGGGCGATCTCGACTTCCGCGGCACGCTCGGTGTCGACCGGGAGGCGCCGGTGGGCTTCGCCGCGATCCGGCTGCGTTTCGATGTCGAGACCGACGCCCCGCAGGACAAGCTCGATCAGTTGCTCAAGCTCACCGAGCGTTACTGCGTGGTCTATCAGACCCTGCGCGCCGGCCCGCCGATCGACGTGAAGCTCGCGCGCGGCTGAAGCCGCGCGGGGTTCAATACAATCGCGCTGTGAGGCAACCTGCGAAGGCCGTCATTCCCTGATGGCCTTCAGCGCATAGAGCGCCTCCAGCGCCTCGCGCGGCGACATCTCGTCGGGGTTCAATTCCGCCAGCCTGTCGAGCACGGGCGAAGGCGTAACCTCGGCCTCCGGGACCGGCGGGCCGGCGGCGAACAGCGGCAGATCCTCGAAGCCGCGCGGCGCGGCGCGATGCTCCGCTTCCAGCTTCGCCAGAACCACCTTGGCCCGGGCGATGACGCTGGCGGGCAGACCCGCGAGCTTCGCGACCTGAATGCCGTAGCTGCGATCCGCAGCGCCCGGCACGACCTCGTGCAGGAACACCACCTCGCCCTGCCACTCCTGCACGCGCACGGTCGCGTTGAACAGCCGGGCCAGCTTGCCGGCGAGTTCGGTGAGTTCGTGATAATGGGTCGCGAACAGCGCGCGGCAGCGGTTGCTCTCGTGCAGATGCTCGATGGTGGCCCAAGCGATGGAGAGGCCGTCGAAGGTCGCGGTGCCGCGTCCGATCTCGTCGAGGATGACCAGCGCGCGCGGCCCCGCCTGATTGAGAATCGCGGCGGTCTCGACCATCTCGACCATGAAGGTAGAGCGCCCGCGCGCAAGGTCGTCCGCCGCACCGACGCGGGAGAACAGCCGGTCGATGACGCCGATGCGCGCCCGCCGGGCCGGCACATAGCCGCCCATCTGCGCCATCACCGCGATTAACGCATTTTGGCGCAGGAAGGTGGACTTGCCGGCCATGTTGGGGCCGGTCAGCAGCCAGATGCGGCCGGCCTCCCCCGGCTTCGGCGGCGACAGGTCGCAATCGTTGGCGACGAACGGGCCGCCCTCGATCTGCAACGCCTGCTCCACCACGGGATGGCGACCGCCCTCGACGATGAAATCATGCGTGTCGGCGATCTCGGGGCGGACATAGCCGCACTGCACGGCAAGCGCCGCCAGCGCTGCCGTGACGTCGATGGCGGCGAGCGCTGCGGCCGCCGCCTTGATCGCCTCCGCCGCCTCCATCACCAATGCGGCGAGCCGCTCGAAAATGTCCAGTTCGATGCCGAGCGCACGCTCGCCGGCACTGGCGATCTTCGATTCCAGTTCGCCAAGCTCCGTGGTGGTGAAGCGGACCTGTCCCGCGAGGGTCTGGCGATGGATGAAGGCAGCGTTGAGCGGCGGCGTCATCAGTTTCTCGCCGTGCTGGGCCGTCACCTCGACGAAATAACCGAGGACATTGTTATGGCGGATCTTCAGGGCCTTCACGCCGGTCTCGTCGGCATAGCGGGCCTGCAAAGCGGCGATGACGCGGCGGGATTCATCACGCAGCGCCCGCGCCTCGTCCAATGCGCCGTCATGACCCGTGCGCACGAAGCCGCCGTCACGCTTGAGCAGCGGCAATTCGTCCGCCAGCGCCGCCGCAAGGCCCGCCGCGAGCGAAGCGGCCGGCTCGCGCAAGCCGGCGACCGCGGCGGTCAGCTCTTCCGGCAGCCGGTCCGCTTGCGACAGTCGCTGCGCAACCTCACGCGCCGCGGCAATGCCGTCGCGAATGGCGGCAAGGTCGCGCGGCCCGCCCCGCCCCATCACCAGCCGCGTCAGCGCCCGGGCGAAATCCGGCGCGGCTTTCAACTGCCGCCGCACATCGTCGCGCAGGCCGGCATCCGCCACCAGATGCGCCACCGCGTCGAGCCGGGCCTCGATGCCGACGCGATCCGTCAGCGGCGCGGCGAGCCGCTGCGCGAACAGCCGCGAGCCTCCGGCCGTGAGCGTGCGGTCCAGCGTCGCCAGCAGCGAACCTTTCGTCTCGCCGGACAGCGTGCGCATCAGTTCGAGATTGGCGCGCGTCGCCTGATCGATGGCGAGCGTGGCGCCCTGCGCCTCCCGCAACGGCGGCGACAGCGGCGGCCGCGAACCGAGCTGGGTGCGCTCGACATAGGTGACGCAGGCCGCGGCGGCCGTCAGTTCGAGCCGGGAGAAGCTGCCGAACGCCTCGCTGGTCGCCACCGCGAAATAATCCGCAAGCCGCCGCTCCGCGGTCGCGCCGTCGAACACGTCGCGGCCGAGCGGCGCGACCGCCGACAGGGAGCGCCAATAAGATGCAAGCTCGGCATCGCCATAGAGCGCATCCGAAACGATGACCTCGCCGGGCTCGATCCGCGCGATCTCGGCTGAGAGGTTCATCGGCTCGCATTCCGCGAGACGGAATTCGCCGGTGGAGATATCGATCCAGGCCAGAGCGAAGGGACCGGCGCCATCGCCGCGCCCCCGCGCCACCGCAAGCAGGTAGTTGTTGCGCCGCGCGTCGAGCAGCGTGTCCTCGGTCAGCGTGCCGGGCGTGACAAGCCGCACCACGTCGCGGCGCACGACGCTCTTGGCCCCCCGCTTCTTCGCCTCGGCCGGGTCTTCCATCTGCTCGCAGACGGCGACGCGGTGCCCCAGCGCGATCAGCCGATGCAGATATTCATCGGCGCGATGGATCGGCACGCCGCACATCGGGATGTCCTGCCCGAGATGCTTGCCGCGCTTCGTCAGCACGATGCCGAGCGCACGGGAGGCGATCTCCGCATCCTCGAAGAACAGCTCGTAGAAATCCCCCATCCGGTAGAACAGCAGGCTGTCCGGATTGGCGGTCTTGATCTCGATATACTGTTCCATCATCGGCGAGGGGCGCGTCGCCGCCTCGGCCGATGTCGCCGGTCCGGATGCGGAGTCGTTGGGGCGGGCGTCCATGGCCGAGGACGCTAGGCCATGACAGGGACAAGGGAAACCCGGACAGGGCGGAAACCCCCAGCGCTGTGGGCTGCGGTGGATATCCTCAGGGCTGCCAAGCGGGCGACGGCGTCCGCTCCATCGCCGCGGTGCCGGCGGCAAAAGAAAAAGGCCGCCGCGATCTCGCGACGGCCTTCCCTGATCCTTGAGAAAACGCTGCCTACTCGACTTCGAGGCTGCGCTTGAGGCCGGAAATCATCGAAGTCTCGATGAGGCGTTCGCGGGCGCGCGCGGGGTCCTGCGCAATCGTGACCAGCTCCGCCAGCCGCTCCCGCGCCACCGCCGGGTCCTGCTCGTCCAGCAGTTGCTTGTTGCGGATCGACATCTTCTGAACCTGCTCGATGGTGGCGGAGCGGCGCTGGCGGGAATAGAGGTCCATCAGGCTCTCGTCCCCGCCGCGCCAGACACGGCCGAGCTTGTCGGTCAGGTTGATGGCGTCATGAATGCCGCTGTTGAGGCCGAAACCGCCGAGCGGGTTGTTCAGATGGGCGGCGTCGCCGGCCAGCAGCACGCGGCCGTCGCGGAAGTTCTTCGCGACGCGCTGATGCACCCGGTAAATGCTCTTGTAGCGCACCTCATAGGGCTCCGGCTTGGCCAGCACGCCCTGCATGGACCGCTCGACATTCTCTTCTGCCAGCAGCACCTCGTCGGGCGTATCGGGATCGCCCGGGAAGGCGACCCGCCACAGCCCCGGCGCGCCGTCGTCCGGCACCTTGAAGATCGCCGCCCAAGACACAGGATCGGACACATAGCAGTTCATGGCGAAGCCATGGGCGCCGAGATCGTAGGGCGTCGACACCACGACGAAGAATTCCGGCCAGGTGAAGCCCTCGAATTCCACCGAGGTGCCCTTGCGGATGACGCTGCGGCCGCCGTCGGCGCCGATCAGCCAGGACGCCTCGATCTGCCCGGCCTCGCCATTGGCCTCGAACGACACCGTGACGCTGTCGGCATTCTGGACATAACCGGTGACGCGATGGCCGAAGCGGATGTCCGCGTCGGTCTCCTCGCGAATGATGTCGAGCTGGATCGGCGTCAGGCGATGCTGCTCCAGATGCAGACGGTAGGGATAGGGGGTCAGGTCCGCGATCATGCCGAGGTCGAATTCAGCGATCAGGTCGCCCGGCCGGTTGCGCACCTGCCATTTGCGGACCGGGATGCCGGTCTTGTGCATCCGCTCGGTGATGCCGTAGGGCGCCATCATCTCCAGCGTCGGCGGATGAAACGAGCCGGCCCGCAGGTCGTGGGTCAGCGCCGGCTCCGCTTCCAGCAGCACCACCGGAATCCCCTGCTTGGCGAGCGCCAGCGCGCTCATCAGGCCGGTCGGACCGGCACCGGCAACAACTACGGGCAACTTGGACATCGATGAACGCCTCTCAAGGGCTGACCGCGCCCAACGGCGCTCGCCAGCGGTAAAACCGACCCTCCTCCCTGAACGGAATGGAGCCCGACCAGCGGGCTCCATGGAACTTCTCGATGGGGCGATGCGCGACCGCCGCGGTCACTTCACCAGCTTGGCGCCGGTGAGCTTTTCGAGGTTCTTGTAGTAGACCTTTTCCTTGTCTTCCTTGGACAGGTCAAGCTCCTCAAGAATGCGCAGGGTCTCGCGGATATAACCCGGGCCCTTTTCGGGATCGAACGGGCAGTCCGACGCGAAGATCACCTTGTCCATGGGGAAGAACTCGAAACCGCAGACCATGGCGGCCTTGGAGCCGAAAGTGGCGGTGTCGGCGTAGAAATCCTGCTTGAAATAATCGAGCGGGCGCTTCTTCATGCTCTTGCGCAGCGAGACATAGTCCTCGTCCGAGGTGCGGCTGCCGAGTTGGTCCCAGCCGGGTCCGATGCGGCCTTCGAGGATCGGCACGATGGCGCCGAAATGGTGCACGATGAGCTTCAGGTCGGGGTTGTTGTCGATGGTCTTGGAGAACACGAGGCGCGACATCGCCGCCGCGGTCTCGTAGGGCCAGCCGAAGGTCCACCAGATCTCGTAGAGCGATTTCTTCTCGTCGAGATAGTCCGGCATGTTGGCGCCGCGAGCGGGATGAATCCAGACCGGCTTGCCGAGATCGTTCATCTTCTTGAAGAAATCGGCGAATTCCGGCCGGTCGAGCGGCTTGCCGTTGACGTTGGTATAAATCTGAACGCCCAGCGCGCCGAGATCCTTGATCGCGCGCTCGGCCTCCTTGACGCCGGCGTCGGGCGCGTCGAGCGAGACCTGGGCCACAAAGCCGGGAAATTCGTCGGGATGCTTCTGGCAGATTTCGGCGAAGCCGTCGTTGATGAGCTTGCTGAGTTCGTTGAGCTGCTCGCCCTGCACGAGATTCTCGATCGGCGGCATCGCATAGGAGATGACCTGGGAATAGTCCGGGAACTGACCCATCATCTTGCGGCGCACGTCAAGGTCGTAGATCGCGGGGATGCCACGCATCCGCTTGCCGATATCGGCGAAATTCGCGGCGTTCTTCTGGGTCCATTCGAAAAATGCGTTCGGAATGAAATGGCAGTAGGCGTCGACACGCATCATCAGGCAATCCTCCGGGCATAGGCCGATTTTGGGCCGATCCGCCGGGTCTCTGGCCGGGCTCGGCAATCGACGTGACTACCCCTTCGGTGGCGCGGAGTCCATGTCCCGTCACACGGGAAACGTACGCTCAGCGCGGCGCCATGCGGATCGCGCCGTCGAGGCGGATCACCTCGCCGTTCAGATAAGGATTGGTGATGCAGGTCAGCGCCAGATCCGCGAATTCCTCCGGCCGGCCGAGGCGCTTCGGGAACGGGATCGACGCCCCGAGGCTGTCCTGGGCCTCCTTCGGCAGGGTGCCGAGCAGCGGGGTGTGGAAGATACCCGGCGCGATCACCATGGAGCGGATGCCGAACTGGGCGAATTCCCGCGCCACAACGATATTCAGCGCCACGATGCCGCCCTTGGACGCCGCATAGGGCGCCTGGCCGATCTGCCCCTCATAGGCGGCCACGGAGGCCGTGGAGAGGATGACGCCCCGCTCGCCATCCGCGAGCGGCTCCAGCTTCTGCATCTCCGCGGCGACCAGCCGGATCATGTTGAAGGTGCCGATCAGATTGATGCGGATGACCAGCTCGAAATCTTCGAGCGGCATCGGCCCATCCTTGCTGACGATGCGGCGCGCGGGACCCATGCCGGCGCAATTGACGAGGATGCGGGCGGGGCCGTTCTTCGCCGCCGCGCCGGCGATGGCCTCCGCAACCTGCGCGGAATTTGTCACGTCGCAGGCGAAGGCGCTGGCGCCGATTTTGGCGGCGGTCTCCCGGGCCAGATCGATGTTGACATCAAACAACGACACCTTGGCGCCGGCCTTCGCCAGCGCCTCCGCCGCGGCCGCGCCAAGTCCCGATGCGCCGCCCGTCACGACGGCGGCCTGACCCTCGATTTTCATTGACCGGCTTCCTTCCCGTTGGCTGCGGCGCGGCCGCTGTCCTGACAACGGTTGCGCGACACGTCGATTGTTATGTCCCATAGCCATTCTGTCCGATCCCGGCAGCCGGTCAAGCGCGGCCCCCCGCAGCACCCCGCAAACTCCGGCCTTGCGCCCGCGCGGGCTGCCCACTACCTCACGTGGAGTATTCAGCCACTCCGGCAGGA
>Ga0180218_1001425_pt1 | contig 14476 bp, 13 predicted proteins | sample eDN3rd37CKraftBY_FD_151334 | JGI IMG/M metagenome (GOLD analysis project Ga0180218, IMG submission 151334) | Enriched backyard soil microbial communities from Emeryville, California, USA - eDNA 3rd pass 37_C Kraft BY (version 2) (version 2) | ecosystem: Environmental > Terrestrial > Soil >...
TCGTGATGGAGGCTTTCTGCGCGGTCTCGCCGGGGCGCAGGCCGGGCAGCACCACCGGCGGGCGGCCGGTATAGGGCGGCGGGCTGACCCAGGCATCGACGCGCACATTCGCGGGCGTCACCGCGCCGCGCCAGTCGAAGGCGGACATCACTCCACCGAGGCGGTCGCCGCCGGTGAAGAATGCCGCGACCAGCAGCACCGCGACCAGCGCGCGGATCGCGACGGGGTCACGCAGCGCCAGCAACGGCCGCGGCCAGCCGGCGCGCAGCGCCCTCGCCGCCGCCAGTGCGCGTGCGACATGGGCGCGCCACAGCGCCAGCGAGACGGGATCGGACGCCGTGACGGCGAGATCGTCGGTGACGGCCGTTGCGGGACGGTGCGGCTTTCCGGAGACGAAATCGAGCCGGCGGCGGGCCTCGTCCTTGTCCGGCATCCGGAACCGGACGAGCGGGGCCAGCGCCACGCCCAGAGCGATGAGGAACAGCACCACGCCGGCCATGCGGCCGAGCGGCGGCAGCATCGGCCAGAGGCCGAGCCACGAGACGGCCAGAAACAGTCCGATCACGGTCAGGGCGGCGGCGAACACCGGCCACAGCCGCTCCCAGGCGAGCGCCAGCCGCGCCCGGCCGGTGGCGCGGGCCAGGATATCCTTGATATCCCTGACCTCCCCGGCATCCGGGCCGGGGGTGCGTTCGGGGAATGAACGGTCGTCCACGCGGGCCTTTCCCAGCGCCGCGACCCGCGGCGCAACGCGAAGCTAAGCACGATCCCGAACAGCGGGAACCGGTTGGCGACTGAGGCCGATCCAGCAGCGCCGGACCGGAGCACTAGCCGCCAGTGGAGCGCAACCGCCCGGCAAAACCAAGGCGGAAAGCCGGGCGGTGGCGATCAAAAGGACGGCATTGCCGGGTTCCGGTCGGGAACGGCCCGCGCCGTCACAGCCAGCCCGGCATCCGGTCGAGCGCGATCAGCTCCGCGACCTCGACACGGGGCCGCACCAGCGCCCAGTCCGCGTCCTTCACCAGCACCTCCGGCACCAGCGGCCGGGTGTTGTAGGTGCCGGCCTGCACCGCGCCATAGGCCCCGGCGGACATCACCGCCATCAGGTCCCCCGGCACGGGCGCGGGGATTTCGCGATCCAGCGCGAGATAGTCCCCGGATTCGCAGACCGGCCCGACCACATCCGCCACAATGCGCGGATCGTCGAAGGCCGCTTCCTTCACCGGCTTCACGGCGTGATACGCCTCGTAAAGCGTCGGGCGGATCAGGTCGTTCATCGCCGCGTCGACGATGACGAAATGCTTGGCCTCGCCGTGTTTCACATAGAGCACGCGGGTCACGAGGATACCGGCATTGCCGACCAGCAGCCGGCCCGGCTCGAACACCAGCTTGCAGCCCAGGTTCCGGGTCGCGCGCTTGACCACCGCCGCATAGGCATCCGGGGACGGCGGGTCCTCCTCGTCCTCGCGATAGGGAATGCCGAGGCCCCCGCCGAGGTCGATATGGCTGATGGCGTGGCCGTCGCTGCGCAGCAGCCGCACGAAATCCGACAGCAGCGCGAAAGCGTCGTCGAACGGCGTCAGGTCGGTGATCTGGCTGCCGATATGCATGTCCACGCCGCTGACCGCGATGCCCGGCAGCGCCGCCGCATGAGCATAGACCTCGCGGGCGCGGCTGATGGGGATGCCGAACTTGTTCTCGGACTTGCCCGTCGAAATCTTGGCGTGCGTCTTCGGATCGACGTCCGGGTTGACCCGCAGGGAGACATGGACCTCGCGGCCCTTTGCCGCCGCGATGGACGACAGCAGGTCCAGCTCCGGCTCCGACTCCACGTTGATGCAGAAGATGTTCTCATCCAGCGCCAGCGCGAGTTCCGCCGCGGTCTTGCCGACACCCGAGAACATGATCTTCTCAGGGGGAATGCCGGCGGCCCGCGCGCGCTTGAGTTCGCCGCCGGAGACGACATCCGCCCCCGCGCCGAGGCGCGCCAGCGTCGCCAGCACGGCTTGGTTGGAATTCGCCTTCATGGCGTAACAGACCAGCGCGGGCACATCCGCGAAGGCTGCGGCGAAGACCTTGTAATGCCGCTCCAGCGTCGCGGTGGAATAGCAGTAGAACGGCGTGCCGACAGCCTCCGCCACCGTGGCGAGGTCCACCTGCTCGGCATGGAGCACGCCGCCGCGATAGTCGAAATGATTCATCGGAAAGCCGGCGCGGTTCGGGTCAAATCAGTTCAGCATGAAATCGAGCGGGAACCGCCGGTCGTCGTTCTGCCGTGCGGGCGCGGCCGCCTCCTGCGGCGGGGCGACATTCTGCTCGGCGGTGCGCGGCAGGGCGAGCCCGGCGCCGAGCCCCTGCGGCTGCTGCGCCTGGCGCTCGGCCTCCGCTTGGGCGGCGGGCGAACCGGGCGGCGGCTCCAGCGGCCCCTTGCGGCCGCAGCCGGCCAGCGCCAGCGCGGCGCACAGCGCCACGGTGACGGCGAGGTGCCGGGAGTTTCGCGTTCTCGCTTGCAGTCGGGCCACGGATCAGGTCTCGCTGGTTTCGGTCGGCGGGGACTGTATAGGCGGCGGACCGTATTCGCCAGCGCGCGCGAGCCGGCTTTCTACGCCAGCCGTTCCAGCCATCCCTGCGCCTGCCGGCGCACGTTGTCCGGCGCGGTGCCGCCATAGCTGACGCGGCTCGCCACAGAGGCTTCCACGGACAGGCCGGCGCGCACGTCCTCGGTGATGCGCGGCTCCACCTCCTGCATGGCGGCGAGCGGCAGGTCGTGCAACGCCACGCCGCGCTCGGCGGCAAGGCCGACGATCCGGCCGGTGACGTGATGGGCGTCGCGGAACGGCATCTTCAGGCTGCGCACCAGCCAGTCCGCCAGGTCGGTCGCGGTGGCATAGCCGTCACCGGCCGCCGCCTTCATCTTCGCCGCATCGGGCGCCATGTCGCGGACCATGCCGGCCATCGCCGCGATGCAGAGCGAGAGCGCGGAGAGCGCGTCCATCGCGCCTTCCTTGTCCTCCTGCATGTCCTTTGCGTATGCGAGCGGCAGACCCTTCATGACGATCAGCAGGCCGTTGAGCGCGCCGATGATGCGGCCGGTCTTGGCGCGGACGAGTTCGGCCGCATCCGGGTTGCGCTTCTGCGGCATGATCGAGGAGCCGGTCGTGAACTTGTCCGACAGCGCGACTAGGGCGACCAGCGGCGAGGTCCAGATCACGATCTCCTCGGCGAAGCGCGACAGATGCATGGCGGCGATGGACGCCGCCGCCAACGTCTCCAGCACGAAGTCGCGGTCCGACACCGCATCGAGCGAATTCGCCGTGGGCCGGTCGAAACCCAGCGCCTGCGCCGTCATGTCGCGGTCGAGCGGAAAGGCCGTGCCGGCGAGAGCGGCGGAACCCAGCGGCAATTCGTTCAGCCGCGCCCGCGCGTCCCTGAAGCGGCCCCGGTCCCGCGCCGCCATCTCCACATAGGCCAGCAGATGGTGGCCGAAAATGACCGGCTGCGCGGTTTGCAGATGGGTGAAGCCCGGCATCACGGTATCGGCGTGTTCCAGCGCTTTTTCCGCCAGCGCGCGCTGGTAATCCGCCAGCGCGGCGTCGAGTTGATCGATGGTATCGCGAACCCAGAGGCGGAAATCCGTCGCCACCTGATCGTTGCGGGAGCGGCCGGTATGCAGCCGCCCGGCGGCCGGGCCGATCAGGTCCCGCAGCCGGCTCTCCACGTTCATGTGGATGTCCTCCAGCGCGCGGCTGAAGGTGAAGTTCCCCGCCTCGATCTCTGACAGGATCGTGTCTAGACCCTGCGTGATGGCTTGGGCATCGTCGGCCGTGATGATGCCTTGTTTGGCCAGCATGGCCGCATGGGCCTTGGAGGCGGTGATGTCCTGCCGGTAGAGATGCCGGTCGAAACCGATGGAGGCATTGATCTCCTCCATGATCGCGTCCGGTCCGGACGCGAACCGCCCACCCCACATCTTGTTGCTCATGACGAAAGCCCGACCGAATGTCTGATCGCGAACCCGAACCTTCTCCCGCGCGCCGGCGGCGACGCCTGATGATCGGCGGTTTCGCGGCGGCCGGCCTGATGGTCGGACTGGGCGGGATATACGGGATCGAAGCCTTCATGCGCAATGGCGGCGACGCCATCTGCCGGCCGGCGGTCGATATCGCACAGCGCCTCGCGCCGCTCGCGCGCGGCGAGGTCGCCGCCGTGACGGTGGCGAGCCGGCCGCTGCACCTGCCGGACCTCGCCTTCCGCGACGGCAGCGGCGCGGAAAAGAAACTGTCGGACTGGTCCGGCCGCACCGTGCTGCTGAACCTGTGGGCGACCTGGTGCGCGCCCTGCCGGGAGGAGATGCCGGCGCTGGATGCGCTTCAGGCGAAACTTGGGGGAGACGATTTCGAGGTCGTGGCCGTGAATATCGACACCCGCGACGCCGAAAAACCGAAGCAATGGCTGAGCGAGGTCGGTATTTCCCGCCTCGGCTATTATGCCGACCCGAACGCCAGGGTGTTCACGGACCTGCGGACCATCGGCAAGGCGTTCGGCATGCCGACCACGCTGCTGGTGGACAAATCCGGCTGCGAGATCGCCTCGCTGGCCGGACCGGCGGAATGGGCAAGCCCCGACGCCGTGAAGCTGATCGAGGCCGCGCTGGGGCGCTGAAAATCGTTGCTGATGATCGGCCGGCAGCGTGGGCGCGCCACACCGCCCCTCTCACCGATCTTGCCGCATCAGCGCCGACAGAACCCGGTCGCCCTCCCGCGCGCTCTCGCCGAGCCCCCGGGCGACCCCCTCCCGATCCGCGGCGGAGCGGTTCTGGCTCAGCTTGCGCTTGCCCTCCATCCGCGTGACCGGCAGCCGCAAACCGACGATCCCCTTCAGGTGAGCCGTGATGAAATCGGCCGGCGCGTCGGTGACGGCCCATGGCGCGGCACGCGGCTGCTCATGCAGATCCGTCAGGCGGGTGACGACATCCCGCAGCCGGTCCTCGTCGGTGAAGAACTCGACCGGTCCATAGGCGTGAACGGCCTCATAGTTCCAGGTCGGGACCACCCTGCCGTGCTCCTGCTTCGCCGCATACCAGGACGGCGTGACGTAAGCCTCCGGCCCCTGGAAGATCGCCAGCGCCTCGCCGATCGGCGCCAACCGCCACTGCGGGTTCGCTCTGGCCACATGGCCGTAGATCACGGCCCGGCCGTCCTCCTCGGCAAGAAACAGCGGCAGCGGCGTCGCAACCAGCCCCTCCGCCGTGGCGGTGATGAGCGTGGCCAGCCGCGCCGCATCGATGATGCGCCGGATTTCCGCCGGATCGTCTTCCCGGAAGGCGGCAGGCACATACATGGCGTCGCTCTTTCTGCCTGGAACGGGCGCGTTCCGGCGCGGGCTTCCACGGGCGATGGAGGCTGAACCGAAACCGGAGCTTCAAGCCGGAGCCGGCATGACGTCAACGCCAAACTGGCGGATACGGCGGAAGCCGGCCGGGCATTCCTGACGGAGCGATAACGCCGCCCATGCCGATACGGCTGCCGCCTCACCTTGCCGCCCAAACCGTTGAAGGCTATGGCAGGCTCACACCAGCTTGTTGACGCTGCCGAGCTTTGCCGCGATGTCGTTCTGCACGCGCTTGGCCGAGGCTTCCGCCGCGATGGTGGCAAGGCCCATGGAAAGGTTGTTCTGCGCGTTCTGGAAAGTGGAGGCGGCAACGGCGGCCTCGTCCTGAAAGCGCGCCACCATGCTGGCACGCTGGGCCTTCCACGCCTGGGCATATTGCCAGGCGGAGGGCTTCGGCTTCCAGTTGAATCGCTTGATCTCCATGGCCGACGCCAAAGCTTTCGGTCACCGTTTCAGGGTCGCCGGTGCGGCCCGCCATTCGAAGCCAGCCGGACCAGCGCTCCGGTCAACCTGCCCGCGACGGGTTAACGACGGCTGAATGTCCCGTCGGGTGCAACGAGACCCACGCCAGGGCTGCCGGGGCGGCAGCGCGCGCAGGTCTATCGCTGCGAATGACCGGCGCGCGACGATAGCCCCTTCATGCTCTAGCGCGTCGGCACGGGCTTCTCGCCGCGATAGTCGTAGAAGCCGCGCTGGGTCTTGCGGCCGAGCCAACCGGCCTCGACATATTTCACCAGCAGCGGGCACGGCCGGTATTTGGAGTCGGCCAGGCCCTCGTGCAGCACCTGCATCACCGAGAGGCAGGTGTCGAGGCCGATGAAATCCGCCAGCTCCAGCGGCCCCATCGGATGATGCGCGCCGAGACGCATGGCGTTGTCGATGGCCTCCACGGTGCCGACGCCTTCATACAGCGTGTAGATCGCCTCGTTGATCATCGGCAGCAGGATGCGGTTGACGATGAAGGCGGGGAAATCCTCCGCCACGGCGATGGTCTTGCCAAGAGATGCGACAAACTGCCGCGCGTCCTCGAAGGTCGGGTCCGAGGTCGCAATGCCGCGGATCAGCTCCACCAGTTCCATGCGCGGCACCGGATTCATGAAGTGAATGCCGATGAAGCGCTCCGGGCGGTCCGTCACCGAGGCGAGGCGGGTGATCGAGATCGACGAGGTGTTGGAGCCGACGATGGCCTCCGGCTTCAGGGTGGTGCAGAGTTCGGTGAAGATCTTGCGCTTCACGTCCTCCTTCTCGGTCGCGGTCTCGATGACGAGGTCGCAATCCGACAGGTCGGACATCTGCTCCGCCGCCGCGATCCGGCCAAGGCCCGCGAGGCGGGCCTCATCGGTCAGGGTGTTCTTGGCGACGAGCCGCGCCATATTGCCGTTGATGGTGGCGATGCCAGCCTTGATCCGGTCGAGCGTCACGTCGTTCAGCAGAACGTCGAATCCCGCCAGCGCAGCCACATGCGCGATGCCGCTGCCCATCTGGCCCGCACCAATCACGCCGACTTTCTGAATGTTGGCCATCTTCCGTCTTCCGGCCCGCGCCGCGCGCATGGCCTCGTTTCATGATCCCGGAACGTTCAGCGCCGGACGGCTGGTATCCGCCCGGCGCGCACTTTTTATTCTATGTCGAACCGCGCGCGGTTTCCAGCCGTCCGCGGGAAACCGCCATGCCGCCGGACTTATTTGCCGGTGACCTTGCGGATTTCCTCGGTCAGTTCCGGCACCGCCTTCTGGTAGTCCGCGACCAGCCCATAATCCGCGACCTGGAAGATCGGCGCATCCTCGTCCTTGTTGATGGCGACGATGACTTTGGAATCCTTCATGCCGGCGAGATGCTGGATCGCGCCGGAAATCCCGACCGCGATGTAAAGGTCCGGCGCGACGACCTTGCCGGTCTGGCCGACCTGCCAGTCATTCGGCGCATAGCCGGCATCGACCGCCGCGCGCGAGGCGCCGACGCCCGCGCCCAGCGCATCGGCCAGCGGCTCGATATAGGTCGTGAAATTCTCGCGGCTCTGCAAGGCGCGGCCGCCGGAGACGATGATGCGGGCCGAGGTCAGCTCCGGCCGTTCGGACTTGGACAGTTCCTCGCCGGCGAAAGCCGACAGGCCGGGATCGGCCACCGCCGCGACATCCTCGACCGGCGCATTGCCGCCTTCCGCCGCCGGCTGGAAGGTCGAGGTCCGCACCGTGATGACCTTCTTCGCGTCTTTCGACCTGACCTGCTGCACGGCGTTGCCGGCATAGATCAGCCGCTCGAAGGTGTCGGGCCCGAGCACCTTGACGATATCGGACACCTGCATGACGTCCAGCAGCGCGGCGACGCGCGGCATCACGTTCTTGCCCGTGGTCGTGGCCGGCGCGACGATGGCGTCATAATCCCCCGCCAGCGAGACGATCAGCGCCGCCAGCGGCTCGGCGAGCTGATGGGCATAGGCTTCGCCCTCCGCGAGCCGCACCTTGGCGACGCCCGCGAGCTTCGCTGCGGCTTCGGCGGCGGCGCGGGCATTATGGCCCGCCACCAGCACATGGACATCGCCGCCGAGCTGGGCCGCGGCGGTCAGCGCCTTGTGGGTCGCATCCTTGAGGGAGGCGTTGTCATGTTCGGCAATCAGCAGCGTGGTCATCCGATGGCTCCCGCCTCTTTCAGCTTGGCGGCCAGCTCCGCGGCCGATCCGACCTTGATGCCGGCCTGGCGTCCGCCTGGCTCGGTCGTCTTGAGCACTTCGAGCCGCGGCGACAGATCGACGCCATAGTCGGCGGCGGTCTTCTCGTCGATCGGCTTCTTCTTGGCTTTCATGATGTTCGGCAGGCTGGCATAGCGCGGCTCGTTGAGCCGCAGGTCGGTCGTGACGATGGCCGGCGCCTTCAGCCTCAAGGTCTGCAAGCCGCCATCGATCTCGCGCGTCACGGCGATATGATCGCCGTCGATCTCCACCTTGGAGGCGAAGGTGCCCTGCGCCCAGCCCAGCAGGGCGGCGAGCATCTGGCCGGTCTGGTTGCTGTCGTCGTCGATGGCCTGCTTACCGAGGATGACGAGGCCGGGCTGTTCCTGATCGACCACCGCCTTCAGCAGCTTGGCCACCGCCAGCGGCTCGGCCGCGACGCCGTCGGTCTTGATGAGGATCCCGCGATCCGCGCCCATGGCCAGCGCGGTGCGGATCGTTTCGGACGCCTGCGCCGGTCCGATGGACACCGCGATCACCTCGGTCGCCACGCCCTTCTCCTTGAGCCGCAGCGCCTCCTCGACGGCGATCTCGTCGAACGGGTTCATCGACATCTTGACGTTGGCGAGTTCGACGCCGGAGCCGTCGGATTTCACGCGGATCTTGACGTTGTAATCGACCACCCGTTTGACGGGCACCAGAACTTTCATCGGATTCCCCTTCCCAAGGGCCATTCTCAGGGGCCGTTGCGGCGCGGCGGCTCCTTGGCGGTTGCTGCTGCGCGGCGGCGTCGCGCGGCAACCTAATGGCCGCATCATCGGCGAGTCAACGCGCGTTCCCGCAGCGCACAGCAGGAGGCGGAATCGCAAGCCCGCAAGCGTGGGACCTTTCCAGCGCGCGAGTCGCCGGCGTGCGGAAATTCATGCGAAGGGGTTATGCGCGGGCGAACGCATCGGGATTGAACCCGGCATCTCAGAACGAGAAGCCGACCCGCGCGCCATAGTTGTTCACCACCGGGCCGAGCGCACAGCCGGAGCCGGTGGCAGGGGCAGCGCCGTTCGCCATCCGGTCATAGGTGACCATCACGCTCCAGCGATCGGAGAAGCGATAGCCGATCGACCCGCCGGAATTGAGCGACGGGCCGCACTGGAAACTCCCGCGCCCGCCCGGTGTCATGCGGTCGCGCACCGCGCCGCCGACAAAGGCTTCCGCGAACAGGCGTTCATGGAGCGGTATGGTCCAGAGCAGGCCGGCATAGGCCGCATTGGCGTCGCCCCCGACATTGCCGAGCACGCCGCCATGCAGCCGCGGGGTGAGCACGCTCCACGCTCCCGGCAGGCCGAAGGGCAGCCGCGGCGACACGAGCTCCGCATTCAGCGCGCCAGTGGTGGCCGTTCCGGCCGCTTCCTGGGCGAAGGCGCCGAAGCGCGCCTCGAACCGGTCGCCCGGCTCGGTCCAGGAGGGCGAGGTGAAGCCCGGAATGGCCGTCGCGCCGCCCATGCCGCCGGCGGGAACCTGCGGCCCGCCCTGCTGCGCGAGCGCGGGAACCGCGACGACCGCCAGAACGAGTGCACCGACAGCTTCGCGCCGGAACGCGGCAAGGCCGGCCCCGGCAACCCGGATCATGAATGAAATCACAGATCGAACGCCTCTTTCGGCCTGACCTTCGGGGCCGGGCTCGTTCTTCTCGGGCCGCCCGCGCGCTGGACAACCGCGGCTCCGGTGACAGGACTTTGAGGCAACTTTCGGGCACGGACCTTCCCGATATTCCGAACAACGGCATCAAGCCATTGATTCAGCACGGAATATTGTTTTCATCCCGATGCGGTCAGCGGCCCATCGTCCACAGCGTCACCAGGACGATGACGATCGCGACGGCCTGGAGCAGCACACGGAGCTGCATCAGCCGCTGGGAGATGTTCGGGTGGCCGCCACGCAGCATGTTCCCGAGCCCCAGAAGCAGAACGATGGTGACGGCACCCAACGCCACCGGCACGACGACATGTGAAAGGACGTTTGCCATTGGCAGGATGTAACACCGGCCGGCAGGCATCGCCATCCCGCGTCGTCCCGCCGGCGTTCGATTTCATGCCGATACGGGCGGACGATCGGCGCGGGCGCTTGCAGCCTCCCGGACAGGCAGGATGGCCCGCCCCAGGGAGGGGGACCTTCCCGACCGGGATGCGCGACGGCCGCGCCCGTCCCGGTCATGTCTCCTGATGCGGCCGGCGCTGACACGCGGGTCAGGGCGCGCCGAGCAGCAGCTTTTCGATCTGATGAACCGGCATCTTCACATAGTCCTTGCCGATCTCCGCCTTGATGACGTCTTTCACGCCGGCGCTGAAACTCTGGCGCAGCACGCCCAGCGCGCGCGGCGCCGCCACGACCACGATGGCTTTGGATTCGCCCGCCTCCACCGCGGCATTCAGGCGGCTCGCGAGCTGGCCGAGAAAGGCTTTTTCCGCCTCGTCGTGCCAGTCGGTCTGCTCCATCGTGCTGCGCGCGGAGCCCGTGGAATTAACGCTGCGGCCGGGAGCGTCGGTGCCGGCCTCGGATGTCTTGGGATTCTCCTGTTCATATACTTCGCGGGTCTTCAGATTCGGAAATTTGGCATCGCCCGCATTCTCGAAAACAAGCGCCTTGGCGCCGTCGCAGACCACGACCCACTCACCGGTCCCGACTCTCAATTTATCCATGCGATGATCCTCTCCTTGCAACCCGGCCGCCGCAATACGGCGAAGCCGGGGGTGACACCAACGCGGCCGCCAGCGTTCGGTTGCCGCGTGGGACGGCCCGTCATCGTCGCATCTCCGCGCGAGACCGGCCACACGTCAGATTACACGCGGTTGTTGTGTTTGGCACAATGTTAACCAATCGCTGCTTTGGTCGGACCGACCGATCGGGCCTTTCGCGCGACCGGAATCCGAGCTTGCGCATGACCCGCCCGCCTGCTTCCGCCATCCCGCCACGCCATCTCCTCTCGGGCCTTTCGGTCAAGGCGCGCATCGCGGCCATTCTCCTCATCCCGGTTCTCGGCTTCGTCGCGAGCGGGACCGCCTATCATGTCGGCGAGGCCGCCGTGCGCCGCGCTTTCGGTAACGCGCAGGATGCGGCCCGGCTCACCGAGGCGAGCCTGGAATTCAAGGCGACGATGGCGCGGCTGCGGACTCTTGCAACGGAATTCGCGCATCAGCCGACCGCCGATTTCGCGGTCACGTTCGAAACCACGCTCGGCCAGGCCGCCGACAGTCTCGCCACGATCGACAGCGGCATCGGTGCCGCGATGGGCGACGACATCGCCTTCATCGTCCGGAAGATGGAGGCGATGAGAACGGAGTTCTCCGACCTGCTGACCGGGCAGACGCTGCTCGGCTTCTCGCCTGCCACGGGCCTGAACAGCAAGCTCAACGCCGCCGGGGCCGAGATCGAGCGGATCATCAGGACCGATCTGCCGTGGATCACGGAGATCGACGCGAACAAGCTGCTGTTCTCCCTGCTGACCCTGCGCCGCTATGAGGCGCTGTATCGCGCCGATCTCGCGCGTCCCCACCACCGCCGCATGATGGAGGAGATCGAGCATTTCCGGCTCGCCCTCGACGGCGCCGGCGGATCGCCGCAGCAGCGCCAGCAACTCAGCCAGCAGGTCGAGCACTACGGGGCGACGTTCCAGCAATGGGCGGACCGTCTCGACAAGGTTCGCCGCGGCAGCATGACGATCGCCGCGGAGAGCCAGAGCCTTGCCCCCCATGTGGACATGGTCGTCCGGACCGCACGGCAGCAGGCCGCCGGCGCGGCGGCCGATGCCGCCTCCGCCCGGAACTGGACGCGCGCGATCATCGTCGGCGCCGGCCTTGCCGCAGCCATTCTGGGGCTCGCCTTCAGTTGGCTGATCGCGCGCGGCATCACGCGCTCGCTCAGCGATCTCAGCCGGGCCATGATCCGGCTCGCCGGCGGCGAGACATCGATCGAGATTCCCCGGACCGGCGCCCGTGACGAGATCGGCGAGATGGCGCGGACGGTGATCGTCTTCCGCGACACCATGATCGAGCGTCAGGCGCTCGCCCGTGTCCAGGCCGAGGCCAGCGCCGCGCGCGAGCAGCGCAGCGAGAGCGTCGCCGCCACGATCACGGATTTCCAGCAATCCATCGAACAGGTGCTCGCCAAGGTGCGCTCCACCGCAGCCCGCCTTGAAACCGCCTCGTCCCAGCTCAACGGCGCAGCCGACACCGTCTCCGACGAAGCCCGCACCGCCGAGCGCCGTGTCGATATCGCCTCCGGCAACGTCACCGAGGCGGCAAGTTCGGTGGAGGAACTGGCCGCGTCCATTTCCGAGATTTCCGCCCAGGCGCTGCGCTCCACCGAAGTGGCGCGGCGCGCCGTGGAGGAAGCCCACAGCACGGCCTCCACCATGTCCGACCTCAACGGCGCGGCAAGCCGCATCGGCGAGGTGGTCGGCCTGATCCAGGCCATCGCCGGCCAGACCAACCTGCTGGCGCTGAACGCCACGATCGAGGCCGCCCGCGCCGGCGAGACCGGCAAGGGCTTCGCGGTCGTCGCGGCCGAAGTGAAGTCGCTGGCCGGCCAGACCGGCAAGGCCACCCAGGAGATCGCAAGCCAGGTCAGCGCGATCCAGTCCGCGGTCGGTGACGCCTCCCGCGCCATCGAGACGGTCAACACCATCATCGAGGAAATGTCGATGATCGCCTCGGCGGTCTCCTCCACGGTCGAGCAGCAGAATGCGGCGGTGATGTCCATCGCCGCCGGCGTGAACCGGGCGTCGAGCGAGGCGCGCAACGGCGCCGAGTCCATGAGCCGCGTCGCCGACGCCACCACCAACGCCCGCGCCACGGCGGCGGACGTGAAGGCGCTGGCGGACATCCTCTCGCAGGAAGCCGAGAGTCTCGAAGGCGAGGTGCGCCGTTTCCTCTCCAGCGTCGAGGCGGCGTGAGCCGGTGCGCTGCACGGGCTCCTGTCAGCCATCCGTCACGCTGATATGCGCCCCGCGCCGAAAACTACCGATTATCCGCCCGGCCGCGACAGGCTATAATCCCCGGATCCGGGGAGACGTCGCGCGAACCACGCGGCGCGGCGGGGGGACATAGGGTGAGCGTGAAATCCGCGGGTTTCGCAATGGCCTGCGTCGTGGCGGCGACCCTCGCCGGCGCGCTGCTCACGATCTGGATCGCCGTGAGCCAGCCGTGGCTGGGCATCACCTTGCGCGCGGTGGACGGGACGGTGCACGCCATCGCCGTCGATACGCGGGGACCCTCGCGGAGCCTCCCGGTCCCCGCCCGCACCACGAACCTCGCATCCGCGGGCGGGCCAGCCACCCTTCTCGAAACCGACGATCTGATCGAAGAACCCGACTTCTTTGAAACCTATGAACGGGCCGCAGCCTTCATGCAGCGGCAGACGACACTCGCGGCGGCGATGCGGGGCGGCCCCGTCACGCTCGGCTTCGAACATCCGGCCGGCGTGGAACAGAACCTGCCGATCGTTCCACAGACCGGCAGGCCGATCCTCGATCTCCCGACCCCCTTCTGGGTGCAGTTGCTGGTCGGCATCGGCGGCGTGCTGATCGGCGGCTGGGTCTGGGCGCTGCGCCCGCAGGACCGCGCCACGCGGCTGTTCGCGCTGGCGAGCGTCAGCCTGATGATCTCCGCACATGCGGCCGCGATCTACAGCAGCCGGGAACTCGCCATCGACGGCGGGCTTTTCCGCGCGCTTTCAGCCCTCAACCATTTCGGCGCCATCAGCTTCGGCATCGCGATGACGGCGCTGTTTCTCTCCTATCCGAAGCCGATCGCAACACCGGCCGGCCTGCTCGCGATCCCGGCCGTGTTCTTTCCGTGGCTCGCAGCGGATATTCTGCGCATCGCCCCCTCGCCGGCCCTCGGCAGCCAGTTGCCGACCGCCCTGCTGATGCTCGCCATCGTGATCGCCATCGCCATCCAGTGGGGCGTGACGCGGGGCGATCCGCGGGCGCGCGCCGCCCTGCGCTGGCTGGGGCTCTCCGTCGTCATCGGCGCCGGCGCCTTCATCCTCACCATCATCGCGCCGGTGCTGCTGCGCGGGCTGCCCCCGCTGGAACAGGCCTATGCCTTCGTGTTCTTCCTGCTGATCCATGCCGGCGTGGCGCTCGGCCTCGGCCGCTATCGCCTGTTCGATCTCGACACCTGGGCATTCCGCATCCTGTTCTATGCCGGCGCGCTGGCCCTGATGATCGCCCTCGATGCCGGCCTGATCCTGCTGCTGCATTTCGACCACGGCCCCTCCCTCGGCATCGCGCTGCTCGCCGTGGGCTTCGGCTATCTGCCGCTGCGCGATGCGCTGTGGCGGCGCATGGTGGCGCGCCAGACCATGCCGGAACACGAATTGTTCAATGCCGTGATCGAGGTGGCCTTCGGCCGTTCGCGC
>Ga0180218_1001426_pt1 | contig 14475 bp, 9 predicted proteins | sample eDN3rd37CKraftBY_FD_151334 | JGI IMG/M metagenome (GOLD analysis project Ga0180218, IMG submission 151334) | Enriched backyard soil microbial communities from Emeryville, California, USA - eDNA 3rd pass 37_C Kraft BY (version 2) (version 2) | ecosystem: Environmental > Terrestrial > Soil >...
TCCACAGGCTCTATCGGCCGATTCTGCATTTCTCGGTTGGCAATCGCGTGGTCGTCGTTGCCGGCGTGGTTGTTCTGCTTGGCCTTACCGGCGTCGGCATCCGGTCCCTTGGCACGGAATTCATGCCCAAGCTGGAGGAAGGCAATCTCTGGGTCCGCGCCACGATGCCGTCCACCATCTCGCTCGAAGAGGGCAACGGCTATGCCAACCGTATGCGGCAGTTGATCGGCAGTTTCCCGGAGGTTGAATCGGTCGTATCCCAGCACGGCCGGCCGGATGACGGCACCGATGCGGCCGGCTTCTTCAATGTCGAGCTGTTCGCGCCGCTCAGGCCGGCCGATCAGTGGCGCAAGGGGCTGGACAAGGATGCCCTGACCAACGAGATGCAGGCAGCGCTCGAACGGGATTTCCCCGGCGTCGAATTCAACTTCTCGCAATATCTTCAGGACAATGTGGCCGAGCAGGTCTCGGGCGTCAAAGGTGAGAATTCCATCAAGGTCTTCGGCAGCGATCTCAACGTGCTGACCGAGACCGCGGAGCGGATCAAGGCGGTGCTTGCGACCGTACCCGGCGTGACGGACCTTTCGGTCTTCACCTCGCTGGGGCAGCCGACGATCCAGATCGATGTGGATCGCGCCCGCGCCGCGCGCCACGGGCTTTCGCCGGGCGACATCAACGCAGCATTGCGGATCGCCATCGGCGGAGAAGCGGCCGGTGCGATCTATGAGCCCGGCAGCGACCGGCACTTCCCGATCATGGTGCGGCTCGCCCCGCAGTTCCGTCAGGATGCGGAGGTCATCAGCAACATGCCGATCGCCGTTCAGGGCCCCGATGGCGTCACGCAGATCCCGTTGCGGGAAGTGGCGGACATCCGGCTCGTCTCCGGCGCGTCCTATATCTACCGGGAACAGCAGGAGCGGTATCTGCCGATCAAGTTCAGCGTCCGCGAGCGCGATCTCGGGAGCGCGATCAAGGAAGCGCAGCAGAAGATCGCGCAGGAGGTGCAGCTTCCCGTGGGATCTCGCCTCGAGTGGGTCGGCGAATTCCAGAACATGAAGGACGCCATCGGCCGCTTGCAGATCGTTGTGCCATTGAGTCTTGCGCTCATCGGGTTTCTGCTATGGCTGAATTTCTCCTCGCTGTCTGACACGCTGATGGCCATGAGCGTCATCCCCATGGCCATTGTCGGCGGCGTTTTCTCGCTGCTGCTGATGCAGATGCCGTTCAGCATATCGGCGGCGATCGGCTTCATCGCGTTGTTCGGCATATCGGTGATGAATGCCATCCTTATCATCAGCCAGTTCAACCGGCTGATTGACCGGGGTGTGGAGCGCACCAGGGCCGTGCTGGAGGCCAGCGAACTCCAGATGCGCCCGGTGCTGATGACCTGCGTGATCGCCGGGGCGGGGCTGGTTCCCGCCGCCCTTTCAACCGGTATCGGCTCTCAGGTTCAGAAGCCCCTGGCCGTGGTCGTGGTCGGCGGCATGATGCTGGCACCCTTCATCATTCTCGGCGCGCTGCCGGCCATGCTCTCGCTGTTCTCGCGTCATGTCAGCGCGGCGGAAGACGTCGAGGCGGTGCTGGAGCCGGCCGAATAATGAGGTGTGGATCGCACCATCCGGGGCCGCCTCATCACGGGTGCGGCAACTGAGGATGCAAGCGCTGAGTGAATCTCTCATGTCTCGTATCGCGGGTTTTGTCTGGATGGGCACTGGCCTTCTGTTGTCCGGCTGCGCCGTTGGACCGAATTTCACCACGCCAGATGCACCGGACGTCCCAACCTTCCAGCGGAGCTCATCCGTGCGGGGCGGAGGCGATGCCGTTCCCGGCAGGGCCATGCTCCGCGGCGCGGACATTCCTGCGCAGTGGTGGGAGCTGTTCCGATCGCGATCCCTGAATGTCGTGGTGCGCGAGGGCCTGACACGCAATGCGGACCTCGCCGCCGCCCACGCCGCCGTCCGCGTCGCGCAGGCGAATGCGCGGGCACAGCGCGGATCTCTGTTTCCGGTGATTGGCGCGGGTTTCGATGCCAGCCGGCATCAAATCCCGACAGGAACGCTCAATTCGGATGTGGTGACGGAGGCCAGCCGTTACAGTCTCCATACCGGGCAAGTGACGGTGTCCTTCGTGCCGGATGTCTGGGGCGGTTCCCGCCGTCAGATCGAGTCCGTGGACGCGCAGGCCGAGATGCAGGCTTTTCAGCGCGAAGGAGTTTCGCTGACCCTGGCCTCGAATATCGCTCTGGCGGCGATCGAGGAGGCGCGTCTGCGCGGACAACTCTCCGCTGTCCGCGATATCGTCGGCCTCCAGACGCAATTGCTGAATTCCCTAAAGCGGCAGAACGAGCAGGGCCAGATCGCGATGCCGGATGTGGTGGCGCAGGAGGCCGCCGTGGCGCAGGCGCGTCTTCTGGTGCCGCAGATCGAGAAGCAGCTTCGCCAGCAGGAGAATCTGATCGCGTTTCTGACGGGACGCCTGCCGAGCGAGCCCGCGCTGGGGAGCTTCCGCCTGAACTCTTTTGTTTTGCCGCGCCGGCTGCCTTTGAGCCTGCCGGCGGATCTCGTGCGACAGCGGCCGGATATCCGCGCCGCGGAGGCGAATCTTCGCGCCGCCAATGCGCAGGTCGGCGTCGCCATCGCCAATCGGCTGCCGCAGATCACGCTCACCGCTAATCCGGGAAGCACGTCCACGGCGATCGGCCAGCTTTTCACGCCGGGAACAGGTTTCTGGATCCTTGCCGGCAACCTTGCGCAGACCGTGTTCGATGCGGGGACGCTCGAGAACAGGCAGCGCGCCGCCGAGGAAGCCACCGTTCAAGCAGCGGAACAATATCGCAGCACCGTGCTGGCCGCTTTCCAGAATGTCGCCGACGTTCTGGGAGCCTTGCAGGCGGATGCCCGCGCCATCACCGCTGCTGCAACTGCGGAAAAATCCGCCCGGCAGTATCTCGACCTGATGCGGCGGCAGTTGGATCAGGGGCAGGTGAACGTGGCCGTGCTGCTGACTTCACAGCAAGCAGTTCTCCAGTCGTCACTGGCCCGTGTGGATGCGGAAGCGGCGCGTCTGGCCGATACCGTCGCTCTGTTCCAGGCGCTGGGAGGCGGCTGGTGGAATGCCCAAAATGACAGCGGCTTGACCGGCGGCGTCTCTGGCCGGCAGGTGTCGAACCCATCGGCAACGGGCCGCTCCGGGAAGGCGATCTGAGCTCTCACGCTGGCTTCGAGCCCCCCACAATCTGCGCTCTGCGCCGGCACCGTCCCCGTGGTGCTGGATTGCCGCTCAGGCGCGCTGCGCGGGCCGCTGGCGCGTTTGCTGCCGGCGCTGCGAGGGTTTGCTGGCCGCGCCGCGGCGACCGTCCTGAGGGCGCCTGACGGCTGTCGCCTGGCCATGCTGCCCTTGGTGCCGGACGGGGCGGTCATGGAAAGGCCGCAATCCGTCATCATATTAATAAGGTCGATCGCGCGGTCGCTGTCACGGATGAACTGGCCGCCTGACATGCGCGAGACGTAAACCCGCCCGGGAGACCGCGGCGGGTTTTTCATTTTTTGATCCAGGCGACTCCAGGGCCATCCCGGCGCTCTCTGAGCCCACCCGGGCGCCCGATGGGCCTGAAACTTCATCAGACCGAAGTCTTTGATTCTGTGAGTGGAGGCCACGCCCGGAATTGAACCGGGGTACACGGTTTTGCAGACCGTTGCGTAACCACTCCGCCACGTGGCCTCAAGCTCGGCCCGGCCACGAAAGACCGGCGAACCGCATCGCTATAGCGGAGGGACTGTCAGCGGGCAACGACTTCCCCATCTGCTCTGGCGCGAAGGTGGCGTCCCCGCTCCTGCAATCTTGCCTTCCTGGCTGGACTGCCTCAAAAGAGCTTCGCCCGCTGCGTTGCTGTCGGGCTTGCCCGTTTGATTGCGCGCGGAGGCGCAAGATGACCGATTTCGCCACCCGCCGACGCATGATGGTCGATAGCCAGGTCCGCCCGTCCGATGTGACGGACCTGCGGCTGATCGGGGTAATGGAGGCGTTGCCGCGGGAATCGTTCCTCCCGCCGGCCGTCCAGTCGCTGGCTTATCTCGATCTCGATCTGGCGCCGGTCTCCGGGAGCGCGCGCCGGATGCTCAAGCCGATGGTGCTGGCCCGCCTCATTCAGGCAGCGTCCGTCGGTCGGGGAGACCGGGTTCTGGATGTCGGCTGCCTCACCGGATATTCCAGCGCGATTCTGGCGCAACTGGGGGGCGCGGTCGTCGCGCTGGATGATGATCCGGCCCTGACAGCGGCCGCGACGCGTTGTCTCGCGGCCGTCGGCCAGCCCGATATCGTCGTCGAAACCGGCCCGCTCTCTGCTGGTGCGCCGCAGCACGGGCCTTACGACGTGATTCTCGTGAACGGGGCCTGTGCCGATGAGCCGGAAAGCCTGCTGGCCCAACTGGCGGATGGCGGACGCCTCGCCTGCGTGCAGGGCGCGGGGCCGATTGGGCGTGCGACATTATATCTGCGGACGGGGGATCTGGTCGGCCGCCGCGTCCTGTTCGACGCTGTTGCGCCGGTGCTTCCGGGTTTTGCAAAAGAACCGGGCTTCGTTTTCTGACTGTCGGGTACTGGCGCTGGAGCCAAAGGCCGGGTGTGGGGCCGGGTGTGGCCGGAAGGCTTCAGTCGCGGGTCTTTTGCACCGCAACGTGCGATGAGGGGTACCCTTCAGGTTTAAAATTCCTTACCACTTTACGGCTTCCCTCGCGCTGCATGATAGCGGATGGTGGTGGCGGTGGGACATGCGGTCGGGGCCGTATGGCGCCGTCACCGATCATGCGGCGGGCGGGGACCCGTGCTCAACGGGTCGGAAAGGGGTCGGGTTGATGTCGATTGTTGCGCGTCGCCAGTGGATTGCTCTCGTCGTTACGGCGGCGTTCGGGGCAGGCGGTGCCGGCGCGGCGGGGGCGCAGACGCTCGAAGCGGCCCTGGTCTCCGCCTACCGGAGCAATCCTCAGCTCAACGCCCAGCGCGCCGCGACCCGCGCCATCGACGAGAATGTCAGCATCGCGCTCTCGGGCTATCGTCCGCGCATCAGCGCGACCTCCAGCATCGCCGAAAACTATTATGAGAACATCTCCCGGGTGCAGGGCGCGAACGGCACGCTCTATCCCGTGGCGTCCGGAACTATCGGCGTCGCCAGCGTCGGCGGCACCGTGACGCAGACGCTGTTCAACGGCTTCCAGACCAGCAACCGCACCCGGCAGGCCGAAGCCCAGGTGCTGGCGGCGCGCGAGGTGCTGCGCAGCACCGAACAGCAGGTCATGCTGAACGCCGTGACGGCCTATATGAATCTGTTGCGCGACACCGCCATTCTCGAACTCCAGCGCAACAACGTGCGGGTGCTGGAGGCTCAGCTCCGGCAGTCCCGCGACCGTTTCAACGTCGGTGAGGTGACGCGCACGGACGTCGCCCAGTCCGAATCGCGTCTCGCCGCCGGCCAGTCCTCCATGCAGCTCGCGGAAGCGAATGTGGCGGCCTCCCGCGCGGCCTATCAGCAGGTTATCGGAAGTGCGCCGGGCCGGCTGCGTGCGGGTGCGCCGGTGGACCGGTTTCTGCCGCGCGGCCGCGCGGCGGCCGAGGAGGTGGCGCGTGCCCAGCACCCCAACGTCCTGTCCGCCGGCTACAATGTGGATGCCGCGCAGTTTCAGGTGAAGATCGCGGAGGGCGCGTTGCTGCCCAGCGTCAACCTTCAGGGCAACGTGCAGAAGAACTGGGGCTCCGCGGTATCCCCGACCGTGATCGAGACGCTGACCGCGTCTGTCGGCGCGCAGCTCGCGGTGCCGATCTACCAGGGCGGCGCGGAATACGCGACGGTTCGCCAGGCCAAGGAGACGCTGGGCCAGCGGCGGCTGGACCTCGATGCGGCGCGGGAGCAGGCGCGCGCAGGTCTGGCGCAGACCTGGGGCGCGCTGGAGACGGCGCGGGCCCAGATCGAATCGACCCAGGCCCAGGTGCGTGCCGCGGAGATCGCGCTCAACGGCGTGCGGGAAGAAGCGCGCGTCGGCCAGCGTACGACGCTGGATGTGCTCAACGCGCAGCAGGAGCTGGTCAATGCGCGGGTCGCGCTGGTCACCGCCCAGCGCGACCGGGTGGTGAATTCCTACGCGACGCTGGTGGCGGTGGGGCGTCTCTCGCCGCAGGTTCTCGGCCTGTCGGTCTCCAACTACGATCCTGTGGTGCACTATAATCAGGTGCGGGACGCCTGGACCGGCCTACGCACACCGGATGGCCGCTGACGGCCGACTGATGTCCGCGCGGCGGGCGGCGGGACGTGGCACCTGATTTTGCCTGCATATCCACATTCTTGCGGCTTGAGGCGGTTGCGCTGGGCGCGCCTGCACGGCTGAATGGGCAATCGGGCAATGCGTGATTCGAGGCCGGAATCATGGCGTCCTGCGACACGACGAACGGGGAAGCGGCGATGACACAATCCGCGAAGGCGCAGGAGCCCTCCATGGAGGAGATTCTGGCTTCGATCCGCCGCATTATCGCCGACGACGATGGCGCCAAGCCCGTATCCGTGGCGGCCGCGGAAGCCGCGCCCGCTATCCATGCCGTTCCGGCAGCGGAGCCGCCCCGGCCCGTGCTGGTCGAAACTGCGGGCAAGGACGAGGATGCGATGCCGGCCGCCGCCGTGTCTCCCGGCGATGACAGGGAGGTGCTCGAACTGACCGAGGATATGGCTGCGCCTGCGCCCGCTCCGGGGTTCCGCACCATCGACGGCCAGCCGGATATCGTGTTCGACGATGGGGTCTCGATCAAGACCGAGCCCGTGCGGAACGCTGCGCCTCCGCGTCCGGCCGAGATGGAGACGCCGGCAGACGACCATCTGCTGTCCGCCGCGGCGACCTCGATGGTGGATTCCGCCTTCAACTCGCTGGCGCATACCGTGCTCGTCCAGAACGGCCGCACGCTGGACGACCTCGTGCGCGATATGCTGCGCCCGATGCTCAAGACCTGGCTGGACGACAATCTGCCCGGTCTCGTGGAGCGGCTGGTGCGGACGGAGATCGAGCGCGTCTCCCGCGGCCGGAACTCCTGACGGCGGTTGCCGCGCATTCCTGCCGGTCCGGGCGGAAACGGCTGATTGCTTCCATCCCGGGCCATACCCGTTTGTGTCGGCCGCACCGGCATCCCGGCTGGTGCGGCAGGCGAGGCAGTGTCCCGTAAGGCAATGTCCCGCAGGCACCGAGGCGCCCGTCAGCCGGATGGCTCACATCTCGCCGTAGCGTTTCTGGAGTTCGCGGGAGAACCACAGGCCCAGCAGCGGCAGCAGCAGCGCAGCGCCGACCAGTAGCGGCACCGCGCCGGCGCGATCGATGACATAGGCCGAGACCGCGACGCCGAGGCTCTGGCTCAGGTAAAGCGCCGATGAGAAGATGGCGATGGCGGTGCCGCGCGCCTGCGGGGTCATCTGTGTCGCGACCGTCTGCAACGTGTTGTGCAGCATGTAGAAGCCGAGGCCGACCAGCGTCACCGCGACCGGGGCAAGCTGCCAGGCCACCCCTGAGGCGAGGATGAGATACGCGACGCTGATGAGGATCGCCCCGTAAAGGCACATGCGCCGCTGGCCGAGGCGGCGGACAATGGGGCCGATGGCGGCGACATAGATCAGGCCGCCGATGGCGAAGGTGCCGACGATGAAGCCGACCAGCGAATAATTCAGGTCGAAGCGCAGATGCAGGTCCGCGCCGATATAGGCGAAGGTGCCCCAGAAGATCGCCCCCTCCAGCGCGACCGCGAGGATCACGATCCGCGCCCAGGGCGTCGAGAATACGGTGATGTAATCCGCCACCAGGCCGCGGGACTTTTCGTCCGGGTGCGTGGCGGTCCGGGTCCGCGGATTGGTGATGTATTCCCAGGCGAGGCCGATGGCGCCGATCGCCAGCAGTCCGGCAAGGATGAAGAACACATTGCGCCAGCCGAACAGGTCGCCGAGCACGCCGCCGGCGGCCTGGCCGAACAGCAGGCCGGTGATGTTGCCGGCGAGATATCGGCCGAGCACGGTCTGGCGCTGCGCATAGGGCGTCACGTCGCCGACATAGGCCATGCCGAGTGGAATGATCCAGCCGGCGAAGACGCCGGACAGAAACCGCATCACCGCCAGCGATTCCACCGTCGGCATCAGGCCGCAGGCGAACACCAGGACCGCCGCAAGGCCGCAGGACAGAGCGGCGGCGCGGTATTTGCCGATGGCGTCGCCCCCCGCGCCGAGAAAGAGCTGGCTCAGGCCATGGCCGATGCCATAGCTCGTCACCACGATGGCGACGGAACCGACCGTGGTGCTGAAGTCATTCGCCATCTGCGGCAGCAGCGAATCCGTCACCCGCACCATGGCCTGGCTGGCGAAGCCGGCGATGGCGAGCAGGACGATCGAGCGGACGGGGATCGGCTGGTGGTGGTGGGTGGCGGCTGCGGCGGTCACGCGACGGGCTTCCTCGGCTTTTCTTGTCGGTATTCTTCGTCTTGGGCGGCACTGATCCCGGAAAGGGCGCGCTGGCGCAAGGTTGTTCTACGCAGGGCGGCCCTGCGCGGAAAAATCACTCTCAGGGCAGCGACGTTGACAGGACAGGGGTGCCGGGGTTTCTAGCCGAAAGCCACCCGAATTCCGAAAAAGATCATGATCGACAAGACTTACCAGCCCGGCGACGTCGAGGCCCGTATCTACGAGACCTGGGAGGCCGCGGGCGCGTTCCGCGCCGGCCGGCCGGAGCGGGCGGAGGCCGAGCCCTTTTCCGTCGTGATCCCGCCGCCCAATGTGACCGGCTCGCTGCACATGGGCCACGCGCTGAACAACACCTTGCAGGATATCCTGTGCCGGTTCGAGCGCATGCGCGGCAAGGATGTGCTGTGGCAGCCGGGCACGGACCATGCCGGCATCGCGACGCAGATGGTGGTGGAGCGGCAGATGCAGGAGCGGCAGGAGCCGGGCCGCCGCGACATCGGCCGCGAGAAATTCCTGGAAAAGGTCTGGGCCTGGAAGGCGGAATCCGGCGGTACCATTATCAACCAGCTCAAGCGTCTCGGCGCGTCCTGCGACTGGTCCCGCGAGCGCTTCACCATGGACGAGGGGCTGTCCCGCGCGGTGCTGAAGGTGTTCGTGCAGCTCTATCGCGACGGGCTGATCTACAAGGACAAGCGCCTCGTCAACTGGGACCCCAAGCTGCTCACGGCGATCTCCGATCTCGAAGTGCAGCAGGTGGAATGCTCCGGCAGTCTGAAATGGTCGCGCGACGGCGAGGAGCAGCCCGACGCCCCCGCGCTGTCGCAGGTGCTGACCAAGACGCTGGCGCGCAACCCGAACGGCCATCTCTATTATTTCGATTATCCGCTCGACGGTGTGGACTACGATCCGGCCGATCCCGCGACCTTCATCACCGTGGCGACGACCCGGCCCGAGACCATGCTGGGCGACACGGCCGTCGCCGTGCATCCGGAGAACGAGCGGCTCGGTCATCTGATCGGCCGCGATGTCGTGCTGCCGCTGGTCGGCCGCCGCATCCCGATCATCGCCGACGACTATGCCGATCCGGAGAAGGGCACCGGCGCGGTGAAGATCACGCCGGCGCATGACTTCAACGACTTCGATGTCGGCAAGCGCCACGATCTGCCGCAGATCAGCATTCTCGACATCGAAGGCAAGCTCGCGCTGTCCCAAAACGAGGCGTTCCTCGACGGCGTCGCGACCTCGGACGACCTTTACGAAACCGTGGCGCTGCACGGCATCGACCGTTTCGAGGCGCGCCGCACCATTGTCGAGCGCATGGCGGCCAGGGGCCTGCTCCGCAAGATCGAGCCGACCACCCATATGGTGCCGTATGGCGACCGCTCCAATGTTGTCATCGAGCCGTTCCTGACGGACCAGTGGTATGTCGACGCCAAGACCTTGGCGCAGGAGGCGATGGCCGCCGTGCGCGACGGCCGCACCACCTTCATCCCGAAGAACTGGGAGAAGACCTATTTCGAGTGGATGGAAAACATCCAGCCGTGGTGCATCTCGCGCCAGCTCTGGTGGGGCCATCAGATCCCGGCCTGGTACGGGCCGGACGGCCGCGTCTTCGTGGCCGAGAGCGAGGACGAGGCGGTGGCCGAGGCGCTCGCTTACTACGTGACCAAAGAGACGCTGACCTCGGAAGAAGCCGAGGCCATCGCGCAGGACACCACGCGCCGCGCGGCATTCCTCACCCGCGACGAGGACGTGCTGGACACCTGGTTCTCGTCCGGCCTGTGGCCGTTCTCGACGCTGGGCTGGCCAGACGAGGCGCCGGAGCTTGCGCGCTTCTATCCGACCTCGGTGCTGGTGACGGGTTTCGACATCATTTTCTTCTGGGTCGCCCGCATGATGATGCTGGGCCTCTATTTCCAGAAGGACGTGCCGTTCCGCGACGTTTACATCCACGCCCTCGTCCGCGACGAGAAGGGCGCGAAGATGTCCAAGTCCAAGGGCAACGTCATCGATCCGCTGGCGCTGATCGAGCAATACAGCGCCGACGCCTTGCGCTTCACGCTTGCCGCCATGGCGGCGCAGGGCCGCGACGTGAAGCTCGCGACCTCGCGCGTGGAAGGCTACCGCAACTTCGGCACCAAGCTGTGGAACGCGGCGCGTTTCGCGGAGATGAACGGCTGCGTCACCGTGCCGGGCTTCGATCCTGCATCCGTGAAAGAAACGCTGAACAAATGGATCGCCCACGAGACCGCGCGCGCCGCGGCCGAGATCACGGAAGCCATCGTCGCCTATCGCTTCAACGACGCGGCCAACGCGGCTTATCGCTTCGTCTGGAACATCTATTGCGACTGGTATCTCGAACTCGCCAAGCCGGTGCTGATGGGCGAGGGGAGCCAAGCCAAGACCGAGACGCAGGCGATGGTGGCATGGGCGCGGGACGAGATCGTCAAGCTGCTGCATCCCTTCATGCCGTTCATCACCGAAGAGCTGTGGCGCGTCACGGCGGAAGGTACGGCCCCGCGTGCTGACCTGCTGGTGCTGTCGCAATGGCCGGCGCATGAGGGGCTGGACGACGATGCGGCGGAAAGCGAGATCGGCTGGGTCATCGACCTCATCACGGAAATCCGCTCCGTGCGGGCGGAGATGAACGTGCCGCCGGCGACGCTGATGCCGCTCGCGCTGGTGCGCCCGTCCGATGCAGCGCGAGAGCGCGCCGCGCGCTGGACCGATGTGATCAAGCGCCTCGCGCGGGTCTCGGAGATCGAGAGCGTGGATGCCGCGCCCGCCGGTGCCGTGCAGCTTCTCGTGCGCGGCGAGGAAGTCTCGCTACCGCTCAAGGGGGTCATCGACCTTGCCGCCGAAGGGGCGCGCCTCGACAAGGAGATCGGCAAGGCCGAGGCGGATATCAGGCGCATCGACGCCAAGCTCGCCAACGCCGATTTCGTCGCCCGCGCGCCGGAGGAGGTGATCGAGGAGCAGCGCGAGCGCCGCGAGGAAGCCGTCAGCCGCCGCGCCAAGCTCGCCGCCGCGCTGGAGCGCCTCAAGGGCGCGGCGTGAGCATGGCGGGACGGCGGGCCCTGCGCGGCCTGCTGCTGCTCTGGCTGATCGGCATCGCGCTGCGCCTGCCGATCCTCGCGGTGCCTCCGGTCATCCCCGCGCTGCGGGATGATTTCGGCATGAGCGGCACGGAGATCGGCATTCTCTCCGGTCTGCCGATGGTGATGTTCGCCGCGGCTGCGCTGGCCGGTTCGCTGCTGGTCGCCCGGCTTGGCGCGCTGTCCACCGCGGTGGTGGCGATGCTTCTCGTCGCCGCCGCATCGGCGCTGCGCGCGGTTGCCCCGGATGTCACGGCGCTGTTCGTCGCCACGGCCGTCACCGGCGCCGGCATCGCCGTGACGCAGCCGGCTGCCGCGGCGCTGGTTCGCCGCTGGGCGCCGCAGCGCATCGGCCTTGCCACCGGCCTCTACACCAACGGACTTCTCGTCGGCGAAATTCTGCCGGTCGCGCTGTTTCCGGTGCTGATCGTGGCGACGGGCGGCTGGCGCGGAAGCTTTCTCGCATGGGCGGTCCCGGTGGCGGCCATTGCGATGGCGGTTTTCGTTCTTGCGCCGCGCGATTGGGAGCAGCGGGACGGGCAGCCGGTCTCGCGGGCCTGGTGGCCGGACTGGCGCGATCCGGAGATCTGGCGCGTCGGGCTAGTCTTCGCCGGGTCGAATACGATGTATTTCGGCGTCAACGCCTTCCTTCCCGGCTATCTCGCCGGGACGGGGCGGGACGACCTGATCAGCCCCTCGCTGACGGCGCTCAACTCCGGGCAGCTTCCAGCTTCATTTCTGCTGATCGCCCTGGCAGGGCGGCTGGAGCGTCGCGCCTGGCCGTTCGTCGCAACGGGCCTGCTGGGTGTCGCCAGCATCGCCGGAATCGTGCTCACCGCCAGCGGCTGGACCGTGGCTTTCGCCGGCCTTGCTGGCTTTGCCGCCGGCGCCGCCTTCGTTCTCGGGCTCACCCTGCCGCCGCTGCTCAGCGCGCCGGAGGACGTCGCGCGGATGTCGGCTGCGGTCTTCACCGTGAGCTACAGCGTCGGCGTGGTCTGCACCGTTCTGGGCGGTATGGCCTGGGACCTTGGCGGGACTGCGGCTTTCGCCTTTCTGCCGGTGGCGGCTGCGGCGCTGCCGATGCTGCTGCTGGCGCCGGCGATCCGGTTTCGCCGGCAGGCGGCCATGGCCTGAGCGGCGTCAGCGGAACGGCTTGCTGAGAAAGCGGGAGCCGGCGAGCCCGTAGCGCCATGGCGCCTCTGCCGCCCTGGTGATTCCGATGCGCGGACCGGCCACGATCTTGAAGGCTGCCGCCGGATTCTTGGCCAGCCGGAACGGCGCGCGGTCCAGCGCCAGTCCGTCATGATCGCGGCTGATGCCCAGCGCCTCGCAGAGCCGGCCGGGACCGGCGCAGAGCAGGCGCGGATCGTCCAGCCGCCGCCGCATTCGCATGGTGTCGAGCCCATGGGTCGGCTCCAGCGCGCGGATCAGGACGGCGCTGGCGCTGCCCTCCGCTTCGCACACCGCGTTGACGCACCAGTGCAGGCCATAGGACCTGTAGACATAGGCAAAGCCGGGCGGCCCGAACATGACGGCGGTGCGCGGTGTGCGGCCGCGATAGCTGTGCGCGGCCGGGTCGGTGTGGTGATAGGCTTCCGTCTCGACGATGACGCCGCCGACGCCGTCCACCGTGAGCGTCGCGCCAATCAGGTCCGGCGCGACGTCATGGACGCTGCGGTTGAAGAAGGCACGGTCGAGGGTGCGCGTCGCCATCACCGTCGATAGCCTCCGCGTTGCGGTTTGTCATGTCGCACCTTGGCGGCCGGTTATGCGTCGGGGCTTGTGCCGGTGTCCGGTCCATCCAACAATGGCCGGGACAGGAGAGGCGGGAGAAAGCAGGCCGACATGCGCATTTTCCTCGCAGGCGCCGCAGGCGTCATCGGGCGGCGGCTGACGCGGATGCTGGTGGACGATGGCCATCACGTCACCGGCACCACGCGCTCCCAGGACCGGGCGGAAGCCATGGCCCTGACCGGCGCGGTGCCGTGCCTGGTCGATGTCTATGACGCCGACAAGCTGCGCGAGGCGGTCGTTGCCGCGCAGCCGGACGTGGTGATCCACCAACTCACCGACCTGCCGCAGCAGCCGGATTCGGCGGCGCTGGTGCTGGCCTTCGAAAAGAATGCCCGTCTGCGGATGGAGGGCACGGCCAATCTCGTCGCGGCGGCGCAGGCGGCCGGCGCGCGCCGTGTCGTCGCCCAGAGCGTGGCGTTTCTCTATGCGCCCGGCCAGCGCCCCGCGACCGAGGAGACGCCTTTCGACACCACTGTTCACGGCCCTGCCGAGATGACGCTGCAAGGCATCCTGGAGCTTGAGCGGCTGGTGACGCAGACGCCGGACATCGAAGGAGTCGTGCTGCGCTATGGCCGGATTTACGGTCCCGGCGCGTGGGTTGCTGGACCGACCGCGAAAGGCTTCGTCCATGCCGATGCGGCGGCGCAGGCCGCCCGGCTGGCGGCCACGCGCGGCCGGCCCGGCATCTACAACATTGCGGATGACGACGGTGAGGTGTCGATCGGCAAAGCCCGCCGTGAATTCGGCTTCGACCCGTCCTTCCGGCTGTCCTGACGCGCCACCGCGCCGAACGGCGAAGAACACACCGCCTTGCACCGCAGCATGAAGATGCGCCGATCTGCTGGAAGGTGCTTTGACCGGCGAAGATGTGGCCTTCCTGCCACAAGTCAGGAAGTTTTCTGAACTGGGGCAGGCCATGCGCCATTGTGCCCCGATTTGGCCATAGGGTTCCTTGAGATCGGGTGGATGGCAGACTGCCTCTGCGCGCCGTGTCGGTGGCGGGCTGGGGTTGAATGGCCGGGACGGGGCGGGGCGCCGGGCGCGTCAATGGTTTCAAGTGTGTTGGCAGGAACGGATCTTGTGGCCGGTGGCTCGCCGAGAGCTGCGGCA
>Ga0180218_1001434_pt1 | contig 14393 bp, 11 predicted proteins | sample eDN3rd37CKraftBY_FD_151334 | JGI IMG/M metagenome (GOLD analysis project Ga0180218, IMG submission 151334) | Enriched backyard soil microbial communities from Emeryville, California, USA - eDNA 3rd pass 37_C Kraft BY (version 2) (version 2) | ecosystem: Environmental > Terrestrial > Soil >...
GGGCGACCGGGTCCTTCTTCAGCCAGCCGCCGCCGATATTGGTGACGAACGGCCCCGGCGCGATCGCGTTCACCCGGATGCGATATTCGGCGAGTTCGAGCGCGGCATGGCGGACGAGGTGGGCGACGCCGGCCTTGGCGGGCATATAGGGGATGCCGACGATCGCTTCGGTAACGAGCGCGGCGTTTGACGAGGTGGCGATGATCGAGCCGCCTTTGCCGCCCGCCTTCATGACCCGCGCGGCCTCGCGGATCGTGTTGAATACGCCGGTCAGGTTGATTGCGATCGTGCGGTCCCAGCGGGCGGGGTCGAGCGTGTCGATCTGGCCGTCGGGATTGCGATGCCCGGCCGGGTTCCAGAACCCGGCGCCGGGGTCGATCCCGGCATTGGCGAAGGCGATGTCGAGCCCGCCGAACGCCGCGACATGCGCGTCGAACGCGGCGCGGGCGGCGGCGCGGTCCACGACGTCGAGCCCGTCGGCGCGGGCTTCGTGGCCGAGGCCGCGCAGCCGCTCGGCTTCGCGCTCGGCGCCGTCGAGATCGACGTCGGTGAGCGTGACCCGGGCGCCGGCCTCCGCCATCGCCTCGGCATAAGCGAGGCCGAGGCCCGACGCCGCGCCGGTCACGAGCGCCGAACGCCCGGCGATGGCGAATTGATCGAGCGTGTTCATGATAGCCTCCCCTGCCTGATGGACGGCCCGGACCCCGCGGTCCCGGCCGGCGCGGCTCGGCTCAGAGCCACAGTTCCTTGTTGAGCGGGAGGCCGTGTTCCTCGCAGTAGCTCTGATAGTGGTTGATGAACCAGAACACATCGAGGGTCTCAACGTGGTTGCCCTCGGCGTCGAAGAATTCGTTGGCGCCCTGCATCCAGAACAGCGCCTTCATGCCGTTGGGATCGTCGGTGACGAGGGTGTGGGCGGTGCCGGGCATTTCGGTGATGAATTCGCCGGGGTGGCAGACCCAGTCATATTCGAGATAGCGGAATGAGCCTTCCATGCCGACCGCCCAGACCATGCCGCGATGCTTGTGGGTGCCGATCACGCCCGGCGATTTGATCCACAGGATGTTGCAGTAAATGTTGTTGCGGACGTCGAAGGCGAGATGGCGGATCGCCGCATTGTCGCCGAACGGCACCCACGGGCTCTCGGCTTCCGACGCGCCGACATAGCTGCCGGTGCGGCCCCATTCGCCGATCCGCTTCTTCATCGGCTCGGGGACGTCGACGATACGGTAGGCGCCGCTCGGGGGAGCGGTCATTGAGGTGGACGCGGCGGATGCCATGGGGGGAACTCCTGACTCTAATGGCCTGAACGGTAATTGAGTTCGAGGAGGACACCGTTCGGATCCTCGACGAAAATCTGCCTGAGGTCGATTTCGACCACATGATTCTGGCGGAATGGGTAGCCTTGCGCTTTCAGCAGCTCGACCATCGCGTCATGCCCGCGGCAATCGAGCGCGACGTGGTGGACCGCGCCGGTATCGTGGCCGCGCGCCCCGGCGGCTTCGCCGAGCAGCGATCCCGCGGTCGAGAGATGGATGATCGCGTGGCCCTGCTCATCGTGCATCCACTGGACGCGCGCCGGGTCGAGCCCCGGCGGGTCGCCCACCGCGAGGCCGATCACGTCCCGGTAGAAGGCCACCGATCCCGCGAGATCGGTGGTCTGAAGGTTGACATGATCGAGCCCCGGCATGGCGACGTCACCTTCTAGCGGAACAGCGTATCCACATAGTCGGCGCCGATGCCGTTGGTGGCGTAATGGGCGCGGGCTAGCGCGATATAGTCGTGGACGTCGAAATAGGTGGTGCCGTTGCCGTCTTCGTCGAGCCAGATCAGCGGCCCCTGAACGACGAAGAACACCTTCATCGGGTCGGGAGAATCATAGGCGATCAGGGTGTGGCCCTCGCCGGGGGTCTCATAGACGAAATCGCCCGCGGTGGCCGTCCAGTCATGCTCCAGATAGCCCCATTTGCCGGAGATCGTGTAGGCGAAAATCTGATGCGGGTGATAATGGCGGTTCACCAGCCCCGCCGATTTCGAGAACAGGATGTCGGCCCACATGTTGCGCTGGGGCGAGATCCAGATCGGCCGCGACGATACCGTCTCGCTGATCGGGACGAAAAGACGCTCGTCGCTGTTCGCCGGATCCTTCACATAGACTTCCGGCAGGGCGTCGGGCTTGAAGCTGTTGGCGATCGGCTTGATATCGCGCCAGAATTCGGATTTTGCAGCTTCAGGCATGATTGCTCTCCATAGGTGCCATATAGGGGGCCTCCCCGGCCGCCGCCACCGCCTCGCGGAAGGCGGCGACGGCCGGGGCGACGTCTCCTAGAACTTCAGGCCAAGCCGGGCATACCATTCGATAGGCCGGTTGTAGGTGCCGTAGATTTCGCCGCCGGCGGCCTGATACTGGCCGGTGACGAGGTAACGCTTGTTGGTGATGTTGGTGCCGCCCGCGGTGATCTCCCAATGCCCGTTGGCGAGACGATAGGTCACGCTGGCATTGAGGTTGTCGGTCGCGCCGCGGTTGAGCAGATAGGTGCCCTCGGTGTCGTTCTTGAGCTTGGTGGTGTGGGTGTAGTCGGCGAGGAACACCAGCGAGCCGCCGTCAGCCATCGGCAGTTCGAAGCGCGGGCTGATGTTGAACTTCCACTTCGGCGTCTTGGGCAGCGTCGCGCCGGGGAACACCCCGATCTGGTCGGGCGAGGCCGGCACCTGCGCCGCCGGATCGACCGACGTATAATAGCTGTCGACATAGCCGATCGAGCCGTTGACGGTGAGTTCGGGCGTAGGCGCCGCGACGACCTCGACCTCGAAGCCCTTGATCCGGGCGTTGCCGGCATTCTGCACGACCGGCGAGACACCCTGCTGGAAGTTGAGCTGGATGCCGCGATACTTGGTCGAGAAGGCGGCGGCGTTGATCTGCAAACGGCGGTCGAGCAGGGTCGACTTGATGCCGATTTCCCAGGTCGTCGCCTTTTCCTCGTCGAAGTCCGGCGCGTAAGGCAGCGGGTTCGAGAGCCGCGTCGTCCAGCCGCCGGTCTTGTAGCCCTTCGACCACGAGCCGTAAGCCATGATGTCCTCGGTCGGGTGGAGCTGGAGGCCCACCTTCGGCGAGAAGTTGCTGAACCGCTTATGCTGCTGGCCCGCGATATAGTAACGCAGCGGTTGGCCCGGGTTCGGGAAGCACACCGGGCTCACGCCGGGCGTGCCGGCGTCGGCCAGCGCGGTGGTGAGGTCGCACAGCGGAATCCGGTTCGCCTCGATCGGGTCGAAGCCATATTGCTTGTAGGAGCCGCCGTTGGCGTCCGACTGGAACCCTTCGAACCGCTTGCGCTCACGGGTGTAGCGGCCGCCCACCGTGATGCCGACGAGGTCGATCGGCCGCCAGTCGATCTGGCCGAAGAACGCGTAGTTCTTGGTCTTGAGCTCGTTCGGGCCGTCAACCTGGAGCAGCCCGGCCGGGAACGTCACATAATCGTGCAGGTCGCCCGCTTCCTCGAAATAATAGGCGCCGAGGACGTAATTCAGCGAGTGGTCGAGCGCGTTGCCGAGCAACTGGACCTCCTGGCTGAACTGCCACTGGTTCATGCTGAAGCTGGTGTGCAGCATGGCGAGCGGCGAGCCGTCGAGATCCATCCCGGTCCGCCAGTGCAGCTCGCGATAGGAGGTGATCGACTTGAGCGCGATATTGTCCGTCAGGTCGAAGTCGATCGTGCCGGCGACGCCGTAGTTGCGGAGCCGCGAGAAGCTGTTGCCGTTCGCGTAGGAGAGGTCGGGATCGTTGGTGACGAACCGGTCGTCATAGGGCAGCCGGTTGTTGTTCGGGTCGGCATCGACATTGGCGCCGAGCAGCGGCGGCAGCGCATTGATGCCGTCGACCCCGCCGCGCGGAGACGAACAGAAGCCGATCAGGAACGCGGTCGCCGGATTCGCGGTGAGCGACGCGGCGTCGTTGCTGATGCAGGCGTTATACCACCCGGCGAACACCGGATCGCGGGTCGCGATCAGGCTGTTGGCCATGGCCGACTGGTTGACGTCCGAATAATCGCCGGAGAGCGTGAGCTTCGCCGGGCCGCCATTGTCCCACACCAGCTTGACCCGGCCGTTCCAGACGTCGTCGCCGCCCTCGCGGTTGCTCGGGTCGTAGCCGGCGGCGAGGAACGAGCGGTAGCCGTCGAAATAATAATCCTCGGCGCCGGGGAACGGGATCCGCTTCTGATAGCCGCGCCGGTTCTTGACCCCGAACGTGAATGACGAACGCAGGCTGTCGGCGATCGGCACGTCCACCGTCGCGCGGACCTGGAACAGGTTGTCCGAGCCGGTGGTGACGTCGCCCTGGATGCGGAAGACGTCGCCCGGATCGCGGGTGACGATCGAGATCGCGCCGCCGATGGTGTTGCGTCCGAACAACGTGCCCTGCGGGCCTTTCAGCACCTCGATCCGCTCGACGTCGAGCAGATCCTGGTTCGCGCCCACCGTCCGCGCGAGATAGACGCCGTCGACGTAGATGCCGACGCCGGGGTCGATGTTGAAGGCGAAGTCGTTCGAGCCGATGCCGCGAATATAGGCGGCGAGCACCGAGCTCGACCCCGAGAACGGCGCGCCGGCATCAAGCGTGACGTTCGGCGCGAGGCCCGACAGCTGCGACACGTCGCCGACCGCGCGCTCCTGAAGCGCCGAGGCGGTGAAGGCCGAAATCGCGATCGGCACGTCCTGCACGTTTTCCGCGCGCTTCTGCGCCGTGACGACGATTTCCGCGATGCCGCCTTGCGTCCCGGCGGCCGCCGTATCCTGTGCGGCGGCCGGCGCGGCAATCGCCACGGCGAGGGCGCCGACGGAAATAAGACCGTAGATCTTCATATCTTTCCTCCCAGTCCGATCGATTTCTCGTTCGGTTGGGACTTTACTCGCCCAAATCCGACAATGCAGCTTGTACCAGGGCGAAAACGGGGAGGACTGCGGCGCAATTGCGCGTGCTGTGACAAAACCGCAACAGCGTGGCGCCGGGCCGGCTTACTGCCGGGTGCGCCACATGCTCGGCGTCACGGCGAAGCGCCGCCGGAAACAGCGGGTGAAATAGGCGCTGTCGTTGAAGCCGAGATCGAAGGCCAGTTCCGTGATCGGGCGGGTCGGGTCGATCAGCAGTTGCTCGGTTGCGCGCTCCAGCCGCCGGGCGAGGATGTAGGCGGAAGGCGTCGTCGCCATCGCCGCGAAGATGGTCTGCACCGAGCGCATCGAGATGCCGAGTTCGTCCGCGAGCGAGGCGGTGCGCAGGTCGGGATCGTGAAGCCGCGCCTCGACCAGCGCGAGCGCCTTCTGGCGGAGGCGCTCGCTCGTGGTCCGCGCGCCGCCGTTCGCGCCGCGCACCGCGAGCGCCACCAGATCGAGAAAGACGTTGGCGATGCCGTCCTGCCACGCCCGGTCGGCGTTGCTCTGGTCGCCCTGCTGCCAGAGCGACAGCATGAAGCCGTGCAGGATGCGGCCGCTGGCCGACGTGCCGGCGATGCGCCGCGAAATCCGATCCTCGAAATCGGGAATCCGGCTGGCGAGCGCGGTGCGCGGCAATTCGACGACGAGCAGTTCATGGCCGCCCTTGAGGTCGAGGCGATAGGGCTCGTCGGCCGCGAGCAGCGAGAAATCCCCGGCCTGAAGGTCGGCTTCGCGGCCCCATTGATGATGGCGGCTGGCGGAGCGGTGCTGGAGATGGAGCACGATCCTGCCCACCGCATCCGGGCCCTGGGCCCAGCGGTGAACGACCGACGCCTCCGATCGCGGCCGGATCATCACGAGATCGCCCAGCGACCAGCGCCACATGGCGGCGGCGAACGCTTCGTTGTCGGAATCGACACGCGTTCCCGAATAGGTTTCGCTGGCGATCCGGTTCCAGTAAGCGAGCCGCTCGCGGGGCGCGACGTCGCCGGTCGCGAATTTCTCGATGACGCTCATCGAATGTCCTCCTCTGGCCAGCCGGCTCCGGTAGCTGGGACAAGGTAGGATAAAACGCGGTTCAGCCGCAAAACGGAAGGGACGAACCGAAAATTCTTTCACCAGGTGAAAACAAATTGCGGCAGGGCGCCGGGCGCGTCGTCGCGCGCCCGGCGTTTCTCAGGCGAACGGCCGGATCGGGTCGCGCCCGTCCCAGCCGAGCGAAGCTTTCCAGAACGCAGTGAAGGCCGCGTTCATGCCTTCGGTCGCGGCGATCAGTTCGATCATGCCGGGTTTGTCCGGTCCGCCGTCCATATAGGCGACTTCGCCGCCGGTAGGGACGCCGGTGCGGAACGCCAGCGTATAGCCTTTCGCTTCCATCGCGGCGATTCCGGCGGGCACGTCGGCGCAGGCCCGCCCGAAATGATGGAAGCCGTAGCCGCGCTGCTCGATGGTTTCGCGGTAGACCGAGGGGTGGTCGTCGTTGGGCTGGATCAGTTCGATCTGCATATGGCCCGCGAACGCCATCGCGATCGCGACGTCGGCGCGCGACGGCTGGCCGCGATAGACCGGATCGATCCCGGCGAAATGTTCGAGCAGGAACCAGGGCCCGACGTGGAGGTCCCTGATCCACCAGTCGATCGAGGCGCGGATGTCCTTGACGACATGGGCGGTCTGGATGACGCCCTCATGCGGTTGACCGAAGCCGAATTCTGGCATGTCTGCCTCCTCTCATATCGTGTCGGTGCGTGGCGCCGCGTCAGCGATTGAAGCGCTCGCCGCCGGCCGCTTTCTCGGCGAGCAGCGGCGCCACCTCGAAACCATGCTTGTTCAGGCCGTCGACGATCTTCTGGAGCCCGGTTAGATCGGCCCAGAACATCGGGCCGCCGCGATAGACCGGCCAGCCGTAACCGTAGACCCAGACGACATCAATATCCGAGGCGCGCTGGGCGATCCTGTCCGCGAGGATCTTCGCCCCTTCGTTGACCATCGGATAGAGCGTCCGCTCCAATATCTCCTCGTCGCTGACCGCGCGTCTCGCTGTGCCGGCCCGGCCCGCGAAATCGTCGATGATCGCCTGGGCCTCCGGCGAGGGCGTCGGGCGGCGCTGGTCGTCATAATCGTAAAATCCCTTGCCGGCCTTCTGGCCGAACCGGCCCGCCGAGCAGAGCGCGTCGCGGATCGAGTCGATCCGGCTCGGGTCGCGGTGCCAGCCGATGTCGACGCCGGCGAGGTCGGCCATCTGGAACGGCCCCATCGGCATGCCGAAATCGACGTGCGCCTTGTCGATCTGCGCCGGGGTGACGCCCTGCATCAGCAGGTTCATCGCCTCGATCTGGCGCTTCTCCAGCATGCGGTTGCCGATGAAGCCGTGGCTGACGCCCGCGATCACCGCGACCTTGCGGATCGTCTTGGCGATCGCCATCGCCGTCGCCAGCACGGCCGGCGCGGTGTTCGCGCCGCGCACCACCTCGAGCAGCTTCATGATGTTGGCCGGCGAGAAGAAATGCAGCCCGAGCACATGATCGGGGCGTTTGGTCACGGCGGCGATCTCGTTGATATCGAGATAGCTGGTGTTGCTGGCGAGGATCGCGCCCGGTTTCGCCACCGCGTCGAGCCGGGCGAAAACCTCCTTCTTCACCTCGATATTCTCGAACACGGCCTCGATGACGAGATCGGCGTCGGCGAGCGCCTCATAAGCGAGGCTGGGCGTGAGCAGCGCCATCGCCTGTTCGAGCCCCTCGGGCGTGAGCCGCCCGCGCGCGACATTGCCTTCATAGTTCTTGCGGATGGTGGCGACACCGCGATCGAGCGCCTCCTGCTTGACCTCGACGATCGTCACCGGGATGCCGGCGGACAGGAAGTTCATCGCGATTCCGCCGCCCATCGTCCCCGCGCCGATGATGCCGACCCGCCGGATCGGGATGAGCGGGGTATCGGCGGGAAGGCCGTCGATCTTGCCGGCGGCGCGCTCCGAAAAGAAGATATGGCGCTGGGCGGCGGATTGCTCGCTCATCACCAGCTTGAAGAACAGCTGGCGTTCGAGCTTGAGCCCTTCGGCGAACGGCAGCCGGGTGGCGGCTTCGATCGCTTCGATGCAGGCGTCGGGCGCCTCGAAACCGCGCAGCTTCCTGGCGTTGGCCTTGCGGAAGGCGTCGAACACCGCCGCATCGGCGGTCACGGTGCGCTCGCTGGCGCGGGGCAGCGGCCGGCGGGCGGCGATCTCGCGCGCGAAGGCGATCGCGTCCTCGGTCAGGCGGTCCTCGCCCGCGAGCCGGTCGACGAGGCCGGCCTCGGCGGCCCGGGGTGCGCCGATCGGATTGCCGAGCACGATCATCTCGAGCGCCAGTTCGACGCCGGTGACGCGGGGCAGGCGCTGGGTGCCGCCCGCGCCGGGCAGCAGGCCGAGCTTCACTTCGGGCTGGCCGAGCTTCGCCGAGGGTACGGCGATCCGGTAATGGCAGCCGAGCGCGACTTCGAGCCCGCCGCCCAGCGCCGTGCCGTGGATCGCCGCGACGACGGGCTTGGTTGACGCCTCGATCAGGTCGCACAGGTCCGGCAGCAGCGGCGGCATCGGCGGCTTGGTGAATTCGGTGATGTCGGCGCCGGCGAAGAAGGTGCGCCCCGCGCAGCGCAGGACGATCGCGGCGACGTCGCCGTCCGTTGCCGCCGCCTCGATCGCCTTGGCGATACCTTCGCGAACCCCCTGGCTGAGAGCGTTGACCGGCGGGTTGTCGGCGGTGACGACGAGAATATCGCCCTGTTTCTCGGTAGTGATCATCGCTGCTCCTTTGCTCTGCCCTGGCGTAAATATGAAGCCCCGGATCGTCCACTGCGGCAATCGGGATATTCGCGCGTCGGTACGAAAGCCGCCTAGCATATCGGCGGGCGGAATCATCAATCGATCCGGCACGGCCTCCGCGCGGGTGATGAAGTCCGGCCCACTAACCCGTTTAGGGCGGGTGGATTTTGATCGCGGCGACGGGCGGAGCGGGGTGGACGCCGTCGCGGCGAACGCTACAAGGCCGCGCCATGGCCCGTACTCTGCTTGCGATCACGCTTCTCGCCGCCGCCTCACCGGCTCTCGCTCAATCGCTCTCCCCCGATATCGTCGTCACCGGCCGGGGTCTCGCCGATAGCGCGGGCGATGCCGCCTACGATATCGCCGTGATTCCGCGCGCGCGGCTCGCCGACAGCGCGAGCGGCCGTCTCGAGGACGTGCTGCGCGACGTCGCCGGCTTCGCGCAATATCGTCGCTCCGATTCGCGCAGCGCCCACCCGACCAGTCAGGGCGCGACGCTGCGTGGGCTTGGCGGCAATGCGTCGAGCCGGGCGCTGGTGATGCTGGACGGCGTGCCGCAGGTCGATCCGTTCGGCGGCTGGGTCGGCTGGGCGGCGTTCGAGCCGGTGCGGCTCGGCGGCATCCGGGTGACGCGCGGCGGCGGCAGCGGCGTGTACGGCCCCGGTGCGCTCGCCGGCACGATCGAGCTGACCAGCGCCGGCGCCGCCGATCTCGCGCCGCTTTGGGGCGATCTGGCCTATGGCAGCCGCGACAGCGTCGAGGGCAATCTCGGCGTCGCGGCGCCGCTTGCCGGCGGGTTCGCGAGCCTCTCGGGCGGCTATGCGCGCGGTGACGGCTTCATCCCGATCGTCGCCGGGGATCGTGGGCCGGTCGACATTCCCGCGCGCTACGAGCAGGCGAGCGCGCAGGCGCGGGCGGTCCTCCCGGTCGGCGGCGAGACCGAGCTTCAGGCCAACGCGCTGTTCCTGCTCGACCGGCGCAATCGCGGTGTCGCCTTCACGCCGAACCGCAATATCGGCGGCGACGCCAGCCTGCGGCTGGTCGGCCGGGGGCATTGGGGCTGGGAGGCGCTGGCCTATCTCCAGATGCGCGCGTTTTCGAGCGGCTTTGCCAGCGTCGACGCCGATCGCGCCAGCGTGAATCCGGCGCTCGATCAGTATAACGTCCCGGCGACCGGGCTGGGCGGCCGGATCGAGATCCGCCCCCCGCTCGGCGAGGGCATCGAATTGCGGCTGGGCGGCGACGCGCGCCGGACGAGCGGCCAGACCAAGGAGCGTTACTTCTTCACCAACGGCATTCCCGCCAATGGCCGCGAGGCGGGAGGGCGGACGACGACGCTCGGCGCCTTCGCGGAATTGAGTGCGGCGATCGGCGACGCTCTGACGTTGACCGGCGGCGCGCGGGTCGATCGCTGGACGATCACCGGCGGCTTCCTGCACCAGCACGCGCTGGCGACCGGCGCGACCCTGCCCGGCACTACCGCATTCCCCAACCGCTCCGGCTGGGAGCCGACCGGCCGGGCCGGGCTGGCGTTCCAGCCGGCCGACAGCGTGACGGTGCGTGTCGCGGGCTATCTCGGCTGGCGGCTGCCGACCCTCAACGAACTGTACCGCCCGTTCCGGGTCGGCGCCGACTCGACGGCGGCCAACGCGGCGCTGCGGCCCGAGCGGCTGAAGGGGATCGACGGCGGCGTCGATTTCCGGCCGCTGCCGGGGCTGCGCATCGGCGGCACGCTCTATTGGAATCGCCTCGACGACGCGATCGGCAACGTCACGCTCAGCGTGTCGCCGACCGGGGCCAAGAGCCTCCAGCGCCAGAATCTCGACGCGGTCCGCTCGCGCGGGGCGGAACTCGATGCCGCCTATGAACACGGCCAGTGGCGGTTCGTGGCGTCCTACGCCTATATCGACGCGCGGGTCCGCGCCTCGGGCGTGGCGGCGGCGCTCGATGGCCTGCGCCCGGCGCAGACCGCGCCCCATCAGGCTTCGGCGACGCTCGCCTGGCAGCAACGGCCCGGCGGCTTCGGCGCCTCGCTGACGGCGCGCTATCTGGCCGGGCAATATGACGACGATCTCAACACCGATCGGCTCGGCGCGGCGGTGACGGTCGACGCGACGCTGGCGGTGCCGCTCGCGAAGGGCTTTTCGGCGGAATTGCGCGGCGAGAATATCGGCAACCGGCTTGTCGAGGCCGGGATTTCGGGCGACGGCATCGTCGAGCGCGCCGCGCCGCGCACGATCTGGATCGCGCTTCGCTATGCGGCGGCGCGTTGATCGGCGGCGCTGACGGCCGCGGTTGGAAAATGACGCGCTACGGGCTGGATCGCGCCGCGAGGGCTTGTTTGGCGAGCGGTCCGGGTGAAGGAAGGGGCGTCGCCGCACTCCGAAAGACCATCCTGTCGCTGTGACCACGTCTCCACCGTCTCATCGCCCCCCACGCGGGCTTTCGATGGCCCGCGAATGGCTGGGCAGCGAAGCGGCCGGCGGCCTGCTGCTGATGGTGATGGCCGGGGCGGCGCTGGTGGTGGCCAATGGGCGCTATGCCCCCGCTTATTTCGCGGCGCTGCGCTTCGAGCTTGGGCCGCTGAACCTGCTGCACTGGATCAACGACGCGCTGATGGCGCTGTTCTTCCTGATCGTCGGCCTCGAGATTAAACGCGAGATGCTCGAGGGCCAGCTTGCGACCTGGTCGAGCCGGCTCCTGCCCGGCGCGGCGGCGTGCGCCGGGGTGGCGGCGCCGGCGCTGATCTATCTCGCGATCAATCTGGCGCCGCAGGGCGCGCCGCGCGGCTGGGCGGTGCCGGTCGCGACCGACATCGCTTTCGCGCTCGGCGTGCTGGCGCTGCTCGGCCCGCGCGTGCCGGGATCGCTGCGGGTGTTCCTCGCCGCGATCGCGATCATCGACGACCTCATCGCCGTCATCATCATCGCCTTATTCTATACCGAACAGCTCGCCGCGCTCCCGGCCGTCGCGGCGGCGGCGGGCATAGGGCTGCTCTATCTGCTCAACCGCCGGGGCGTGACGGCGTTGCCGGCCTATCTCGCGATCGGCCTCGCGATATGGTGGTGCATGCTGCAATCGGGGGTCCATGCGACGCTGGCGGGAGTCGCGGTGGCGCTGGTCGTCCCGCTGCGGCCGGCGTCGGGGCGGGGCACCGCCGCCGGTTCGCCGCTGCACCGCCTTGAACGCGGTCTACACCCGTGGGTGGCGTTCGTGATCGTGCCGCTGTTCGGTTTTGCCAACGCCGGCGTGGCATTCGCCGGCTTCAGATGGGCCGACGCGCTCGATCCGGTGCCGCTGGGCATCGCGCTCGGGCTGTTCGCGGGCAAGCAGGCCGGGATTATCGGCACGGTGGCGCTGTTCGTCCGCAGCGGCGTGGCCGATCCGCCGCGCGGCGCAAGCTGGCTGCAACTCTATGGGGTCGCCCTGATCTGCGGGGTCGGCTTCACGATGAGCCTGTTCATCGGCGCGCTTGCCTTCGGCGACGGCACCCATCTCGACGATGCCGCCAAGCTGGGCGTGCTCGCCGGCTCGACGATATCGGCGCTGGCCGGCGCGTCGGTGCTCGGATTCGCCTCACGCGGAAAGGCCAAGCGCGTTTGCGCGCCCTGATGGCGCTGGACGCAATCGCCGACGGTTCTGTCAGAGCATGACAGGCAAGCGTGTCGGGGCATTGCAAGCTTCTCTCCTCCACGGGCATTGTGGTTTGCGACGCTATCAATCGAACCGATCAGCGCCCCGTCAGCGATCACCCGCTAGGGCATGCGGCATGACACAGCACGACCATAACCCCTCCCGCCGCCTCGCGCTTCGCGCCGGGCTTGCCCTCCCCCTGTTGGCCGCCGCCGGAATGGGCTTCGCGACGAGCGCCGAGGCGGGCGATCGCCAGGAAAAGGCCCGCGAACTGGCCGCGATCCGCGCCGCCGTCCAGCGCGGCGAACTGCTGCCGCTGCCCCGCATCATGGATCTGGCGCGGGCCCGGGTCCCCGGCGATGTCGTCAAGACCGAGCTGGAATCGAAGCGTGAACGACTGATCTACGAAGTGAAGATTCTCACCCGCGCCGGCCGGGTGCGCGAAGTGAAGCTGGATGCGCGGACCGGCCGCATCCTGCGCGTCGAGGACGATTGATGCGAGTATTGGTGGTCGAGGACGACCCGGTCGTCGGGCCGGATCTGGCGCAGGCCCTGACCGAAGCCGGCTTCGTCGTCGATCTTGCCCGCGATGGCGCGGACGCCTGGTATCGCGGCGATATCGAGGATTATGCGCTGGCCGTGCTCGACCTCGGCCTGCCGAAGCTCGACGGCCTTAGCGTGCTGAAGCGGTGGCGGACGGCGGGGCGGCGCTTCCCGGTCCTGATCCTCAGCGCGCGGAGCGACTGGACCGAGAAGGTCGAGGGCATTCAGGCCGGCGCCGACGATTATGTCGGCAAGCCCTTCGCGATGGGCGAACTGGTGGTGCGGGCGCGCGGCCTTGTCCGTCGCGCGGCGGGGCACGCCTCGCCGTTGCTGGTGGTGGGCCGGGTGACGCTCGACACCGGGCGGATGACCGCGACGGTGGAGGATCGGCCGGTGCGCCTGTCGCCGCTCGAATATCGTTTCCTCGATCTGCTCGCGCACCGGCCCGGCCGCTTCCTTTCGGCGGGCGAGATCGCCGAGCATCTCCACGGCGCCGACGACGCGGCCGACGCCAACGCGATCGAGGCGCTGGTGCTGCGGCTACGGCGCAAGGTGGGGCCGGAGGTGATCGAGAGCCGGCGCGGCTTCGGCTATACGATCGCGGGATCGTGATCCGCGATTCGCTTCGGCTGCGCCTGCTCGCCGCCGCCGCGGTGGCGATCCTCGCCGCGCTCGCGATCGCCGGGGCGGGCATGAGCTGGTTCTTCCAGCGTCATATCGAGCAGCGCGAGGTCGGCGCCCTGATCCGCGACGGCAAGCTGATCGCCGGTGGCCTGCGCGTCGATGCCGCCGGGCGGCCGGTCGCCGATGCCCGGCCCGGCGACGATCGCTATGGCGAGGCAGGCAGCGGCCTCTATTGGCAGCTGGCCACGCGCAGAGGCAGCGCCCACTCGGATTCGCTCTGGGATCAGAGCCTGCCCCCGGCATCGGGCGCGGATCGCGAGGATTGGCACGTTCGCCACGCGCCGGGGCCGTTCGGCAAGGCGCTCCTGATTGTCGAGCGCCCGATCCTGCCCGAGCATGCCGCCGAGCCGGTGCTGGTGCAGGTGGCGACCGACGACGCGCCGCTCTACGCCGCGCGCGCCGAGTTCAACCGCGAGACCGCGCTGTCGCTGGGCTTGCTCTGGCTGGTCCTGCTGGTCGCGGCCTATGTCCAGGTGACGCTGGGCCTGCGCCCCCTCGCGACGGTGCGCCGGCAGATCGGCGCGCTGCGGGGCAATCCGGCGGCCCGCCTGCCGGATAGCCACCCGCGCGAAATCGCGCCGCTCGCCGAGGCGATCAATGCGCTGGCCGATGCGCGCGAGGCCGATCTCGGCCGCGCCCGCAAGCGCGCGGGCGATCTCGCGCACAGCCTCAAGACGCCGCTTGCCGCGCTCGCCGCGCAGAGCCGCCGGGCGCGCGAGCAGGGGGCGACCGATGCGGCGGACGGCCTCGACCGGGCGCTTGCCGCGATGCGGGCGACACTCGAAACCGAGCTGGCGCGCACCCG
>Ga0180218_1001435_pt1 | contig 14390 bp, 10 predicted proteins | sample eDN3rd37CKraftBY_FD_151334 | JGI IMG/M metagenome (GOLD analysis project Ga0180218, IMG submission 151334) | Enriched backyard soil microbial communities from Emeryville, California, USA - eDNA 3rd pass 37_C Kraft BY (version 2) (version 2) | ecosystem: Environmental > Terrestrial > Soil >...
CCTGAGCGACGATGTCAGCAGAGCGATCCTCCTTGATGACGTGGATGACGTGCCAGCCGAGCCGCTGCAGAACCCGACTCACCTGCACGTCGAGCACATACTGCCCACGGCTGGTGAGGTGCTGCTCCCCGTCATATTCGGCGCCGACGCGGAACTCCTCCCACACCATGTCGACTCGGCGGACATAACCACCCTCCTCGTCGAATACCACGTATTGAGTTGTCGGGCAGGGCAACCCGGCGTCGACAAAGAGCAACCGCAGCCAAGTCTCCCGAGGTGACTCGGCACCGCCGTCGACCAGCGGCAACGCCACGCGCAGGCGCCGCAGCCAACGCGCGCCACGGTGCCGTTTGGCCAGTAGCGCTACGTCCTCGACGGAGAACGGCCGGGCATTCATCAACGCGTCCAACCGCGCCACTGCCTGATCCCTCGGCAGATGGCGGGCAAGGTCGAACGCGGTGCGTGCCGGTGTGGCGACGCGGATATGCGCGATCTCGGTGATCTCGTCGGTGTTCAACGTATCATCGCGGACGACCATCCCGGCCTGCCGTCGCACCGCCGCCACGATCTCGATGGGGACGTCCGCTCCCACCCACTTCGCGCCGTGCATGGCCGAGGCCGCCACCCCGGTGATCACCCCACCGGGGCAGGCGAGTGAGGCCCCGACGATGCGGTCACGCAACGACACCTCGTACGTGCGCGGAACATACACGTTTCGATAGAGCGCACGATAGCGATGCCGCAGCTGCGAAGGCGTGAGCCGCCCCGCCGCTACCGCGTCACTACCGACGAACGGAATCTCCACATATTTAGGACGCAGCGCAGCCCGGATCGGCTCCCGTGAGCCTCGAAACCGACGCAAATGTCGCTACGAGCGCCCGCGAACGACATTTGCGTCGGTCTCGGCGCAATAGAAACAGACTCAGCGCCGACGCGACCTCAGGTAGTCCCCCACCACGGCCGCGCCCAGACCGTCGAGGTCGGGCACCACCACACGGCCCTGCACGCGGCGGGCCACCTGGTCGATGAACCGCGCCAACCCCGGATCGCTGCCGAGCCGGAAGATCGTCACCTGTGCGCCGAGGCGGGCGACCTCGTCGAACCCGCGCACGGTGTGGGCGATGGTCCGCGGATGCGGCGGATAGTCGAAGAACACCTGTGCGCCTTCGTCTTCGGAGATCCGGAAGTTCTCCAGGTGTGCCGTGGGTTCGCCGTCGGTGACCACCAGCACCACGGGCTGCGCGTTCGGGTGGCGACGCAGATGCCGTGACGCCAGGGCCAGGGCGTGGTGCAGGTTGGTGCCCTGCTCGTAGACGCCTTCGAGCGCGGTCAGTTCGGCGGCGCTGACGGTGCGGGCGTAGCGGCCGAACGCGATGATCTGCAACGCATCCGATCGGAACCTGGTGGACACCAGATGGTTGAGCGCCAGCGCGGTGCGCTTCATCGGCAGCCAACGGTTCTCCATCACCATCGAGAACGACGTGTCGACCAGCAGCGCCACACACGCCTGCGTGCGGGTCTCGGTCTCGGAGATCTCGACGTCGTCGACCGCGAACCGGATAGGCCGTTCCACCAGGCCGGTACCGGCCTGCCGCAGAACGGCATTGGTCACGGTGCGGGTGACGTTCCACGGCTCGGTGTCGCCGAACTGCCACGGCCGGGTCGCACCCGTCAGCTCGCCGGCCGCCCCGGCGCGGCGCGTGTCGCGCTCACCGTGGCGCCCGGAAAGCTGTTGCGCCACATCACGCAACGCGGTCTGCCCGAGTTGTCGCATGGCCTTGGGCGACAGCCGCCACTGCCCGTCGGAACCACGGTCCAAGAAACCCTGATTCACCAGGGCACGCTCCAGTTCGGCGAGCGTGCGGGCATCGACGGCGGCCTCGTCACCGAGTTGGCGCGCGAGGGCCTCCAGGTCGACGTCGTCCATGGTCGCGCCCGCGTAGCTCTGCGACAACGCGTCGGCCAGTTGCTCCAGCTCGGCGATGTCGGCGAGCGCCTGCGCGCCCTCCCCCATGCCCAGCGGATCGTCGCCGGAGAACCGTTGCGCCCCGGTCCAGTCCTCACCGGGCCGCGCGGACTGCAGGTGCGCGTCGAGGCGGTTCAGCGCGTTCATGAGCGACGGCGATCCGAATGCCTGCTGCGCCAGCGCATCCAGCTCGGCACGCTGGTCCGGCGAGAGGCTGTTGCGGAACCGCTGAGCCGCCGCGGCACGCTTGGCCAGCGAATCGAGCAGCTCGTCGATGTTCTGCGGGTTCTCCGGAAAGAACTCGCCGTGCTTGTCCATGAAGTCCTGGAAATCCTGCTGCGTATCCTGCCCGGCGGCGTGCTTGTCCAGCAGATTGTTCAGGTCATCCAGCATGTCGTTGACGCGCTGGCGGTCCTCGTCGGTGGCGTTCTCCAGCGCCTGCTTCATGCCTGCGAAACGTTGGTCGAGCATCTCGCGGCCCATCAGGTCCTTGATCTGCTCGTACTTCTCGCGTGCCTCCTGCGAACGCCAGTCGTACTCGGCGAGCTCCTGCACGGCCTTGGCCGGCGACGGCGACAACGCATCGAGTTGCAGTTCCCCGAAACGCGCGTCGTCGTCGAGCGCACGCGCGAGTTCCTTGCGCTCGGCCAGCACGGCCTCGTCGAGCAGCTTCTTGATCTCCTGCAGCGTCCCGTCGAGGTTGTTGCGCTGCAACAGCTCCCGGCGGCGCCGGTTGGCCTCGGCCGCGAGCCGGTCGGCACCGCGCATGTTCTGCGTGCCGCGGCGCATCAACTCCGACAGCGCACGCCGCGGTGAGCTGCCCTCCATGACGTTCTGGCCGATCTGCTCGAGCGCCTCGCGCAGATCGATCGGGGGCGCCAGCGGATCGGGGCCACCGGTGTACCGCGAATACCGCGAGGTGTGCCCGTGCCCCCGACCCGAGGCGTTGTCAGCCATAGACGGTCTCGCCCTCCCCGGACACCTTGTCGATCCGTTTCGCCAGATACAGCGCCTCCAGCGCCAATTCGATCGCGGCGGCACGCTGGCCCACCGACACCGCGTTGAGGCGGTGCGCGATGGCGTCGATGGCGGGCAGGTCCGGCAGCGCCGCCACAACGTCTTTGGCGGAGACGCGCTCACCGGTGGTCACCGGGGAGCCTTCCTCGATCGCCGCTACGAGCGGGCCGACGTCGATACCGCCCAGCAGGCGCTGCGCGGTGTCGGCCGTGGCGCGGCGCAGCAGATGCTCCAGCACGGCCTGCTCCCGGCCTTCTTCGCCGGTCTCGAATTCGAGTTTGCCGCGCAACACGTCGATCACTGTTCCGAGGTCGACCACACGGGCCACCGGATCGTCCTCGCCGAGGATGGCCGCGCGGTGCCGCGCCGAGGCCGCGACGGTCTCGGCCGCGGCGATCGCGAACCGCGCCGACACACCCGAACGCTGGTCGATCGAGTTCGACTCACGGAGATTGCGCGCGAACCGGGCGAGCACGGCGAGCAGGTACTCGGGCACCTCGGCCGCGAGTTCGGCCTCCTGCCGGATGACGCCCACCTCGGCCTCGAGTTCCAGCGGGTAGTGCGTGCGGATCTCGGCGCCGAACCGGTCCTTGAGCGGGGTGATGATGCGCCCGCGGTTGGTGTAGTCCTCCGGGTTGGCGCTGGCGACGACGAGCACGTCGAGCGGCAGCCGCAGCGTGTAGCCGCGCACCTGGATGTCGCGCTCCTCCATCACGTTGAGCATCGCCACCTGGATGCGCTCGGCGAGGTCGGGAAGTTCGTTGACCGCCACGATGCCGCGGTGCGCCCGCGGGATGAGCCCGTAGGCGATGGTCTCGGGGTCACCCAGGCTGCGCCCTTCGGCGACCTTGATCGGGTCGATGTCGCCCACCAGGTCGGCGACGCTGGTGTCGGGCGTCGCGAGTTTCTCGGTGTAGCGCTCGCTGCGATGACGCCACTCGACGGGCAGGTCGTCACCGGAGTCGGCCGCACGGCGGATCGACTCCGGCGTGATGGGGCTGTAGGGATGCTCGCCCAGTTCGGAACCCGCGATCACGGGTGTCCACTCGTCGAGCAGCCCGGTCAGCGCCCGCAGCAGCCTGGTCTTGCCCTGACCGCGCTCGCCCAGCAACACCACGTCGTGCCCGGCGATCAGGGCCCGTTCGAGCTGCGGGATCACGGTGTCCTCGAAGCCGAGAATCCCAGGCCAAACATCGCGGCGCTCGGCCAGCGCGGCCAGCAGGTTTTCCCGGATTTCGGCTTTCACACCCCGTTCGCGGTGCCCGGAAGCTCGCAGTTCACCGACCGTGCGGGGCAGATCCTTCGGTTGACTCACCACTCCAAGCTACGACTATGTGGGCAGTAAGGCATGGGTACGCCTCAGACGCGTCGTCGTGCATGCCCCGCCAAAGTCGTGGCGAGTGCCCTCCGACCGGTAGTCTGCGGGCCATGCCGTTGGCTAGCGGTCAGGTCTTCGCGGGGTTCACCATCGTCCGGTTGGTGGGCACCGGTGGCATGGGCGAAGTGTATTTGGCAAAGCATCCGCGGTTGCCTCGCGAAGATGCCCTCAAGGTCCTCCCGATCAGTGTCAGCGCCGACGACGAGTTCCGGCAGCGGTTCATCCGCGAGGCCGACATGGCGGCCACCCTGTGGCATCCGCACATCGTGGGCGTGCACGACCGCGGGGAGTTCGAAGGCCGCCTGTGGATCTCGATGGACTACGTCGACGGCCACGACGCGGCGCGTCTGCTGCACGACAAGTACCCCAAAGGCATGCCGGCCGACGACGTCGTGGAGATCGTCACGGCCGTCGGCGACGCGCTCGATTACGCGCATCAGCGCCAGCTACTGCACCGCGACGTCAAGCCCGCCAACATCCTGGTGACCGAGAAGCACGGCACCAAGCGGCGGATCATGCTCACCGACTTCGGTATCGCGCGCCGCACCGACGATGTCAACGGGCTCACGTCCACCAACATCACGGTGGGCTCGATGTCCTACACCTCGCCCGAGCAGCTCATGGGCCAGCCGCTCGACGGCCGGGCCGACCAGTATTCGTTGGCGGCCACCGCCTACCGGTTGTTGACGGGCGCACCGCCGTTCTCGCACAGCAACCCGGCCGTGGTGATCAGCCACCATCTGAACTCGCCGCCGCCGAAACTGGGCGACACCAAACCCGCACTGGCCAAGCTCGATTCGGTGATGGCCAAGGCGCTGGCCAAGGACGCCAAGGACCGGTTCGACACGTGCCACGACTTCGCGGTGGCGCTCGCCGAGGCCAACAAGGGCGACGAGTCGGCCGCACCCGTGACAGCCGCCCCGCCGCCGGTGATCACGCCGCCGGTTCAGACGGCCCCGCCGACGACGCCGCTCAAGGCGCAGACCCTGCCGGCTCCCCCAACACCCCAGACGCCTCTGTCGCCATCGAACCCGCAGGCGCCCACGGCCTCCCAGCCGCCGGTGTTCACCTCGTCGTGGGCAGGCCACGACGATCCGTCGGGCAGGCAGCCCGTCGCGGTCCCGGCGCCCGCCCCACCGCCACCGCCTCCGCCGTCGAACTTCGGTCCACCGCCGCCGGCCTACAGCCCGCCTCCGCGCAAGTCAGGAGGTGACCGCCGCAAGCTGATCATCGCCGCCGCGGCGATCGGGGCCGTGGTGCTGCTGGTGGGCGGCATCACGCTGGCTGTCACCTCCGGCGGTGACAACGACTCCGCGGGCGCGGCTGCCACGACGTCGGAGACGGCGTCCGAGACACCCGTGACGACGACGCCCAAGAAACCGGGCGAGCACGCCTACACGATCGCCGACTACATCCGGGACAACAAGATCTCCGAAACCCCGGTGCACCGCGGCGATCCCAACACGCCCGAGTTGACCATGCCGACCCCTCCGGGTTGGGCAGACGCGGGAACGCGCACCCCGGCGTGGGCGTATTCGGCGATCGTCAACGATCCCGCCTCGCCCACCGATCCGCCGTCGGTGATCTCGCTGATCTCGAAACTCGACGGCAATGTCGACCCCGAGAAGCTGCTGGAGTTCGCGCCCAACGAACTGCAGAACCTGACCGAGTGGGAACCCATCGGCGGCGTGACGCGCAGCAATCTCAGCGGGTTCCCGTCGGTGCAACTCGGCGGAAGCTATCTCAAGGACGGCAAGCGCAGGGCCATCACGCAGAAGACCGTGGTGGTCGACATCCCGTCGGGTATCTACGTGTTGCAGATCAACGCCGATTCGCTCTACCGCGATTTCGGGGCCCTGGTCGACGTCAACAAGGCCATCGACAAAGAGGCCACGATCAAACCGTGAGGCGCGTCAGCGTTCGCCCGGCGGCAGGATCTGGAAACCCTTGATGATCGTCTCGGCGTCACGCTGATAGGCCGGATTGTCCGGATCGGTGGTCTGCACCGTGACCGCGGCGACGAACGTCTTGGTCTCGGTGTGCAGCACCGCGCCGACGACGATCGCCGGATGTGGTTCCAGACCGCCCATCTGGGGCATCTGGTAGTGGATGGTCTCGGCGGGCAGCCCGCACAGGGTGTGCTTTTCGGACGAGATGTTCGTCGCGCCCAGGCCCGTCTCGAGCGCCTCGCGCTGGTTCTCGAACACCAACTCCGGATCCTGTTCGCCCCGGGCGGTTTCCAGGGTCACCACCGCCGTCGGCGCGAACTCCTCGGTGCCCAGCGCGGGGTTGCTCATCGCGAACCGGATCAACTCCGAGTCGAGCATCGTGTTGCGGGTCCAGCCCTGCGGCTGGGGAATCCGGAGGATCGGTTCCCCGGCCGCCTGGGCCTCGATGTCGGTGAGCGGCGCGTCGACCTCTTCGCATTCCGCGGCTGAGGCACCGCTTGCGGCCCCGCCCGCCAGGTCGGGGCCGGCCACCGACCGGCCGTCGACCACCCGGGTGCACGATGCCGTGAGCAGCGTGAGTGCGAACAGAACGGCTGCGGCTTTCGGAGCGGTCGTCACGACTGCACCTTCCTCACGAGAAGGGACCGGTGGTCAGTGCGCGAAATGCCTTGCGCCGGTGAGGTAGAGCGTGATGCCGGCAAGCTCGGCAGCGGCGGTCACCTCGGCGTCACGCACCGATCCGCCGGGGTGCACGACGGCCTTGACGCCGCCCTCGGTGAGCACCTGCAGCCCGTCGGGGAACGGGAAGAACGCGTCGGACGCGGCGACGGCACCGGCCACCCGGTCCCCGCCACGCTGCACCGCGAGCTTCGCGGCGTCGACGCGGTTCACCTGGCCCATGCCCACGCCCACCGTGGCACCGTCGCGCGCGACGACGATCGCGTTGGACTTCACCGCGCGGCACGCGCGCCACGCGAACACGAGGTCCTCCAACGTCTTCGGGTCGGCCGGTTCACCGGTGGCCAGCGTCCAGTTGTTGGGGTCGTCACCGTCGGCGTCGAGAGCATCGCGCTGCTGCAGGAGCAGACCGCCACTGATCTGGCGCACCTCGGTGCCGCCGATGGGCGGTTGTGAGGCCACCAGGATGCGGATGTTCTTCTTGCGGGCGAGCACCTCGACCGCGCCGGGTTCGTAGGCCGGCGCGATGATCACCTCGGTGAAGATCTCCGAAATGGTCTCGGCCATCTCGACACTCACCTCGGTGTTGGCCGCGATGACGCCACCGAACGCGCTCAGCGGGTCGCACTCGTGGGCCTTGCGGTGCGCGTCGGCCACCGATGTCGACGAGATCGCGATGCCACAGGGGTTGGCGTGCTTGATGATCGCCACGCACGTCTGCTCGTGGTCGAACGCAGCGCGCCACGCCGCGTCGGCATCCGTGTAGTTGTTGTAGGACATCTCCTTGCCGTGCAACTGCTCGGCCTGCGCCAGACCGGGCCACGCCGAGTCGTCGCGGTACACCGCGGCCTTCTGGTGCGGGTTCTCGCCGTAGCGCAGCACCGCGGCGCGGTGCCACGTCCCGGCGAACCACTGCGGCAGCGACGGTTCGGCGGCGTCACCTTCCGCAGTGCCCGCCTCAGGCGACAGCGTCGAGCCCATCCAGCTCGCGACCGCGACGTCGTACTCGGCGGTGTGGCGGAACGCCAGCGATGCCAACTTCTTTCGTTCGGCGAGCGTGAAGCCGCCTGCGCGCACCGCGGCGAGTACGCCGTCGTAGCCCAGCGGGTCGACGACCACCGCGACGCTCGGGTGGTTCTTGGCCGCAGCGCGCACCATCGACGGTCCGCCGATGTCGATCTGCTCGACGCACTCGTCCACCGACGCCCCGGAGGCCACGGTCTCGCTGAACGGATAGAGGTTCACCACCACCAGTTCGAACGCCTCGACGTCGAGTTCCTTGAGCGCCGCGAGGTGTTCGGGCTTGCGGGTGTCGGCGAGCAACCCGGCGTGCACGCGCGGGTGCAGGGTCTTGACCCGGCCGTCGAGCACCTCGGGGAAACCGGTGACCTCTTCCACCGGCGTCACCGGAACACCGGCCGCGGCAATGGTTTTCGCGGTCGACCCGGTGGAGACGATCGCGACGCCGGCCTGGTGCAGGCCACGCGCCAGATCGGCAAGACCGGTCTTGTCGTAGACACTGATCAGGGCCCGCCGGATCGGTTTCTTGTCGCTCATCGATGTCTCCTCATCCGAAGGTCGCCTTTCGTCCTGTCCAGATCACGCCGCGGGTCGCCAGCGTTGCCAGCACGTCCACCAGGAGCCGTCGTTCGACGACCTTGATGCGTTCGTGCAGAGTCTCTTCGGTGTCATCGTCGTCGATCTCGACGACCTGCTGGGCCAGAATCGGCCCGGTGTCGACGCCCGAATCCACCAGGTGCACCGTGCACCCGGTGACCCGCACGCCGTAGTTGAGCGCCTCTCGTACCGCGTGGGCGCCGGGGAACGCGGGCAACAGGGCCGGATGGGTGTTGACCACGCGACCCGGGAAACGGGAGAGGAATTCGGCGCCGAGGATCTTCATGAACCCGGCGGAGACCACCAGATCCGGGTGGTGCTCGGCGGTGGCGGCGGTCAGCGCAGCGTCCCAGGCCGCGCGATCGGCATGGTCTGCGAGGCGCACCGTGTACGTCGGCACGTCCGCGGCGGCGGCGACGTCGAGGGCCGCGCATTTGCGGTCGGTGCCCACAGCGACCACCCGCGCGGGGTATTCGCCCGTGGCGGCTTCCAGTAGCGACGCGAGCAACGATCCGGCGCCTGAAGCAAGCACTACCAGCCGTGCCGGTGCACTCGGAGGCACTCGTAGTGGTTGCTGCACTCGCAGCAGCCTAGTCCTCTGCATTGCGCGGTTTATCGCCGGACACTTCTTCGTCACCGAACTCGTCGACGAAGAAGTGGTCCTCGGGGTCCTCGTCGAGCAGGTCGCGCGGCGAGCGGGGCGCTACGGGCGCGCCGGCGTCGTCGTCGGCCTCAGCGGGCTCGGGCGGTTCGTCGGCGTGCCACGAGACCAGCGGCTCTTCCGGGGTCTCCTCGTACGGTTCGTCCCCGAACGGCTCGTCGTCGGGTTCGTCGGCTTCTGCCGGTTCGCCGAGTACCGCGCCCGGTACGACGGGTTCGGGCTCGGGTGCCGGGGGCGGTGCGGCAGGCGCGACCCGCACACGGCGGACGATGCCGCCGCTCATCACGACCGTCAGCCCGCCGATGCCGACGAACCACAGGAACACCGCGGGCCCGAAGGTGGACTGGTCGACGCCGACGTGACCGAAGTTCCCGAGCCTGCCGCTGCCCGCGTAGCCGAGCAGCGCCATCGTCACCGCCGAGATGAGCGACGCCACGATCAGCTTGGCCAGCGCCGCGAACGGCGTGAGCGGCCGCGCCGCACACTGCTGGCCGAGCGCGACGGCCGAGGCCGCGCCGACGATCAGCAGGGCCACCCACACCGGGCCCAGCGGCGGCGTCGGCGCCGCGGCCAGCACCGGCACGGCCGGAATGTCGCCGCCGAACACCGTGAACGAACTGAACGTCGCGAGCCCGATGTGGGCACTGGAGCCGACGGCGATCGCCGAGGTGCCGACGATGACATTGGGGATGTACAGCACCGACAGCCCGGTGAGGCTGAGCTGCCCGAACACCGTGTCGGTGATCGCGAACAAATCGTGCATGGTGCCCCAGTGCACGACGAGCGATCCGGCCGTCACGATTCCGGACAACGCGAACAGCGCGAGCACACCCGCGGATGCGGCACGAACCGCGTCGGGCAACCACTTCGGGAGCGGCGACGCGGCCAGCGTGCGCCGCCCGATCTTGGTGCTGACGCCGATGAGCGCGCCGATCGCGTGCACAGCGAGGACGCCGCCGAAGGCCCGCAGCGCGCTCGGGGTCTGCAGTTCGGTGATCACCGAGGCCGCGTCGTGGATCACGGCGAGCAGCAGCGCCGCGATCAGCAGCGGACCGCCGAGCGCGGACGCGACCACCCAGCGCGTGACGAACCACGACGAGTTCGGGGCTGTCGCAGCCGCGGTGGTCTTCGCGGTCCCCCACACCATCGCGAGGACCGGCAGCAACGGCATGACGCCCAGCTCGCGGCCACCGATCGAGACGGGGACCTGATGCACGCCCAGCCACATGCTGGCGATCGCGCCGAACGCGCCCGTCATGTCGCTGTTGGCGATGACCAGCTGCAACAGGACGACAGCGGCGATGATCACCAACGCCACGACGGACGGCCCGAACGCGACCCGAAGCAGCTCACGTGCCTGGCGTGTGCCGACTGGCCCGTTGTTCACTAGCTAAGCCGCTCCTCGCCGATGATCCGCGCGCACAAGTCGCAGCACGCGCGGATCAGCTTACGACGACGACTGGCCGGATTGCGGTGAGGACGGCTGCTGTCCGGGCTGTTGCTGCTGCGGCTGAGCCGGGACCTGCGACGTCGGCGCGGACGACGGACCGGACGACTGCTGCGGCTGGCCGTATGTCGGGAAGCCGGTGGGAGGCGTCGGCGGGCCGCTCTGCTGACCGTGCTGCTGACCGCCCGGCTGCGAGCCCGGCGTCGGGAAACCGCCCGTGGACGGGCCTGCCGAGTAGCCGCCGTACTGCGACGGGTAACCGGGGCGCTGCCCCTGCTGGTAGGACGGCTGCCCCTGCTGCTGGCCGGGCTGTTGTCCGTGCTGACCGGGCTGCTGGCCAGGCTGCTGACCAGGCTGCTGACCAGGCTGCTGACCGTAGTACTGCGACGGGGCCCCGTACTGGCCGTACTGCGGCTGCTGCTCGTAGGCCGGCTTCGGCGGCGGCGGGGTGAGGATGCCCGAGTCGAACAGCAGCACCGTCAGGGCAGCGCCTGCCTGGATCAGCGTGAGCACCAGGATCGTGATGAACGCCCAACCGGAATCGCTTCCGGCGAGGATCACCAGGTACACCGACTGCAGGAACGCGACCAGCGCGAGCACCGAGGCGACACCCGCGTGGTTCTTCTGCTTGGGAAGCAGGCTCACGCCGGCCAGCAGGGCGCCGGCCAGGGCGGCCACCACGATCACCTGCACGATGGGTGCGCCGACGGCGAACTGCGCGTCCTCGATGCCGTAGCTGACGAAGTAGGCGATCAGGCCGGCGGCCGCCGCGACGCCGAGCAGGATCTGCGGCAGGCTGCTCTCCCCCGCGGGGGCGGTTTCGGCCGGCTTGCCGAACGGCTGGGTAGCGCCGTACTGGGACCCCGATTGCGGCGCGGGCGGATATCCGGGGCTACTTGGCGGGTAGGTCATGACCTCTCCTGTGCTGATCGAGCGTCGCGTCGTGCATTCCACGCAGGCATGGATGCGGACCTGGTACGGACCACGTAAGCGATCGAGACTCCACGCTAGCGCACACAAGTGGACCCGGAGCACACGCTCTCGGTGTCAGGCAGGTCTCAAGCTGATACCAGTACGGGTTCGTCGGCCGAATTCTGTTCGGACGCCTCGATTTCACGGACCAGCGGCAGCACCTTGGCGCCGAAGTACTCGATTTCCTCCTGGAAGTGCAGGAACCCGCCGAGGATCAGATCCGCACCGCGTTTGCGGTACGCCGCAATGCGTTCCGCGATCTGCTCGGGCGTGCCGATGAGCTGCGTGCGGAAGCCGTCGTTGTACTGGACCAGGTCCTCGAACGTCGAATCGGCCCACATCCCCTTCTTGTCACCGGTCGAGTTGCCTGCCTGCTGCACCGCACTGCGGAAGCCTTCCACGGCGGGCTTGTTGGCCTTGGCGACGATCTCCCGCAGCACTTCCTTGGCTTCCTTTTCGGTGTCACGGGCGATGATGAAGCCGTTGAGCCCGAACTTCACCTCACGGTTGACGGTGCGGGCATGCTCACGCACGTCGACCACCTGCTCGGTGAACCCGTCGAAGTCCTTGCCGTTGGAGAAGTACCAGTCCGCATAGAGACCGCCGTTGCGCCGCGCGGCGGTGGAGTTGCCGCCCTGGAACAGTTCCGGATGCGGCCGGCCTGGGACGTCGACGGGCTTGGGCTTGAGGGTGAAGTCGTGGATGCGGTAGAAGTCGCCGCGGAAGTCCACGTTGTCCTCGGTCCAGATCTTGCGCAGGACCTGCAGGAACTCGGCGCTGCGCCGGTAACGCTCGTCGTGCTCGAGCCACGGCTCACCGAGGTGGATGAACTCGTCCTTGAACCACCCACTGACCACATTGACCGCGAAGCGACCGTTGCTCAGGTGGTCGGCGGTCGCGCCGAGTTTCGCCAGCACTCCCGGCTGCCAGAGCCCGGGGTGCACCGCGGCGATCACCTTGAGGCGTTCGGTGGCCAGCAGCAGCGCGAGCGAAAAGCTCGTCGACTCGTGCTGGTACTCGGCGCCGTAGCTGGCCTCGTAGCGCACCTGGCTCAGCGCGTACTCGAATCCGTTGTTCTCCGCGGTCTGCGCGAGCTTCTTGTTGTACTCGTAGTTCCAGTCGGTGCGCTGTTCGATGTCGCTGGTGACCAGGCCGCCACTGACGTTGGGCACCCAGTACGCGAACTTGATGTGGTCAGCAATGCGTTCGGTGGTCATGGGCTGACATCTCAGCAAAAGCCGGTGCGGGTGTCACAGGTATCACTCGCGCTGAACTTTTCTTGACAACCCCCGCCATCGGGTTGCCCCGACGATCGGCACGGCTATTGCCCCTCAGACTGAAACACGTTCTAATTCTGGTCATGGACTACGGGCTCGTTCTCTTCACCAGCGACCGCGGCATCACGCCGGCCTCAGCCGCAAAACTCGCCGACGACCATGGCTTCACCACGTTCTACGTGCCTGAACACACCCACATCCCGATCAAGCGGGAGGCCGCCCACCCCACCACCGGTGACGAGTCCCTGCCCGACGACCGCTACATGCGCACGCTGGATCCGTGGGTGTCGCTGGGCACGGCCGCTGCCGTGACCTCGCGGGTGGGGTTGTCGACGGCCGTCGCGCTACCCGTCGAACACGACCCCATCACGCTGGCCAAGTCCATCGCGACACTGGACCACCTCTCCGGTGGGCGCGTATCGCTGGGTGTCGGTTTCGGTTGGAACACCGACGAACTCGCCGATCACAAGGTTCCGGCGGGCCGGCGCCGCACGATGCTGCGTGAATACCTCGAGGCCATGCGGGCGCTGTGGACACAGGAAGAGGCCTCGTACGACGGGGAATTCGTGAACTTCGGCCCGTCATGGGCGTGGCCCAAGCCGGTGCAGGCACACATCCCCGTTCTGGTGGGCGCGGCCGGGAACGAGAAGAACTTCAAGTGGATCGCCCGCAGCGCCGACGGCTGGATCACCACGCCCCGCGACTTCGACATCGACGAGCCCGTCAAACTGCTGCAGGACATCTGGGCCGCGGCCGGACGTGAGGGTGCCCCGCAGATCCGGGCGCTGGACTACAAGCCCGACGCCGAAAAGCTCGCCCACTGGCGCGATCTCGGCGTCACCGAGGTGGTGTTCGGCCTGCCCGACAAGTCGGAGGCCGAGGTCGCGGCGTACGTCGAGCGGTTGGCGGGCAAGCTCTCCGCGCTGGTCTAGCGTTACGCCAGTACGGCGCGGTTGCTCTTCTCGCCGGGGGTGACGACGATCTTCGCGCCGATCGGGTCGCCCTCGCTGAGCAGCTTGACCAGGTCCTCGTCCTTGGTCTTGGCCAGGAAGCGGCTGCCGTCGTCGAGACGGCCGATGATGATGCCGGTGTGCGGCGTCCAGTCGTAGCGCACGGTGTAGGTCTCGATGGTGCCTGTGCCGTCGGCCTTCTCGGTGATGGCGACCTTGGGCCGCGCGTCGTGCTCGGCCTGCAGTTGCGCGCTGTTGTCGGCGACCCAGTCGGCGGGCTCGGTCGAGTAGATGCCCACCGAGTACTTGCTGGCGATGCCGCCGTTGGCGCCGACGAGCGCGAACTGACCGGGCTTGTCACGCATCTCGTTGACCGCCTCGGCGATGCCGTGCATCGAGTAGTTGTTGCCCGGGCCGCCGAAGAACGGCAGTCCGCCGGTGAGAGTGAGGCCACGCGGGTCGTCGGTGGCCAGCCCTG
>Ga0180218_1001436_pt1 | contig 14390 bp, 14 predicted proteins | sample eDN3rd37CKraftBY_FD_151334 | JGI IMG/M metagenome (GOLD analysis project Ga0180218, IMG submission 151334) | Enriched backyard soil microbial communities from Emeryville, California, USA - eDNA 3rd pass 37_C Kraft BY (version 2) (version 2) | ecosystem: Environmental > Terrestrial > Soil >...
GGTTCCGGCCGGTGATGGCGCCGTGGAATTCATCCATGACCAGGTCACGCGGGCTGCGGTCGGAGGGCAGGCTGATTTCTTCGGCGCCATGCGGCGTGAACACCTGCAGGCCCTGAGGCGATTGGCGGATGTCGCCGCCTTCGCAGCTGACCAGGGTAAGGCCAAAGAAGGGCTGCAGCGGGGCGTCGGCGGGAATGGCGCTGCGGGCGCGCGCCTGCTTGGCCGCGAGTTCGGCCCGGGGATCCGCGCCGGGTGAGGCCCAGCGGCGGCTGCCTGGCGGCTGCCGATGCCCCCATTCGGACACGTCGAAGGTAAGGTCCATGCTGGAGAAGCGGCCGTAGCCGTTGTAGACGGCGGTGGCCGCCGCGCCATCGGCGAAATCGAGGTAGGCCACGTGGGCGCCGATGACGCGGCGCGAAGTGTCCATATCGAAGGTGCGTGCGCGTACGCTTTGCGCCTGGCCCCCGCACAGCAGCCTGATGATGTCGAACTGGTGCGACCCCTGGCGGTAGGTGACGCCGCCGCCCTGCTGCTCATCGAGCTCGTCGGGCCGGCGCGGGCGATAGACCCAGTCGGTGTAGCACCAGGTATTGACCATGCGTACACGGCCCAGCCCGCCTTCGTCGATGATGCGCCGCATGGCGTGTATGGGCATGTCGTAGCTGTGTGAATGGCCCACCAGCATAATGACGCCCGCGCGCTGAGCAGCCTGCACCATTGTCCGTGCATCGTCCAGCCCGGTTGCCATGGGTTTTTCGACCAGGATATGGACCCCGGCCGCGCAGGCTTGCAGCACGTGCTGGGGATGCAGGGCGGTGGGGGTGGCGATATAGACTGCCTGCAGCCCGGGGTGCGCCAGCATGGCCTGCACGCTGTCGTAGCCTTTGGCGTCGAGGCCGGCGAGGGCCTCGGCGCGTACTTGCGCCGAAGGCTCGGCCGCGGCGGCCAGGCGAAAGCCGGGGTGGCGGGCAATGGCGGGCAGGAATGCCCGCCCCGCCGCGCCCAGGCCGGCGATGCCTATGGCCACTGGAGCGGCGGTATTGCGCGGCGTGGCCATCAGGCGGTCTCGCCCCGCGCTTGCCCGCCCGCGCCGGTTTTCTTGCGCGGCGGCCGGCCGCTTTGTTCAGGCTTTTTTTCAGTGGCCTGGCCGGGCTCTTTGCTGGCGGCCTGCGCCATTTCGTCGACGTTCAGGTTCTCGATGATGGCGACCAGCGAGCGGCGCGTGACCGCGAGGTCTTCGTCGGGGACGCCGGTGATGGCGATGCGGTTGGTTTCTTCTGCCAGGGGCACGATGAGATTGCGCAGGGCGGCGCCTTGCGGGGTAAGAAAGATGCGGATCTGCTTGTTGTTGCCCGGCAGCTTCTGGCGCGTGATATAGCCCAGTTTTTCCATTGCCTGCAAGGCGCCGAAGGCGGTGGATTCCATGATGCCCGCCTGCTCGCTTAGCTGGCGCTGGGTCATGCCGTCAAGCTGCCAGAGTATGCGCAGAAGCGTCCAGTGCCCGTACAGCACGCCGTGGTGGCGAAGCCGGGATTGCAGCGCTCGCGACGACCCGCGAAAGGCCACCTTGATCAGGTGAAGAATCCGTTCATGCGGGCCTGTTTCGCGCAGGAGCGCGGGCGAGGCTTCGTCTTCGGGGGCGTAAGAGGTGTGGGTCACGTGTGTCCTGTTGCTTTCGTTGGGGCAATGGCAGGAGCTTATCAGCCAGGGATTGATAATTTATTTGGTACCAAAGTTATTTTAGGATGAATTGCCTGGGTTGAAAACATTTTTGCGTGTTAACGCTTGTCATTTCTTTATGGCTACAGCTATCAGCAAGAAAACCGGACTTAAGTAAAAGTTCCTGGAAAGCAGCCATAATAGTCCTTCTTACAGCTTCTTTAATCCTCCTTAATCAGGGATTTCCCGAGAATTGGATTTCAACTGATATAGATGAGTTGTATTTTTAGGTACCTAAGTATATTATAAAAATCGAAGGCTTCAAAGGAATTGCCATTCGGGCTGCTTCGGCATGTCGCGCGGGCGGCGGCCGCTTCATGAAAGAGGAAACCACGATGTTGACTGCAGAACTCAACGCCAAGCTCACCCAGGTATCGCGGGGCACCCCCATGGGTGAATTGCTGCGGCGTTATTGGCAGCCGATTGCGGCTGCGGTTGAATTGAAAAAGGCCTGGACCAAACGCGTCAGGCTGCTGGGTGAAGACCTGGTGCTGTTTCGCGACCGCCAGGGCAAGCTAGGCCTTATCGCCGAGCAGTGCCCGCATCGCCGCGCTTCGTTCGCGCACGGCATACCCACCGACGATGGCATCCGATGTCCTTACCATGGCTGGGAATTCAATGGCGCCGGCAAGTGCCTCAATCAACCCTTCGAGCCGGACAACCAGGCTTTTCGTGACTCGGTTGCCACCACGGCTTATCCGGTGCAGGAAATGGGCGGCCTGCTCTTCGCCTACCTCGGTCCGCAGCCGGCGCCGCTGCTGCCGCGTTTCGACGGCTTCGTGGCCAAGGGCACCATCCGCCAGCTGGGGCGCACCTTGCTGCCCGTGAACTGGCTGCAGGTCATGGAGAATTCCCTCGACCCCGTCCATACCGAATGGCTGCACGGCCACCATTACGAATTCCAGAAAGAGCAGGAAGGCATCAAGGTGGCCATCAGCACGCGTCACCAGAAGATCGATTTCAAGGAGTTCGAGTACGGCATCACCAAGCATCGTCTGCTCGAGGGCCATTCTGAAGAGGGCGACGACTGGCGTATCGGCCATCCCATCGTATTCCCCAACATGCTGGCGGTGGGCAACGGCGGCGACCACAACCGCTACTACTCCTTCCAGATGCGCGTACCGGTAGACGACGAGCACACCCTGCATTTTTGGTACAACGCTTACGTTCCGCCCGCAGGGGTCAAGGTGCCGGAGCATCTGTTGAATACCGTGCACTTGTACGACGTGCCCTACAAAAACGAGAAAGGCGAGTTCGTCGTCGACAACGTCGACGGCCAGGACATGATGGCCTGGGTAACACAAGGGGCGGTGGCCGATCGCACGCAAGAGCATCTGGGCGCATCCGACGCGGGTATTGCCTTTTACCGTCACGTGTTGCGTCGCGAGCTCAAGAAGCTTGAAGAAGGCAAGGATCCGATCGGCCTGGTGCGTGACCCGGCGCGCAATATCTGTATCGAGCTGCCGAACGAGCGCGACAAGCACCACAACAGCGACGGCTTTTCAAGCTTCATGCTGCGCACCCACGCCAAGTATTCACCCATTGCCCCTGACCTGGTCCGCATCTTCGAGCCCGGCCGCGGCCAAGAGCAGGCCGAACCCGCCGAAAGCCTTTACTAGGGCCTGTTGACACTAAAGGAACCTCCATGACGCTGGACGAAGCAAAACGCAAGCTGATCGACGCAGGCAAGATCCTCGAAGACGCGGGGCAGGGCGACCTTACCCGCGGGCATGTTTCCATACGCATGCCGGGCGACCCGTCGCTTTTCATCATGAAGCCGCACAGTCATGGCTTTGATGAGATCACGCCCGAGAACATCGTGGTCTGTAATCTCGAGGGCGAGAAGGTTGGCGGAGAAGGCAAGCGCCACAGCGAGGTCTTCATCCATTCCGAGATCTACCGGCTGCGGCCCGACATCAATAGCGTCATCCATTCACACCCCACCCATGCCGTTGCGCTGTCGGCCACCGGCCGGCCGCTGCGGCCCATCAGCCAGCCGGCCGTGGCCTTTGCCGACGGGCTGCCCTACTACACCGACACCATCAACCTCATCCGCAGCCAGGAGATGGGCCGCGGCGTGGCGCAGGCGCTGGGCGCCTGCAAGGCGGTGCTCATGCGCAACCACGGCGTGGCGCTTGCAGGCAAGACCGTCGAAGAGGCCACCATACTGGCCATCATGCTCGACAACGCCTGCCAGATCCAGTTGCTGGCCGAAGCGGCCGGGGGCATCGGCCAAGAGTTCTCGCCTCAAGAAGTTGAAAAGCTGCACTTCGACATTACCCGGCCGGCCCAGTACGAGGTGAATTTCCAGTACCTGCGGCGCCGGGCGCTTAAAGACGCAAGCTGGGCAGGCCACGCCTTGGCCGACCAGATATAAAAACATTGACCCGCACGCCGGCCGCAGCGGCGTGCCCACCAAGGAGAGACAGACATATGCTAAAACGCAAAACCCTGAAAGCGCTGGCGGCGGCCCTGGCCGCTGCCGCCTGTTGCACCCTGGCGCCCATGGCGCAGGCGGCCTCGCCCGAAGACCTGGCCACCTACCAGGGGCCCGATCGCCACGAGCGCCTGGTCGAGGCCGCCAAGAAAGAGGGCGAACTCACCGTTTATCACGCCTACCCCAAGCTGACGGTGGCCATCGACGCCTTCAGCAAGAAATACGGCATCAAGGTCAAGAACTGGCGGGCCGGCTCCGAGGCCCTGCTTCAGCGCATTGTGTCCGAGGCGCGCGGCGGCCGGCACGACGTGGACATCGTGCAGAACAATGCGCCCGAAAACGAGGCCCTGCACCGCGAAGGCCTGTCGCGTCCGGCCTGGTCGCCGCACTTCGCCGATCTGCGCGCCAACGCCGTGCCCAAGCATCATGCATGGGTGGGCCTTACCATGGACGTCTGGACGGCCGCCTACAACACCGAGAAGGTCAAGCCCGAAGACGTGCCCAAAGGCTACGAAGACCTGACCGACCCGAAATGGAAGAACAAGCTGGGCGTCGAGGCCTATAACTTCGCCTGGTTCGGCACGCTGCTGCAGGCCATGGGCGAAGAAAAGGGGCGCAAGCTGTTTTCCGACATTGTCGCCACCAACGGCATGTCGTTTCGCAAGGGGCACTCGCTGCTGACATCGCTGGTGGCCTCGGGCGAGGTTCCGCTTGCCCTTACCGTTTACAGCTGGAACCCCGAGCAGCTCAAGACCAAGGGCGCGCCCATCGAGGGGCTGCCTCTTGATCCCATCATTGGCCAGTTCAGCACGCTGGCATTGCTGGCGAAATCTCCTCATCCCAATGCCGCCTTGCTGTTCTACGACTTCATGCTGGACGAAGGCCAGAAGATACTCGCCGATATGAATTATGTGGTGGTAACCGACAAGATCAAGACGCCGTTCACCGGCGTGGACGTCACCATGGTCGATCCGGGCCAGGCCCTTGACCACCAGGACGAGTGGATGAAGACCTTCGAAGAAGTGCTGGGCAAGGCACCCTGAGCGGCAGGGCGTGAGCTGCGGCAGCCATCCGCCCTGCGGCGGCGGGTGGTTCGGACGAGGGGCGTGAGCACGGCGGCATGATGTTTGCTATGTGGCCTGCGACGGTGCTGGGGGCGTTTCCCGGCCCTGGCGGGCGCAAGCCCCGGCACCCCTCCGGAGAGACCACGCCATGGAAGACAAATTTCGCTACTTGTCCGAGCGCATCGCGCAATGGACGGGAACCCCCTGGTCCTTTGCGCTGGCCATAAGCCTTGTTCTGTTGTGGGCGGTGTCGGGCCCCGTGTTCGGCTATTCCGACACCTGGCAGCTTGTCATCAACACAGGAACCACCATCATTACCTTTCTGATGGTGTTCCTTATTCAGAACACCCAGAATCGCGACGCCATCGCCGTGCAGCTCAAGCTCGACGAACTGCTCAGGGTGGTGAAGGGCGCGCGCACGGGTATGATCAATGTAGACCAGCTAAGCAATGCCGAACTGGAGCAGCTTCGGCGCGATCTGGAAAAAATCGGCCGTGAAGATGGATGCGACCTGGCCTCCATCGAGGCCAAGGTTACCTCGCACAGCCGGCGCCGACACGAAAAATCCGGCGCGTCTTCCGAAGAACTAAGGTCCGAACGGTCGGTCGAGGTCGAAATCGAGAAGAAAGTCAAAAAAGAAAGCGAAAGCCCAGGCGAAACACCCTGATGGGCCGCAGGCTTGTGCGGGCGGCGGGATAGCCGCCTTGTCCAGAAGCGGCTCTTGGCGCCACGTTCACAAAGCTGCAACGGCGGCTCGCTTACAATAAGCCGGATTCATTCCAGGCTTGACCATGACATTTGTAGTAACCGAAGCATGCATTCAATGCAAATACACTGATTGTGTCAGTGTATGCCCCATGGACTGCTTCTTCGAAGGCCCCAATTTCCTCGTCATCAACCCAGACGAGTGCATCGATTGCTCCATTTGCGTGGCCGAATGCCCGGTGGGAGCCATCGTCAGCGACCAGGAAATCCCCGACGACCAGCGGCATTTCATGGAAATCAATCGCGATCTTTCACAAGACCCGCGCTACAGGCGTATCTCGAAGGCCAAAGAGCCCATGCCCGACCACGAAAAATGGGCCGGGGGTCAAGGATAAGCTCGGCCTTTTGGGCTACGGCGCGGCAATCGAGTCCTAGGCGGCAACTTCCGCGTCGAGCATGCCTGTCGGGCCAGGCGCTCGGCCGGGTCTGGAAGAGCCGCGGGCGGGCGTTCCCGCTATGCTACAGTGCTGGCTGATCACCGCCCTCGAAGGCGGTGGGTTGATGGGGATGAGCCATGCCACACGCAGGAAATACGGCATCGTGGGCCGAGCTTCTAAGCGGCCGCAACGGATTGCGCTCGATCGCGCTGGCCGGCGGTGTCGCCCTGCACGCCGTAAACGTATATATCGTTGCCACCATACTTCCGTCGGTCGTGCGCGACATCGGCGGCCTGCCGTATTACGCCTGGAACATGACCTTGTTCGTGGTGGCATCCATACTCGGTTCGGCCTTGTCGCCGAAAACCATGGACAAGTTCGGGCCCAGGCGCGCCTTCCAGGTGGCCATCGCGGTGTTTTCCGCAGGTACGGCTGTGTGCGCGCTGGCGCCCACCATGGGGTGGATGCTTGCGGGCCGTACCCTGCAGGGCTTTGGGGGCGGCCTGCTGCTGGGCCTCAGCTATTCCTCGGTCCGCATTGTGTTCGAAGAGCGCCTGTGGCCCAAGGCCATGGCCCTGGTTTCAAGCATGTGGGGCGTGGCAACGCTGGCGGGCCCGGCCATCGGCGGCATATTCGCCGACGCCGGCTATTGGCGCTGGGCTTTCGGGGCCGTGCTGCCGGTCGCCTTGTTCCTGGCCTGTCTCGTGCAGACCCAGATCGCCGTCAAGTCTTCGGCCCGCGGCCATGGCCCGGTGCGCATACCCATGGCCCAGATCGGCCTGCTCGTCGTGTCGGTGCTCATCGTCTCGGTGGCCAGCCTGTCGGGGCACGTCGGCTGGACGTGGGCTTGGGGGTGGCGCGGCTGGACGCTCGCAACACCACCCGCCTCATGCCCGTGGGCGCCTACGATCTCAACCGCCTGGGTAGTGTCTATGCCTGCGTGGCACTGGTAAGCATAGGCATCACGGTTGAAATGTTCGTGCCGTATTTCCTGCAGGTGCTGCACGGTCACTCGCCCTTGGTGGCCGGCTATCTCAGCGCCCTGATGTCGGCGGGCTGGACGCTGGGGGCGGTTACCAGTTCGGGCCGTTCCCCCGCCGTTGCCGACATCTACGTGCGTCTCGGGCCGATCATATCGGCCGTTTCACTGGCCGTCCTCGGCTTGCTTCTGCCATCCACCCCCTTGCAAGACGCCCTGCTGCGCTGGGTGGTGGTCCTGCCGCTGCTGGGGGTGGGGCTGGGCATAGGCATGTGCTGGCCCCATCTGCTGACCTACGTCTTCAAGGTGGCGCCGGCCGGACAAGAGAACATGGCTTCGTCGGCCATCATCACCACACAGTTGTACGCCATGGCCCTGGGCGCCGCAATAGGCGGGGTCATCATCAACGCGGCGGGCTTTACAGACCCCGGCGGCGTGCAGGGAACGGCCCAGGCCGCCCTGGCCCTGCTGCTGTGCATTGCACTGGCGCCGGGCCTGGCTGCCTGTTTCGTGCTTAGAGTGGTGCGAGGCCGCATACAGATCAGGGCCTAGGGCCCCCGGGGCTGCACATGCGGCGTTGCCGACCCGCCATGGCGGGCCGGCGGCCGGCCTAGCTCGCCTTGGGCAGGCGGAAGCGCTCGGGGTCCGGGCCATGGCGGGCGCCTTCATCGTGCATTGCTGCAATGGCCGCCAGGTCGTCGGCGTCGAGCTTGAAGTCGAAAATATGGAAGTTCTCGCGGATGCGCTCCGGCGTGATCGACTTGGGAATGACGACATTGCCCAATTGCGTATGCCAGCGCAGCACCACCTGGGCAAGCGAGCGCTTGTGCTTGGCGGCAATGCCTGCAAGCACGGGGTTGTCCCACAGCAGGCCGTGGCCCAGGGGGCTCCAGGACTCGGTCACGATATTGTGCTCGGCATGGTATTGCCTTAGCTCGGGCTGCTGGAAGCGCGGGTTGAGCTCGATCTGGTTCACCACCGGCAGCACGCCGGTTTCGTCCAGCAGGCGCTGCAGGTGCCCGATATTGAAGTTGGAAACGCCAATGGACTTGATGCGGCCTTCGTCGCGCAGGCGGATAAGGGCCTCCCATGATTTTACGTACAGGCCGATCTTGGGGGCGGGCCAGTGGATCAGGTACAGGTCGATGTATTCAAGCCCCAGCTTTTGCATGCTTTCGTCGAAGGCGGCAAGCGTTTCATCGTAGCCGTGCCGGTCGTTCCAGAGCTTGGTGGTGATGAACAGCTCGCGCCGGCCGCGGCCGCAGTCGCGGATGGCCTCGCCCACGCCCGATTCGTTGCCATAGATGGCCGCGGTGTCGATAAGGCGGTAGCCCGTGTTGATGGCGGTCTTCACGGTGTCGGCGACGATGTCGTTCTCGACCTGCCAGACGCCGAAGCCCATCTGGGGTATGGCATTGCCGTCGTGCAGTTTGATGCTGTTTAGAATATGGGACATGGTGCTCTCCGTGATGCGTGAACGGGTTATGCTGGACTTTGCGCAGCCATGGCAGGCGCAGGTTCGTTGGAACCGATTATACGTATGTTACAAAGCATGCCGCAGGGGCGCACGCCTAGGCCGGCGCCCGGCATGCCGTCAATTTCAAGGAGCAGTACGTGAGCATCCACACCGAAGTCAAGCGCATCAGCGTGCCGCAACTCATGGCTTACAAGGGCGAGCAGAAAATCGCTTCGCTTACGGCCTACAGCGCACCGTTTGCCCGCTTGCTCGATGAGCATCTCGACATGATCCTCATCGGCGATTCCACCGCCATGGTGGGCTACGACATGCCCAGCACGCTGGCCATCACCCTCGAGCAAATGGCAGCGCACGCGGCGGCGGTGGTGCGTTCCACGCGCCGGGCCTGCATCATCGTCGACATGCCGTTCGGCAGCTACCAAGAGTCGCCCTCGCAGGCCTTCCAGAGCGCCGCCCGCATGCTGGCCCTCTCGGGCGTGGCCGGCGTCAAGATGGAAGGCGGAGCCGCCCTGGCGCCCACCACCGAATTCCTTGTCGAGCGCGGCATTCCCGTGCTGGCGCACGTGGGCCTCATGCCCCAGTACGTCAACTCCATGGGGGGCTTCAAGGCTCAGGGCATGACGGACGAGTCGGCCGAGCGCATCTATAACGATGCCCTGGCCCATGAAAAGGCGGGAGCCTTCGGCCTGGTGCTCGAGGGCGTCGCTGAAGGCCTGGCCCGGCGCATCACCGAAGACGTCTCCATTCCCACCATAGGCATCGGGGCCTCGCCCGATTGCGACGGCCAGATACTGGTTACCGAAGACATCCTGGGCCTTACGGGCAGCCGCATTCCCAAGTTCGCCCGCCAGTTCGCCGACGTGGGGGCGCTGATCAGCCAGGCGGTGGGGCAATATGCCGAAGAAGTGCGTTCGGGTACTTTCCCTGCGCTCGAAAACTGCTTCGGCGTCAAGAAACAGGCGGGGCAGGGCTAAGCGCGTGGTACAGATATCTTCTTCACTGGCGGGCGTCCTGCTGTTCCTTGCCGGCCTGCTGGCCGGCATCGTGGCTTATTTCCTGTATGCGCGCCGCGAAGCCGCCGCGGTGCGCTCGCGCCTGGCCGTGGCCGAGGCGGCCATTGCGCAGCACCAGGGCAATGCCGAACGCCTGCAGGCGGGGCTGGGCCAGGCGGAACAGAGGCTTGGCGCGCTCGACGAAGAAAAGAACCGGCTCGATCGCGAGCAGGCCCATTGGCAGGCCGAGGCGGCGGGGCTGCGCGAACGGCTGGCCGAGGCGCGCCAGGCGCTTACAAGCAAAGAGCAGTCCCTTCACACGACGGCGCAGCGGCTTGCCGACGCCGAAAAAGAGCTTTCCAGCCTGCAGGCCACCCATGCCGAGAAGCTGGCGGGCTACGAAGAGCTCAAGCAGTCGCTCGAGCAGTCGCGCCAGCAGCTCAAGACCGAGTTCCAGAACCTGGCCAACCAGATTCTGGAAGAAAAGGGCAAGACCTTCGCCCATGCCAGCCAGGCTTCGCTCGATGCCTTGCTCAAGCCCTTCCGCGAACAGATACATGGCTTCCAGCAGCGCATCAACCAGGTGCACGACGAATCGGTAAAAGGCAATGCCGCCTTGGGCACCGAGATCAAGCAGGTACTCGAGATCGGCCTGAAAATGAGCACCGAGGCCAATACCTTGGCCACCGCCTTGCGGGGCGAGAAAAAAACCACCGGAAACTGGGGCGAGATCCAGCTCGAGCGCAGCCTGCAGCTGGCCGGCCTGATGCCGGGCGACCATTACGAGGCGCAGGCGCACTTCAAGGACGAGGCCGGTAATCACCGCCATCCCGATTTCATCGTCAAGCTGCCGGACGACAAGCACATGGTCATCGACAGCAAGGTCTCGCTGGTCGACTACGACCGCGCCATCGGCGCCGAATCCGAGGCCGAGCAGCGGGTAGCGCTCGATGCCCATGCAAAGGCCGTGCGCAACCACATCGACGACCTTTCCCGCAAAGACTACAGCAACCTCATCGGCATGCGCAGTCCCAGCTTCGTGCTCATGTTCATGCCCATCGAACCCGCTTACATCGAGGCGCTCAAGCACAACCGCGACCTGTTCGACTACGGCTACCAGCGCAACGTCGTCATGGTGTCGCACACCACGCTCATGCCCATCCTGCGCACCGTCGCCAACCTGTGGCGCATTGCCCGCAGCAACCAAGAGGCGCACGAGCTCGGCACCAAGGCGGGTGAAATCTACAACCAGGTCGTGGTGGTGGCCGAAAACCTGAAGAAGCTGGGCGACACCCTGGGCACCGTCAGCAACCATTACAACAAAACGGTCACGTCGCTGGCCGGCCGCCAGGGCCTGTACGGCAAGGCCTCGCGGTTCAACGAGCTTTCGGCCAAGGCCAACAAGACCATGCCCGACCTCGAACCCCTGCACACCGATTTCCAGACCGAAAAGCTGGAACTCATCGTGTCGGCGCCGCTGCTAGAAAAAAGCGATCCGCCGGGGCAGAGTGAGACGTTGCCACATCATCAGCCCGAAGAACTCGAGGCTTCGGATGAGAACGCGATACACGCGGCAGACCAGGCTTCGGAACAGGCTCCTGAAGCCGATCAAAGCGATGCCCGGGGGGGCGAAACAGGCGGGCGGGCGACCGGGCCCGACCACGGCGACATGCCCGGCGAGCCGGAGACCACGGGCGAAGCCGACAGGCAGCCATGAAATCCCTGCGCAATGCCCGCCTGATGGCGGGCGCACCGCTACCGGTGCGCGACGGCATTGCGCCGAGCCGGGTCTATCTGCCCATGGGGCCGTGGGCCACGGTGCTTGATTTCTTGGTCGAGCGCTTTCGCTTCATGCCCGCCGACCTGCTGCGCCAGCGGCTGGAAAACGGCGACATCGTGGACGAGGCCGGTGCGCCCCAGCGGCCCGGCTCGCCCTATGCGCCCCATCGCTGGCTGTGGTACTACCGCATCGTGCCCGATGAGGCCGCCGTACCCTTCGAGCTGGAAATATTGCACGCCGACGACCGGATCATCGTTGTCGACAAGCCTCATTTCCTGGCCAGCATTCCGGGCGGCCGATACTTGCGCGAAACCGCCCTGACCCGTTTGCGCGACCGCTTCGGCCTGCCCGAGCTCACCCCTGTCCACAGGCTCGACCGCGACACGGCGGGCGTCATGCTGTTCTGCCGCGATCCGGCCAGCCGTGGGGCGTATCAAGGGCTGTTTCAGTCGCGAGAGGTGGCCAAGGAGTACGAGGCCGTTGCACCCTGGCGACCGGGCCTGAGCCTGCCTTGCATTCATCGAAGCCGCCTTGAACCAGGCGAGACGCATTTCATCATGCGGGAAGTGGCGGGCGAACCCAATAGCGAAACCCGCATCGAGCTGATCGCCCGGCTGGGGCCCTTGGCTCATTATCGCCTGCTGCCCACTACGGGCCGCAAGCACCAGTTGCGCACCCACATGAGCGCCTTGGGCGTTCCCATTTGCAACGATTCCTTCTATCCGTGCTGGCGGCCGCAGGCCCCGGAAGACGACTACGACAGGCCCTTGCAGTTGCTGGCCAGGGCCGTCGAGTTTGCCGACCCCTTCAGCGGGAAGCGTGTCCGGTTCGAATCCCGCCGCCAATTGGGCAGCCTCGGGCGCCGCCCCGGCACGGAACCGGACGGCTCGGCCTGAAGACGGCGCAGGCGCAAAGGCCGCCAAATACCCAGACGCCATAAACAGCTAACGATTAAGTAGTTCCCTGGATCGCCGCCTCGCTCCAAACTATCCCTCTCCGAGAAAAGATAGGGAACAGCTTGACCACCGCCACGCCGCTGCTCGACCAGGAAACCCGCCACAAGTGGCAAACCCTGCTCGATACTCTTGCCGACATCAGCGCCCGGCATCCCGATGCCGTGTTCGCCTCTTCACTGGCGGCCGAAGACATGGTGCTGACCCACGCGATTTTCGAAGCGCGGCTGCCCATCGAGATATTTACGCTCGACACAGGCCGCCTGCATCCCGAAACCCTCGCCATGGTCGACCGCATAGCCCAGCGCTATGGCGTCGCCCTGCGCGTCGTGCATCCCGATCCCGGGGCCGTGCAAGAGCACGTGGCCCAGCATGGCGAGTTCGCCTTCTACGAAAGCATCGAGCTGCGCAAGGCATGTTGCGGCATCCGCAAGGTCCAGCCCCTGCGCGGCGTGCTGGCCGGCCATAGCGCCTGGCTTACCGGCCAGCACCGCGACCAGTCCATTACCCGCAGCGAGCTGCGGGAGTCCGAGTACGACCATACGTTCGGCCTGCACAAATACAACCCCCTGGCGTCATGGACCGACGCCCAGGTGTGGGACGTGATCCGCGCCCACGACATTCCGTACAACCCGCTGCATGACCAGGGCTATCCCTCCATAGGCTGCGACCCCTGTACGCGCGCGGTCCGGCCGGGAGAGCACCCGCGCGCGGGCCGCTGGTGGTGGGAACAGGCCTCGTCCAAAGAGTGCGGCCTGCATCAAGGCAATATTGAATCGAAGGTAATTAAAAATGGGTGATCTGTCATCAAGGACGCATCTTGACTGGCTCGAGTCCGAAGCCATCTACATTTTGCGCGAGGTGGCCGCCGAGTGCGAACGGCCCGTCCTGCTTTTCTCGGGCGGCAAAGATTCCGTGGTGCTGCTGCGCCTGGCCGAAAAGGCCTTCCGGCCCGGGCGTTTTCCCTTTCCGTTGATGCACATCGACACCGGGCACAACTTCGACGAAGTCATACAGTTTCGCGACCGCCGCGTGGCGGAACTGGGCGAAAACCTGATCGTGCGCTCGGTTGACGATTCCATTGCGCGGGGCACCGTCGTGCTGCGCAAGCACAACGACTCGCGCAACGCCGCCCAGGCCACCACCCTGCTCGAGGCGATCGAAGAGTTCGGCTTCGACGCCTGCATAGGCGGCGCCCGCCGCGATGAAGAAAAGGCGCGCGCCAAAGAGCGTGTCTTTTCGTTCCGCAACGAGTTCGGCCAGTGGGACCCCAAGGCCCAGCGTCCCGAGCTCTGGAACCTCTTCAACACCAAGGTCTACCCTGGCGAGAACATGCGCGTGTTCCCGATCTCCAACTGGACCGAGCTGGACGTGTGGCAATACATCGCGCGCGAAGAGCTGAGCCTGCCTTCCATCTACTACGCGCATCAGCGCACGGTGGTGCAGCGGCAAGGCCTGCTGGTGCCGGTCACGCCGCTTACGCCGCCCAAAGAAGACGAGACCCCCGAACTGCGCACCGTGCGTTTCAGAACCGTGGGCGACATCTCCTGCACCTGCCCGGTGGCCTCCACGGCCGCGACGCCGCTGGAAATCATCGCCGAAACCGCCATCACCACCATCACCGAGCGCGGCGCCACGCGCCTGGACGACCAGACGTCCGAAGCCTCGATGGAGAAACGCAAGAAAGAAGGATATTTCTGATGAACGCCGTACACGAACCCTGGGCGGTCGCCGCCGACACGCAGGTGCTGCGCTTTATCACCGCCGGCTCGGTCGACGACGGCAAGTCCACGCTGATCGGCAGGCTGCTATTCGACAGCAAGGGCGTCTTCGCCGACCAGCTCGAG
>Ga0180218_1001437_pt1 | contig 14390 bp, 14 predicted proteins | sample eDN3rd37CKraftBY_FD_151334 | JGI IMG/M metagenome (GOLD analysis project Ga0180218, IMG submission 151334) | Enriched backyard soil microbial communities from Emeryville, California, USA - eDNA 3rd pass 37_C Kraft BY (version 2) (version 2) | ecosystem: Environmental > Terrestrial > Soil >...
CCCGCGCCGGCCTCTGAAAAAGCCCTGGCCCTGGCCGGCCTTACCATCGACCAGATCGACGTCATCGAGCTCAATGAAGCCTTTGCCTCGCAAGGCCTGGCCGTGCTGCGCATGCTGGGCGTAAAAGACGACGATCCGCGCGTCAATCCCCTTGGCGGCGCCATTGCCCTGGGCCATCCCCTGGGCGCCAGCGGGGCTCGCCTGGCCACCACCGCGGTCTACCAGCTGCAACGCACCGGCGGCCGCTACGCGCTATGCACCATGTGCATCGGCGTCGGACAGGGCATCGCAGTCATCCTCGAGCGCGTGTAATACGCAGCGCTCAGCCCGCCACAGCGGGCATGCAAGCCAAAGCGCGGCCGAAAGGCCGCGCTTTTTTGCTTAAGACAACTCCTTTTGCTTGAGGCAGCTACTTCAGCTTGAGGCAGCCCCTTTTGCTTAAGGCAGCCCCTTTACTTGCTCTCCCGCCTTGATCCCATACTGAAGAAACCACCCTTGCGGCATCTCCAGCGCGTAGCGCATGGGCCCCGATGGGCAGTGGTTGGCCTCGCTGTAGGGCTGCATGTCGCGCATATTGATGATGCGGCCCTGTGCATCGATGAAGGCGATCGTCAATGGCAGCGGGGTGTTCTTCATCCAGAAGCACTGTGTCGTCTCTTCTTCGAACACGAACAGCATCCCGTGATCGGGGGGCAGCGATTCACGGAACATCAGCCCCCGGTTGCGGTTTTCGGGGGTTGCCGCGATTTCCGCATGTACCGTGGCGGCGCCAAGCGCAAGACTGGTTGTGGGCAGCAGCCTGGCTTGTGCCGGCGCCGGCGATGGCACTACACTGGCTGCAAGACAAAGGGCGGCGCAGGCGAAAAAAAAGAGGCCGAAAGGCCTCTTTGCAATGAGGTGCTTGTACATCGATTGTTGTGTTTTTTGAGTCGTGGGCGCGTTAAGAGGCAGACGTGATGTTGAGGGCTTGCTTGCCCTTGGGCCCCTGAGCGATTTCGAATGCGACCTTTTGCCCTTCTTTCAGGGTTTTGAAGCCGTTCATTTGAATGGAGGAAAAGTGTGCAAAGAGATCTTCTCCGCCGTTGTCCGGAGTAATGAAGCCAAAACCTTTAGCGTCGTTGAACCATTTGACGGTTCCGGTCAGCTTTTGGGTATCCTCAGCGGAGGGGGTGCTTAGTTCAGACATGCGTACTGCCTCTCGACTATAGTGTGGGGTTGAAACTCGACAGCAAAGGACCTTATCCTTTGGCCCGTTGGATTCTGGGGATGCCATCAAACAGCTGTAACACTCAGAATAATAGGATAATGCGCAACATGGCGTGCCATAGTCAACTATGGTAATTACTTAGATTGAAGCGATCATGGCAATCGACACGGACATCCACCAAGACACGGTTCTCGACCGCCAGCAAAGCAAGCTGGCGCCGCCTCCCATGTACCAGGTGGTGATGCTCAACGACGACTACACTCCCATGGAGTTCGTCGTCAACGTCCTGCGCCGCGTGTTCGGCAAATCAGAAGAAGAAGCCGCCCACATCATGCTCAAGGTCCACCACGAAGGCCGGGGCGTCTGTGGCGTATACCCGCGCGACATCGCCGCCACCCGCATCGAGATGGTCATGCAGCTGGCCCAGGCCCGCCAGCACCCGCTTCAGTGCATCATGGAACCCGCCCCCGAGGCCTGATCCCGCCCGCTGCCCGAGGCCGCACTTTATTTAGCTGCCCAACGCCGCGCTTTATTTAGGGGCAGTCCGGTTCAGGGTTTAGGGGCAGTCCGGTTCAGGGCCTGCCCGGCGGCAGGGCCTTCCGGCGGCATGTCGCGGCTTGCCGGCCCGCCATTTGCTGGATGCCATGGGCCACACGAACCATGTGGCGTCAAGGGTACAGCCGGGCGGCTCCGATGAATCCGTTTTTCATCAACACCGACTACGGGTATAGTTAGAACTAAGCGGCCGCCTTTGCACGGAACCCCTGACGCCGGCCAAGGTCTGATATATGGGTAGGCCTTTAGTCATAGAAATCGTATCGTCGAATGCTTGTCCGCTTCGTAATGCAATGGAGGAAGCGTGATCTCTGAAGAACTTGAAGTCAGTCTGCACATGGCCTTTGTCGAGGCCCGCACCGCCAGACACGAATTTATTACCGTAGAGCATCTGCTGCTTTCCCTGCTCGACAACGCAGCCGCTATTGAAGTGCTGCGCGCCTGCTCGGCAAATATCGATGCCTTGCGCCAAGACTTGCGTAAATTCATCGCCGAGAACACCCCCGTATTCCCGGGCGAAGATGAAGTCGACACCCAGCCCACGCTGGGCTTTCAGCGCGTCATCCAGCGCGCCATCATGCACGTGTCCTCCGGCAATTCCAACAAGAACACGGTCACCGGCGCCAATGTGCTGGTGGCCATGTACGGCGAGAAAGACTCCCATGCGGTCTACTACTTGCTGCAGCAGGGGGTAACCCGGCTAGACGTCGTCAACTTTTTGTCGCATGGTATTACCAAGACACCCGAGGAGCCCGCCGCCGAACCGGCCAAGCAATCGGCCCCCGAGTCCGAACACAAACCCGACCAGCAGAAATCGCCATTGGAACTCTACTCCACTGATCTCAATGCCGAAGCACGCCAGGGGCGCATCGACCCTCTCATCGGGCGCGAGCTCGAGGTCGAGCGCGTCATTCAGGTTTTATGCCGTCGGCGCAAGAACAACCCCTTGCTCGTGGGCGAGGCCGGCGTGGGCAAGACCGCCATCGCCGAGGGCCTGGCTTGGCGCATAGTCAAGGGCGACGTCCCCGACATCCTCGCCGACGCCGAGGTCTACGCGCTCGACATGGGCGCATTGCTGGCCGGCACCAAGTACCGGGGTGATTTCGAACAGCGTCTCAAGGCGGTGCTCAAGTCGCTCAAAGACAACCGCAACGCCATCCTGTTCATCGATGAAATCCACACGCTCATCGGGGCGGGTTCGGCTTCGGGCGGCACGCTCGACGCATCCAACCTGCTCAAGCCGGCGCTGTCGTCCGGCCAGCTCAAGTGCCTGGGCGCCACCACCTATAACGAGTACCGGGGCATCTTCGAAAAAGACCACGCCTTGTCGCGCCGCTTCCAGAAGATCGACGTGGCCGAGCCCACTGTGCAGCAAACCATACAAATCCTGCGCGGCCTGAAGGGCCATTTCGAGTCGCATCACGGCGTGCGCTATTCATCCGCGGCCATCACGGCGGCGGCCGAACTTGCCGCGCGCCACATCAACGACCGCTTCCTGCCCGACAAGGCCATCGACGTCATCGACGAGGCGGGTGCGGCCCAGCGCCTGCTGCCGCGTTCGCGCCAGAAGAAAGTCATCGGCAAAAGCGAAATCGAGGCCACCGTCGCCAAGATCGCGCGCATTCCGCCGCAAAGCGTCTCCAGCGACGACCGCAACAAGCTGGCCACGCTCGAGCGCGACCTCAAAACCGTGGTCTTCGGCCAAGACAACGCTATTGAGGCCCTTGCCGCGTCGATCAAGATGGCCCGTTCGGGTCTGGGTCGCCCCGACAAGCCCATCGGCTCCTTCCTCTTCTCGGGCCCCACCGGCGTGGGCAAGACCGAAGTCGCGCGCCAGCTGGCCTTCACCCTGGGTGTCGAGCTGCTGCGCTTCGACATGTCCGAGTACATGGAGCGCCATGCCGTGTCGCGCCTCATCGGCGCGCCGCCGGGCTATGTGGGCTTCGACCAGGGCGGGCTGCTTACCGAGGCCATCAGCAAACAGCCGCACTGCGTGCTGCTGCTCGACGAAATCGAAAAAGCGCACCCCGACGTCTACAACATCCTGCTGCAGGTCATGGACCACGGCACGCTTACCGACAACAACGGCCGCAAGGCCGATTTCCGCAACGTCATCGTCATCATGACGACCAATGCGGGGGCCGAGGCGCTGAACCGTACCACCATAGGCTTCGCGGCGCCGGCCAAGACCGGCGACGAAATGGCCGACATCAAGCGCATGTTCACGCCCGAGTTCCGCAACCGGCTCGACGCCATCATCGGCTTTACGCCGCTGTCGCGCGAGGTCATCCTGCGGGTGGTCGACAAGTTCCTCATGCAGCTCGAAGACCAGCTCCACGAAAAGCGCGTCGAGGTCTCCTTTTCGCAGGCCCTGCGCGACCATCTGGCCAAAGAGGGGTTCGATCCGCTCATGGGGGCCCGTCCCATGCAGCGTCTCATTCAAGACACCATCCGCCGGGCGCTGGCCGACGAATTGCTCTTCGGAAGACTGGCCGACGGGGGCCATGTCGAAGTCGATCTCGACGAGCAGGGCAAGGTCAGGCTCGACATCAGCGACAAAGAAAAACCGCCCAAGCTCAAGCACCGGCCTCCCGTCGATTCGGAAGCCGAGCTCATTGACTAGGCGGCGCAACCGGCAAACAGGCTCCCTTTGCGGGGCCGATGGCGGGGCCTGAAATGTCGGCCCCGCCTTTGCTTGCCTGCCGTCATTGCGATCGCCTCCATGTACGCCAGCCCATCGAGGCGGGTGCCATTGCCTCGTGCACGCGCTGCGGCTATGTGCTTTACCGGCAAAGCGGGCTTACGCTGCATCAATGGACGGCGCTGGCCGTGGCGGCCGCCGTCATCTTCGCCATTGCCAACTACTTTCCCATCGCCGAGCTCAGCATACAGGGCGTCAGCGTGCGCGCCACCTTGCCCTACGCCCTGTGGATCACCTGGCAGCAGGGACACGCAAGCGTGGCGCTTGCCACGGCCCTGTTCGCCTTTGCCTTTCCCCTGGGACAGATCCTGTTCCTGTTCTGGGCGCTGCGCGCCATAGCCACCGCCAGGCTGCCGGCTGATTTCAAGTACGGCATGCGCATGCTCGATGCGCTTGCTCCCTGGAGCATGCTGCCCGTGCTCTTGCTGGGCATATTGGTGGCCATGGTCAAGCTGCTCGACCTGGCCTCGGTCACATTCGGCCCCGGCTTGTGGGCCTTTGCCGTTTCGTCGTTCATGCTCACCGCCCTCGGAAGGGTCTCGGCGCAGCGCCTATGGCGCTATGCCGAAGACGACGGCCTGGTCGAGCGCTCGGGGCTGGGGCTGGCCGCGGGCGAGCCCCATGCCTCTTGCCACGCCTGCGGCTTCGTGCAAAGTGCGCCGGCGCCTGGCGGGCACGAGCCGTGCCGGCGCTGCGGGGCGCGCGTGCATCGGCGCAAGCCAGAGTCTTTTTCGCGCGCCTGGGCGTTCGTGATCGCGGCGGCCGTCTTGTACATACCGGCCAATGTCCTGCCGGTAATGATCATCCACACGCCCACGGGCGCGTCGCCCCACACCATATTGAGCGGGGTCATCGAGTTTTGGCGCCTGGGCTCGTGGGATCTCGCTCTGATCGTCTTTGTGGCCAGCGTCGTGGTGCCCCTGACCAAGCTCCTGGCACTCTCGGTACTGATGCTGCGCCGGCGCCGCTGGCGCGGACGCATCATCCAGCGCCAGCGCACACGGCTTTACGAGCTGGTCGAGTTCGTGGGGCAATGGTCGATGCTCGACGTTTTCGTCGTCGTGCTTCTGTCGGCCATGGCCAACTTTCCGGGCTTCTCGCAAATCACCGCCGGAGGCGGCGCCGTGGCCTTCGGCGCCGTGGTGATCCTCACGATTTTTGCGGCAATGAGCTATGATCCCCGGCTGGGCTGGGATGCCGACCCAGAAGAGGCCGGCGAGCTGTCGCCCCAGGCCGTGAACGACCCATCCGCGCCGCCCCCCGATCCTGCCGGAGCGGCGCCCGGAATACAACAATACTAACTGAAGGACCGCAGATGAGCAGCGATCAGCACCGTTCCGAGGCTGGCCCCGAGGGCGCAGGCAAGCCGCCCTCCGGCACGGCTCAAGGCCCGGCGGGCCACGCCCCGGCGCCCAACGTCAAGCCGCGGCGCAAGGCCGGTATTTCCTGGATATGGCTGGTGCCCCTGGTGGCGGTCGTGGTCGGATTGTCGCTGCTGGTGCGCGGATGGATGAGCGTCGGTCCCACCATCACCATCAGTTTCGAATCCGCCGAAGGACTCGAGGTCGGCCAGACCAAGATCCGCTACAAGGACGTGGTGGTGGGCGTGGTCAAGGACATCCGCATCTCGCAGGACCGCTCCACGGTGCTGGTCAAGGCGCAGCTCAATCGCGACGGGTCGCGCTACTACACCCAGGAATCGGCGCGCTACTGGGTGGTGCGCCCCCGGCTTGGCATCAGCGGGGTTTCGGGCCTGGGCACCTTGCTGTCGGGCGCCTACATCAGCGTCGATGCCCCGAAGGATGCCGCCAGCGGCGACGTGGTTACCACGTTCAAGGGGCTGGAAATCCCGCCCGAAATCACTTCCAGCCGCGAAGGGCGCAGGGTAACGCTTCTTACCAGAGATCTGGGCACGCTCGACATCGGTTCGCCCGTTTACTTCCGCCGCATCAAGGTGGGCCAGGTCATCGGCTACAACCTGGCCGAAGACGGCCGGATGGTCAGTGTGCAGGTCTTCATCGATGCACCCAACGATCGCTTCATTACCGAAGACACGCGCTTCTGGAACATCAGCGGCATCAATATGTCGCTGGGCGCCTCGGGCGTCGAAGTCAAGACGGGCTCGCTGGTGTCGGTCATTGCCGGAGGCATTGCCTTTGCATCGATCAACCCCTTCAACACGGCTCCGGCCCCGGAAGACGCGACGTTCACGCTTGCAGACAATGAAAGTGAAGCCATGGCCGAGCCCGATGGGCCCCCGTTCCGCATAGACATGATCTTCCGCCAGTCGGTCCGCGGCCTCAAGCTGGGCGCGCCGGTCGATTTCCGTGGCATGCAGCTGGGCGAGGTCTACGACATCGACCTAGAGTTCGACGAAAAGGAAAAACGCTTCCACGTGCTGGTGAAGGCGCACCTGTATCCCCTGCGCTTCGGGGGCGCCTACGATCGGCTGTCCGACGAGCAGAAGGCGGCCAGCTACCCGGCCAACGCGCTGCTCGGCCCCCTCGTCAAGCACGGCCTGCGCGCGCAGATCAAGGCCGCCAACCTGCTGACGGGTCAGCAATACATCGCCCTCGATTTCGTGCGCGATGCCGAGCCGGCCGAAATCGACCCGCAAGCCAATCCCATGGTCCTGCCCACCGTTACGGGCAGCTTCGACAAGCTGCAGGAGCAATTGAGCAATGTGGTGGCCAAGCTCGATGCGGTGCCGTTCGACGGCATAGGAAAAGAGCTCCATGCCAGCCTGGCCTCCCTGCATCGCCTGCTCGACGGCATGGACGGCCTGGGACCGCAGCTGGGCGGCACGCTGAAGGCGGCGCGGCAGTCCCTGCAGAAGGTCGAACGCATGCTGGACGACGATTCGCCCATGAACACCGGTCTGGAAGACGCCCTGCGCGAACTGGGCAATGCGGCCAAGTCGCTGCGGGCTCTGGGCGACTATCTGCAGACGCATCCCTCCGCATTGCTGCGTGGGCGGCCGGCCGACGTGCTGCCCACCCCTTAGGGCCTGTTAACGCTAAAGCACAGCCGCAGGGCCGGCAACGGCCAGGCCGGCTAGGAGACATCACATGAAACGCCTATTCATTCCGGCATTCCTGGCTCTGGCCCTAGCGGCGGCCGGCTGCGCTTCGGCGCCCCAAAGCCGCTACTACAGCCTGATGGGCACCGACAAGCCCGCATCGGCCGCGGCACGCACCGACTTTGCCATCAGCCTTTCGGCGGTGGATATCCCCGAGCAGGTCGATCGGCCGCAGATCGTGCTCAGCCGGGAAGGCGATGCTCAGGTGACGCTGCTGAACGAGTCGCAGTGGGCCGCGCCGCTCGCCGACGAAATACGCAACGCCTTGTCGCACGATCTCTCGCGCCGCCTGGGCGTACTCGACGTTTCGCCGCGTGCGGCGCCCGAGGCCCTGCCCCTATGGGCGCTGGGCGTGACGGTGCAGCGCTTTGAGTCGATCTATGGACGCCACGCGGTGCTCGAGGCCACCTGGCGGCAGGAGCCCCGCCAGGGCGCCTCGGGGCCCGCGACCGTCTGCCGGGCCCAGATCAATGTCCCGGTTCAAGAGGGTGTGTCGGCGCTGGTGGCGGGCCATCAGCAGGCCCTGGATCTCCTGGCGGGGCTGATGGCCGACAAGCTGTCGGGCAGGGCCCTGCAAGCGGGGCAGGGCGTTACTTTGAAGGGTTGCGCCTAGGGTTCTTCTTGCTAGTAGGCCCGGGCGTTTCAGTTGCGGCCGGTGCTGCCGAAGCCGCCCTCGCCCCGCTCGGTTTCGATCGAGAAGCGCTCGACATACTGCAGGCCCACCTGGACCACGGGCTGGAACATCAGTTGCGCGATGCGTTCGCCGGGTTCGATCACATAGGGCGCCTCGCCGTCGTTGGCCAGTATCACCCCGATCTCGCCATGGTAGTCGGCATCGATGACGCCGATGCCCTGCGCAACCCTGACCCCGTGCTTAAGTGACAGCCCGGAGCGGGAAGCAACGATAGCCACCAGGCCGGGGTCCATCATGTTGATGGCCAGGCCCGACTTGACCAGTACCCGCCCGCCGGGCTGCAGCGTGATGGGCGCCTCGATGCAGGCCCGCAGGTCCATGGCGGCGGCGCCTTCGGTGGCATAAGAGGGCAGGGGCACCTCTGCGCCTAGCAGGGGGTTGACGATGCGGGCTTCAATGCGTCTGAACACGGGCGGGGATCCTTTGCTGGTTGGACCGGCCATGCCGTGGCGCAGCGCGATGCGCGTCTGCGGGCCGGCCGGCGAAAAAACGTCCCCAGGATTGTATACCCCGTCCGGATGCGCCGGGCCGGGCGCCGTTCAGCGACCCCATTTGGGCAGGTAGGACGGCGCGCAGCTATTGCCGGTGGACTCGATTCTGCAAAGAAAGGGGTCGGCAAAATGCGTGGGCAACAGCAGGATGTCGTTGCGGGCGCAGTCGTCCAGTACGGCAAGCCGCGTCTGCAGGGCCATGCTGCGGTCGTCGTCGAAAATGGAATACAGCTCGGGAAAGGGCAGTTGCACCGGATGGTGGATGACGTCGCCGCAGAACAGGGCGTGCTCTCCGTGCCCCCGAAGCCGTATCTTGACGTGGCCCGGCGTGTGTCCCGGGGCGGCCTCCACCGTCAGGAGATCGTCGACGGTATAGCCTTCGTCGATCAATTCCATCTGGCCGGCCTCCTCGACGGGCAGCACGCTGTCCGAAAATACGAACTGCTCGGATTCGCGCGGCACATGGCCGGGGCGGCGCTCGTCCCAGCGTTCGAACTCGCGACGGGTGAACAGGTAGCGCGCATTGGGAAACGTGGGCACCCAGCGGCCGTTTTCTAGGCGCGTGTTCCAGCCCACATGATCGGAGTGCAAGTGGGTGCACATGACGAAGTCGATGTCCTCGGGTGCGGCGCCGGCGGCCGCCAGGCGCTCGAGCCAGGGCTCGTTGCGCATGTGGAAGCGCGGGTTGGTGGGCCGTTGCTTGTGATTGCCGATACAGCTGTCGATAAGTATGGTGTGGTGGCGCGTGCGCACCAGCCAACTGTGGATGCTGGTGCGGATGCGGTCTTCGGCCGGATCGTAGAAATGCGGCACCAGCCACGACTCGTGCTGCCGCCACATCTCGGGCCGGAAGTCGGGAAACATGAAGGTGCTGATGAAGCCGGGACCGTGATAGTCCTGGATGCGGGTAACCTCGGCCTCGCCGAAGCGCAGGCCCTTGCCCGCGTGGTTGATGTCCAGTATGCCAGTCATATGCAAGACCTCCTTCGTTTCCCCGAGTGTGCCACCGCCCGCTTCGCTTTGTAATAGTCAGGCCATGGGTTATAAAGTTTTTCGGCACCTATAAAAGTATTTTAAGATCGACGGCGGCTGGGTTGTCGCGCCAGAATAAGACAGCTTCAACGTAGCAAGCGCAGCAAAACCGACATCCACCATGAGCCCCGTGCTCATACCCATGCAAGGAGTTTGCCATGAGACCTTTGCTTGCCTCGATGTTCACCGTCCTGATTTCCGTGCCGGCGGCCCATGCACAGCCGGTCGTGCTCAAGGTGGCGCATTTTCTGCCCGTCGCCTCGGCCGCCCACAGCAAGATGATCGTCCCCTGGTGCGACAAGATCGAGTCCGAATCCCAGGGGCAGCTCAAGTGCCAGATCTACCCGGCCATGCAATTGGGCGGCAATCCGTCGCAGCTGTTTGGCCAGGCCCGCGACGGCATTGCCGACATCGTCTGGACGCTACCAGGGTATACGCCGGGCCGTTTTCCGATTTCCGAAGTGTTCGAACTGCCTTTCGTGGCCACTACGCATCAGGCATCTTCGCGGGCACTGTGGGATTTCACCCAGCAATACGCCAAGTCCGAGTTTGCCGGCGTCAAGCCCATTGCCACCTGGGTCAACGGCCCCAACTACCTGCACATGCGCAACAAGCAGGTCAAGACCATGGAAGACTTGAAGGGCATGAAGATCCGCGCGCCGTCCCGCCTGAGCAACGAGCTGCTGACCAAGCTGGGGGCCAGCGCCATGGGCATGCCGCTTCCCCAGGCCGTCGAAAGCTACTCGAAGGGCGTCATCGACGCGGCCCTGTTGCCTTGGGAGGTCGTGCCCGGCGTCAAGCTGCACGAGCTTTCGCAATATCACGCCGAAACGGCCGGCCCGCGCATGCTGGCCACGTCGACCATGATCTTCGTCATGAACCAGAAGAAATACGACAGCCTGCCCGACGAGCTCAAGACAGTCATCGACGCCAACAGCGGCTCTGACACCTCGGCCTGGGTGGCTGCGCGCTTCGAAGAGGCCGACAAGGCGGGCCGCAAGGCGGCGGTCGATCGCGGCAACACCGTGTACGAAATCAGCGAAGACGAAATGAAGCGCTGGACCGAGGCGACAAGCTCCATACGCCAGGAGTGGATCGACGCGGTGGGCAAGAAGGGCGCCGATGGCCAGGCCTTGTACGACGCCGCTGTTTCACTGGTCGACAAATACTCAAAGTAAATGAGCAACAACGACACGTCCCTTGCCGAACACGCGCCGCCCGGCCCGGCGCGGCGCCTGCTCGAAAGCATATGCGGTGTTCTTGCCGCGGTGGGCGTGGCCTTCTTCCTCATCGAGGCTGTGTTGTCTGTGGCCAGCATCGTGGGGCGCACTTTCCTGCGCAATGCCGTCCCGGGCGACTATGAACTCGTGCGCATGTTCTCGGCGGTGGGCATTGCCATGTGCCTGCCGTATTGCGAAATCAAGCGGGGCCACGTCCTGGTCGATTTCTTCACGCTCAAGGCGCCGGCGGCGTTCAAGCGCTTTCTTGACGCCGCGGCGTCGATATTGATGGCGGCGGCGGCCTTCCTGCTGGCCTGGCGCACGGGGGTGGGCATGCTCGAGATCCGCCAGTACCAGGAAACCAGCATGGTGCTTGGCCTTCCGGTGTGGTGGACCTACGTGCCGCTGGCGCCCACCTTCGCGCTGCTGGGCCTGGCCGCCCTGTCCAATATGCTGCAATGGCGGGAGCCGTCATGAGCGGGGTGCAGATCGGGCTGCTGATGGGCGTGTTCATGCTGGCCATGCTGGCCTTGCGCATCCACGTCGGCATCTCCATGTTCGTGGCCGGGGCGGTAGGCTACTTCTGGATCTCGGGCTGGGACGCGCTTGTCGCCACGCTCAAGCACGCATCGTATGCCCGCTTTTCCATGTACGATCTTTCGGTCGTACCGCTGTTCCTGCTGATGGGCCAGTTCGCCACCTACGGGGGCTTGTCCAGGGCGCTGTTCAGGGCCGCCAACGCTTTCATAGGCCATTGGCGCGGCGGCATGGCCATGGCCGGCGTGGGCGCCTGCGCCGGCTTCGGGGCGATCTGCGGCTCGTCGCTTGCCACGGCGGCCACCATGACGCAGGTCGTCCTGCCCGAGCTTCGGCGCCACGGGTATTCGCCGGGCCTTTCGGGCGGCGCCATCGCCGCCGGCGGAACCCTGGGCATTCTCATTCCTCCCTCGGTGCCGCTCATCATCTATGCCATTCTCGCCGAACAGAACATCGCCAAGATGTTCATGGCGGCATTGGTTCCCGGCGTGCTCGCAGCATTGGGGTATATGGTCGTGGTGGGGCTGGTGGTGCGCATTCGCGCCGACGCCGCCGGCCCGCTGGTGCCCAGGCATAGCTGGGCCGAGCGCGGACGTACCTTGCTGGCCACCTGGCCGGTCATCGTCATCTTCGTCGCCGTGCTGGGCGGTATCTACAGCGGCCTGTTCACCGCCACCGAAGCCGCCGCCATAGGCGTCCTGGCCACTGGCGTGGTCGCCTGGAGGTCGGGCGGGCTGAAAGACGGCGGGCTGGCGGCCTGCATCGCAGGCACGGCTTCGGGCACGGGCATGATCTTCCTCATCCTGATCGGCGCCGACATGCTCAGCTCGCTGATGGCCGTCAGCCAGATCTCGAACGTAACAGCCCAGTGGGTGCAGGGCCTGGGCCTGGGGCCGTTTGGCGTGCTGATTGCCATTCTGCTCATATACATTCTGCTGGGCTGCGTCATGGACAGCCTTTCCATGATCGTCATCACCATACCCATATTGCTGCCCGTCGTGCTGGGGCTGGATTACTGGGGGCTGGGCGCCGATGAAAAAAGCATCTGGTTCGGCGTGCTGGCCATGGTGGTCATGGAAATGGGCCTCATCACGCCGCCGGTCGGCATGAACGTCTACGTCATCAATGGCGTGGCCCGCGACCTGCCCCTGGGAACGATATTTCGAGGCGTGATTCCCTTCCTGTTGTCCGACTTCATACGTCTGGCGTTTCTGGTGGGGTTCCCCATGTTGACGCTGGCGCTGGTGCGCTGGCTAGGTTGAAAGGATCTGCATATGCCCATCGCCCGTCTGTCCATCATGCAAGGCCGCAGCGAAGAAGAAATCGCGGAACTCATCGATGCCGTGACCGAGGCCATCCACCAAAGCCTGCATGCGCCCCGAGCCAACATACGCGTCCTGGTCGACGAGGTGCCGCGCAGCCATTGGGGCATCAGCGGCAAGACGGCCCTCGAGCTGGGCCAGACCTGAACCTTTGTCCGGCTTGCGGCGCGGCATGATCCTTCATCCCAAGCATCTCAAGGCCTTTGCCGCGGTGTGCCACGAAGGCAGCATGAAGCGGGCGGGCGAAAGCCTGCGCAGGTCGCGCTCGGCCGTGTCCTATTCCATCGAAGAGCTCGAGCGCGACGTCGGCGGCAAGCTTTTCGAAAGGCACGAGCGCGGCATGCTGCCGACCGAGATCGGCACGGTGCTGCTGCGGCGTGTCGAAGGCGCTTTCGCCGAAATGGGGCGCGCGCGCCAGATGCTTGAAGACATGGCGGAAGTGCAGGGCGTCAAGCTGCTGAACGCGCCGATATTCGCCTTGTCGGTGGGCAAGAGGCGCCTGGACGTCCTGCTTGCCTTTGCCGAACTCCGGCACATGGGCGCCGTCGCCGCCAGGCTGGGCATTTCGCAGCCGGCGGTAAGCCTGGCGGTGCACGATCTGGACGTCAGTACCGGCCTGCCGCTGTTCCAGCGCGCCGACGGCGTAATGCGCCTGACCGCGGCCGGCGAGGCCTTGCTGCTGCACCTGAAGCGCGCCCTGGCCGAACTGCGCCACGCCGGCGCCGAGATCGCCATGCTCGGCGGCAAGATCGAGGGCCGGGTCACCGTTGGTGCGCTGCCTTTCGGCGGCGCGCTGATCCTGCCCGTTTCCATCGCCCGCCTGCTGGCCAAATATCCCAATCTGCATATAGCCACCGTCGAAGGCTCGTTCGAGACCCTGGCGGCCGGCCTTTGGTGCGGCGACATCGACCTGCTGGTGGGGGCCTTGCAGCCGGTGGGGCAGTACACCACCCTGGTGTCCGAGAAACTGTTCGACGACTGGATCGCGATCATTGCGCGTTCGGGCCACCCCCTTGCGCAGCGCCCTGGGGTTGCCCTGCGCGACGTGCTGGATGCGCGTTGGGTGCTTCCCGGAGAGGGCACGCCCACCCGCAGCGCCCTGACCGCCGTGCTCGATGCCGACGGCCTGCCTCATCCGCGCGTAACAGTCGAGACGTCCGATCCGGCCACCATCAGGGGCCTGCTGCTCGAGAGTGATCTCGTCACGGCGGCGGCACAGCGCATTTTCCACCACGACATCCAGACGGGAGCGCTGGTAAGACTGCCCTTGGTGTCGGGGGCCGTACACCGCTCCATCGGCATCTTCCGCCGGGCGCCCGAACGCTCGTCGCCTGGCGCGTGCCTGTTGATGGAAGAACTCAGGGCGGTGGGCCGGACCCACGCCGAATGGTCCGGTCCGCCCGTGGTCTGATGCGCGGGCTCCGGTGCCGCCGCGCGCCCAAGGGCGCTTGGGCGGAGCGCGTCAGGCTTTGCGGGGCAGGCGGCCGGCGATGGCCTTGACCAGGCGGCGCGCGGCGTCGGTCTTGCTCAGCTTGGGCAGTTCTTCGATGCC
>Ga0180218_1001438_pt1 | contig 14378 bp, 7 predicted proteins | sample eDN3rd37CKraftBY_FD_151334 | JGI IMG/M metagenome (GOLD analysis project Ga0180218, IMG submission 151334) | Enriched backyard soil microbial communities from Emeryville, California, USA - eDNA 3rd pass 37_C Kraft BY (version 2) (version 2) | ecosystem: Environmental > Terrestrial > Soil >...
TTGTTACGACGGCGTCGTGGATGAGTGGGTGGGCGCGTAGTGCGGCTTCGATTTCATCGAGTTCGATGCGGAAGCCGCGGATTTTGACCTGGTTGTCGAGGCGTCCGCGGAACTCCAACTCGCCGTGGATGTTCCATCGGGCTCTGTCACCAGTGCGGTACATGCGGGTGCCGGGCTCGCCGAACGGGTTTGCGACGAATCTAGAGGCGGTCAGGTCAGGCCGGTTGAGATAACCGCGAGCCAGACCGGCCCCGGCGAGGTAGAGGTCGCCGTCTGTCTGGGCGGGGACGGGTTCGAGGTGTTCATCGAGGATGTAGACCTCGGTGTTGTAAATCGGGCGTCCGATCGGTGGGTCGCCGTTATCCGTATGGCTGCATGAAGTGAATGTTGAGACCACGGTCGCCTCGGTGGGGCCGTAGAGATTGTGCAGGGGGAATTGATGATTGGTGAGACAGGCGCGGGCCAGGTCTGCCGGCAGTTTTTCTCCGGCGGAAACTAGATGCCGCAGGTGTGGGTGGGTGAGATTGGGGTCTTGGGCGATATAGGCGCGTAGTGCTGAAGGTACGAAGTGCAGTACGGTGACTGCCGAGGTGTCGATGATCCGGCGTAGTGCGTCTGGATCGCGTTCGCTATCCGGTGGCGCTACGTACACCGAGGCGCCATGGATCAGTGCCGCGAAGCACTCGGAGATCGACATGTCGAAGCTCAACGCGGTCTGTAGAAGCATGCGATCCTTAGCTGTCAGTCCAAGGTAGGAGCCCAGCCAACGCAGATAGTTGACTACTCCGCGATGTTCGATCAGCACCCCCTTCGGCCGCCCGGTAGAGCCTGATGTGTACAGGACATAGGCCAATCGACGGGGGTCCAAAGCTTGTTGACCGGCGCCAAGATCGTGGTGTGGTTGCGCCGCAATGCGCTGCTGGATAGTCAAATCGTCAAGCATCAAAACGGTCGAGTCCAAGGCTGCAGCACCGGCTGTCGCTTGAGTGGCAATCACCACTGCGGCACCGGAATCCTCAGTCACGTACCGGATCCGGTCACGTGGATACCGCGGATCAACCGGAACGTAGGCTGCCCCGGCCTTCCAGATAGCTAGTATCGCCACGATCGCTTCTGGTGTGCGCGGCAACAGCACTGCGACCACTTGTTCGGGGCCTACCCCCTCTTCCAGAAGGAGTCGTGCCAGTCTGTTGGCCTGATCGTTGATCTCGCGGTAGGTCAACGTGCGGTCTTCGGATACCAATGCGACAGCGTCGCCAGCGTCGGCCGCTTGCCGCTCGAACAGCTCCGACAAAGTCGATTGGGGAAATTCCTGCACGCTACCGCTACCCCAGGCCCCGACACCATCAACCCCCCTGGGGGACATGCTAATCAAGGCATTGCGATCCTCAGTCACCCTCGACAGGCAGTGCACGAATTGTTGCGCAAGTTTGCGTACGTCAGCTTCGGCGATCTTGGTCGGCCAGTAGCGGAAGCGCAGGCGCAGTGCGGGAGTCCAGTCGATCTCTAACGTGAGGGTAAAGTTGGTCGCATCAGCGGTGGTCATTGAGGCACTCAGCGCGTGACGACGAGGTGCTAAGTCCTTTACGCTGGGATAGTTTGCAAACACCATGCACGCATCAGTGAGCGTCCCGTTTCCTAGTTGGCGTTGGATCTCCGCGAGCGGCGCCGAAGCGTAGGGAGCAGACTCAGCCTGTGAGCGCTGAATCCGGTGGAGTAATCGATTCCACGTTTCGGTTGGGCTCCAGCTTGCTGTGACCGGGATGGTGTTCATTATCAAACCGACCATCTTGTCTGCGCCCGGGAGGGGGCAGTCGCGGCCGGATACGACCGTGCAGAACACTGCGTCCGCGCGATCGACATGCATTCCGAGGGCTACGGCAAAGGCGGCCTTCATTGCGACCGCGGTAGTTACTCCGGCGTCGCTGGCGCTTTGCGTAATCTTCTTTGAGAATCCGTCGGTTAGCTCTATGACTTCCTCAAGCGGCCATCCGTTCGGCACGCTGCTATCGGCCCCGTCCGACAAAAGCAGCGGTCGAAGCTCACGAAGCTGTTCGGTCCACGCAGACACAGCTTCGGCGCCGCGCTGGCGAAATACCCAGCGCGCGAATGTCCCCGGGTCTGGCGATGGATCGATCGGCTCGTCGTCGTACGCACCCAAGACGTCCGAGAGCACGATGTTGATCGACCAACCGTCGAGGATGGCGTGATGATTGGTCAGGACTAGCGCGTGGTCCTGTGCTGCGAGCCGAACGAGGGTGAACCGGAACAACGGGGGTGCGGTCAAGTCGAAACGTAGGGAGCGGTCGGCCTCGCGCCACTGTCCAAACAACAGCTCGGGATTGTGCTGGTTGGATATATCGACAACATTGAGCGTGCTGTCAACCGACGTCAACACGACTTGGACCGGCTCATCGGCACGATCAAGGACGAACGCCGAACGTAACGCGGAGTGGTGATTGACTACTGACGTGATGGCTCGCTGAAGGCGGTCAAGATCGACTGCCTCCGGCAGTCGCAATGAGACCTGCACGGTGTACAAGTCGCGTCCCTGATCAGTGAAAAGTGAATGGAAAAGTAGACCTTCCTGCAGGGGTGTTAGTGGCCAAATGTCTTCGACTGACGGACTGACAGTCATGGCAGGCTCTCCTTGTCGGTGGATACAGCTTCGACGGCTGCAGGTGACTCGTACAGCCTCCGGATGCGGGCGACTTCTGCATCGGTTAGAGCGAACTCAGCAGCGCAGCTCGTCAGCCGCCGGTCGCCGCCCCTACGGCAGTCAGCAAGCTCTGCGATCTGGGCGGGCGTTCTTGCATTGAAGATGTCGGTGGCGGTCAAGTCGATACCGTCCATGCGTGCTGCGTTTAATAGGCGCACAACATCAACGCTGTTGGCTCCGACTTCGAAAATGTCCTCATCTTCGAGGACTTCACGGTCGACTATAAGAGTTGCTAGTAGAGCGCAGATTCGCTCGGATGTGGTCATTTTGTCCGTCAGAGCGGGCGCTGGTTTGCTGTGCCTTCCAAAATGTTTCACAAGACTCGGACGATCGACCTTTCCGCTCGCAGTAAGCGGAAATTCATCCACCAGGATGAGTGATGATGGAATCATGTACGACGGCAACGCTTCTTCTGCGTGGCGTCGGACGACAGTGCGGACGAATGCGACTGCATCCTCGGTGAGGTCGGACACGCACGTCTGGTATCCCATCGCCGCCGATAAAGCCGAAGGTGCGGCCATCAAGAATCCAACGAGGACATCGCGTTCCGGGTGTGTGCCGATATTTGTTACGACGGCGTCGTGGATGAGTGGGTGGGCGCGTAGTGCGGCTTCGATTTCATCGAGTTCGATGCGGAAGCCGCGGATTTTGACCTGGTTGTCGAGGCGTCCGCGGAACTCCAACTCGCCGTGGATGTTCCATCGGGCTCTGTCACCAGTGCGGTACATGCGGGTGCCGGGCTCGCCGAACGGGTTTGCGACGAATCTAGAGGCGGTCAGGTCAGGCCGGTTGAGATAACCGCGAGCCAGACCGGCCCCGGCGAGGTAGAGGTCGCCGTCTGTCTGGGCGGGGACGGGTTCGAGGTGTTCATCGAGGATGTAGACCTCGGTGTTGTAAATCGGGCGTCCGATCGGTGGGTCGCCGTTATCCGTATGGCTGCATGAAGTGAATGTTGAGACCACGGTCGCCTCGGTGGGGCCGTAGAGATTGTGCAGGGGGAATTGATGATTGGTGAGACAGGCGCGGGCCAGGTCTGCCGGCAGTTTTTCTCCGGCGGAAACTAGATGCCGCAGGTGTGGGTGGGTGAGATTGGGGTCTTGGGCGATATAGGCGCGTAGTGCTGAAGGTACGAAGTGCAGTACGGTGACTGCCGAGGTGTCGATGATCCGGCGTAGTGCGTCTGGATCGCGTTCGCTATCCGGTGGCGCTACGTACACCGAGGCGCCATGGATCAGTGCCGCGAAGCACTCGGAGATCGACATGTCGAAGCTCAACGCGGTCTGTAGAAGCATGCGATCCTTAGCTGTCAGTCCAAGGTAGGAGCCCAGCCAACGCAGATAGTTGACTACTCCGCGATGTTCGATCAGCACCCCCTTCGGCCGCCCGGTAGAGCCTGATGTGTACAGGACATAGGCCAATCGACGGGGGTCCAAAGCTTGTTGACCGGCGCCAAGATCGTGGTGTGGTTGCGCCGCAATGCGCTGCTGGATAGTCAAATCGTCAAGCATCAAAACGGTCGAGTCCAAGGCTGCAGCACCGGCTGTCGCTTGAGTGGCAATCACCACTGCGGCACCGGAATCCTCAGTCACGTACCGGATCCGGTCACGTGGATACCGCGGATCAACCGGAACGTAGGCTGCCCCGGCCTTCCAGATAGCTAGTATCGCCACGATCGCTTCTGGTGTGCGCGGCAACAGCACTGCGACCACTTGTTCGGGGCCTACCCCCTCTTCCAGAAGGAGTCGTGCCAGTCTGTTGGCCTGATCGTTGATCTCGCGGTAGGTCAACGTGCGGTCTTCGGATACCAATGCGACAGCGTCGCCAGCGTCGGCCGCTTGCCGCTCGAACAGCTCCGACAAAGTCGATTGGGGAAATTCCTGCACGCTACCGCTACCCCAGGCCCCGACACCATCCGTATTCCGATTGAGGCTATGCACCGCCGGATTAGCTCCGGCCGTGCGTGAATCGAACTCCGAGTCCTTATGCATGCCAGTCGGCTCCGTTGTAACGGGCCTTCAATGGCGAGTAGTCGCTGGCGGGAATCGGGGGCATGGAAGCCCCGCCGGATGATTGCCGGACCTCTAGGGTCACTCCGGCTTCATCTCTGGTGCGGAAGTAGGCGAAGCCTGAACGATCGGGCCGGCGGCCAGTCATCCACCGACGGACCCCGAGCCTTTCGACCTCTGCAGTTGCGGTATCCACGTCCTCGACGCTGAAGCCGACGTGGAACACGCCGCCCCCGGTTTGTTCGAGGAAACGTCGCTGTGGCGAATCGTTCTCGCTAGGTTGCACCAATTGCAGCTGTACTTCGCCAATGTTGGTGTACACATATCTGAGTCCCAGAAATCCGTGCCTATCAGGCACATCCAACTGGGTGTACTCGGACAGCGGAGGATACTCGTACCAGGGGCCTATACCGATATTTTCGTAGAACTTCATTGCCCGGTCTACGTCTTTGACGACGACGCAGAGGTGATGCATGGAGCGGAAAGCGTGTGTCACGAGCGCCTGCCCTTCTTTGTCACATTTCGGCGACTATCGGAAATGCTTCGGTTGCCACGTCTTCAATCACAGCGGGATCGCTCGCGTAGGGGGCGTTCTTCCGGGGCCAATGAACCACAAGTTGCGAAATTCCTACTTGTGAAACAGCTTCAGCTGTGCGCATAAAGATGTCGATTGATGTCAAGGGATTAACACAGCTGACAGGAGACGGCATGAAGATTCGCTCGATATCCGCGACGTCGCGCCCGATGGCGTCGCACGCTCGTCGCAGCTGGTCGACCTGCTTCCGCAGCAAATTGGCGCAGTCTTCGATCGACTGGGTACCGCTCCAATCTGCGCTTCCAACCGTAGACCATCCCGCGCCATAACGTGCGGCAATATGCATCGCATTTGGTCCCGCAGCTGCAATGACGAACGGGACACGTGGCTGCTGGATGCATCCGGGAATCATCGGAGCGTTCACAACCCGATAGAACGTGCCGTCAAAGGTTGTAACTCCTTCGCGGAGCAGGTGGTCAACTAACTCGACAAACTCGGCGAAACGGTTAGATCTCTCGCGCTGCGTCATTGAATGATCGGCCAATATCGACAGATCGCCGGAATCGTATGAACCAGAGCCGATCCCAAGGGTAAGTCTTCCACCAGAGATGTCGTCGAGAGTCATCGCCTCCTTCGCGGCCAGAAGTGGATGCCGGAAATTTGGTGTGGTTACCATCGTGCCGATGCGGATTCTCTGAGTGGCTGTCGCAGCAGCTGCCAAGACGGAAAACGTAGCAAACCAGGGCTTCTGGGCCAACGCTCGCCAAGCAAGGTGGTCGTAGGTCCAGGCCGAGTCGAATCCAAGTGCCTCAACCATTCGCCACTTGTCCTCCGCGACACACCATCGGTCTTCGGGCAGAACCACGACGCCAACTTGCATTTCTCGTTACGCCACCGTCTAACGAGCACCGGTTGTGAGTACGGCCTTTAGCACCGTGCCCGCGGAGACTGCGGACATTGCCTCAGCATGTTTCTCGAGCGGAAAGGCCGTCACGAGCGGTGCCAGGTTGAAGCGTTGCGAAAGAACAGGCAGAAGCCGCACGTACTCAACGAGATGAGCGCCTGAAAAGGCCCACGAACCGACGACGTCAAGCTGATGATGGACGATTCGATGGGGGTTGATTGAAGTCTCGCCTGCATCCGTGTACTGGCCGATTATGAGATACGAGCCACCGCGGCGGACCAGGTTCATTCCTTCAGCAACTGCAGACGGTACGCCGGTGCACTCAATCACCAAGTCCGCCCCGGTGCCGCCCGTGAGCGTTCGGGCGCTCTCCAAAACTTCACCCGGATTGGGTTCATCGATGATGTTCAAGTGATGATCGCCGATGCCACACATGGCGGCAATGTCTAGCCGCTGCTTAGGGCCACCGACGAGCACCACCAGCGACGCCCCACTCAGCTGAGCCATCGCTGCTGCCGCCAAACCAACTGGACCGCAGCCTTGGACAATCACCGTTTCGCCGAGCCGGACGGGCCGCCTCTCGTATAGCGCATGCACTAGTGTCGGTCCGGCGCAGGCCAGGGACATTGCCGTGAAAGTGTCCAATGCGTCAGGTATCGCCACAACCGTCGTTCCCGGATGCAAAGCGATGTAGTCGGCCCATGCCCCTGTTGGCGCCATATCGAGTGTCGCAGTCCTATTGACACCGTAGGTCTTTCGGCTTTCACACAAGGTTGGTTCGCGGTGCTGGCGGCAGGGTGCGCAAACACCGCATGCGATTGATGATGCCCACATCACACGATCACCTGGGTGTAGTGCCGTGCCCAAAGCGTCGACCTCAGCGCCAGGACCGATCTCGTCCACAATTCCGAGCCCCTCGTGGCCGAGCACAATGGGTAGCGGTACTGGCAAGTGGCCAGCACTGAGGTGAAGGTCGGTTCCGCAAATGCCGCCACACTCCACCGCCACACCCAACTGGCCGTCGGCCGGCGGCTGGACCTCAAACTCACGCAGGGTCGGTGCGGCGTCAAAATTCTCGAGCGTCACGGCTCGAGCGTTAGCCGTCACTTCGAGGCTCCTCGTAACGTAGGCACGTCGTTGTTGCTGAGCGGGACGGTGTTGCGGCCGACCAAATACGTCGGCCGCGGATGCGATGTTCTCGGCAGATTGTGTACAGCGTTGTAGGTGATGATTAGTAATCGACGCGCAACTGGAGACATATTCGGATGCGAACCATGCACGATTAAGGGATGAAACAACACTGCAGTGCCTCGTGTGCCGTGTGTACTGGCCATGTTTCGCTCCTGTGTCACCAACTCGCTCAAGTCGCCAGCTCGTAGCGCTATGTCGGACGGGTCGAGGTGAGTTTGTGAGTTACCCCCATTGCGATGTCGTCCGAGCACGCCACCATGATGCGAACCTGAAACGAACATCAACGAGCCGTTAAATTCGGTCGAATCATCAAGGTAAATCGCGACGTTGACCAAGTCGGGCCGCGGAAGGTCATCGGCTGTTGCCCATGCTGTGTAATCTTGATGCCACGCCACCTTGTTGTCACCGAGTGGAGACTTGACGTTGACTTTCATCTGATAGATGTACACGTCGGAATTTAGGAGTTCTTGGACAGGGCCCAACAGCTGGGGCGATCGAACCAGGTATCTGAGAAGTTCGCTGCGTTCGTGCGGCGCATACACCGTTCCGCCTTCGGTCGAGCCAGACTCGGGAACGTTGTGCGGTCCCGAGAATCGGGCGTCATGCTCGACGTTGTCGCATATCTCTTCGACTTGCTCCGACGAGAAGAGCTGTGGCAGTAAAAGATAGCCGGCGTCGAAGTACACTTCGCGCTGCGCATTGCTGAGATGCACGTTTCTCCTTCGAGATTCACCGAACGCTTGAGAATCAGGATCGGAGTGCAACGTATGCACCTCCGGACGTGCTCTGCAAGCGTTCAACTGAACAACTTGCGATGATGATTCTGATCTTTCTGATTGCAACCAGACTCTTCCCATGTTGCGACGCAAATCCAGCGCTTTGGCGAAGCAGACGATTAGTCATGTTCAACCGGTTACCTTGACGCTTCTGGCCGAAATGGTGCACGGTGAAAGGGCATTGGCGGCAGCGGACGTCGAACGCACGATTCGATACAGGTCAGTCGCAACTTTCTAGTTTGTGTAGGGCCAAGGCGATGACCGGCGATTCGATGCGTGCTGCTGACCTTCTGATCGCCGAACTTGTTCTATCGCGAGCGAGCGACTCTACAGGAAGGCCGCGAATGACCCTCATCGATACATCGGTGTCTGCTTCGGGTAGTGGGTTGTCGTTTGGGCAGTTGCGGTTGTTGTTCTTGGATGAGTTGTCGCCGGGCAGTGTCGAATATTTGGTGCCGGTGTGTGTGCGGTTGCGGGGATCGGTTAGTTGGGATGCGGTGCGTCATGCGTGCTGGTCTGTGGTCGGTCGCCATGAGGTGTTGCGTTCAACGTTTGGTTTGGGTGCAGGTGATGAGCCCAGCGTGTCGGTGGGGGAGGCTCAGGAGTCGGTCGATTTGCAGTATGTGGATTGGTCTGACTGCGATGTTGAGGAGGTCCAGCGGCTGCTGAGTGAGTTGGCTTTGCAGCCTATGGATTTGGCGAGTGGTCCGTTGGTTCGGGTGACGTTGGCGCGGGTGGGTGTTGCCGAACACGTGTTGTTGTTCGTTGTGCATCACATCGTGATCGATGCGTGGTCGTGGGACAACTTTGCCGCGGAGTTCAGTGAGTTCTATCGGGCCTATGTCGATGGGGATGAGCCGGTGGTGGCGCCGCTGGCTATCCAGTACCGCGATTTCGCGCAGTGGCAGCGCGAGACATTGCTGGCCGAGCGTGCTGTTGATGACCAATTAAGGTACTGGCGGCAGCATTTGGCTGATATGGAGGTCTTGTGTCTTCCCACCGATCATCGGCGCCCTGATGTTCGTAGCGGCCGTGGTGATTCCTACGGGTTTGCATTACCTGATGAGCTAACTGAACGGTTGCTGGCGGTGTTCCGGTCCCATCGGGTATCGCCGTTTATGGGGCTGTTGGCCTTGTTCCAGCTGTTGTTGGCAAGAAGCGCCAACCAATCCGATATCAGTGTGGGAGTGCCGATCTCGGGGCGGGTTCGTTCAGAGTTGGAACCGTTGATCGGGTTTTTCCTCAACACGTTGGTTATCCGCACCGATCTGGGTGGTGAGCTGACGGGGACCCAGTTGTTGTCGCGGGTGCGCGAGCAGGCGCTCAATGCTTACGCGAACTCTGAGTTGCCGTTTGAACGGCTCGTGGAAGCCATTGCCCCCGAACGTGACTTGAGCCGGTCACCGCTGTTTCAAGCGATGTTCATCTATAACCAGGAGGACACTCATCGCTGGAGTCTGCCTGGCTTGCATGCTGAGCAATTCGAACTACCAATACAGGTGTGTTGGGTCGATATCACGTTCAGTGTCATTCAGCGTGATGGGGTGCTGCGGTGTGCTTTTGAGTACTCCACTGATCTGTTCGATGTAGGCACCATCACTGAGTTGGCGAATCGGTTCTGCCGTTTGGTTGAGTCTTTTGTTGCCGATCCAGACCGGCTACTACGCGACATCGATATGCTTGATGCATCTGCCTACGACGATTTGGTCGCTCTGGGTCAAGGGCCGCGCACTGATTACGGCACCACCACCATCGTTGAACTGATCGACCAGCAGGTACTCACAGACGGTGAACGCACGGCGGTGCGTTTCGGTGATCAACATCTGAGCTACCGCGAGCTGACTGAGCGAGCCAGTACCTTGGCGGCTTATCTGAGTACGGAACATCACATCGGCCCGGATGTCGTCGTGGGCATCTGCATGGACCGCAGCCTCGAGCTGATCGTGTCGCTGTTGGCCGTGCTCAAAGCCGGCGGTGCTTACCTTCCTCTGGATCCTGACTATCCCACCGATCGGCTGCGTTTCATGCTTGATGACACCGCCGCAGCGGTCGTGCTCACCACCGACAGCCGCCGCAGCCGCATTCCACACGGGCACGGCCGGCACCTCATCAGTCTTGACGCCGACTGGGACCAGATCCGCACCACCACATCCACATCCGCATTCACATTCACATTCACACCACCCCAACCTGACCACCTGGCCTACGTCGTCTACACCTCGGGCTCCACCGGCCAACCCAAAGGTGTCCAAATCGAACACACCGCCGCCCTCAACGTGTGTAATCACTTTGCCCGAGTACTTGAGGTGTCGGCAGCGGCCACGGTGTTGGCGTTGACAGCGGTGACATTTGACATTGCTGTGCTGGAGTTGTTGATGCCACTGACGGTCGGAGCGACTATCGCGTTGGCGCCTACGGGTGTCGCGCGCGACGAACGCGCCCTAGCCGAGCTGCTCGATGACGTCACTCCTGATCTGATACAGGCCACACCATCGGGCTGGCGGTTTCTGCTTGGCGCGGGATCCGATGCCGCGCTGGCCGCCGCGACCGCCTTATGTGGCGGTGAAGCTCTCGATAGCGAATTGGCAACCCAACTGAATACCGCATGCGCTGAGTTGATCAACGTCTACGGCCCTTCGGAGACCACGGTGTGGTCGACGGCGGGGTGGGTGGATGGTGCTGTGGGGATTGGTCGTCCTATCGGTAATACCGATGTGTTTGTGGTGGATTGTTTTGGTGGTTTGGCTCCGGCTGGGGTGGCGGGGGAGTTGTGGATTGGCGGGGCGGGGGTTGCTCGGGGGTATGTCAATCGAGCGGAGTTGACCGCGCAGCGTTTTGTTCGTCATGCCCTGGGTGGGGCGGCGGGACGGGCTTATCGCACGGGTGACTTGGTGCGGTGGCGTGCCGATGGTGAGTTGGAGTTTTTGGGTCGTATCGATGGGCAGGTCAAGATCCGCGGTTACCGGGTAGAACCCGGTGAGGTGGAATCGGTGCTGGGGACTCATCCTGATGTTGCGGCGGCTGTGGTGGTGGCGGTGACCGACGGTCCTGGCGATGTGCGGTTGGTTGGCTATTGCGTTCTGAACCCGGAGGTTTCGGTTCCGACGGTGGATGCAGTTGCGTTGCGGGCTTGGTGTGCGCGGTCGTTGCCTGAATACATGGTGCCCAGTGCGGTGATGGTGCTTGAGGCGTTTCCGTTGACTGGGAACGGCAAGGTTGACCGGAAAGCGTTGCCGGCGCCGGTATGGACCGACCGGGGCGACAAGGATCATTACGCGGCGCCACGGACCGCTGTCGAGTTGGCCCTGACCGATATCTGGCAAAGCGTACTCGGTGTCGAGCGTATCGGAATCGACGACGATTTCTTCACTCTCGGCGGAGATTCGATCGCCGCGCTCACGACAGTGCGCCGAGCGAATGCATGCGGAATTGGCTTGGCAACTCGCGATCTCTTCAGACATTCAGATATCCGGTCTCTTGCTGACAGAGTCGGAGCTCCTGAGGGCCTTGCGGCTAGCGGGGAGAACGACGCCACCTCGACCCTGGTCGTAGACGACGCGACCCGCAACATCGTTGCGAACCTCTTCGTCCGAACTGACGACCCGAACAGCGAAGCGAACGCCCGATGAGCTTGATCAGAGAACGATCAGTCAGCCGTATTCTGATCTCTTCAGTGCCGAGTACCTTCGGGGCCGAAGCCGCAGGTGTCCTCTTGCCGCTCGTCGCTGTGATCAGTCTTCAAGCGACCCCATTCGAGGTAGGTGCGCTGTCAGCGGCGCTGTCAGCGCCCTTCGTTATTTTGTCGTTGGCAGTTGGCAATTGGCTGGACCGTTCCACCGATTTGATACGCCTCGTCACCTGGTCGCAGGTCTTACGTGCGGCGATCCTCGGAGGGGTAGCTCTGGCTGCGGTGGGTCAATCACTTTCCGTTGCAGTGATGTTCGGTGCATTGCTCTTGTTTGGATCATTCAACGTTGTCTACAGCCTCGCACTCCGGATCCTTGTGTTTCGTGCTTCAGAGACCAACAGCTCGGCAGTAAACGCGAATGCCATTCTCGAAGCAGCCCGTCAAATCATATCTGTCGGTGGCCCTGCCGCGGCGGGCGGCGTTGCTGCCCTTCTCGGACCACCACGTGCACTGCTGATTAGCGTTGCATGCTTTCTCATCTCGGCGGTGCTCTACCGAGGACGTCATAATCAGCGGGTTGAAACAGTCCCGTCTGGGGGATCACACTCGAGTTGGCGTACGGGTGTCGCCCGCGTACTACGCACTCCAGTGTTGCGGCTCACCGCACTTGAGGGCGCCTGGCTCAATACCTGCTACGCCGCGGCGGCCGCAGTACTACCCGTCCATCTCGTGCGGGTGGTTCACCTCAGCAGTGCACAAGTTGGTCTCTATTACGCATACCTGGCGCTGTGGGGCCTGATCGGATCGACGGTCAGTAAACGTGCACTGAACCGGTTGACGGTCGTATCATTCATGCTAGCTTCGGCGATCTTCCTGTTCATTCCCGTCATGGCTGTCAGTCAAGCCAGAGTCGGTGTGCTGTCTCTAGCTGCCTTGGCTGTGGGTGGTATTACTGCTGCCGGACTCGTTTTGCTTAACGTTCTCATCGCGACGGTCCCGAAAGTGTGCGCATCAGAGACAGACACGGGCAAAGTGCTTAGTGCCGTCCGATTCTTCTCCTGGACAGGGATTGCCCTCGGCGGACTTCTCGGAGGCTTCCTCGCCACCGCATTTGGCAGCGGTACTGCGCTCCTTGTAGTCGCTGCAGCCGGACTGGTTGTGCCACTCCTGTTTGCGATACCGCATGGTCAGATGACCCGTCACCGGATCAATGTCGACTCGACGTGATACCGCATATCCCATCTCGTGTGTACCAGACGGAAGCGAAGGAATAGGCCCAACGTATGACGACATCAACCATTGAAGACCTATATCCGTTGTCGCCGCTGCAGAGTGGAATGCTCTTCCACAGCGTGTACGACGGTCCCGACAAACCTCAGCCGTATATCGGCCAGTCGGTCGACATCTATGAAGGCCCGTTTGACGTAGAGCGATTCCGCAACTGCATTAAGCGCTTGATCGGGCGCCATAGCGCGCTGCGCTCGTGTGTCATCTGGGAACAGGTTGACAAGCCTGTTCAGGCAGTGGTCAGTGACTTCGATCTACCGTTCGAGGTTGTCGATTGGACCGATGACAAGGAGTCGCGGTACCCGTCCGGCGCTCTTGATGCGGTGCTGGCCGCGGAGCGTCAACGCTACTTGCCAGTGGACAAGCCGCCGTTGCTTCGCTTCAAGATCGTCCGACTGCCGGGTGAAACCACAGTCGTCATAAGAACTTTTCACCATCTGATCGCAGACGGCTGGAGTTGGGCACTATTGCACGAGGAACTGCGTGAGCTCTACACAGCCGCGAACGAGCCCTGGTCAATCGCAACCGCGCCCGCGCCAGGCTACCGCGCCTACATCGAATGGCTGTCTCGACAACCGCGCACGGAGGCGCTCCAACACTGGCGTCGGACACTGGTTGATCTCAATAATCGGCCCCTCACTTCAGGTGATGTGCCTAGCCGCTCGCATGGAGTTGGCTCTGTGCAATCCATTTTTGCTACTGACGAGTCAGCGCATATCAGGGCGCTGGCGTCCAAGATGTCGGTGACGGTAAATACCGTCCTGCAGGCGGCATGGGCGATCGTGCTAAGTCGATACACCGACAGCGATGACGTGATGTTTGGAGCGACGGTTGGTGGACGTCCTGCTGGCCTCGAGAACTCCGACAAGATAGTTGGATTGTTCATCAACACCTTGCCTGTTGGCCTGCGACTGAATCCTACTCAGCGGATTAGTGCCACCTTGACCGAGGTGAAGGACAATCACGCTGACTTGGACTACTACGCGTTCACATCTCTCCAAGACATCAAGAACATCTTGGGACATCGATCTGCCGGTCCGCTATTCGATTCCATCCTTGTGTTCGAGAACTATGCCAAACCCGGTCTAGATGACGGCGCTTTCGGCAACCTCGTCTGCCATCACCAGGGAGGCTATACCGACACCGACCACCCAATCACCTTGGCGATCAGCGAAATCGATGATGCATATGAGGTGCACGCGACGTTTGATGTGTCGTTGTTTGGTCGGGAGTTTGTGTCGGGTTTGGTGGCTGCTTTTCGAAATGTGTTGTTGGGGTTGGTGGCTGATCCGGAGGGGCGGGTCGGTGATGTTGAGGTCCTTGATGCCGGTG
>Ga0180218_1001441_pt1 | contig 14315 bp, 18 predicted proteins | sample eDN3rd37CKraftBY_FD_151334 | JGI IMG/M metagenome (GOLD analysis project Ga0180218, IMG submission 151334) | Enriched backyard soil microbial communities from Emeryville, California, USA - eDNA 3rd pass 37_C Kraft BY (version 2) (version 2) | ecosystem: Environmental > Terrestrial > Soil >...
GGCGGCGGGCCGATCGTCGAGGTTCTCGGCACCGTGCCAGGCCAGAATCGCGCCGAGCAGACCGATCGGCTTGTGCGGCGCGTCGGGGATGCGCCGTCCGGTGATGCCGAGCCAGTCAGTGATCAGCTGGTTGAGGTCACGTGCTGTCCAGCCGTGCCGCGCTGGTGCGGCCAGCATCGCAGCCCAAGCGTCCGCCGAGTAGCGTCTGGACCACGGTGGTGCCCCGGGATGTGCCCTCCAGGCCCGGGCTAGGGCCGAACCTGCTTTGTCTGGGCTCTTGCGGCGCCTCGCGCCGCGACCACGGGCGCCGGCAGGCGTCCGCTTGGTGGTAGTGAGTTCTCGTAAAAGCAAGCTTTTACAAGTAAAAAGAGACCCTACGAGGTGGGGTGACAAGCTGTTAATAACTGGCGCTAACCAGGACGAATCGTGCAGCACCCACACCGATGCCCAGCCGCGGCCGCGATCACCGACACGCCATGACGCCAGCCGCTCCGTGAGGGTTCGTTGTCGGCCCCGCAGGATCTCGGTGGCCACCGACAACAACCGCAACGCCTCGTTGGCTCGCTGCACCTGGCGCACGGAGAACCCTGTGGCTTCGGCGAGCTGGTCGTTGGTGGGCCGGCAGTTCCGGCCGGTGTCGTGGTCGGCGTAGCGAGCCCGGGCTGCCGCGATCGCCAGCAGTGCGGGCTTGCTGATGCCACCGTTGGTCATCTGCGGCCGAATCTCGTCATAGTGCAGGTCATAGGCAATGGCCACGGTGAAGTGCACCCAGCGGGCAGCCTTGCCGGTCCAGCACGGAACGCCCTTGTGGGCGTCCTCGGGCAGTTCCAGGTAGACGAGCTCGCCGTCCAGCCACACGTGCCCGCGAGGGACCGGTTTTCGGGCAACACGACGTCGACGCTGCGACGTGGGGCGCGGCCTGGTGCGAATGACACCGCGGCGACGTTTCGTGCGGCTTGACCCCTGGTAGGGGCGGCGCAAACGTTCGGCCACACCGGGTGGCCGCGAGGGTTGCTGAGAGCACGGCTGCGCGTCCTCTGGACCTTGTCGGAGGTGTGCGCTACCGTGAGACGTGTCCCTGAACAAGACAGTCCCTTTCACGGGGTAGGTGCGCGAGTCATCTACGAGAAGGACCGAGCTGGTAACTCGGCACTTCACACTCGCAACGAACGCAAAGCCCTCGGCCCGCCAGCCGGGGGCGTTCGTCGTTGTGGAGCAGTTATCGCGCGCTATTCAGATGTGCTGGGAGAGCGGGGTATTCACCCGCACAGCTATGCGCTGATCTGCAACACCTCCTGGTTCAGCTCGCGGGCCAACTCCGGCCGGCCGACGTGCATGGCGAGCAAGTCAGCGATGTACTGAGACATCGACCTGACGCCCGCTTCCTGGCGCAACTTCTCCAGCTCGCTGTAAACGGCATCCACCGGGCGCACTAAGACGGGCCGGCGTTCTCCCTTGTGTGGCTGTGGCATGGTGCTGACCTTGCCATTGCGAAGCGGTTACCGATTCGAGACACGCCGGTGATACTCCGGAATCAGTATCAAATTCCCGATCGGTCACGGTGAATCGGTAACAAACGGGACCGAGAGTCATCGCCAGTCAGAAGCCGGCGACGATCGCATCGAACTTCGGATCCGATCCCGGACCGGTGTATCGCCAGGTCACCCAGGCGTGATTGGCCTGCCGCACGAAGCCATCTGCGACGTCCTTGCCGATGCCGGGCCCGGTGACGCGGGTGATGGTGCCGACTGCCTCCAAATCAATCAGCAGCGGATGAATCAGACCGGGCAGCGGCGGAACCGCCACGGTATGGAGACGGTCGCGGCATTCGAGGACCGCACCATAGCGATGCTCGGCGAAGGCCTGCGCCCACGAGCAGCTCGCGTCGACGAGCCGCACCGTGTGCCACGGGATACCACACCGAGCAGCCAACTGCATTGTCGACAACGGCCGGCCCGTCTCTCGGAGCTCTGCAGTCAACTGGTCACGAATAGCGATCACAACCGCGCCAACATTCATCGTCATCGTGAGCTAGTCATCCTTTCCAAGTGGGGAGGCGTGGTCTTCCGTTGACGCTTCCCTGAAACGCAGAAAGCGTCAGCCGCGTGATTGCTCATGCGGCGTTGTCCGGTTCGGACTTCCCGTGGCGGTACCTGCTGCCAGCGGTGCTGGACTTGAGCTGGTTTCCATCGGGCTCGTTTCTCGTCGCCCCGCAACTCGGGGAGGACATGGCTGTGTCACTGGCTGCGAGAGCGGCCAGGTTGGCAGCGGCGTTGCGGTCACGATCGATCCTGATGGAACATGACTCGCAGTGGTAAATCCGTTGGGACAGGCGCAGTTTGGTTTTCACTGAGCCGCAGTTAGAGCATGTCTTGGAGCTTGGGTAGAAACGGTCGGCGACCATGAGCGTGCCGCCGCGAACAGCGGTCTTGTAGGTGAGTTGTCGGCGGAGTTCACCCCACCCGGCGCCGCTGATTCTGCGTGCGAGCCGGCGGTTGGCGAGCATGCCGGTGACGTTGAGATCCTCGATGACGATCGTTTCGAAGCGCTCGGTCAAGGTGGTGGTGAGTTTGTGCAGGCCATCGGCGCGAGCATTGGCGATACGCGTGTGTAGCCGGTTGATCTGGGCCTGGGTTCGGAACCAGCGCGCTGACGGTGTTGCGCCGGTGCGTTTGTCGCGGCCGCGGCGGCGTGCGGCCTGTCGTTGAAGCCGGCGCAGTTGCTTCTGCGCCTTTTCCAGCTGATCTGGGTTGGCGACCATTCCGTGTTCATCGGAAACACCAGGGACCGATTCGGAGAGGACCGCGAGGTGGGTGATGCCAAGGTCCACACCGACAACAGGATTCCGACGCCGGTGCCGGTGATGGTTGTCCGCGGGCATTTCGACGGTGAATGCAACGTGCCAGCGGCCGCGCTCAAAGCTGACGCTCGCGGAGCGGATCCGCGCGGTGCCTGCCTCGACGCGACGGGCTAGTTTGCGTGTCGACTCATGGGTTCGAATGACGCCGATCTTCGGCAGCCGTATATGTCGTCGATCTCGCTCGACGAGACCAAGGCCGCCGGTGGTGAATCGGCAGGACAGCCGACACCGCCTAGTCTTGAAACGAGGAAACTTTACGAGGCGGCCGCGGCGTTGGCCTGCGCGTGACGTTGACCAGTTGGATAGGGCGGCGGCGAGGTTGGCGATGCCGTTGGCGTAGGCCTCTTTGGAGTTCTCCGGCCACCACGGTGCGACATCACTCTTGGTTTGGTTCCACTGCTTGCGCAGTGAGTAGAAGGACCAGCTCAACGACGGCGTGAGTTCTTGGTCGGGGATATCGTAGGTGCGTTCGGCGGCGCGTTGGTCGAGGTTGGCTTTCACCAGGGCGAGCATGTGGTTGTAGGCGAATCGTGCTGCACCGCAGTGGGATCGCAGCTGTCGTTCCTGGTCCGGTGTGGCATCGAGAGCGAACCGATAGGCCCGCAGCATGGTCGGCGCGTCGTCGCCGTTCGCCGGGGTGGCCGGTGTACTCATGCCCGGCATCTTCGGGGTCATGAAGCGGCCGGAATCGCAGTCGGCGGGCGTCGGTGTGTACCGGTGAGTTGGCGGATCGCGGTGTCGAACAGGCCGACAGCGCGGGCGTGGTCTGAGTTGTCGTTGTAGTCGGTGAGTGTGGTGTTGGGTGGCAGGGCTTCGCGGAGTGCTCGTTGGAGCCAGGCGAACGGGACGCTCATTTCGTGGTCGAGCCAGGCTTGTTTGGTGCACGTGTAGATGTCGTTGCGGCGCGGGTGCCAGTGCTGGTCGGCGATGTCGCGGGCGGCCTGGAGCACCTGGATGAGCGGACGCGCTTGGGGTCGCCGATCGGGTACGGCTGCAACGAGGTGCGAAGCTGCTTGGGGCGCGGCTGCGGCCTTAGCGGCGCGGGCGGCTGCCGCGGTGGTCTTAGCGTCGGCCACGTTTTTCGCCGAGATAGTGCGGGCGGCGTCGAGGCACACGGCGAGATCCTCAGCCGCACCGGTGACGGTTTGGCGGGGCAACGTGATAGTGCCGGCACGGTCGACGTCGACAATCCAGCCGCGGTACCTCAGCCGTGTCACCGCACCGCTGTTGAAGGGAAGCACATCGACGCCGTTGGTGTCTGTTGCTTGCGCTGTATTCATATCGCCTCCAATACTTTTGCGCACCCAACGCATCAGTGATGGTGGATTGCGCCAGTGGTGTGAGGGTGCGCGCGATCGCGTCGACGACGAGGCGGGGCGCGTCGTGCAGGAGCATGTGGCCGCCGGCGGCCGCGTGCAGGTGGACCGCGCCGGGGATGCCGGCGACCAGATCGTGGGCATGTGAGACCGGCGTGATGGCATCGGTGCCGCCTGTGCAGGTGTGGTGGAGGTTAGTGTCCACGGCGCTGCTGTCTGCTCTTCAGGCGGCGTTGGCGGTGGCTGATCGGCGCCGGCGATGCGCGGTCGCTGCCGGTAGTTCGGGCGCCGGCGCGTGGCCCAACTCGATCGGTCGACGCTGCTCGAACTGGTCGAGGAGTTGCGCGTAGATCTTTTCGAGTGCTGCGGCTTTGTCGCCGGGGAAAACGACCCCGCCCCACACACCATGGGTTGCGCGGCTGGCGACTGCGTTGTAGCCGCAGCGGCCGATGAACGGGCAGGTCTTGCAGATTCGGGCAGCGCGTTCACGGCTGCGGTCGTTGGAAAACCATGGATCGTTCCCGGGGCCGGGTTTGGTGGCCGTGCATGGGCGTGGCTCCGTGGTTTCGAAAAGCCTCGTGGTCGGCACCTGGCCGAAGTCATCGGCAAGCCGAGCCGTCGGTGTGTGGCCGGTATCAGCGCTGTTGTTGACGGACATTTTCGGACCCCTCATTCCTTGTTCCCGCCTGTCTGACTTGGGCGTATTCACCGGTCCCGTGCGGGATTTACCGGTACTAACCGGGAACTATAGCAAGATTTACCGGTTTTCGGCGGTATGAATGCGTACTGTCAGGATGGAGCGCAGAGCAACGAGCAGCCCAGCGGGCCAAACATTCAACGGAATCTGCAGGTCAGGCCCGAAAACGACTCAGAGAAGACGTGGGGCGCGAATCGCCCAACGCGGCGAACCGGAACCAGGTTTTACCGGTTTTTGGGGCCAGGACACCAAGAAATACCGGATGGTCAGGCATGATGTTGGACATCATGATGTGGGACAGATTGGCCGTCGAGGTGCGGAACCGCCGCACCGAACTCGGCTTGACCCAGATCGAGGTGGGGGAGCGCGGTGGTCCGGCCGTCGAGACGCTCCGGGCCATCGAGAACAACCGAGCCGGCCGATTGAGTCCCCGGATGCGACGTGCGCTGGAAAGGGCGATCGAGTGGGAATCCGGCAGCGTTGATGTCGTCCTTGAGGGGGGTACCGCGACAAAGCTCGTTGTTCCACCTCGTCAACCGCTAGGGGTCCATACGGAAGGGCCCCCACAGACCGGCGGTGACCGGTTCGCACTCGCCAAACGCGTCCTGGCGATGAAGAGCACTTTCAGTAAGCATCGCGAGCAAATGGAACCAACTGCGCGAGAGGCTCTTTCAGAGGAGGTCACTCGCTCAGCGCGGGAGGCGGAAGAAGGGATCATCGCACTGATGCCTTGGCTGGATGAGGCTGAGCGTGGTGAAGCGATTAGTTTGTTGGCGGAGTTGCGGGCAGAAGTTTGAGCTACCGGCGGCCCATGCGTCGGTCGGCGAGGTTGATCACCTGCGCCAGCGGCCTATTGACAGTCTTCGATGTGAGTCTCTTCAAGGAGTTTTTCGTTGACGGGAATGGCCGGATGCTGGATGTGTGCGTCGAGCTCCGTGGATAACTCCGCGTCGAGTCGGTCCGCCTCCGCATCAGCTAGTTCGGCGAGCCTCATCAGATCTTCGTTGAGTTGGTCGAGCAGGTCTTGATCGGCCTCGTTGGCAGCATCCGAGTAGTTCTCGTCATAGGACATGCGACAAGGAGAACGCCGGCCGTGCAGTTGCGCTATAGCTAACGGAAATCTGGTGGTTGAGAGTTTTGCTGTCGCGTATGTCGGTGCTGTGATTGATAATCCGAAGCATGTTGGACGGATGGTGGCAGGAGCAGGTTGCCGGCGGTGATGCCCGGCCGCTGCCTGCTGTCTACGATCCGGACCTTCCTGACCGGACAGGTTTCGAGCCCGAGCAGCGTCAGCACCACGCGGTGCCCTCGCCCCGCAACGAGTGGGAACAGTGGTGGATGTACGCGCGAGGTGCCGCGCGTCGGTTCGCGCAAGGCATCAGTCCACCTGAGATTGAGGTGTTCGGGCCGGTTCTCGCGGCGGATGAGTACGGTCTGCTCCAGGCCGATTTGTCGTACAGCCGGTTGTACGCGGCCGGTGATGGCCGCTATCAGAAGACCGGCATGTTGGTGGTGGGCCGGCCGGCGGTGATGGTCGGCGCGTTGGCGGTGAGTGCAGCGGTCAACCATCGTCGGAAGGTGGCGGCTCGCCGAGATGCCGAACAGCGGTGGCGTGACCACCAGCAAATTCAGGTGACGATGACGAACCATCGGCTACTGTGCAACACGCTCGATACCGGCTTTGAGAGTTACTACTACGGCGGTATCACTGAGTTCTACCCGGATCTCGACGCTTGGCAGCTGACGCTGGCGTTTGATGGCCAGGTCGCGCCGTTGCGCCTGGCCGGCCCGGCGGTGCCAGCGTTGTGTTTGTGGACAGCAACGGCAGTGCTGGGTGATCGGTGGTCGAGAGACAGCCGTCTGGCAAAGCTCCTCGCCTGAGATATTCGCGCTGCTTGACTGCTGTGAGCGGCAGAAGTCGGCGGTAGCATCGGCCTATGGCGTCATCCATGCATATGTCAGCCCCGGACACCCTCGGTGGCCTTGCTGCCGCGGCGGCCACGCGAGGGGCCACAGCGGGTGCCGGGCTTCCGGCGCTCCCGTTCGGCACATACATCGCTCCGTACACCGCGGAGTTGGAGTTGCTCTTGGCCTCGGCGTCGGCGAATCTGGCAGCAAAGGTGGCGTTCGGGTCGGTTACCTCGGCAGCGAGCGTGACCTCGGTGGAAACGACCGAACAACTCAGCACAGGCGTTCTGACGACATAGCGAGAGAGGCTTCTGGAGGGGGCGAACATGACCACGACATCGCCGTGGGCACCGCAGACCGGCGCAGCTCCGGTTCAAGGCACGGCCGATCAGCGGCCGGTGCCACCACCGCCTCCTACCCAGAGTGTTCCACCGCAACCACCGCCAGCACCGCCGCCCCCCGTCGAGCGGCCGGGACGGCGCCCGAGCCTATGGCTAATAGTGCTGGCGATGGCGATCCTGATGATCGTCGCTGTGGCTGCCACGGCGGCGATCACCTACGCGATCGCGCGGAACAGCACAACCGCCGCACCTCCGCCAGCACCGGCCACAACGCCAGCCGAGCCGGAGTTCACAGCCGCCCAGCAAAATGAAGCCAAGGCGAGCATCTGTGGGATTTTCGACAACTCACTGCGAGGCCAAACTGGCGAGGGCGGGCTGCGTTTGAACGGTGAACTCAACGTACCGGTAATGCTGCGCAGCTTGAACAGCATCGTCGCGGTGCAGAATGCGTTAACACCGGCCGTACCAAAGGAAGTTGCTGACGCAGCACATGCGTATGTTGATTCTGCCTTGGAACTAAACTCAGCCGCTATCAGAAACGTGCCGGTGGACGAGGGTAATCGCTTAAATACAAAGACGAATGATGCGATCTTCGCCCTCGCTGACGTGTGCGGGTTGCCGCGCTGATGGCAGCCGTAACTCCGAAGCCGACGCCGCCAGCCCCGGATACTGTTGCTCCTAAGCAGTATTCGGGAGTGGCGCAGGAGCAGATGGGCCAGCTACTCAAGCGGTTCATTGCCGCGAAGCCTTCGAAGCCTGACTCTTTCGTTCCAGGTTGTGGGATGGCGGAGGGCGGTGACGTTCAGCTCCAACCGGGCTTGTACACAGCGTCTTTGGTAGGCCCGGACGTATGGCCGACCGAGTCGGAGACCGCACTCGTTGCGGCCGCCGACCAGCTCGAACAGCTCGCCAGTGATCACACGACGGCCTCGGCTGAGGCGAAAAACCAATCAGATCAGGTCTTTTCGAATAGTTGGACTTCGGGTGACGGGGCGGAAGCTGCGCAGGCACATTACTGGAGTGAGCACCAGGCTCACGAGCATCTGATTGACGTTCTCACCACGGGTTCGGCCGGCATGCGTCGACTGGGCGAAGACGTAGGTCGAACCAAGCGGCTCATCCGGGAAGCTCACGACACTGCCCACCGTGAGATCGAGGCCGTGCTGAAGTCGAACAACGTGGTAGCAGGAATCGCGGCCGTTGCACCCATCCTCACGACCTACCGCACTCAGATCAACGCGCACGCAGCCGAACTACGAGGCTTCGTGACGACCGAAACACAAAGCCTCACGAACAAATTCGGCGCCCCCGAGTCCCCCGGTAAGGATCCGGGCAAAGGACTCGGTGGCGACGACTGGAGCGGTGGGAAAGAGAAGCCTGTTGAGGGAGGCGGCGACGGATCGACCGGCGGGCTGGGAAGAGATCCGTACTCACCTTCCGGCGGAGGCGGAACTAAGACGGGTGGCCACAGTCAACCGTCGGATATGTCCAAAGGGCTGGCCGGTGCACCGTGGAGCCCAGCCACCGGGACACCAGCTTCGCCGGCGTCTCCGAAGATGCCGTCCTTGCCGTCTGCACCGTCTGCGCCTGGTGGTGGCGCGTCACCGTTGAGTGGTGCGGCTAGTGGCGGCATGGGTCCGATGTCGGGGTTGCTTGGTGGGGCGAATCCGGCTGGGATGGCGAGCAATGTGGGTAGCCCGGCGTCTTCTGTGCAGGGTCAGTCGTCGCAAGCTATGCGGGCCGCATTCGGTGGTGATTTCGGTCGAGGTCTAGCTGCGGCGTCGAATGCTGCGGGTGCGATGCCCGTTGCGCCGCCAGCTCAGGCTGTTCCTCAGACTCCGGCGTCTCCGTTGGCCGCGCCGATGGGTTCTGCTTCGCCGGCGGCTGCGCCTGCGACGATGAGTGCTCCTGCAGCGCCGGCCGTGTCGTCGGCTCCGGCGACCGCTGGCGGCCCGATGGGTGTGCCCGCTGCCGGTGGTGCGCCAGGTGCTCAGATGACGTCGTATGGGTCTGTTTTGCCGCCAGCTGCGGGTGCTGGTGCGCCGGCGATGGGTGGTGGTGCGATGGCTCCGCCTCCTCCGCCGGGTGCGGTGCCTCCGCCTCCTGCGGGTGCGCCTGGCGCCACTGGGCTACTACCTGTGGGTGGCGGCAGTGGTGGCGGCGGCCGGGTGGGTCGCGACATTTCGATGACGGATCTGGAGAGTGCGCGCAAGGTGGTCGCGGATCTCGCGGCGGCGTCGAGCGCGGTGTATCCGGGTCTGGAGTGGGCCGTGGGTGTGGCGCGCGGTGTTTCGGGGCAGCCTGAGTTGTGGATTGCGACGAACGAGGGTGCGGGTTATGTGCCGGCCGGGGTGTTTGTGCCGCGGTCGATGCCGTTGGCGGCGCGGTTCGATTCGACGTTTGATGCTCGGTGGTTTGGTTGGTTCAATCCGGCAGAGACGGTGTTGAGGGCGATCCAGGCGCGCGGTGATGCGGTTTCGGCGGTGGCGACGACGTTCATGTCGCGGTCGGATCTGGTTGATGAGAGTGTCGCGGATGTGGCGGTCGGTGTGCCGGCTGCTGGTGGTCCGGATGAGGCTGAGGCGTCGCAGCTGTTGCGGAGTCGGTCGCATCGGTTGGAAAACGTTGCGCCAGGCTTGTATCTGGATTTGACGAGTGGTGACCCGGGTGCGGTGGATGCGTACGTGCGTCATGTGACTCAGCAGGCGGTGTTCAATTGCGGGCCGGAGCTGTCGCCGGCGGCTCAGGCGGTGGCCAGGGCTGTGGTGGCTGGTCGGTGGCCGGCGCCTGGGGAGTGGTCGGCGTTGCGTGATGAGTACTCGTCAGTGCGGCTGATGGCGGGTTCGCAGCGACCGGGCGTCATCGGTATTGAGGATCCGCAGCAGCTTGTGGCGTACCAGCGTGATTTCGCCGAGTGCCGGCGGCTGGAAGTGCTGATCTGTTGGGAGAGTGGAACTCCGGCGGATGTGGTGTACGCGGCGTGGTGTGCTGGTGTGCCTACTCCGTCGTTCGCTCCGGTCAACGTGTAGTTCACGTGTTCGTGTAGCCCGGGGCTGGGTGTTTGCCAGGATCCCGGGGGGTGTAACGAGTGGTCGTGTTGCGGTGAAGCGACTCTTGGTGGTATGGGTTAGTCCAGGTAGAAGGCGTCGTCGGTTGTCCATGCCTCGGGCAGACCAATTCTGGCTTTGGCCCGTACCGTGGTGACGTTGCCGCTTTCGCTGAGGTACAACGGGATAGCCAGTTTCTCCTCGTCGTTTTGTGTGAGCTTTAGCGCGACGATCCGGAGGGCCTTGCCTTCGTTGTCGATCGCGGTGAGCCCGGGAGGGGCAGGGATGATTATTGGGGCTTGGTCGTTGTTGTGGGTCATGCTCAGAAAGATTGCGGGCGATAGCTGACACTTAGCGCTTGCGTGCTTGCGTGAGTGTCACGGCCTTTTGAGCGCACGCCATCGGAGTCTGGCCTGGTGGTTGATAAACGCGGGGTCATCTTGGGGGTTACGGCGGTGGTGGTGGCCTAAGGTCGGTGTGTGGCGGGGATGCTGGTGGCGGGAATGCCGGGGTTGAGGCGTGCTCCGTCTGAGCACTTCGCTGTGGCTTTGAGCGCTGTCTCTTCGCCCTTTCGTCAGTTGGTGACGGATCTGATTGACGGGCGCGTTGTGGCCCCTGATGGTCGGCTGGATGTGTCGGAGCGCAAGGTACGCGCGGATTTTGCGCAGCTCGTTGCGGTGGAGCTGTCGCCGGGTTCGGAGCGGTGTTTTCTGATCGACTTCTGGCCGCGGATCGACAATGGGGCCGACGGGGATTGGGATGGGCGGGGAACGCCGCGGCTTCTCGATGATGTCCGTGCTGGTGATCGCTGGTGGTTCTATAACTGCTTTGTTTCAGTACGTCAGTGGGGCCGCTCAGCCCACTTTCGGGCGGTGTATCCCAAGGATTGATTCGGCCATTGTCGAGTGTTCGATGGTGTCGGAGATGGCGTCGTAGGCCAGTGAGAGGCGGAACCAGACGGCGGCCTCTGCGGGCCGATGGGCATGGCGGGCGAGATTGCCTAGGCGCCACATGACACCGACGTTGGGGAGCGTGTCGGTGGCCAGTTCGGTGGTGAGCGCGCGGACGTAGCCTGTGCGGGCATCGACTGGGTCGCCGGCGGCCTCTAATTGCTCGGCGTGTGCGACGAACGTGCGGATCAGTGGGGCGTTGAGGCCGCCGTGGTGCTCGGCAAGTTGTTCGATGATGGCGCTGGTGGCGAGGTGGGGGCGTATGTGTTCTGCGAGTCCTGACAGGGTCTGGGTGTTGGGTCGTCGGTGGTGTTCGTCAGCGGTTGCGATGCCTTTGTTGAGGGCCTCGAAGAGCGCTTGAACGACGTCTTCGACGTCGGAGCCTTGTTCTCGCCAGGCTTGGATGTCGTCGTGTACGGCAGCGGGATTGTCGAATTCGGCGGCCAGTGGCCAGGTGAGTGGGGGGCGTTGTTCTTCCAGGGTGGCGTCGAGGCTGTTCGAGAAGGCCATGATGTCGTCGATCGATGCGTCGGGGTTGCGTTCTTGGTAGTCGAGGAGGGCATTGGCTTTTGCGCCGACGGCGGCCTGGTCGGGGATGGTGTCGGGGTGGGGGGCGGTTGCGGGGGTGAGCATGCCGTAGAGGCGGCCTTCTTTGATCGCGGCCGCGGGAAGTCCGATCGCGGCTTCGGCCAGGACTTGGGACAGGCTTTGGCGGCCGATGTCGCGAGCGGTGATTGCGTGGAGGTCGAGGTGTGGGGAGGTGTAGAGCGCGGCGACGCTTTCGGGCACGAACATGCGGGGCCGGAATGCGGTCGTGATTCGGCCGTGCTTGGAGACGTAGACGGTTGCGCCGGCTTTGAGCGCTTCGAACAGGTCTGTGGCGTGGTCCTTGAGCGCGGAAAGCGGCAGAACGGTGTACCCCGGTTCTGTAGACATGAGTGCGGTCCTTCGGCGGCGGGAGGTGGTGGAGGAGTTGCGTCGTTGCCACGGCCCCTTGCATCTCCTAATCTACCGACACATGTCGGTAGATTCAATGAGGTAGTGCTGTGTACAAGGACACTGCGAAGTGGCTGCTGACCTTCACGCCGATAACCGCCGTCATCACTCTGGCGCTCACCTTGGGTCCGCGGATCGAGACGGTCGCCAGCGCCGGGTTGCTGAACTGGGTGTGTGAGTTTCCGGTCGCTACCGCGGCGGTTGTGCTGACCGTGATCGCCACCGTCGTGATCATCATCTTGTGCAGCTACGTGCTGCTGGCCGAGGCGAGCCCTTGGACCGAGTTGCGAACGAACGATACGTGGTGGTCGGAAGCCTTCAGCAAGCACGTTGTCGGGATGCCGTTGTTCCCGTCCGCGAACGACTTCGAAACCGCCGAAACTCGCGCGTCTACCGACACGGCGAGCGCGGCAGAGCACACCGCTCTGGCTGCGACCACGAGTCGGATCCAGGCCCTGTCGGAGAGTTTGAATGCCAAGGATCGGTTCAAGAAGTTCAGTTGGGGCTATGGCGCCTGCATGATCGTTATTCTCGGCGGTTTGGCCGTCGCCGCGTTCAGCCTGCCGGCCGTGCCTGATCCGGTCACCAAACCGACCGCTGTGTCGCTGAACATGCCGGCGGGAGCTGCGAACCGCTTTAGTGAGATGACCGGCTGCCCGAAGCTCGACGAAGTCACCGCGATCGCCGTCGGTGGGCTCTGGAGCCATCCCACCCTGCGCCTCATCGGGCCGGGTTGCCCGACCACGGATTGGACGCCCCCGGACGATCTCGGAGTCATCGTCACGCCGAAGTAGCTAGGGGTTTGCGCGGTGGCCTGGAATGCAGTGCCGTGATCGGCGCGGTCAGGTGTTAGAGAGGCCCCGGCGACGAGGGGTTTCGCCGGGGCCTCGGTGCGGCGGCAAAGGGGGCCAGCCGCTGCACGTTTTGAAGCTATGTGCAGCTTCGGCGTTGTACAACAGCCAAAGCAAAGCAGTTTGGATGTAGCCGGAGCGACCTGGGTCGGGAGATGGTGGGGCATGGTGAACAGCGGTAGTGCTGGCGCAGAGTCGTTCGGGCCGAGTCCGGGGCCAGGGCTTGGCGGCGAGGCGGATAAGGCGTTGCGGGTACTGGTCGACGCGGTGGCAACAAGGTATTTGGGGCAACTTGCTGACTATGCACCGGACACGGTGATCGCTGAACAGTTGTGTGAACACGCGGATTTGGTGGATGTCTCTGAGCAGACGGAGTGTTCGACGGTCGGCGAGTTGAGTCAGTACCTGTTGCTGATGGCTGTCCGGCCTGTGGCGGTGTCGGCGTTGGGTGATGATGCGTTGGGCAAGGTGATCGCGATGTTTTCGGCCGTGGTTGCGGGCATGGGCGATGGCCACGAGTTCGGCGAAGCGGCTCGGGCGGCCTACGAGAGCATCGTGATCGCGGGCGCAGAACGCGATCTGTCGGGTTCGGAGTAGGACTCGCACAGGGCGGTCGGGCGTCCACGGCGCGCTTTCGCGACTGGTTATCTTGCGCGATATCTCATGAGATATCGCAGACGCCTTTGGCGTTGTTGCATGCTTCAGTGAGCCCGGTGCGGGCCTTGCCCGCTATTGGGTTGCTTCGGCCAGCGCCTCGGCGATGCTCAGCCGCTGTCGCTGCTCGAAGCCGGCGGGAACGAGCCATTCCGTGAGCAGAGGATTGACCGCAGCGCATGCGTCGGTGGCCATGTCCCAACCGCCAGTGTGGCGCAGGGAGGCTGCTGTGGCGCGGACCCAGGGCATGGCGCCGGCGTTACCGGCGGGTGAAGCGGTGTAGAGCAGGGCGGCTAGTGGCCGGCACGCCATGTTCGACCACAGTGCGACGGCGACGCTGCGCGAGCAGGCGCTGTTGAGGAGTTGAGCCGCGGCGTCGAGGGCCTCGGTGGGTGTGGCGATGGCCAGGGTCGGGTCTGGCTGCGGTGAGCGGCGGAAGCGGCGCCAGATGCGGTCGACGGCTACGTTTCTCATGATTCCCCCCGGATTCTCGATGAAATGTCGGTCACGCTCATTGACTCAGAGCGCGACGGGTTATGCGACAGCCATCGGCAAGTAGTTCGGACCAGGTTGTTTTGGGTGTGGTTGGGGGTTTGGGGTGGTGGTTAGTTTTGGTGGGTGAGTGGCGGGTCGGTTGGTGCGTATGTGGCGCAGGTCGATCGTGTGTTGTCTGCTGGGGTGGGGTTGTTTCCGGA
>Ga0180218_1001444_pt1 | contig 14246 bp, 12 predicted proteins | sample eDN3rd37CKraftBY_FD_151334 | JGI IMG/M metagenome (GOLD analysis project Ga0180218, IMG submission 151334) | Enriched backyard soil microbial communities from Emeryville, California, USA - eDNA 3rd pass 37_C Kraft BY (version 2) (version 2) | ecosystem: Environmental > Terrestrial > Soil >...
CCGCCATCTGCCGTCATCCGGATGCCGCGGACCAGTTGTTGCGGCGGTTGACCGGTATTATCCGGGCGCTCACCAGCCGGGTGCGGGAATTCAGCACACTCGACGTCAAGCACCGCCTCTATGCGGAATTGCTGCGGCTCGCGCGCGAAAAAGACGGAGAAGACGATGTCGCGGTGATTTCACCGCCACCGGTCCAGTCGACCATCGCCGCCCGCATCGGCACCCGTCGGGAGACGATCGCGCGGGAGATGAAAGCACTGGAGCGTTCGGGACTGATCGAGCGCAAGCGCGGAGCGCTCGTCATCACGGATACCAAGCGCCTGCAATGCATGCTGAAGCACGACGCCGGTTGCGAGAACGCAGACCTCAGCGGGGACGTTCTCTGAACGAAGAAGGCCGGCAACGGGCCGGCCTTCTGTCGCTCAAGCGTTGCAGTCCATCAGTTATGGAAGTCGCGGCGAAGCATGAGGCGGACATTCGGATCGGGGTCCTGCCCCTGATACTTGCCCCATTCATAGACCTCGTTCGATTGTGGCGTCGCCTGCGTGACGGGCGCGTGCGGCGGCACCTGTGCGTGGGCGGCAGCCGCGGACGGTGCGACACGATGGCGGCTGGTTTGCGCTTCTGCGGCCGAGACAGCGAGCGTGGCTGCCGACAGGGCAATCGCAAGAGCCGAGACGATTTGGCGTTTCATTCTGGAACTCCGATTTTCATTGGCCCGAGGCCAGTAAAACGGAGATAGGGATCCCCGCCGCGCAGGGATGTGCGAAATCGCACAGGTCGTCGTGCGGGGTCCGGAAGCGCGGGTCAGCGCATCTCGCGCAGCGCATTGCGCGAAATCTTGCCCGTGATGGTCTTCGGCAGCGCCGGCACGAATTCGATGGCGCGCGGATATTTGTAAGGCGCAATCTGCGCCTTCACGAGATCCTGCAATTCCCGCTTCATCGCATCGCCGTTTTCGGCGCCCTCTCGCAGCACGACATACGCGGCTACAATCTGACCACGCTCTTCGTTCGGGAGCCCGACAACGGCGCATTCCGCGACGAAGGCGTGCTGCAGCAGAACGCCTTCGACCTCCGCGCCGGAAATGTTGTAGCCCGCGCTTACGATCATGTCGTCGGTGCGGGCGTGATACCAGAAATTGCCCTCTGCGTCGGTCTCGAACGCGTCGCCGGTCAAATTCCAGCCCGCCTGCACGTATTTTTTCTGCCGCTCCGGATCGGAGAGATAGCGGCATCCGGTCGGGCCGCGCACCGCGAGCTTGCCGACCTGCCCGGGCGGGAGCGGGTTCATGTCATCGTCGACGACGATCGCGCGATAGCCGGGCGCAGGCTTTCCGACAGATCCGGGAACATGCTGCGTGTCCTGGTTGATCACGAAGCCATGCAGCATCTCGGTCGAACCGATCGAATTCATCATCCGCACGCCGGTCGCGCGATACCACCCTTCAAGCACGGTCAGCGGCATATGCTCGCCTGACGAGATGCAGCTCTTCAGCGAAGACACATCATAGCCGGCGGCAAGCGGCGTCATGGAGCGATACAGTGTCGGCACCGTGAACAGTCGTGACACCCCTTCGCGTTCGACAGCCGACAGCATGGCGTCCGGCGTCGGTTGCTCCAGCATTACGGCGGAGGCGCCAAAGCGCAGCGGAAACACCAGCATAGCGCCGAGTCCGAACGTGAACGCGAACGGCGCAGAGCCCAGAAACACATCGTCCGGAACGGGCTTGAGGATATGCCGCGGCAGACAGTCCGCAATCGCAAGCACATCGCGGTGGAAATGCACCGTCGCCTTGGACTGACCGGTGGTGCCCGACGTGAACGCGATCAGCGCCACGTCGTCATGCGACGGGATCACATTGTCGAAGGCGCCGCTTTTGCGCGCCATGCGCGCCTCAAGTCCATCGGCGGCATCGGTATGGAAATAGAGCGTCTTGAGGGCGGGCGCGGACTCCGCCGCCTTGTCGAGTTCACCGGCGAGCCGCACGTCGCACAGCGCAAACTGCACGCCCGCCTTTCCCAGCATGTAGGACAGCTCTGCTGTGCGCAGCAGAGGCATGGTCGCGACCGCGATGCCTCCCGCCTTCAGCACGCCGAGCCAGGCTGCGGCCTTCATCGCGTTGTTGGCTGACCGCAGCAGCACACGGTTGCCCGGCACAAGCCCGAGATCGTCGCGCAGCACAGCGGCGATGCGGTTCGCCTTGTCGAGAAGCTGTTCGTAGGTCCAGGTCGCAGCCGGTGTGCGGATCGCGAGCCGGGGCCCAAAGCCCGCCTGGACCTGCCGGTCGATCAGTTCAACCGCAGCGTTAAATTGCTTCGGATAGCCGAGGGCATCGAGCCCCTCGAATTGCGGCCACAGATCGAAGGGCGGCAGGTGGTCGCGCGCGAAACTGTCGGAAAAAGCGCTGGGATCAAGCATGGGACAAGTGCGAGGGGCGTGACGGCTCTCGAAACCTATCCGCGTGGAACAGCCTCTGACAACCGGCATGGCCCGTACGATTGACGGGCCTGCCGCATACGCATACATCCATATGGATATAATTCAAAATACGAGCGCGAGAAATGTGGCGTCCTCCGCAGCGCATCCAGTTTGAGCCGAAGCACGGTCGGATACCGACGAAAGCCGAGGCTGAGAAATCGCGGCTTTTCTCGCCCGTATCGATCGGCCCGGTCACGCTCGAGCAGCGGACCTGGGTGCCGGCCATGGTGCCCTGGCGCGCGACGGATGACGGCTTTGTCACCGACGCTGTGGTTGAGTGGTACGCGCGTTTCGCGAAGGGCCGTCCCGGTGCGATCGTCGTGGAGGCCACGGGCATCCGTGACGTACCGAGCGGGCCGCTCATGCGCATTGGCGACGACCGGTTCATCCCCGGGTTGAAGCGGCTGGTCGACGCCATTCGCGACGCAAGCGACGGCCACTCGCGCGCGTTCATCCAGGTGATCGACTTCCTGTCGATCCGCCGCCGCCCCGACGCGAAGAAGTATTTCGAACGATTCCTCGCTATCACCGATGAACATCGCAAAGCCCTGCCCGGCCTGAGCGATGCCGACCTCCGCGCGGCGCTCGCCGGCATGAAACGCGACGAACTCGCGAAGATCCTCACCGAGCGTGAGCTGGAATCGCTTGAGTTCGGCTATCGCGAGCGGGTCACCGATATGGACCTGCCGCATGTCCGCGAATTGCCAAAGGTGCTGCCGGACCTGTTCGCCAGCGCCTCGGTGCGGGCGCAAGCCGCGGGCTTCGACGGCGTCGAACTGCATTACGCGCATGCCTATACGATGGCGTCGTTCCTCTCCCGCAAGAACACGCGGGACGACGGCTATGGCGGATCGCTGGAAAACCGCGCGCGCCTGCCGCTCGAGGTCTTCAAGGAAGTCCGTGCCCGGACACGGCCGGACTTTGCGGTCGGCTGCCGCTTCCTCGCGGATGAATGCATTGACGGCGGCAGCGACGCGGATGACGCGACCTATTTCGGCCTAGCCTTCGCAAAAGCCGGCATGGACTTCATTTCGACCTCGCGCGGCGGCAAATTCGACGACGCGAAGCAGCCCGGTGTTGGCGGCGCCGCCTATCCCTATACTGGCCCGAGCGGTTACGAGTGCATGCCGCAATACATTTCCGATGAACGCGGCCCGTTCGGACGCAACGTCGACGCGACCACTGCGATTCGCAGGGCGGTTCGCGCCGAAGGCCTCGAAACGCCGGTGGTCTGCACTGGCGGCGTGCACAATTTCGAGTTTGCCGAACAGATGCTCGCTGACGGGGTGTGTGACGTCGTCGGCTCCGCGCGCCAGACGCTCGCCGATCCCGACTGGTTCCTCAAGACGAAGCTCGGGCTTGGTGACCAGGTGCGCATTTGCGAATTCACCAATTACTGCGAAGGCCTCGACCAGAAGCACAAGACGGTGACCTGCCAGCTTTGGGACAAGGAAGCGCTCAAAGACCCGAACGTGAGCAAGACACCGGACGGCAAGCGCCGCCTGACGGCACCTGAATGGTCTCCCCCACAATGACCCAGACGATCGAAATCAGTGAAGTCGGCATGCGCGACGGTCTGCAGATCGAGCGCAGCTTCGTCCCGACCGAAAAGAAGATCGCGCTGATCGACGCGCTCTCAAAGACCGGCGTGAAAAAAATCGAGATCACGGGCTTTGTGCATCCGAAAGTGATCCCGCAGCTTGCCGATGCCGATGCCGTCGCCACCGGCATCAAGCGTGAGCCCGGTGTGCGCTACGGCGCCTTCATTCCGAATGCGCGCGGCGCCGACCGCGCCATTGCCGTCGGCATCGACGATCTCAAGGCCGGAGTCGCGGTCAGCGACAGTTTCAACCGGCTCAATGTGCGCATGACCACCGAAGAGGGCATGAAAGCCATCGACGACATCGCCGCAGCCGCGAAGGGCACGCAGAGCCGGGTGGTGGGTGCAATCGCCACGGCCTTCGGCTGCCCCTATGAAGGCCCGGTGTCGCGCGAGCGCATGCACCGGATGATGGCGCAATTGCTGGGTCATGGCGCGCCGATCATCTATCTCGCCGACACCACGGGCGTCGCCAATCCCGACCGGATCCGCCGCACGGTGGAGGATCTGCAGAAGGCTTTTCCCGAAGCCACAATTGGACTGCATCTACACAACACGCGCGGGATCGGCATAGCCAATGCGCTTGCCGGACTTGATTGCGGCATCCGCCATTTCGAGGGATCGATCGGCGGGCTCGGCGGCTGTCCGTTCGCCCCGCGCGCCGTCGGCAACATCTGCACCGAAGATTTCGTGCATATGGCGCACGAGATGGGGATCGAAACCGGCATCGATCTTGACGCCCTGATCGCAGTTGCGGGAATGGCTCAAGAGGTGCTCGGACGCCCCCTGCCCGGCATGGTGATGAAGTCAGGCAAGGCTTCGGAGCTTCACGCGATGGACGCCGTGCGCGTGAAGGTGGACTGAGCCGCGCGGCTATCCTGCAAGCGGGGCTTGCAGAATCCGCCGTCGTTGCTTGATCAGATATTCCAGCCGGCTGAGCGCGATCTGCAACGCGCTTGCATCGGACTCGTCCCGCTTGTCACGGGACAACTCGGTCCGCAGGATTTCGTCGATCTCGTCCTCGATCCGATCGAGATCTTCCTGGGTGGCCGCATCGCGTATGCGCCCTGTGATGTTGTAAAGCCGCTCGGGGGGACGGCCGCCTTCGGGCGCCGGCATCATGAATTTCCAGAATGCCGCCGCGAGCGAACTCAGCATGCCGAGCAGCATCGACGCGTAGAAAAACTGGTCGCCGTATTTATCGAAGATCGTTTTCACGTCCCCGCTGAAATAGGCCGCCGCGCCCGGATGAATGGGAATCGGTGCGTCCTTTTCCGTCGACGGCGCGCTGATCTGCGCAAGGATGGGGTGCTCACCCAGCATGTTGCTGCGCGTTTCCATGATCGCCTGGGTCAGTTGTGTCGCGGTATCGTCGTCCAGCTTTTCCTTGGCGATCAGATAGACCGGGACGCGCAGCGTCGTCAGATCGTCTTCCGGAATTGCCGGCGATCCGCGGATCGTTCCCTTCGGAATGTCGAAGCTCTCGTAAGCACCGACGGCGGCAGCGATGGCGCCGGCAGATTCGATCGGAATCAGCGTCGGACTCTTCTTGGCGTCGCGCGGGAAGAAATTGCGCAACATCGCAAGATATCGGCCCGAGATCGGCGTCACGAACAGGAGGGCCTGAACCTTCTTGCCCTGAATCGCCGCGGCGACATCCGGCAGAGACAGATCGACAAATTTCACCTTGTTCCGCGACAGATCGTATTCGCTATCCAGAACGGACGCGATCCGCTGATTGACCGGCCCGCCAACCACGCCGATCGTCTTGCCCTTGAGATGATCGAGGTCGGTAATCGACGAGCCCGGCAGACCGAGCAGCATCAGTACGCCGTGCGTGATGACCACGACGGTTCTTGCACCTTTCAGATCGGTCGCGTCGCCACGAACGATCGCAAGATCGGCCTCTCCCCTGGCGAACGCCTCGGCCGCGCCGAGCGGCGTGCCGGTGTCGATGACTTTCAGGCGGATTCGCGAGTTCGCGGTCGATCCCAGTTTGGACGCCAGCGCATTCATCAGCCGCGCGCCCTCGCCATCGAGCGAACCGGCGGCGACGGTCAGTGTCACCGGACGGATGGAATAACGGTACGCGTAAAGCCCAAGGCCTGCCGTCAGAACGACCAGGCCGAAGACCAGCGCAATTCTCATCCAGCGCGCAAGCAGCATGAAACGTCCGATCCGTCACGGAAGTATATCACTCGGACTCCCGCGTCTCCATCTGATAGAGCCCGATCAGTCGCGAGATCAGGACAGCGATGTAGAATACACCCGTCAATTGTTCCAGTTGACTGAACGAGCGGGCAAAAGGCGCAACCGGCGTGATGTCTCCAAAGCCGGTCGAGGTCAGGGTGGCAATGCTCAGATGCATCATATCCGCGAGAAGCGGCGCATCTTGATCGGGCACAGCGCCTGCCGCGCGCGGAATGGAAAAGGCTCCGGGCGACATGATCTCGATCATCGCGTAGGCGCCCGCCCAGCCGAAGGCGAGCAGGATATAAACGCTGAGCGCCGCATGAACACGATCCGCGTAGAGCGGGCCGAATGACAGAACGTGACGCAGGATCACGCCTGCGGTGAAAAAGCAGAACACCGCAAACGTGGCCATCATCGCGGCTTCGACCGGTTTGCTGCCCGTTAGGAACCAGGCAACCTGAAAACCGAATGTCGCGACAGCGAACATGATCCCAAGCACCCGCAATCGCTTGGCGCGACTGGCGGCCATGGTCCCGGCGACAAGAATGACCGCCACGATGATGCCGCCGACCAGCCGGGCGGCCGTTCCGCCCAGCACGAGCGGATGCAAGCCGACGTAGAGAAGCAGTGCGATCAGAAGGACGGTACCCGAGCCGCCATAGCGGAAAACTTCGGACTGGCTCGTTCCGGTGGGCTGGTGCATGGCGAATCGCCGGTTGATCGCCCAACTCTGCCACAACTCCTGTTGTGGTTCCCGGCCTTCTCAGCCGCGATACCCTATCTTCCTTGAGATCGCATCGGCAGCCTCATGGACCATCGGGCGCAACGCGCGCTCTCCGCCCATGGAGTCGGACATCTTCTCGGGCACGATCACGGTCACCGCGGCAACCACGCGCGAGTCGTGATCGCGCACCGGGAAGGCAAGACTGACCAGTCCGGGATCGACGGTCGAGTGGTGAAAGACATAACCCCGCTTGCGGTCGCCGGCGACCTGCCTGTTGAAATCCTGAATGGGCAGCATGGCCGACCCGTTCCGCAATTCCTTCCGCAGCCTTTCGTAGATTGCCCGCAGGCGCTCCTCGTCCTGATAGGCAAGCATGATCCGGCCGCTCGATGTTGTATGCGCGGGCAGGCGCGCGCCCAATTGTAGATTGCTGACAAGTCCCGCATTCGGCAGTGCGCGCGCGAGATAGACGGCATGCCAGCCGTCGAGAATTGCAACATGCGCGGCCGCGTTGGTGCGGTCACTGAGCGCACGGAGAAATGGCTGCGCGGTTTCCGTGATCGGCTGCGCGTGCAGGTATTCGAAACCAAGATCGAGCGTCTTCGATGTGAGCCGATAACGCCTTGTTTCGGAATCGCGCGCGATGAATCCGTCGGCCTCGAGTGTATAAACCAGCCGGTAGGTGGCCGATCGCGTTAATCCCAGCCCGGCCGCAAGTTCCGCGAGCGTCTTGGCCGGCTTGCTGCGCGGAAAAAGCTGCAACAGCGCGAGGCCGCGCGACAGACCCGGCACGATGTAGCGCGGGTCGATCCTGTCCTCGGAATCGTCTGCTTTTTGGCTCGGCATGGCTGTGGGCGCTCGTTTCCAGCGTTTCCCATATCAAACTTCACGTTGACATGACAAACGGCGTCTCCTACCGGAACGGCCAGAAAGTGAGGAGAGCTCAAATGGGACTGACGGCCGATATGGGGCGTTTCATCGCCGCACTGCGCTACGACATGCTGCCGGCGGATGCGGTCAAAACGGTTCGACTGGGTTTCACCGACTGCATCGCCTGCATGATCACGGGCTGGAACGAGCCTGTGACCCGCACCACGGCGCGCGGCCTCGGCATTGCCCATGACGGCTCCCACCCCTCGATTTCGTCCGTGCAGGCACCGGCTCCGGAGCGCGCGCTGGTTTACGGCGTCGCCGCGCACGCCATCGACTACGATGACACCGGCCTTGCCGGTCATCCGAGCGCGATTCTGGTTCCGACCATCCTTTCGGAAGCCGCCGAACGCGGCGCGGACGGGCGAGCGATGATCACGGCCTATGTCGCGGGGTATGAAATCTGGGCCGAGATGGCCCGGCGCGACCAGGACCAGCTTCATCGCAAGGGCTGGCATCCGACCGCGATGCTCGGAACCATTGCAGCGGCAGCCGCGGTCTCCTCCCTGCGCGGGCATGACGCAGCGATGGCGACGCGTACGCTCGGCGTCGTGGCCTCGCTCGCCGGAGGAATTGTCGGCAATTTCGGCTCGATGACAAAGCCCTATCAGGTCGGCCGCGCGGCTCAGTCCGGCCTGCTCGCCGCGCGTCTCGCGGAGGCTGGCCTCACGTCCACCGAGACCGCGATCGAGGACGATCTCGGTTTCCTGCGCGCGATCTCGCCCAAGGGCCAGGTCGACACCACGTCGCCTGCAAAGTTCGGAGAGGACTGGGGCATCCTGCGTGCCGGCATCAACATCAAGCTTTATCCGGTCTGCTACGCGATCCATCGCGCGGTCGATGCGGTCATCGACATGCGCAAGGTCAAGCCGGTGAAGGCCGAGGACGTCGAGGCGATCGATCTCGAGATCGGCGAGACCCAGGCGGAAATCCTGCGCGTGCATCGTCCCACCAACGGTCTGGATGCCAAGATCTCCGGCGAGTTCGGCGTGGCTTCGGCCATCGTGGCGGGAGCCTGCGGCAATGCCGAACTGACCGATGCTTTCGTGAACCGGCCGGATGTGCAGGACCTGATCCGCAAGGTCCGCGTCATCACCATCAAGGAACGCGACGATCACGAGCCGGCGCATTCGCCGTTCGATCGCGTGACACTGCATGTCCGCGGCGGCGAAAAGCTCACCACGGAAGCGGTCAAGCGCCCGCGCGGTCACTTCCAGCGCGGCGTCGAAACCGAAGCGATGTGGACGAAGTTCGAAGACTGCGTGAAGCCGACGCTCGGCGAAAGCGGCGCGCGTACGCTGTTCGATGCCATTCAGGGACTCGACCGCATGTCATCGACCGACGGTTTCGGCGTATTCCCGCCCGCGCAGCGTGCGGCAAACGCGGCCTAGTGCGGCAGGCATTGAAGCCGCGCGAATTACAAGAGTTGCTGGTGTCCTGCGGTTCCGACGCTTTCAAGAGCTAGGTACTACGAAACGGATACAGCGTAGTCACGAAGGACACTAAACATGGATGGACTTAAACATCTTCAGGTGGAGCATCCCGAGCCGGGCCTCATGGTGGTCCGCTTCAACCGCCCCGAGGTTCACAACGCGCTCAACACCGCGACCTCCGAAGACCTCTACAAGGTGTTCGGCAAGCTCGCCTTCTATCCGGGTGATGTGCGCTGCGTGATCCTGACCGGGGCCGGCGAAAAGGCCTTCAGCGCCGGTGGCGATCTCAAGGAACGCAAGGGCATGACCGATGAGCAATGGCGCGCCCAGCACGCGATCATCGAGGAAGCCGCCTACTCGATCATCAATTCCGCCGTGCCGGTGATCGCAGCGGTGAACGGTGTTGCGTTCGGCGGCGGATGCGAGCTGGCGCTGTGCTGCGACTTCATTTACGCGGCGCGGCACGCGCGTTTCGCCCTGCCGGAAGTGACCCGTGGCATCATGCCCGGTGCCGGATCCACGCAGAATCTGCCCCGCGCGGTCGGCGTGCGGCGCGCAAAGCAGATCATCATGAGCGGGCTGCCCTTCTCGGCGGAACAGGCCTATGATTGGGGCATGGTCAACGAGGTTTGCGACGCGGCCGACCTCATGCCGTCGGTCATGTCGATCGCACGCACGATCTGCGACAATGCGCCCATCTCGGTGCGGCAGATCAAGAAGGCGGTGAATGCCTCGATGAACATGGACCTGCAATCGGGCCTTGCGTTCGAAATCCAGTGCTACGAGCGCATGATCTCGACCGAAGACCGCCACGAGGGCGTTCTCGCGTTCAACGAGAAGCGAAAGCCGCAATTCAAGGGACGCTGATGTTTGGTCAGTCAACGCAGCGGTTGGACTGATACTCTCGCTTCTCTACAATAGGCGGAAAGACACTGAAAAGGTGCCCGCCAGCGAGACACTCCGCTGATCCGAATGGGAGGAAATGGAATGACGTTTACACGACGTACTGCGTGCCTTGCGCTTGCCCTGTCAGCGTTGACGCTGACAGCCGGCAGCGCGCTGGCACAGGACAAGTGGCCGAGCCGCGCGATCACCCTGATCGTGCCCTATCCGCCCGGTGCTTCCAGCGACTTCATCGGGCGTATGGTCCGCGATCAGCTTGAGGAGCAGCTCAAGGTGCCGGTCGTCGTGGAAAACAAGCCGGGAGCCGGCGGCACGACCGGAGCCATGCAGGTCGCGAAGTCCGCGCCTGACGGCTACACGTTCATGGTGACGGTCAACGCACCGGTCACCATGAATGCCCACATGCAGAAGAACTATCCGTTCGACCCGATGAAGTCGTTCACCCCCGTGGTCAAGGTCGCGGACGTGGCGATGACTCTTGCGGTCAATTCCAAGCTGCCGGTCAACAGCGTGAAGGAGTTGATCGATTACGCGAAAAAGAATCCCGATCAGAAGCTCAGCTTCGGCAGCGCCGGCGTCGGCTCCGCGCATCACATCGCGGGCGAATTGCTGAAGCAGAAGACCGGGCTGAACATGGTCCACGTGCCATACAAGGGCGGCGGACCGGCCATTCAGGATCTGGTCGCCGGACATATTCCGATCAGCTTCGGCACCACCCCCGCGGTGATGCCGCAGGCGCAGGCCGGCACCATCCGCATCATCGCGCTCGCCGAAACCAAGCGCTCCCCCGATCTACCGGGCGTTCCGACAATCTCGGAGACCGTGCCCGGCGTCGATACCTTCACCTGGGTCGGCGTGTTCGCGCCGCTCGGTACGCCGAAGCCCGTGGTCGATCGCGTCAACGCTCTCGTCTCTGACATGATCAAGAAGCCGGACGTGATCGCCAGGCTCAAGACGCAGGGCGCGACCGCTGCCGGCGGCTCGCCCGAAGCGCTGCAGAAGTCCATGCAGGAAGAATTCGATCACTGGACCAAGGTCATTCCTTCCATCGGCATCAAGCCGGAATAACAAGGAAGACCTTCAACTGCGGCGCCCGGCCTCTCGGGCGCCGCTCTTTATTTGGGACATACGATGTCTGAACAGGACTTACAGGGCCGCGCTGCGGTCGTCACCGGATCGGGCCGCAACATCGGACGCGCGATTGCACATGCGCTGGCAAAGAAGGGCGCCGCAGTCGTGGTCAACGGCTCGTCCAGCAAGGACGCTGTCGACAAGGTCGTTGCCGAAATCAATGCGGCCGGTGGCAAGGCGATCGGCGTGATGGCCGATGTGTCGAAGGATGACGAGTCCGCAAAGCTCATCCAGTCCTGCGTCGATGCCTTCGGCAACATCGACATCATGGTCAACAATGTCGGCATTCGCCGCTATCAGTCCTTCCTCGAGATAACGCCCGAGGACTGGAACACCGTACTCTCGATCAATCTCAGTTCGGCCTTCTATCTCAGCCGCCACGCGATCCCGCACATGCGCAAGAACAAGTGGGGGCGGATCGTGCTCATCTCCGGCTTCGACGGATTCTGGGCGCAGGTGACGCATCGCGCACATAACGTCACCTGCAAGGCCGGCATGCACGGATTAGCGAAGGCGATCGCGCGTGAGTTTGGCCCCGATGGCATCACCGCGAACACCGTCGTTCCTGGCGCCATCGATACCGAACGCGACTGGAGCCAGTATCCGCATCAGGCGAAGCAGAAGATCCAGTCCGAAATTCCTCTCGGCCGCTTCGGCGATGTGAACGAAGTAGCGGCAGCGGTGGCATTTCTTGCCTCGCCCGGCGGAGGCTTCGTGTCGGGCCAGGCCACGCACGTCAATGGCGGGCATTACATGATCTGACGGATATCGAGCCCGCTTTCGCGCGGGCCGATAGTCACGGCGGCGCATCGGTTCCCGCGTTCGTGGGGACACGGAGCGCGCTGCAATTGCAGCACGTATTTCCCCCACGACGAAAAGATACAAGGCAGGTGTGGTTATTCCGGCCCCTGCTTCTGCAGGATGAAGTCGCGCCACGGCGCGAACCCACGAGGATCATGTCCCTCATCGCTGTGGAACCCTCACAGGAATGGCTTTGGCCAAGGAATTTGGTCGCCTGGCCAATCGCACTCTGCCTCACGATGGTCATACCAGGATCGGCTCGCGCGTCGCATCACGCGCAAGGCGTGATCTTGCTTCCGCTCTCCTGACACAGCGCGGCCGATCATATCGCTGACTTCAGCGACGCGCCCGGATCATTCCCTCACGTCCCGACAGCAATGGCGAGGAGCCGCGGAAATGCCGCGCTCACGGCGCGCATTTGACATCGCAATCGCCCGGCATAGAATGACCACCCAACGATACAGATGTACCGCTTAGCGGTACATCTAGAATAATCACAGGTGGGAGGACGGAGGCGGCGAACCAGGCCCCTCCGCGCGCGCATGAAACGGATTGCCCTCGAGGAGCACTTCCTCGCGCCTGAATTCGAGCAATACTGGCTCAAGACGGTCGAGGACGTCGATCCGGCGCTCTACGGGCAGGTGCTGGCGCGCCTCAACGACTTCGGCGAGCAACGCCTCGCGGCGATGGATACATCCGGCATCGGCATCGCCGTTCTGTCACTTGCGGGACCCGGCGTTCAGATCGAACGCGACACCGCGACCGCAACCCGGATGGCGCGCAAGGCGAACGATTTCCTCGCGACGCAAATGCAGAAGTCGCCGGCGCGGTACCGCGGCTTCGCACACCTTGCCGTTCAGGACGCAAAGGCTGCCGCCGACGAGCTCGAGCGCTGCGTGCGCGATCTGACGTTTTCCGGTGCGATGATCAATGGCCACACCAACGGCCAGTATCTCGATCATCCGGACACATATCCTCTGTGGGAGCGGGCCGAAGCGCTCGGCGTGCCGCTCTATCTACACCCCGCCGATCCTGTGACGCCCGCGCCCGCGCTGGACGGCCATCGCGGCCTCAAGCGCGCCACCTGGGAATGGACGATGGAGACCGGCACGCATGCGCTGCGCATCGTTTTCTCCGGGCTGTTCGATCGCTTCCCGCGCGCCAAGCTCGCGCTCGGCCATCTCGGCGAAACCCTGCCCTATCAGCTCTGGCGCTTCGACAGCCGCGCCAAGCTCTACGGCGTGAAGCTGAAGAAGCGGCCGTCCGACTATATCCGCGAGAACATCGTGGTCACGACGTCCGGCATGTTCTCGTTCGAGCCGATCGACTGCGCGCTGAAAGCACTTGGCCGCGAGAACGTGATGTATTCGGCGGACTATCCGTTCGAGAACCCGGTCGAGGCCGGCGCCTTCATGGACGAATTGCCGCTCGATCCGCACGTGCTTGCCGACATCTCCTACAACAACGCCGCCCGTCTCCTTCGTATCGGAGAGCCTTCATGACTGTTGCGATGAAGCGTGCTGCCAAAGGGCCAGGCCTGGCCGGCGAGCCGGACAGGAACCAGGAAAAAAGCCAGGTTCAGGTGATTGCCCGCGCTGCTTCGATCATGCGCGCGCTGGAAGACACAACGACCGGGTTGAGCCTCGGCGAAATCGCGATGAAAGTCGGGCTCGCACGCTCGACGGTGCAGCGGATCGTCGCCGCGCTCGAAACCGAAAAACTGGTTGTCGCGGCATCGCCCGCCGGCCGCGTGCGGCTCGGTCCGACCATCCTGCGCCTCGCAGGTTCGGTGCGCACCGATTTCGTCGCGCTGGCCCGGCCATTCCTGATCGAGTTGTCGAAAGAGCTCCACGAGACGGTCGACCTTGCATCGATCAAGGGCGACCACCTCGTTTTCATCGATCAGGTGACCGGCTCGCAGCGCCTGCGCACGGTTTCCGCCGTTGGGGAAAGCTTTCCGCTGAGCTGCACCGCCAACGGCAAGGCCTATCTCGCCGCGCTCGACAATGAGGCGATCGAGGCGCTGGTCGGCCGGACCTACAAGGCGCGC
>Ga0180218_1001445_pt1 | contig 14246 bp, 11 predicted proteins | sample eDN3rd37CKraftBY_FD_151334 | JGI IMG/M metagenome (GOLD analysis project Ga0180218, IMG submission 151334) | Enriched backyard soil microbial communities from Emeryville, California, USA - eDNA 3rd pass 37_C Kraft BY (version 2) (version 2) | ecosystem: Environmental > Terrestrial > Soil >...
TCACCAGAGTTCGTGCGTTGCCTGCCGGGTTGCTGCCGAAGGCGCCGTCGGTGCGCACGGCCTCCTCGCTGAACCAGCGGAAGAACTCGGCGGCGTAGGTGACCTCGGCGCGGGCATCGGCCTGCGATTTGCCGTTCTCGGCGCACACGAGCGCGGTGAGCCGGTCGATGTCGGCGAGGATCAGTTCATATGCGCGACGCAGGATCTCGCTGCGGCGACGCGGGCTGGTCGCCGCCCACGCCCCGAACGCCTTCGCGGCGGCGTCGATCGCGGCGACCGCGTCCGCGACCGAGCCGTCGGATACCGCGGCGATCACCTCGCCGGTCGCGGGATCGTGCACGTCGAAGGTGGCATCGGCGCCACGGGCGGTGCCGTCGATGAGGATGCCGTGCTTGGCGTCGAGCCCGGCGATCGCCTCTGGTAATCCATCGTCACTTCACCTCGGCGAACGCGGCAGCCAGGATGTCGAGACCCTCGTCGAGCAGGTGGTCGGGCATGCTCAGCGGGGGCAGGAAGCGCAGCACGTTGCCGTAGGTGCCGCATGTCAGGACCACCAGGCCCTGCGCATGCGCCGCAGCGGCGACGCGTTTGGTCAGGTCAGCGTCGGGCTCGGTGGTGCCCGGCTTGACGAGTTCGATGGCGATCATGGCGCCGCGGCCACGCACCTCACCGATGCGGGGATCGGCTTCGGCCAGCGCACCGAGCCGGCTGAGCATGGTCTCGCCGATCGAGCGGGCCCGCGCAACGAGGTCCTCACGCTCGATGGTGTCGATCACCCCGAGCGCGGCGGCGCAAGCCAGCGGGTTGCCGCCGTAGGTGCCGCCGAGGCCGCCGGACTGCGGGCCGTCCATGATCTCGGCCCGGCCCGTGACGGCCGACAGCGGCAGACCGCCCGCGATGCCCTTGGCGGTGACGATCAGGTCGGGCACCAGGTTCTCGTGTTCGCACGCGAACAGCGCGCCGGTGCGGGCGAATCCGGTCTGCACCTCGTCGGCGACGAACACCGCGCCGTTGTCGGTGCACCACTTCTGCAGCGCACCGAGGAATCCCGGTGCGGGAACGACGAATCCGCCCTCACCGTGGACGGGCTCGATGACCACGGCGGCGACGTTGTCGGCGCCGACCTGCTTGGTGATCAGGTCGATGGCCCGCGCCGCGGCGGCCGCACCGTCGGTCTCGCCGTCGCGGAACGGGTACGAGGTGGGCACGCGGTACACCTCGTTGGCGAACGGGCCGAAGCCGTGTTTGTACGGCTGGTTCTTGGCGGTCATCGCCATGGTGAGGTTGGTGCGGCCGTGGTATGCGTGGTCGAACACCACGACGGCCTGCCTGCGGGTGTAGGCCCGCGCGATCTTGACGGCGTTCTCGACGGCCTCGGCGCCCGAGTTGAAAAGTGCCGTGCGCTTCTCGTGGTCGCCCGGGGTGAGCCGGTTGAGCTGCTCGGCCACCTGCACGTACCCCTCGTAGGGCGTGACCATGAAACATGTGTGGGTGAACGCCGCGACCTGCTGGGTGACCGCGTCGACGACGGCGGGTGCGCTGTTGCCGACGGTGGTGACGGCAATGCCGGAGCCGAAGTCGATGAGCTGGTTGCCGTCGGCGTCGGCGAGCACACCACCTCCGGCCGCGACGACGTAGACCGGCAGCGTCACGCCGACACCGGCAGCCACCGCGCTCTGCTTGCGCGCCTGCAGCTCCTGCGAGATCGGACCGGGAATGGCGGTGACGAGCCGTCGTTCCTGGGTGAGTGTCCGACCGGCGATCTCGGCGATGGTCACAGGTGTCCTCCTAAGACGAGTGCGTGATTTCACGGTAAATACGCAGTTCACGCGCGCGCAGCGCACAACTGCACAACTTACTCATCCATTACTGTGCAAAACTGTCATCGTGGTCAGTGTTCGGGACGTCGTGGGCGTGCGCGCGCTCGGGTTGCGCGGCGTGCACATCGGCAGGCCCGACGCCGACATCCGCTGGGTCGCGACGAGTGAGCTGTCCGATCCCACCCCGTTTCTCGAAGGCGGCGAGATTCTGCTCACCACCGGTATCGAGACCCGGGTGTGGAACGAGCAGTGGAACGACTACGTGCGTCGGCTGGCCGACGCCGCGGTCGCCGCCGTCGGTTTCGGCATCGGGCTGACGCACGAGCGGACGCCGGATCCGCTCATCGCCGCGTGCCGCGCGCACGACGTCAACCTCTTCGAGGTGCCGCGGCGCACCACGTTCGTCGCGATCAGCAGACACGTGGCCCGCGTGCTCTCCGAGCAGGAATCGGCCGCCACGCAGGCCTCGCTGCAGACGCAACGGCGGTTGATCTCGGCGGCGACGCGGCGTGACCCCGCGACCGCCGTGGTCGCGGCCCTGGCCCAGGCGCTCGACGGCGCGGCATGCCTGATGGCTCCCGACGGGCGCGCGCTCACCGGACCGGTCGGTCCGCGGCGGTCCGAGTTCCCGCTCGACGACGCCGCCGCCGACGTGCGGCGGCTCCAGACGCACGGCGGGCGATCGGCCGCGGCACAGTCCCGCCCGGCATTGTCGCTGTCGGTGCAGCCCATCGGATTACGCGGCAGGCCCTCGACATACCTTGCGACGATGGGTCCGGTGCGGCTCTCCGAAGCCGAGCGCGACGCCCTCACCACTGCGGTAGCCGTCCTCGGGCTGGTCGACGAGCAACGCCGCAGCCGCACCACCACCCGCCGGCTCCTGCACAGCCGCGCGATCGAACTGGTCATCGGCAACGATTCCCGCACCGCGCAGTTGATCCTTGAGGTCGATGCACCCGCCCTCGTCATACCGAATCAGATCAGGTTCCTGCGGGCCGGCGGGGACGAGTCCGCGATCGTCGACGCCGTCGACGCACTCGAGCAACGCGGTGTGCTCGCCGGTATCCATGCCGACGAGCTGTGCGCGGTGTCGACACCACAACAGGCCGAGAGCATCGGGGACACTCTGGTGGCCGCGGGGCTTGCGGTCGGCGTCGGTGCCGCGGTGGCGTCGGACGACGGCGCGTCGGGATACCGCACGGCCGGGCTCGCGCTGGCACAGACCACCCCCACCGCGGCACAGGTGGTGTGGGATCGCGTCGTCAACGACGGCCCGCTCGGGCTCATCGACGCCGAACGGGCGGCCGCGTTCGCCGAATCATGGCTGCACGGACTGAGTTCCGAACAACTGGAGACCCTGCGCTCGTTTCTGCGTCACCACGGATCACATCTGAAGGTCGCCGAGGAACTCGGGGTGCACCGCAACACGGTCCGCAACCGCCTCGACACGATCGAGGCGCTGCTGCCCGGGCACCTCGACGACCCGCAGACCCGGGTCAGCGCCTGGATCGCGCTGCAGTCGCTGCCGCCCGAGCGACGCGACCAGACGATCACCCCTTGAAGTACACGTACTGATGTGACGTCACGAGCGGGACACCGCCGCGGCTCCACAGGTGTGCGGTCTGGTCGAAGTAGCCGCGGGTGAACTGGTGGGCCCGTGCCGTACCGAGAATGAAATCGTCACCGGCAGCGGTGATCTGCTCGTCGCCGGCGTGGAAGTACACCGCGAGGGTCACGGTGCCGGCCGGGATGAACTGGCCGCGCCGCAGGAACACCCGCGGGAAGAACACGTCGCTCACGGCGGTGAGCGCCGCGTAATCCAGGGGCCGGGGCGGATTGTTGCGCGCCCACAACGTGGTGGTCGACGACGCCGACTCGGTGCCGTCCATGGCAGGCACCGCGCCGTCGACGTATCTGATGTCGTAGTTCGTGAACCACGTCAGCGGCGACGCGGCCTGCTCGAGCCCTTCGGGGTCCGGTGCCGCCGGCGGCGTGGCCTCGGCGTCGGCCCAAGTGTCGCGGCGCACCCCGAAAACCGCTGTCGCTGTGGTCTTCACCTCGCCGCCCTGGCTCTGCTCGATGATCCAGTGCTGGTTGGATCTGTTGGTCCGCACGTGCTTGGTTGCGACGTCGAAGTCGCCGTCGGCGATCGGGGCGACGTAGTTGACGGTCAGCGAGATCGGTTCGCCGTGGCACTGCGGGTGCAGTTGGATCGCACGCACCAGCGCCGCCGCGGTGATCCCGCCGAACGGGCCGACCATGTTGGCCCACTCCGGCACGGTGCTGCCACGGAAGAGGCTGTCGCCGACCGGGTGCAGGTCGATCGCCTTGTCGAAGACACTCACCCGGTCAGGGTACTGAGGGCGTCACCGTACCGGTTTCGACGGCTCAGCTCTGCACGGGCAGGGCCGCGGTGTCCTGATCGTCGGTGTTGCTCTTTGCGGGCGCTGGGCGACGGAACTGGTTGTCACCACGCGGGTAGACCACCTGCGGCCACCAGAACCACCTGCCCAGCATCGTCGCGATCGACGGCATGAGCAGAGACCGCACTATCAACGTGTCGAGCAGCAGACCGATCGCGATGGTCGACCCCATCTGCGCCAGCACCACCAGTTCGCTGCCGAGCATCGCCGCCATGGTCGCGGCGAACACCAGGCCCGCCGACGTCACCACGCCGCCGGTGCCCGCCATCGACCGGATGATGCCGGTCTTCAGACCCGCATGGATCTCGTCCTTGAAACGCGAGACCAGCAGCAGGTTGTAGTCCGATCCGACGGCCAGCAGGATGATGACCGACATCAGCATGACCAACCAGTGCACCTGAACCCCGAACAGGTCCTGCCAGATCAGCACCGAGATGCCGAACGACGCCGCGATCGAACTTGCCGCGGTGCCCACGATGACCAGCGCGGCGACGGCGCTGCGGGTCAGGATGAGCATGATCATGAAGATCAGCGTCAGCGCCGACACCACGGCGATCATCAGGTCATAGCGCGCGCCGTCGCTCATGTCCTTGTAGGTCGCCGCCGTACCGCCGAGGAAGATCTTGGCGTCCGACAACGACGACATCTTCAGACCCTCTTGCGCGGCAGTGCGTTCCGCGTCGACGCGGGCGATGCCCTCCGGGGTCGCCGGATCACTCTGGTGGGTGATGAACATGCGCGCGGACTTGCCGTCCGGTGACAGGAACATCTTGAGGCCGCGTTCGAAGTCCGGGTTCTGGAACGCCTCCGGCGGCAGGTAGAAGAAGTCGTCGTTCTTCGCCTCGTCGAAGCTCTGACCCATCGCCAGCGCGGTGTCGTTCATGGCCTGCATCTGGTCGAGCAGGGCCTTCTGCGAGTTGTACGACGCCAGTGACAGATCCCGGCTGGTCTTCATCGACGCGATGGTCTGCGGCAGCAGCGCGGTCAACTGCGGTGCGAGGTCGGCCAACTCATCGGTGTTGACCTGCACGGCCGACGTCCGGTCGGTCAACTCGTCGACGGTGTCGAGGGAGTCGAACAGCGACCGCGCCGCCGCACACATCGGGATGTCGAAACAGTGCGGCTCCCAGTAGAAGTAGTTGCGCAGCGGCCGGAACTGGTCGTCGAAGTTCGCGATGTTGTCGCGCAGTTGCTTGGTGACCTCGAGCAGTTCGCGTGACTTCTCCGCCGAGTCCTGCGTGAGCTTGGTCTGCCGCAACGACAACTCGTACTGCTTCTCCATGATGGCGATCGACTGGTTCGTCGCCTCCACCATCTTGAGTTGGTTCTCCAACTGCGCACGCTGGAACGGCAGGTTCAGGTTGCTGGTCTGTCCCTGGATCGCGGTCTGGAACGGAATCGAGCTGTGCTGGATCGGAATCCCGAGCGGCCGGGTGATGCTCTGCACCATCGCGATGCCCTGGGTGCGCAGCACGTTCTTGGCGACACGGTCGAGCACCAGCATGTCGGCCGGGTTCCGCATGTCGTGGTCCGCCTCGACCATGAGGATGTCGGGGTTCATCCGGGCCTGCGTGAAATGCCGGTCCGCCGCGGCGAATCCGATGTTGACGGGGGCGTCCTCGGGCAGATACCAGCGGTCGTTGTAGGCAGGCCGGTAGCCGGGTACCGCGACGACGCCGATCAGCACGATGAAGGCGCTCGCGACGAGAATCGGTGCGGGCCAACGTACGACGGCGGTGCCGATGCGTCGCCAGAACCGGCCCCTGGCGGCACGTTTGGCTTCGTAGAGGCCGACCTTGCTACCGAGGAACAGCACCGAGGGGCCCATGGTGACCGAGCTCGCGACGACGACGATCATGCCGATCGCGACAGGCGCGCCCATGGTGCTGAAGTACGGCAGCCGCGCGAAGCTCAGGCAGTACGTCGCTCCGGCGATGGTCAGACCCGACCCCACGATCACCGGTGACACCGATTTGAACGTCGTGTAGTACGCGGTCTCGGGATCCTCACCCGCGCCGCGGGCCTCGCGGTATCGGCCGAACAGGAAGATCCCGTAGTCGGTGGCCGCCGCGATCGCCAGCATCGTGAGGATGTTCCCTGCGAACGTGGTCAACCCGAACACGTCGTGTGTCGCCAACACCGATATCAGCCCGCGGGACGCCAGAAGTCCCACACCGGTGAGCACGAGCTGGATGAGGGTGGTGACGATCGAGCGGTAGACGATCAGCAACATCACCGCGATCGCGACGAGCGTGAACAGTGTGATCTTGCCCAGGCTGGCGTTGCCGATGACGTGCAGGTCGTCGGTGAGGGCCGCGGGCCCGGCCGCATAGGCCTGCACCCCCGGCGGCGCGGGGGTGTCGGCGATCGCCTGCCGCACCACCTGCACGCCTTCGTTGGCCAGGGTCTGCCCCTGCTCACCGGCGAGGTTGAGCATCACGTAGGCGGCTTTGCCGTCCGCGCTCTGAGCGCCTGCCGCAGTGAGGGTGTCGCCCCAGAAGTCCTGGATGTGCTGGACGTGTTCGGGGTCCTGCTGGAGCTTGTGGATGATCTCGTCGTAGTACTTGTGCGCGTCGGGTCCGAGCGGCTCCTGCCCCTCGATGACCACCATCACGGTGCTGTTGGAGTCGAACTCCTTGAAGTTGGCCCCCATTCGGTGCATGCCGGTCAGCGACGGCGCGTCCTCGGGCGCCATGGGCGCCGAATGCTCCTCGCCGACGATCTCCAGCTGCGGCGCGATGATGTTGACCAACGCGGCGAAGGCCACCCAGAACAGGATCACCGGGACGGCGAGGACCCTCAGGGCGTGCGGGATGAACGGCTTTCTGTCGGTGCGGTTGTGGGCGCCTTGAGTCATGCGGATTTCACCAAGCAGTAGGTTTGCGCGTCGATCCCGTTGGCCGACTTCTCTTCCCGGACGATTCCGTTGACGGTGACGCGGCAGCCGATCTCGTCGCTGCTGCTCAGTGCCATCAGGTTCGCGCTGACGGTCGGCAGGGTCGTCGACAAGGTGACCGACCAGGGCAGTGTCGTGTTCACCGAATGGACTTTGGCGTCGGTGTCGAAGTAGCTGATCTGTGCCGTGCTACCGGGTGGGCCGTATACCTCGTACACCAGAACTTTGGGGTTGAACTGCACGATCTCGATACCGGCTCCGGCATTGGCGTTCAGATCCTCCGATCCGAACTTCCCGTGCAGCCGCCATACCACGAGTCCCGAGATGGGCAGGACCACCGCGAGTACCAACGGAATCCACACCCGTTTCAACACACGTGGCAGTAAGCCAGTGTTCACCCCAAGACCTCCGACCCCGGCATTCGTCACATATGGCGAATTACTTCGCTTATCTATATACAACGTGGAGCAACTTTACACACGCTCACAACCCGGTGCAGTGCGGGGATATTTCCTGTGAGAACACTGAAAGTCTGCTGAAATTAATTCCGCCGTCGGCGATTTGGGCCGATTGGACACAACGCCGAATTGTCGGGTATCTTGTTATATAGATATTCTATGTAACTCGGGAGGTGCTCGTGCGCGTCGAATACGTCAACCCGTCGGCCACGTCTGCGCGCGACGCCACCGAGTTCATCGCGGCCGCACTGCCGTGCATCGAAGCGATCGAGCGCGGCGCCCGGCGCCTCACCGCCAACCGGTTCGACGCCGAAGACCTGGTTCAGGAGACACTGCTCAACGCGTACAACGGGTTTCACACCTTCGAGGACGGAACCAACATGCAGGCGTGGCTCTTTCGAATCATGCGCAACGCGTGGATCTCCGGCTACCGTTCCCGCCAGCGGAATCCCGTCGAGCAGTTGTGTGAGGACTTCACCGATGCCCAACTCTCCGCGGGCATGCGCCTCACGTCCACCGCACCGCGGTCAGCCGAGAGCGAAGTCCTCGCCCGCCTGCCCGACACTGCGATCGCCGATGCCCTGCGTGCCCTACCGCAGGCCAATCGGATGGTGGTCTTTTACGCCGACGTGGAGGGTTACGCCTATCGCGAGATCGCCTCGCTGATGGGCACTCCCGTCGGAACCGTGATGTCACGCCTGGCGCGCGGCCGCGCGCGCCTGCGCACATTGCTCGCCGATGTCGCCGAAGAGCGCGGCCTCACCGGCCGTCACGCGGCGGTGCCTGCAGGTCGCGCGAGATAGCCCCTCGCGTAGGCGAATTCGATGAGGTGCTCACGAAGACGCCTGCGTCCCCGGTGCAACCGCGACATGACCGTTCCGACGGGGACATCCAGGACGTGGGCGATCTCCTGGTAACGCAGCCCGACCACATCGGCGTAGTAGACGACCATCCGCTGCGGCTCCGGCAGTGCCGCCACCGCCGCGCGCACCTCCGGTTCACCCATGGATTCGAGCGCGGCCAACTCGGCCGAGGCCAGGTCGGTCTCCGAACGCGCCGCGACCGCCAGCTGTGCGTCGCTGATCGTCTCGGTGACCACGACATCCGGCCGGCGCTGTGCAGTGTGGTAGGAGTTGATCCACGTGTTGGTGAGGATCTTGAACAGCCACGCCCTGATGTTGGTGCCGTCGCGGTAGGTGTGAAAACTGCTGTACGCCTTGACCATCGTCTCCTGCACCAGGTCCTCGGCGTCGGACGGGTTGCGGGTGTACCGACGCGCGACACCGTAGAGCTGGTCGAGCAGTGGCAGTACATCACGTTCGAACGTCTGGGTACGCCTGCCGTTGTCGGGTTCTTGCGTGTCAGCGGTCACTGGCATGGCCCCGCTCCTGCCATTGTCGATGCGGTGTGAACACTTCATCCAGGGACACCCCGAAATTACTGCGGGCCGAGCACCATCCCCATGGGGTTTCCCCCCGGTTTCGCGGCGGTTTCCCGCCGCCGGCCGCTTCGGTCCACGTGTCATGCGAGCAGCCTGGCACCTCAAGTTAGGTTGAGGTCAACCGGTTCACTGCCCGCCTGTCACACAGAACACGCCCGGCGGACACGCTCGACTTTGTCGTCGCTCACACCGGACACAAACCGGCCCGCACCCATAGGGTCATCACTTATGAATCGCCTCGATCGCTTCTTCGACATCACGGCGCGCGGGTCGACCATCGCCGGTGAGGTCCGCGGTGGTGTCGTCACGTTCATCGCGATGGCGTACATCATCGTGCTGAACCCGGTCATCCTCTCCAGCGCACCCGATGTGGACGGGAACAGCCTGGAGTTCGCACAGGTGTCGGCCGTCACCTCGTTGGCCGCGGGGGTCATGACGATACTGTTCGGCCTCGTGGCGCGTCTGCCGTTCGCGTTCGCCGCCGGGCTCGGCATCAACTCGTTTCTCGCCACCACCGTCGTCGGCTCGGTCACCTGGCCCGAGGCGATGGGCCTGGTGGTCATCAACGGTTTGATCATCGTGCTGCTGGCCGCCACGGGGTTGCGACGCCTGGTGTTCGACGCCGTGCCCATGCAACTCAAGCTCGCGATCACCGCAGGCATCGGATTGTTCATCCTGTTCATCGGTGTCGTCGACGCGGGTTTCGTCGGCTCGACGGGCCTGCCGTCACCGCCGGTGGGGCTGGGTGCGGGCGGTGAGGGCTCCATCAACACCGTGCCGACCGTCGTGTTCGTGTTCACGCTGCTGGTCACCGGGATCCTCGTCGCGCGTCGCGTGCGCGGCGGCATCCTGATCGGTCTGGTGGCAGGCACCGTCGTCGCCGTCGCCATCGAGGCGATCTGGCACCTCGGATCGGCCGTCGACAAGCCCGGTGGATGGGGTCTTTCGGTGCCGTCGTTGTCGGGTTCGCCGTTCGCGATGCCCGACCTGTCACTGGTCGGTGAGGTGAGCCTGGGCAGTTTCAGCCGGATCGGCGCCCTGGCGGCCATCATGCTGGTGTTCACCCTGGTCTTCGCCAACTTCTTCGACGCGATGGGCACCATGACCGGTTTGTCCCGCGAGGCCGGCCTGTCCGACCCGCAGGGCACGTTCCCCCGGCTGCGGTCGGCGCTGATCGTCGAGGGCACCGGCGCGGTCGTGGGCGGCGGCTCGTCGGCGTCGTCGAACACGGTCTTCATCGAATCCGGCGCAGGCATCGAGGAAGGCGCCCGCACGGGCCTGGCCAATCTGATCACCGGTGTGCTGTTCCTGGCGGCCATGTTCGTCGCGCCGCTGGCGTCGATCGTGCCGACCGAGGTGGCCGCGGCCGCGCTCGTGGTCGTCGGCGCCATGATGGTGTCGCATCTGCGGCACATCGACATCTCCGAGTTCTCCGTGGCCCTGCCGGTCGTCCTCACGGTGGCGACCATGGCGTTCAGCTATTCGATTGCCAACGGCATCGGTGTCGGTTTCGTGGCGTGGGTGGTGCTGCGGACCGCGGCCGGGAAATTCCGCGAGATCAGTCCTTTGCTCTGGGTCGTGGCGCTCGGATTCGTCCTGTACTTCGCGCGCGGGTGGATCGAGTCCTTCATCGGGATGTGATGGCCGGTAGCCTTCCCACCATGGGGATGACGCGATGAGCGCCGGTCTGTTCGGTCTTCTCGACGACGTGGCAGCACTCGCTCGCCTCGCCGCGGCCTCGGTGGATGACATCGGCGCGGCAGCCGGACGCGCGACGGCCAAGGCCGCCGGTGTCGTCATCGACGACACCGCGGTGACGCCGCAATACGTGCACGGCATCACCGCGGATCGTGAGTTGCCGATCATCAAGAAGATCGCGCTCGGATCGCTGCGCAACAAGATCGTGTTCATCCTCCCGGCGATCTTGCTGCTCAGCCAGTTCGTCCCCGGACTGCTCACCCCGATCCTCATGGTGGGCGCCACCTACCTCTGCTACGAGGGCGCCGAGAAGGTGTGGGGCTGGTTCCCCGGTCACCACGGCCACGACGCACACGCGTCGCCCAGCGCGGTCGCCGGCCCGGACGCCGAGAAGTTCATGGTGACCGGCGCGATCCGCACCGATTTCATCCTGTCGGCCGAGATCATGGTGATCGCTCTCAACGAGGTGGCCGGCGAGGCGTTCTTCCCCCGGCTGGCGATCCTCGTGGTGGTGGCGCTCGTGATCACCGCGGGTGTATATGGCGTCGTCGCAGGCATCGTGAAGATGGACGACATCGGTCTGCACCTCGCGGAGCGCAATTCACGCATCACCCGCAAGATCGGCCGCGGCCTCGTCGCGGGGATGCCCAAGCTGCTGTCGGCGCTGTCCACGATCGGCACCGTGGCGATGCTGTGGGTGGGCGGCCACATCCTGCTGGTCGGCACCGACACCCTCGGTTGGCACCCGCCGTACGGTTTCGTCCACCATCTCGAGGAAGCCGTGCACCACGCCATTCCCGATGCCGTTCCCGGCGTCGGTGCGGTGCTCGCCTGGCTGGTCAACACCGGTATCTCTGCGGTCATCGGCCTGGTCGTCGGCGCCGTCGTCGTCCTCGTGATGCATCTGCTGCCGTTCGGCAAGAACAACCAGGACAAGAACGACGCGTCACACGCGTGACGGCGCCCTGTCGTCGGCCGCCGGGGCGTGCTGCGCGATCCAGTCCTGCGCCGAATCGGCGGCCCGCACCAGGGCGCCGTACTCGCCGAGGTAGTCGGCCAGCGCACCGACCCACGGGAGCATGCCCAGGTAACGCAACGGCCCGCGGGAATGTGGCCGCCTGCCCAGCTCGTCGCCGATCGCGGTGAGGATGCCTGCCAGATGCCACACCCGCTGCACGATCGACATGTCCGTCGGCTCGTCCTCGGTGCCCGCCGCCGGTGTCTCGACAAGGTCGCGGCCGCACAGCACCGCAGCGAGCATCCGGACCTGCGTCTGGTGATCGGTCACCCCGCTTTCGCGGGCGACTGCGCAGAGCACGAGGGCCTGGTTGGTGAACCCGAGCAGGTCCTGCAGCGGCAGCCGATCGGCGAGGACTCCGAAGACTCCCGGGAACGCCACGATCACGGTGTCCAGCGCGCCGATCCGGTGCACCCACCACCGGATCCGCTCGGCCTGGTCCTTGCCCTCCCATGATCGGGTGCCCGGGATGTCGGCGCAGTCGAGCACTGCGGCGATCCGGTCCAGTGCGGTGCCGACGACGCCGTCGCCCTCGCCCAGGTAGTGCGTCCGGCGCCGCAACCCGAGCGGATCCAGATCGGCGACGGCGTCGAGAATCAGGCCGATCGGTCCGACCGCCCGGCTCAGCACGGCGGCGACCTGTTCGTCGGCGAGCTCTGCCCGAGGCATGGGGAGGAGTGCCATAGCGCCATCTTGTCGTACGAAGACGTCGCAAGGGAGACGGTGAGCGCGCGACGTCGCGGCTAGCGGCCGCTCGCCAGCCGCCGCTCCAAGCCCGTGATGACGACATCGAGGTTGAACTCGAAATCGGTCGTGCTCGCCTCGGCGCGACGGGCCACGACCGCGCCGAGCAGTGGAAAGTCGCTGTCGGCGAAGTTCTGCAGGGCGCGGGCGACCTCGGGCATCTGGTGGTGCAGGCGCGAATCGGCGGCGCCCAGCACGTCGTGCGCCGCCGACATCGCCAGACCGGACACCAAGGTGAGGATGCGCCCGGCGTCGTCGACGCCGAATCCACCATCGGTGAGTGCGGCCAGCACGCGTTCGGTCAGGGCCAGGCTCTCGGCCCCGCCCGCACCGCTGATCCGGAAGTTCATGCGGGTCGCGCCGTATTTGAGCACCCCCTGGTGAATCGCGTTCGCGTAGGCCCGTAGTACGTCCTGCCAGGCCGCATCGGCGGGCAGGTCGATCGCGCCCAGTTCGGCGTCGAACAGGTCGGCCACCACGAGTTCGAGCAGGCCGTCACGGTCCCCGACGTAGTAGTGCAGTGCCGTGCGGTCCACGCCGAGGGCATCTGCCACCGCCTGCATGGTGAGCGTTTCGGGGGCGATCTGCCGGGCAGCGGCAACGATCTGATCGCGATCGATCCGTCGGGGCCGACCACGTCGCCGAGGCTGCGCACCGTCGCCCGCGCGCTGGGTCGTCACGTCGCCAACAGTAGGGCACGCCACGCGACCCGGGACTGTGATCCGGCCCGGGTATTGACACTGCGTGTTACTTTTCTCACGCTCGTGAAAAATCCGCGTGGCCGCACGATGCGCGCCGACGAAGGGAGTCCGACAGATGCCTGACACCACTTGCTACCGGGTCGTTCAATGGACCACCGGCAACGTCGGCAAGAGTTCGGTGGCCGCCATCGCGAAGAACCCGACCCTGGAGCTGGTGGGCTGTTACGCCTGGTCAGCAGACAAGGTCGGCAGGGACGTCGGCGAGGTGTGCGGCCTCGAGCCGCTCGGGGTGACCACCACCGACGACGTCGACGCCCTGCTGGCGCTCAAGCCCGATGTGGTGGTCTACAACCCGATGTGGATCAACGTCGACGAACTCGTGCGCATCCTGGAAGCCGGCGTCAACGTGGTGTCGACGGCGTCGTTCATCACCGGCCACAATCAGGGCCCGGGCCGCGACAGGATCGCCGAGGCCTGCACACGGGGCGGGTCGTCGATGTTCGGCTCGGGCATCAGCCCCGGTTATGTGAACCAGTTGTCGGTCGTCGCGGCAGGCATCTGCGACCGCGTCGACAAGATCACCGTCAACGAGGCGGCCGACACCACTTTCTACGACTCCCCCGACACCGAGAAACCCGTCGGCTTCGGCCAACCCATCGATCACCCTGACCTGCAGGCGATGACCGCGCAGGGCACGGGCGTGTTCGGCGAGGCCGTGCGAATGGTCGCCGATGCGCTCGGCATCGAACTCGACGAGGTGCGCTGCGACGCCGAATATGCCCAGACCACAGAGGATCTCGATCTCGGATCGTGGACCATACCGGCGGGCTGCGTGGCAGGTGTGTACGCCGGCTGGAAGGGCATCGTCGGCGGCCAGACCCGCGTCGAGATCAACCTCCGCTGGCGCAAAGGCCAAACGCTGCAACCAGATTGGAAGATCGATCAGGACGGTTGGGTCATCGAGGTGGCAGGCAGGCCGACGGTCACCATGAAGGTCGGCTTCCTCCCGCCGCCCGATTTCGAGGCCACCACACTCGAAGAATTCAT
>Ga0180218_1001446_pt1 | contig 14245 bp, 12 predicted proteins | sample eDN3rd37CKraftBY_FD_151334 | JGI IMG/M metagenome (GOLD analysis project Ga0180218, IMG submission 151334) | Enriched backyard soil microbial communities from Emeryville, California, USA - eDNA 3rd pass 37_C Kraft BY (version 2) (version 2) | ecosystem: Environmental > Terrestrial > Soil >...
CATTCCGGTACCGAGTCGCACGATACCTTTGCGATCGCCGAACGGGCCGCGCTCGACCGCTCGCCGGCGATCCGCATCGCGGGGGCGAGGGCACTCGAACTCGCCGGCATCGGACTCGACCGGGTCGAGTATGTCGACGTCTACTCCTGTTTTCCGTCGGCAGTGCAGGTCGCGGCGAACGAACTCGGGCTCGCGCTCGACGATCCGGCGCGACCGCTCACCGTCACCGGTGGTCTGACCTTCGGTGGTGGCCCGTGGAACAACTATGTCGGGCATTCGATCGCGACGATGATGACGCGACTGCGCGACACCCCCGGCTCGTTCGGGCTGGTCACCGCGAACAGCGGTTATCTCACGAAGCATGCGATGGGGGTGTACTCCACCGAGCCTCCGGCCGATGGCTTCCGGCGGATGGACGTGCAGGCCGAGGTCGACGCAGAGCCGCGTACGACGGCACTGGTTTCGTACGACGGGCCGGCCACGGCGGAGTCGTGGACGGTCGTCTACAACCGCGACGGTGAACCGGAACGCGGCTTCCTTGCCGCCCGCACTGGGACCGGAGAACGCACGCTCGCCACGACTGTCGCCGACGACGATCTGACTCGGCTCGTGGACGACGACATCGCAGGTCAGCGCGTCGAAATTACGTCCGACGGCCAGTTCCGTCTCGTGTGACGTTGACGGCAGTAATCTAACGCAATAAGGTTAAGGGCAAGTGATGGGGCGCGCGAGCGGCGTCCGGCGAACGAGGAGTATGCAATGACGGTCGAGGACTTTCGTGCCCTGTACGAGCAACACGTCGGTCATGTGGCGAGCGGAGACATGAAGGCGGCACTCGCCGACATGGTCCGCGAGAACATTCCGCAGGTCTTCGAAGGCGTGGACACTCCGCGTGAAGCACCGAAGAGCTACGCGATCAAGAATGTTCGCGCGGACGGCGACCTCATGATCGGCGAAACCGTCTACGACATGAGCGACCGTTCGATCGGGCTGCGTTCCATCTGGGAGCTGCACGACGGCCGTTGGCTGGCAGCGAGGTTGGAGAACTTCTCGCCCGAAGAGGGGGCACAGCGATGACCGCGACCGAACCCGTGTCGGCCCCGTGGGGCCCCGCCCCCGACGGACTCGACCAGCAGTACTGGGACGGCCTCGTCGCCGGCGAGTTGCGACTGCAACGGTGCACATCCTGCCGCACGTGGATCTGGGGCCCGCAGGCGATCTGCGGGCACTGCCACAGCTTCGACATCGGATGGGAGACCGTCGAACCGGCCGGCACCGTCTACAGCTGGAATCGCAGTTGGTACCCGTACATGGAGGAGTACGCGAACAACCTCCCCTACGTGACCGTGCTCGTCGAACTGCCGCACGCCGGTGGCCGCCGGGTTCTGGGAATCCTCACCGACGACATCGAAGCCGATCCCGCGATCGGCGACCGTGTGGTCGGCAGCTTCGAGCGCGTCGACGGTTCTGCCTGGCCGCTCCTGCGCTGGCGTCGCGCCGGCGCGATTTCCGAAGGAGAAGACCGATGAGGGCCGACATCATGCGCGGGGCAGCCGCCGTCGTCGGAGTCGCCGAACAGCACTACCGCCGCGGCGAGGCCCCGCACAGCGAGAAGCGCATGACCTTGGAAGTGATCCTCGAGGCCTGTGCGGATGCGGGCATCGATCCTCGTGAGATCGACGGCTTCGTCTCCTATGCGGGTGGCCCCAACGACGGCGCCATCATCGGCGGTGCCCTGTTGATCGACGAACTGCGCTGGTCGAACATGATGTGGGGTGGGGGAGGCGGCAGCGTCGCAGCCGCCATCACCAACGCGGCCGTGGCGATCGCCACCGGACAGGCCGAATGCGTCGTGGTGTACCGGGCGATGTCGCAGGAGGACACAGGCCGGCTGGGTTACGCGAAGTACCACTACGGCAGTCACTTCCTCGCGCACGGAATCGGGTCACCCGCACAGATCTGCGCGATGCGGACGCAGCGGATGCTCGAACACGGCGGTGTGCCGCGCTCGGCGATGCGGTCACTCGTCCTCGCGTCGTACCGGCATGCGCAGAACAACCCGACCGCGCAAGGATACGGACGACCCCTCGACGAGGAGACGTACGAGAACTCGCGCCTGATCGCGGAGCCCTTCCACCTGTTCGACTGCTCGCGTGAGAGCGACGGCGCCGTGGCGCTCGTGCTCGTCTCGGCGGAACGGGCCAAGTCGCTGCGTCCCGATCCGGCCTATCTGCTGGCCGGGGCGCAAGGAGCCCCGGGCGGATACTCCGAGCTGATCGACAACGATCTCGACGAGCAGTACATGAGCGCCGGGTTCGGTCCGGCCAACAACGGCAAACCAGGAGTCGCCGAAAGGCTTTGGTCGGCAGCCGGTCTCGGGCCGGACGACGTCGACGTCGTCCAGGTCTACGAGAACTTCAGCGGACCGGCCGTCGCTGCGTTGATCGACCACGGACTCTGCCCTCCCGGTGAGGCCGCGGGCACGTTCATGACCGTCGACAACCTCACGGCGCCGAGCGGGAAACTGCCGATCAACACCAGTGGCGGCAACCTCGCCGACTCGTTCATCAACGGTCTGAACCTCGCTGTCGAGGCGGTTCGGCAGATTCGCGGAACCTCGACCAACCCCGTGGTCGGCGCAAAGACCTCGCTGTTCATCGGCGGGCCCATGGCACCACTGGTCAGCTCGGTGCTGTTCGGGCACGAAGACACCCTGTAGACCCGCGGAAGGCACGGCATGGACAACAACACGAACGACCTGAACCGTAACGAGCTCTTCATCGGTGGCCGATGGGTGGCTCCGCAATCCGGTGCCACGACGGACGTCGTCGAGGCAGCAACCGAAAAGGTGATCGGTACCGCGGCGCTGGCGTCGGAGCCGGACATCGACGCGGCGGTGGCTGCTGCGCGCAGTGCACTTTCCGGCCCCTGGAGGGCGCTGACGAACACCGAACGCGCCGATCTCCTCGACGCCTTCGCCAAGGCCCTGAAGTCTCGTGGTCGCGAGACCGCGCAGCTCGTCAGCCGTGAGAACGGCATGCCGATCGCACTGTCGAACGGAGTGAACGGCTTCGGTCCTGCGGCAATGCTCTCCTACTATGCAGGCCTGATCCGAGACGCCACCCCGGAGGACGTGCGCCCGAGCGCTTTCGGTGGTCGCACCGTCGTGCGCCGCGAACCGGTCGGTGTCGTCGCGGCCATCACGCCGTGGAACTACCCGCAGCCGCTCGCTGCGATGAAGTTGGCGCCCGCACTGGCCGCGGGATGCACCGTGGTGCTCAAGCCCGCACCCGAGACCGCCCTCGACGCGTTCGCGTTCGCCGAGGCCGCTCTGGAAGCAGGACTGCCGGCCGGGGTCGTCAATGTTGTGCCCGCAGGCCGGGAGACCAGCGCATATCTCGTGGAGCACCCGGGCGTCGACAAGGTCGCATTCACGGGATCCACCGCTGCGGGTCGCGCGATCGGTGAGGTGTGCGGACGCTTGCTTCGTCCGGTGACCCTGGAACTCGGCGGTAAGTCCGCGGCCCTCGTCACCGAACAGGCCGACCTCGACGTGTTCGCGAAAAACCTCCTCGAGGTGTCGCTCGTGAACAACGGCCAGACATGCCACGCGAGCACCCGCATCCTCGCACCGCGCTCGCGCTACGACGAGGTGGTCGAGGCGGTCACCGAGACGGTACGGGCGTTGACCGTCGGCGATCCACTCGACAAGAACACCCATGTCGGTCCGCTGGTGTCGGCCGCGCAGCGCGACCGGGTACTGGGCTACATCGAATCCGGTCGTGCCGACGGCTACCGGATCACCACCGGGGGAGGCACACCGGCTTCCCAGGCGCTCGGGTGGTTCGTCGAACCGACCGTGTTCGCCGATGTCGACAACTCGGCACGTATCGCGCAGGAGGAGATCTTCGGCCCGGTGCTCACCGTCACGCCGTACGACGGGGAGGACGAAGCGGTCGCGATCGCAAACGACTCCGAGTACGGACTCGGCGGCACGGTATGGACCACGGACGAACAGCACGGTCTCGAGCTCGCCGCACGCATCCACAGCGGAACCGTCGGAGTGAACTACTACGCGCTGGACCTCGACGCGCCGTTCGGAGGCGTCAAGTCCTCGGGTCTGGGCCGGGAACTCGGCCCGGAGGGACTGACTCCGTACTTCGCCACGAAGTCCGTCTACTTCGGAACCCGCTGATCGGTTTCGGCTCGGCCTCATCGCGAGCACACAAGGTTTGGAGTACACGATGGCACTACCTCTGCAGAATGTCCGCGTACTGGACCTGACGAACGGATTCGGTGACACCGCGACCCGATTTCTCGCCGATCTCGGTGCCGAGGTCGTGCGCATCGAACTTCCCGGCGGGTCGCCGACCCGATCGGCGGAGCCGATCCGCGGCGGAGTGAGCATCCCGTTCGCGCTGCGCAACGCGAACAAGCTGGGGGTCACCGCCGACCTGGAGGTCGACGAGGGCCGTGATCGTCTGCGCGAGCTCGCGCGGCAGGCCGACATCCTGATCGAATCCATGCCGCCCGGTTATCTGGCGTCGCGGGGTGTCGGCGCGACCGACCTGCGCCTGATCAACCCCGAGCTCGTCGCGGTCTCGGTCACGCCGTTCGGTCAGGACGGGCCGTATCGGGACTGGGCTGCACCCGAGCAGGTGCTGTACGCGCTCAGCGGGGTGTTGTCCCGCTCCGGCGAGCCGGGTGAGGCACCGCTGTTGCCGCCGAACGGTCTGGTCGACGAGTCGGTGGGTGTTCACACCGCGTGGTCGGCGTTGCTCGCCTACTACGACCGCCTGCACACCGGGCAGGGGCAGACCGTGGACATCTCCGCGTTCGAGGTCATCGTGCACGGTTTCGACCCCGGATTCGGCGTGCAGGGTTCGGCGGCTGCCGGACGCTCGGAGGACTTCCCGCGCGGGCGACCCGATGCGGCGAACTTCTATCCGGTCTACCGGTGCGCCGACGGTCAGGTACGCATCTGCCTGCTCGCCCGGCGCCAGTGGCGGGCGATGTTCGAATGGCTGGGTGAGCCGGAAGAATTCGCGGACCCGAAGTACGACACCATCCCCGCTCGCTTCGCGGCGTCGGATCGTCTCAACCCGCTGATCGACGCGCTGTTCGCCGACTACACCCGCGACCAGCTCGTGGCGGAGGGCGCTGCGCGTGGCATCCCGATCGGTGGGCTCAACACCGTCTCGGAGGTGCTGCGAACCGATCATTTCGAAGCGTCCGGGACCTTCGTCGACACGGAGATCGCGCCGGGGCTCGAGGCCCGGATCCCGTCCGGCTACGCCAAGATCAACGGTGAGCGTGCCGGTTTCCGCTTCCGTGCCCCCCGGCTCGGTGAGCACGACGACGCGGTGTTCGGATCGGCCACCGACCGATCGCGTCCGCAGCCGCCGTCGCCGTCGCGTGCCATCGGGTCGCGTCCGTTCGAGGGCTTGCGAGTTCTCGATCTGGGCGTCGTGGTGTTCGGTGCCGAACTCGGTCGCCAGTTCGCCGACAACGGTGCCGACGTCATCAAGATCGAGAATTCGGATTTTCCCGACGGACTACGGCAGTCGCGACGAAAAGGCGCTCTCGCGGCATCGGTGGCATGGGGTCACCGCAACCGCCGCAGTCTCGGGCTGAATCTCCGCAGTGCCGAAGGCATTGCGGTGTTCAAGAAACTCGCCGCACAGGCCGACGTCGTCCTGGCGAATTTCAAACCCGGCACCCTCGCCTCGATGGGCTTGTCGTACGAAGAGCTGAGGGCGATCAACCCGCGCATCGTGGTGTCGGAGAGCAGCGCGTTCGGCAGCGTCGGTCCCTGGAACACGCGTCTCGGGTACGGGCCGCTGGTCCGCGCCGCGTGCGGTGTGTCGGCTCTGTGGCGGTACTCCGATACTTCGGACGGGTTGTGTGACGGTTCGACGGTGTACCCGGACCACATCGCCGGGCAGGTCACGGCCACCACCGTCCTGGCGGTCCTGATCGATCGTCTGCGGACGGGGCAGGGCGCCGCAATCGAGGTGGCCCAGGCCGACACCGCGATCGTCCAACTCGGTAACCAGCTGGTCGCCGAACACCTCGAGCCGGGATCGATCTCGGCGCCGGGAAACTCGGATCCGTACGCAGCGCCCTCCGGTGTGTTCGCCTGCGCCGGAGACGACGAGTGGTGCGCCGTCATCGTTCAGGACGACACGCAGTGGCAGCGTCTGTGCGAGGTGCTCGATCGTTCCGATCTTGCCGGCGACCCTCGATTCGCTTCGGTTGCGGCACGTCTGGCGAACCGCGCCGAGGTGGACGCGATTCTCGCGGAGTGGCTTGCACGTCGCTCGCCGACCGAGGCCATGGAAACCTTGCAGTCCGCGGGTGTTCCGGCGGGAGCGATGGTTCGTCTGCCCGAGTTGCTCACGAACCCGCAGCTCGTCGCTCGCGAGGCATATACCGAACTCGAACACGAGTTGCTGCCGAATCCGCTGCCCACGGCCACGCGCGTCGCACGGTTCGACACGATCCCGGATTGGCCGCTGCGACCGGCACCGCTACCGGGTCAGCAGACACGTGAGATCTGCGAGACCGTGCTCGGGTTGGACGGCGCCGAGATCGACGCTCTGGTGAGCGACGGCGTGTTGCAACCGCCCGCGGACGATCCCGCTCTGTCGTCGGTCACGGCCCGCGTCTGACCTTTCACCGGAAGGTCCCCGAGTTCGTCCTCGGGGGCCTTCCGTCTCTCTACGGACCGATTCGACTTCCTTGCTGCAGCAATTGCTCTGGCGGGAAGCCGAACTCGTATCGGACCGGATGCGGTCCAGGGGCGTTTCCGGTGTAATGGAGTCTTGCGTAAATCTACGTGTATTAGTTACGGTGTGATGTGTACCACGGTGCGCACCCGGTTCGGGCGATATCACCTCGGGGATGTCTCGTCGCGCTCCCGTGCGACGCCGTAGGTGTCCCTCGATCGCCTGGAAAGGGCTGGACGCAATGAGAGCGAAGACCCGATTGAACTGTCCCTGTGGTGCTCACGTCGCCGGTGTCGACGAGGATGATCTCGTGATCCGGGCTCAGGAGCACCTGCGCGAATCGCACCCCGGTATGGAGTACTCGCGCGACGAGATTCTCTTCATCTCGTACTGATCTTCGCGGTGGGCGGGGCGGATGGCGTCGACCTGCATCCCCGGGATCGCCGCCGCTATGCGATTTACAAAAAACGATTGACGTATCAAGTGTCGTGTATGTAGTGTGTGTCACATCCGCTGAACGGCAGCGGGAACGTCCAGCGATTCGGCTGTTCGCCCGGCAGGGGCGAGAAATGTTGTCGGAAAACGACATCCACCACACTTCAGATCTCTGAACCGAGGAGACTTCCATGAAACTCGAAGGCAAAGTCGCCCTGATCACCGGTGCCGGCTCCGGTCTGGGCCGCGAAGCATCGCAACTGTTCGCAGCCGAGGGCGCCAAGGTCGCCGTCGTCGATATCGACGCGGAGCGCGCCAAGGGGACGGTCGAACTGGTCGAGAAGCAGGGCGGCACCGCGATCGCGGTCACTGCGGACGTGCGGGTGGAAAAGCAGGTGATCGATGCCGTCGAGGCAACGGTCTCCGCGTTCGGGAAGCTCGACATCGCCTGGGCCAACGCGGGTATCGTCTCCCGAGGCGGTGTTCCTTCCGTCGCCGGGGGTGAGCAGGTCGAGTTCCAGGACCTGACCGATGCCGACTGGCAGGACGTCGTCGGGGTGAACCTCTCCGGTGTCTTCTACACAGCGAAGGCGGCCGTTCCGCACCTGCGTGCCAATGGTGGCGGGGTCATCCTGGCAACCTCGTCGGCAGCATCCTTCGTCGCGTACCACAGCATTGCGGCATATTCGGCGACGAAGGCCGGCGTGAACGGCATGGTGCGTGGCCTGAGCCTGGATCTGGGCAAGTACGGCATCCGGGTCAATGCCATCGCTCCGACGCACGGTATGTCGCCGAACTTCCTGGCACCGGCCGGAACTCCCGTCGTGGGGCAGTCCTACGAAGAGGTCGCCGGACCGTGGGATCCGAGCGTGTCGCCGATTCCGCTCAAGCTGAATCGCCCGCCGTCGCTGAAGGACAACGCACGCGCTGCGCTCTTCCTGGTTTCGGACGACTCCGCCTACATCAACGGCGTCACCTTGCCGACCACGGACGGTGGCACGCTCTCCCGCGTCGCGATGATGTTCCCCGAGGACGGCAACGACCCCTCGGCTCACGGCGAGGGATAGCCGTCGTGACCGACCGCGACAATACGACTCGGGTCGGCACCCGCCGCCTCGTCGTGGACCGGTCGGCGTGCGCCGGGCATGGACTGTGTTACGGACGTTCACCCCAGGTGGTGGATTGCGACGACTCCGGTTACCCGGTCCTTCTGCACGAACTACTCGAACTCGATGAGCACATCGCGGCGGCCGAGGAGGCCGTCGCGGTGTGCCCCGAGCGCGCGCTGACCCTCGAATCGGCTTGATCCTTCGAAACAATCCTCTGCGAACGGGGTGTACGGCATGACTATCACCGAGGAGCATTCGGCTCCCGTCGTCGACTTCGACATCTACGACCCTTCACTGACCCATCCGGTGGACACCGTCCAGGAAAAGGTCGCCGAGTTGGCGGCGAAGGGACCGGTGGTCTACTCCACCGCGTACGGCGGCCACTGGATCGTCACCCGCTACAAGGAAGTCCATGAAGTTCTCCGTGACCCGGAGACCTTCTCGAGCTATCCGAACAATCTCGTCAATGCCGGAGACGGCAAGTTCCTGCCTCTCGAACTCGATCCGCCGGAACACACCGCCTACCGCGTGGCACTTCAGCCGCTCTTCTCGCCGAATCGGATGAAGGCGCTCACGGAACGCATCCGCTCGGTGGTCAACGAACTCATCGACGGATTCGCCGGGAAGGGCGAGGCCGAGTTCGTCTCGGAATTCGCGCACGAGTTGCCGACGCGAGTGTTCCTGGCACTGATGGACTGGCCGCTCGAGGACGCACCGATGTTCACCGAGGCCACCGACATCGCGCTGATGGGCAAACCCGGTGCGAGCGAGGAAGAGTCGGCGAACGCGCGGGCCGAGGCCGCACAGCAGATGTTCGGGTACTTCCACAAGATCATCGGAGAGCGACGGGCGAACCCCGGCGACGACGTCACCTCGACGCTCATCCACACCGAGATCGAACTTCCGGACGGCAAGCGCCTGCTGACCGACGAAGAACTCGCCCGCATGTTCTTCCTCCTGCTCATCGCAGGTTTGCACACGGTGCAGGGGTCACTCGCGTGGGCGATCATCCATCTGGTCAATCGCCCCGACCAGCGAGCAGCGCTCATCGAGGACGAGGGACTACTGCCGAGTGCAGTGGAGGAGATCCTTCGCATCGAAGCAGCGGTGATCATGGGCCGGCGCGCCACGCGCGACGTCGAACTCGGGGGAGTCCGGATCAAGGAGGGCGACCAGATCATCGCGATGCTGTGCTCCGCGAACCGGGATTCCGAAGAGTTCGACGATCCGAACTCCCTGGATCTTGCGCGCACCCCCAATCGCCACCTGTCCTTCGGTGCCGGACCGCACCGGTGCCTGGGGTCCCATCTCGCCCGGCTCGAGTTGTCGATCGCCTTGGAAGAACTGCACCGACGGATCCCCGACTACGAACTGGTCGAGTCCGACCCGCCGATTCTGCACGCCACTCAGGTGCGTGGCTGTATCCGCCTGCCGATCAGGTTCACCCCGACCTCCTGATCGGACCTTCCTCCGGGTTCCCGACCGGCGCGTCGAGCCACCGTCAGGTGAATCTCGGCGCGCCGGTCGGCTTTCGAAGGGTATTCGCCATGACAGTCAGCAACATCCCCGCCGATCTGGTCGTCGATTTCGACGTCTACGATCCGACACTGGCCTTTCCGGTCGACGTCTTCCAGGAGAAGGCGGCCGAGCTCCGGGCGCGCGGTCCGATCGTCTGGTCCCCGCACTACGGTGGCCACTGGATCGTCACTCGCTACGACGAGATCTTCCGAATCCTTCGTGACGCCGAGACGTTCTCCAGTTACCCGAACAATCTCGTCGACGCAGGACAGGGCAAGTTCATCCCGGTCGAGATCGATCCGCCCGAGCACACCCAGTACCGCCAAGCCCTCCAACCGCTTTTCGGTCCGGCTCGGATGAAGGACCTCGAGCCGAAGATCCGTGCGATCGTCAACGAACTCATCGACGGATTCGCCGGAAAGGGCGAGGCCGAGTTCGTGGCCGAATTCGCGCATGCCCTACCCACCCGTGTGTTCCTGAGCTTGATGGGCTGGCCGCTCGAGGACGCAGAGCAGTTCTCGGAATGGACCGATATCGCCCTCCAAGGTATTCCCGGTGCAAGCGAAGAGGAATCGGCACGTGCGAGGGCCGAAGCGGCGAACAACGTGTTCGCGTATTTCGGAGATTTCGTGAATCGTGTGCGCAACGGTGGTGAGGACCCCGACAGCGTGACAGCGACGATCGTGAACACACCGCTCCACGTCGACGGCGTGGAGCGGCTCCTCGACGACGACGAACTTCGCCGCATGTTCTTTCTGCTGCTGATCGCCGGATTGCACACCGTACAGGGATCTCTGGGCTGGGCGATGGTGCATCTCGCGAACAATCCGGCACAACGACAGGCGCTCGTCGACGACCCCGGTCTGATCCCGGACGCCGTCGAGGAGATCCTGCGAATCGAAGCCGCGGTGAGTATGGGACGGCGGGCGACGCGGGACGTGGAGATCGGTGGAGTGCGCATCGAGGCGGACGATCAATTGTTGTTGCTGCTCTGCTCCGCGAATCGCGACGAGGCCGAGTTCGAGAACTCGGATGCGTTCGTGATCGATCGGGCGCCCAACAGACACCTGTCCTTCGGTGCCGGTCCGCACCGGTGCCTCGGATCGCATCTGGCACGAATCGAACTGACAGCGGCCATGGAAGAAATTCACCGGCGGATTCCCGATTATGCCCTGGTCGAGAACGATCCTCCGCTTATGCACGGCACCTCCGTGCGGGGCTGTGTGCGACTGCCGCTGACCTTCACACCCGAGTCGTGAGGTAAGGCAGAACGGCGGAGGGGTCCCGGTTCCCCGGGCCCCTCCGCCGTATCGCACGATCAGGACTTCAACAGGTCGCGATGGATGATTTCCTTCATGATCTCGTTGGTGCCCCCGTAGATCCGCTGGATGCGAGCGTCGATGAACGCCTTCGCGACGGGATACTCCATCATGTAGCCGTAGCCTCCGTGGAACTGGACGCCGGCGTCGATCACCCGCCCCTGGAGTTCGGTGGCCCACAACTTGGCCTTCGACGCGTCCACTGCGGTGAGTGTGCCCTTGTTGTACTCCCGCACACACCGGTCGATGTAGGTGCGGGAAACTTCCACCGCGGTCTGCAGTTCGGCGAGCGTGAAGCCGAGACCCTGGAACTCTCCGATGCGCTTCCCGAATGCGGTGCGTTCCTTGACGTAGTCGAGGGTCCAGCCCATGACCGCCTCGGCCGACATCTGCGCAGCGATGCCGATACCGAGCCGTTCCAGGGGCAGGCTCTGCATCAGATAGCCGAAGCCCATTCCGAGTTCACCGAGCAGATTCTCCTCGGGAACCCGGACGTCCTCGAAGAAGAGTTCGGCGGTGTCCTGGGCGTGGAGACCGACCTTGTCGAGTTTGCGGCCACGGGAGAATCCCGGCATTCCATCCTCGACGACGAACAGGGAGAAGCCGCGGGAGCCGGCGTCGGGGTCCGTCCTGGCGAAGACGATGACGAGGTCCGCGAGGATGCCGCTGGTAATGAAGGTCTTGGATCCGTTGAGCACCCAGTGATTTCCGTCGCGCACAGCAGAGGTCGTGATACCCCGCAGGTCGCTGCCGGCGGCGGGCTCGCTCATCGCGATCGCCCCGATCGTCTCACCCGTGACGAACCCCGGAAGCCAACGTCGCTTCTGGTCGTCGTCGGCATGCCGGAGCAGGTAGTTGAGGACGATGTCGTCGTTCGTGGAGAACCCCGACTGGAGCGCGGATGCGCCGACACGAGCGATCTCGGCCTGGATTGCGACTCGGAAGCGGTAGTCGGATTCGCCGGGCCCCCCGAACTCTTCCGGGACGCTCAGTCCGAGCAGGCCCAATTTTCCGGCTGCGAGCCAGGTTTCGCGGTCGATCAGCCGATCGACGTCCCACTTCTCGAGGTTCGGAACGACGTGCTTCTCGACGAAGCCGCGGACCGATGTGCGGAAGAGTTCGTGGTCGGGTTCGAAGAGATCGCTCTCCATGTAAGCCTCCTTGGGCGGGCGCCGGTGGGCGCCCGCCTGACGGTGTCGAGGGGTCAGTTCTCGGCGAGGAGCGACTGGATCGAGCGACGGAACACCTGGTTGGCGACCTCGTTCTGACCCAGGAGCATGTTTCCGGCGTTCGCGCTGGCCATCGCCTGCTGGGAGTTGCGCAGAATGGGGAAGTCCTCGTTGTGCAGGACCGCCACCAGGATCTCCACGTTCTTGTCCCAGATGCGGTTGTAGCGCTCCTCGGTCAGACCGCTCTCCTCGAGCACGGGCGCGACGAGGCGGATCTCCATGTGGCAGCGCTGCGGGTCGTTCCGGTCGGGTCGGAACGTGAGCAGCTGGAAGTGGTCGGGCTGCTTGAGCAAGGTGCTGTTGGGGCCGACGAGGTGGCTCTCGGTCACGTGTTCGGCGAGGCTGCGGTCGCCCGGATCCTCTTCGATCCAGCGGTCGATGGTCTTGCGGAGGTTGAGGAATCGGCAGTGATTGCCGAAGTCCTCGAACGCCATGACGTTGGTGTGGATGTGCTTGGCCGCGGTGTTCGGGTGCGCGTACTGGATGTGGTAGCCGTCGAGGAAGGCATCCTGCATGAGCTTCCAGTTGATGGGCTCGTCGAACCGCTTGATCCGCGTGGTGACCATCTTGTCGAGGCCGTAGGACCCCATGATCTCGTCCATCTCGGGACCGAGCCAGTCGGCTACGTCGATCGTGGCGTCGGCATTGTCGACGATCCACACGAATCCGTGGCGCTCCTCGGTCGGGAGCTGGACGAGGTTGCGTTCGGCGCAGTCGGCGTCGCCGAAGGTGTTCTCACGAGTGATGGTGCGCAGGGTGCCGTCGGTGTCGTAGGACCAGCGGTGGTACGGGCAGGAGAAGAGACGGCTGCGGCCCTTCTCTTCCTTCTCGACCATGGCACCGCGGTGACGACAGTGGTTGACCAGGGTCTTGACGTTTCCGTCACGCTGGCGGACGACGATGACGTTGTTGCGCGGCAGTTGGAGGGTGACGAAGTCGCCTGCGCGGGGAATCTCGGAGCCGTGGATCGCGATGGACGGCACACGGCCGAAGATGCGGTCGCGTTCGATCTTGGCGAGTTCGGGATCGGTGAACTCGGCCGGTTCGAACCACGTGACGTGTTCGTACTCGTCGGTGGTGTCGTTGCGCAGATGGTCGAGGGCGCGGCGAATGCGTTCCTCGCGGGGAATTCCGACCTCTGTCATGGCTGCCTCCGGGTTGGCTCGGATCGATTGCATTAAATCTAACTGAAGTAGATTTAAGTGTAAACCCCGGATGTCGATTCCGAGGGTGCATCGACGATTGCGGCGCGATACCGATGGGCATTAGATTTACGGGAAGCCGTCGGCAGACTAGGAGTAGAAGAATGATCTCGTATCAGTGGTGTTCCACATTGGAATCCGGCGATCGGGACGAGGTGCTCGCACTCGTCGAAGCCGCCGCGGAGTACGACGAGGAGGCTGGGTTCTCGAAGATTCGTACGGGTGATGTCGACGCGGTCGATCGCGACGGCGTGCGGGTTCTCCATCTGCCGATCAAGGCGCGGCGCGACCTGAGCGGGCGGGACGATGCGCCGCTCGTGGTCGTTGCGTATCTGCACCTCGAGGTGGATCGCGAGGGTTTGGGGACGGTCCAGTTCGTCGTGCATCCGAAGTATCGCTCCCGCGGGATCGCGACGGTGCTCGTCGAGGAGATGGGACTGGAGACGACTGCGGAAGGCGGTTGGGGAGGCACCGGGGCGACCGCGCTGCGGTGCTGGGCGTTCAGCACCCACCCGGCCTCCGAGCGGCTCACGCGCCGGTTCGGGATTCCTGCCGTGAGCCGGCAGTGGACCCTCTTCCGCCACCTGTCGGGCCCGTTCTCGAGCCCGCTGGACGGGGCCGAGCCGCCCGTGGGAACGGAGATCGCCGATGCGCGCCCGCTCGACGATCCTGCGGTGTCGAAGGCCGTCGAACAGGTGCTGGGAT
>Ga0180218_1001447_pt1 | contig 14225 bp, 13 predicted proteins | sample eDN3rd37CKraftBY_FD_151334 | JGI IMG/M metagenome (GOLD analysis project Ga0180218, IMG submission 151334) | Enriched backyard soil microbial communities from Emeryville, California, USA - eDNA 3rd pass 37_C Kraft BY (version 2) (version 2) | ecosystem: Environmental > Terrestrial > Soil >...
GAGCGCCCGACTGGCGCAGCCGCTTGGCGGACTCTTCCAGCTCGCCCAGGGTGCTGACTTCGGCGCGTGCCAGAAGGAAGACCGAACCGGCGTGTGAAGCAAGGGCCGTGGCGTCGGACACCGCCAGTATCGGCGTGGTGTCCAGCAACACGATGTCGTAGCGGCTCGCCAGGTCTTCGAGCGTCTTGGGCGTGGCGGGCGACAGCAGCAGTTCGGCGGGGTTCGGGGGCAGCACGCCGGTGGCGATCAGGTCCACATTGGGTAGGACCTCGCGGCGTATGGCCTGTTCGGCCGAGATGGTGCCGCTGATGAGTTCGCTCAGACCGCGGGCGCGTTCCTGCCCGAAGTACTGGTGAACATAGCCCTTGCGCAGGTCGGCGTCCACCAGCAGGACCCGCTTGCCGGCGGCGCCCAGCACGGCCGCGAAATTCACGCTGGTGAACGACTTGCCTATGCCGGGCGTGGGGCCGCTGAACAGCACGATATTGTTCGACGCGTCCAGCATGGCGAACTGCAGCGCGGTACGCAGGCTGCGCAGGCTTTCGACGGCCGGGTCCGAGGGAGCGGTGCTGGCCAGTACGTGATTGCCCGGTTTGCGGCCCATGATCTGCTGGTGCAGGTCGGTTTGGCGGCCGGTGTGCGGAACGGTGGCGAATACGTTCAGGCCCAGCGTGGATTCGATGTCGGCGGGGTCCTTGATGCCCGGGCGCATCATATTGCGTAGGAAGGCTGCGCCCACGCCCAGGATCAGGCCCAGCAGCAGGGCCACCGACAGCACCAGCGGTTTGTTGGGCTTGATGGGCCGGCCGGGCTCGACCGCCTTGTCCACCACCCGCACGTTGCCGATCTTGCCCTCCTTGATCAGCCGCAGCTGCTGGGCGCTGTTCAGCAGATTGACATACAACTCGCCGTTGACCTTCACGTCCTGCATCAGGGTCAGCAGGCGCTGCTCCAGGTCGGGCAGTGCGCTGATCTTGCGCGAGAGCTCCTCGATCTCCTTCTTGACCGCGGCGATCTGCCTGTCCACCACCTGCAGCGTGGGATGCTCGGCCGTATAGAGCGACGACAGTTCGCGCCGCTTCTGCTGCAGGGCGAAAAGCTGGGACTCGAGTTCCACCGAAGTGTGCAGCGAGAGCGACCCTTCGGTGCCCAGGTCGAAGGTGCCGTGTTCGTCGCGGAATGCGGTGTACCGGTCAGCGGCCTTGTCCATCTTGGCCTTGAGCTCGGGCAGAAAGTCGTCCAGGAAGGCCAGCGACTTCTCGGCCTCGGCGGCCTTGCGCTGTATGTTCTGTTCTACGTAGGCCTGGCCGATCGCATTCAGGATGCGGGTGATGCGCTGCGGGTCGGGCCCCGCCAGAACGGCGGAAAGCACGCCCGACTGCTTGCCCTTCTCGGAGATCTCCAGCGCGCCTTGCAGGCCCTTGATCATGGAGATGCGCGATTGGCGGCTTACGATGAATCGCGCGCCGGGCTTGGCGTGCAGTGCCGTGAGGCGGATGGCGGCGGGGGCTCCCCGCAGTTCGAAGGGAACGAGCTCGCCGATCTTGCCTTCGGCCAAAGTGTCTCCCTCGGGCCCCTGCACCATGTAGCCTTCCTGGGTGGCTATGACGTGAAGGCTCGTGCCTTCGAGTTCGGCCGGCATGTCCAGCCGGTCGAGTTCAATGGATTCCGCACCCCATACATACCCCTTCAAGCCGGGAAAGCCGGGGTTGGAAAGCGAATCTGACCGCGATGCCAGCCAACTGCCGATCAACGGCAGATAGTCGGGTCGGGCGCTAAGGTGCAGCCGCAGATCGTCGACGGCCTGGCCGATGACCAGCCGCGAGCGCAATATCTCGATCTCGGCCGAGGCGGGCGATTGCACATTGAACAGGGCCGCCATTTCGCTCAGCGCATTGGACGTGGTAGGGTCGCTCTGTTCCACCTGGATCAGACTGTCCGCCTGGTAGACGGGCTTGCTCAGGAAAGCGTACAGGACGCCGAAGAAAAGCACGGCCGCGGTAATGCCCGCGATCAGCCAGCGCGCCTCGATGAGGACGTCGAGCAGGCCCAGCAGGTCCATTTCTTCACCGTCTTGCTGGTCTGCGAGGCTGGGCGGCATGTCTTTGGAGGTTGGATTCATCTTGGTCTTTGTATGTTGTCGGGCCTAGGGCCTTTCAGTATTAACAGGCCCTAACCGATCTGGCGCAGGCGCCGGGCCCAGTTCTCGACGCCGCGCTGGATTGCGGCATGGGCTTGTTCGAATGCTTCGCGAGGCCGCTGGTAGGGGTCGGCGACCTCGAAGGGATCGCCGCCGGGGGTTTCACCCAGGCAGCGGATTTTTCCCCGTGCCAGGGGGTAGCGCGAGGCCAGTTCACGCTGCTGGCCGCTTTCCATCACCAGGATCAGGTCGGCCTCTGTGCACATGGCGTCCGTGATCTGCCGCGCGCGATGGGCCGAAAGGTCGATTCCGTCACGCTGCGCGATTTCCTGTGCGGTGGCGTGCGCGGGCCGGCCGACCAGGGCGGCGATGCCGGCCGAGTGCACGGACTTGTCCGGAAAGTGGCGCCTCAGCAGGGCCTCGGCCACCGGGCTGCGGCAAATGTTGCCTATGCAGACGAGCAATATGGTGTTCATGGTCAGCGGGTGGTGTTGCGGGTATTGATGAACAGCGAGTTGTAGCTGGGCAGCAGGTTGCTGATGAAGCGGTTCCAGCGGACGACGGCGGCCGGATCCACGTAGACCACGTCCCGGGGCTGAAGCTGGAAGTCGTTGGCCAGCACGAATGCCGCGGGCGAACTGGCATCCAGGTGATAGATCTCGGGCAGCGCGTTCTCGCCGCCCAGTTCATGCGGCATCTTGCGCACGACGTAGATCTGTCCCGGGTTCGAGGTCCAGGGATCGGGGCCGCCCGATTCCCCCAGGGCCTCGGTCAGCGACAGGCGGCCGTCATGCAGCGGCATGGAGCGGGGCGTCCAGACTTCGCCCATGACGAACACCTTGGTTTCATCCTGATTGAGCACGCGCAGCAGGTCGCCGTTGGCAAGCAGGATGCGGTTGGGGTTGACGCCTTGGCGCGTGAGCTTGGGCAGGTCTATGTGTATGGTGTGTTCCGCGCGGGTCAGTTCGATCGACGAGCGGTCGGCCTCGGGGCCGAAGCCTCCCGCCCGGTTGATAGCCTCGGGCAGCGTCATGGGCACGTCGTCCAGTGTCTGCAGCCCCGGCACCCGCACTTCGCCATCCACGTAGATGCGGCCGTTGCGGTAGGCCTGGACGCGCACGGTCACCTGCGGGTCGTGCACGAATTTCGCCAGCCGCCGCGTCAGCAGCTCGCGGGCTTCGTTCTCTGTCAGTCCCGCGATCTTGATCGGTCCGATGAAGGGAAACTGTATCGTTCCGTCCGGATTCACGTTATAGCCGTTGCCGACGTCGGCCTGGGTCGTCGAGCCCATGCTGCGGTTCGACGTGGCCGGAGTCAGGCCCAGCTCTGGATGGCCCCAGACCACGATGTTGACGATGTCGTTACGGCCGATGCGATAGGCCTTGCGGGTGCCGAACAGCTTCTTGACCTCTTTGCCGACGCCTTGCGATGAAGCCTGGCGCTGCTGCGCTATCAGGTCCGCGGTAATGGGAATCAGGGCGCCCTCGGGTGCGGCATCGGCCACGGCCGAGTCCTGCCCCGCGTCCATGCGCATGCCGGGCGCCATGGCGCAGGCCGAGAGCAGGGCGGAGGCGGCCAGCACGGCAAGGACAGTGCGCCAGCCGGTTGGCGGGACGTGTTCGGGAGTCGAAGTCGTCATCAATGATCTTTGTGTTGGAAAAGAAAGTGCGCAATCCGGCGGACAATAGCTACCGCAATGTTTGCGACGCATTGGCGTCGAACATCAGGGACATGCCGCTGCCCGGCGGCGGATCTGTTTGTGGGCGCCGCGTCGCGGCGCGGGGTTCAGGCGAGCTCCAACTGCTGCGGCTCGACCTTTACGGAGTGCTGCCTGCCCAGCAGGGCCAGCAGCACGACGATGCGTTTGGCCGAAACGGCCTGGACCAGGCCTTCGAGGCCCTCAAGGCCCGTATCTTTCAGGCGTACGCGCCTGCCTGGCTGGATGTCGCCGATGGCGTGGGGTTCGGCCTGGCTGCGCCACGCCTCATAGCGTCGAATGGCGTCCAGGCTTTCGTCCGGCATGGTGGCCAGCTCATCTCCAAACGCCACCAGTGAATGTATGCCGCGCGTCGAGCGCAGCGGGGCGATCGACTGGCCCGCTCGCGCGGGCCTGACGAAAAGATAACGGGGGAACATGGGTTCATGGTGTTCGGCCGGCTGCTCGGCCGAGCAGGCCGCACGCTTCACGGTTCGGTACATGGGCAGATAGGTCTGAAAGCCTTGTCGCTCCGCGTTGTCCTGGGCCACGCCTTCCTGGCGGGGCTTGGTGTACGCCACAACCCAGGGTCGCGGATCGTCGCGCAACCGTTGCCTGGGCCCGAGGTCTGGACTTTCAATCGGCACTCCTGTTCTCCTTGCGTGTTGCCGCCCCGGCAGGAAGCCACGGGGCAGCAGCCAATTTATCATCGGGGATCAGTGCGCCTGTAACAAACAGCATGTGTTTACAACGGAAAGGCGGGACGGGCCCGCTGCAGAAGGCAAGGACTCTTATGCAGTTATTTCCCGCCCTTATGACAAAAAGACGAGGTGGGCGGGCCAAGGTTGTTACCCGTGCCCGGCCGGCGGGAATGGTGTGCCGAACCACGCGCGGCTCCGCTGCGCGCCCGGCCCTGTGGCGATCTTGCGACGCCTTGTCTAGCCAGTCTCCATCGATGTGCGCGGGCATTCCATGTGACAGGGGGTGTATGGTATTCTGTTGAAAAGAAACGATATGTCACGCGCCGAAAAGAACGCGTCACAAGGTTGTAAAGAGCCGAGGATTGCGGGCCGGCATGTAGTGGTTGCGTATTGTTGCGCAAGCTATGCTTTGGTAGCCGGCAGCGCCGCCCTTTCTTTTTGCGGGTTCAACGCCATGCTTACATCTCAAAAGACCTACCCCGGTTCCGTCCATCCCGAGCTCAAATACGCCATGCGCGAGAACCTCATACGTTTGTCGCTACATTTTCTGGCCGGCATCATCCTGGGTGCATTTCTGTTGCCCGAGGGGGCAGGCATCGCGCTGGCCGCCGCAGCAGCCGCGGCGGGCGTCAAGGCCTTTTACGACTATCTCAAGCAGGGCGTCGACATAGCCGCCTGTATCAGCCTCGTGGCCGGTACGCTGGTCGTCATGCTGGCCGCCAGCTAAGGGCCAAGAGCCGGGGCGCCAAACAGGCTGTTCTTCAGCAGCAGGCCCTGGTGTCCCGTTTGAGTAGTTCGAATACTTATCTTCGGCGCCTGAACACGCCATACTGCGTCGCAAATCCTCGCGATAGCTACGGCTATCGCGAGGATTTGCGCCTTGTCTGGCGCGCTCATGCATCCGAATATAAGTGCACAAACTAATCAAACGGGACACTAGGCCGTATCGGGCGCGGCCTCGGGGCCGGGGTCTGCCGCCGTCTGGCCGGCATCTTCCATGAACGTGGCAAGCAGCTGCCTCGCCGTTTCCACCTGATCCGCGCGCACCAGCAATACCTGGGCATTGAGGCTGTTCGAGACCGGCCCGGGGTACATGGAGCTGAATGCGCCTCCTTGCATCACGAAGTCGATGCCGTACGCCTGCATCATCGATGTAATGACCGCCGCTTCGGATTCAGAGCGCGGGGTGTAGACGGGTGTCATGTCCATGTCTTCTCCTGGCACAGGCAAGCGATGCCCCATATTATCCCGGCCTGTCGCCGGGTGCCCATGATCGGCATGCAGGAAAACCCTCGTGTGAAGGTTCGTGTATTGAATCGGAAAGGGTAAACGGCTTTAATCGATGAAGTCGTTTTCGCGGCCCGCCTTTGCGGCGGCGCTTTCAGCTTTCAATACCCCCCAGGAGGCAGGCATGGCGTATTCATTTCCCGATCAGAATGGCTTGAGATTCATAGGCGACGAGCTTGGCATGGAGCTGACCCAGGCGGAAGCCGACAGCTATCACGAGTATCTCAGTGCCCTGACACCGGCTTTTCGCATGATAGAAAAGCTGCCCGACCTGGCCCCTGAAGTGAAGTACCCACGCACGCCGGGCTATCAGCCCGAAGGCGCGGATAATCCGCACAACGCCTGGTATTACAAGACCAGCATCAAGGGTGCTCCGCGGGGCAAGCTGCGCGGCAAGCGCATCGCCGTCAAGGACAACGTGCTGGTGGCGGGCGTGCCCCTGACCAATGGCGCCTCGGTGCTCGAGGGCTATGTACCCGACACCGATGCCACCATCGTGACCCGCATGCTCGATGCCGGCGCTGAAATCGCGGGCAAGTCGGTGTGCGAATACCTGTGCTTTGCCACCAACAGCGCCACGGCCTCCACGGGGCCGGTGGACAACCCCCGCGCGCCCGGCCACACCACGGGCGGGTCCAGCAACGGCAGCGCGGCGCTCGTGGCCGCGCGCGAAGTCGACATGGCCATCGGCGCCGACCAGGCGGGCTCCATACGCATGCCCGCCTCGTTCTGCGGCATTGTCGGGCACAAGCCCACTTACGGGCTCGTGCCTTATACGGGCGTGCTGGGCATCGAATACTCCTTCGACCACGTCGGCCCCATGGCCGATACCGTGCAAGAGTGCGCGCTGCTGCTCGAGGTCATTGCGGGCGACGACGGCATCGACGGCCGCCAGAAGGGCGTGCGCACCCAGCCCTATACCAAGGCCCTGGGCAAGGGCGTAAAGGGAATGCGCATAGGCGTGGTGCAGGAAGGGTTCGGGCGTCCCGAGTCCGAAGACGGCGTCGACAAATCGGTGCGTGCCGCGGTCAAGCGCCTGCAGAAGCAGGGCGCGACAGTCGACCTCATATCCATCCCGTGGCACAACATAGGCTCGGCGCTGTGGCTGCCCATCGGTATCGAAGGCTCGTACTACAACATGGTGCACGGGCATGGCATTACCTATGGCGCCAATTCCGCTTATTCGCTTTCATTCATGAGAGCCATGGCGGCCTGGACACAGCACGCCAACGAGCTGGCGCCCACCATCAAGGGCTCTTTGCTGACCGGCGCGGTGCTTCATCAGCATGGCGGCCGCCTGTACGCCAAGGCGCGCAATCTCGTGCGGCGCCTGCGCGCCGAGTACGACGCCTGGCTTGAACAATACGATGTGCTGGTCATGCCCACCACTCCCATGACTGCAACCGAGCTGGTGTCCGAATACGCGTCGCCCAAAGAAGTGCTTGAAGCCAGTTGGGGGCCGCTCAACAATACTTGCCCGTTCGACCTGACCGGGCATCCCGCCATCTCGGTATGCTGCGGCCTGTCCGACGGCAAGCCGGTGGGGCTGATGGTGATAGGGCGCCATTTCGAAGACGCCACGGTATTCCAGGTTGCCGATGCTGCGCATCAGCAGCAATAGGCTGTCTCGCGGCCGGCTGGTGCAGCCGGCCGCTTCGCGCTGTTCTTGCAGGGGTTGATTTTGCGTGCCATGCGGCATGGCGGGCCGGCGCTTGCCGGCGGCGTCAGCCGGTAAAGAGTTCGGCCGGCAGGTGCTTCATGGCTTCGTAGGTCATGCCTATGTGTTCCGAAAGCACCCGGCAGGCGGTTTCGGAATCATGCGCCAGGGCGGCGTCGAGTATGGCCTGGTGCTCGCTGTGCACGTCGCGCGGAATGGGCTTGCGCATGATGGCCAGGCGCCGATAGCGCTCGGCCTGCTGATACAGAATGCCCAGAAAGTGTCGGATCCAGGGCGATGTACAAGCGCTGATCAGCGCCTGATGGAATTCGCGGTTGCGTTCTTCCCATTCGTCGAAGTGGTCGGCGGGCGTGCCGTCGAGCCGTTTTTCGGCGCGATCGAGCCGGTGGAAGGCGGCAACCAGCTGGCTTTCCCAGACGTCGTCGCCATGGCGCATCGATTGCCGCAAGGCCTCGCACTCGAGCAGGATGCGGGTTTGGGTGATGTCGCGGAAGTCGGCCATCGACATGGACTTTACGTGGAAACCGCGCTGGTCTTGCGCCACCACCAGGGCGTCGGACACCAGCAAGGCCAGCGCCTCGCGCAGCGTGCCGGCGCCCACGCCGTACGAATCTTTAAGATGCTCGACCCTGAGCCTTGCGCCCGGCGCGAGCCTGCCTTCGATGATATCGCGGCGCAGGCTGCGATAGGCCGTGCCGACCAAAGTCTTGGAGGTGCCGCCAGAAACCGGCTCGGAGTCGGCCGCCAGGGGCAACGCGGATTCAACAGGACGATCCATAGCGATATAAGGGCAGAAGGCCGGATTGGCCGTATGTTCAGGCTATTCTACATGAATCGCGCTGTTTATTTATATTTTATTTAAATCTCGATAAAATGAGTTGACGCCGATATTTTGAAGAATTATCCTAAGCAACAGGAAACGATGGGCCGTCCACGGCGGCACAAGGAGACAACAGTGATTCATCTGCATGACATCCGTTATGTCAGGTTGGGCACGCCCGATCTGGACACCGCAGTGAAGTACGCGACCGATCTGCTGGGGTTAGAGGTGGCGCGCCGCGACGGCAAGGCGGTCTACCTGCGCTCCGACAGCCGTGACCACACCCTGTGTTATTTCGAGGGCGATCCGCAAGACCATACCGCGGCGTTCGAGGTGGACACCGCCGAAGAGCTCGACAATGCGGCGGCCGTGCTCGAGGCCAAGGGGTACAAGGTCGTCCGCGGCACGGCCGAGCAGGCCGAGCAGCGCTACGTGCGCGAATTCATCAATTTCAAGGACCCGTCGGGCAACAGCATCGATCTCGTCCATGCGCCGCATCACAGCGGGCGCCGCTACTTCCCTTCGCGCGATGCGGGCATTACGGGTTTCAGCCACATCGGGCTGCGCACCCTCGATGGCCGGCGCGACGAAGCCTTCTGGACGAGCCTGCTGGGCGCCAAGGTCAGCGACCGCATCGGCGAGGCCCCGTTGCTGCGCATCGACGAAGTCCACCACAAGATCGCGCTGTTCCCTTCCACCTATCCGGGCGTGCAGCACATCAATCACCAGGTCGAAAGCGTCGACGATGTGATGCGGGCCTACTACATCATGCTCGAGCGCAACATACCCATCAAGTTCGGTCCGGGGCGCCATCCCACTTCGGGGGCGATCTTCCTGTATTTCGAAGGCCCCGACGGCATGATCTACGAATACTCCACGGGTGTGCGCCTTATTACCGAAGAAGACGAAAAAACCTATCGTCCGCGGGCCTTCCCGGCGATACCTTCGTCTTTCTGCATGTGGGGCGCCAAGCCCGACATCCCGGAGTTCAAGACATGACGCAGTCCGCTTCCAGGCCGGTCGCCCGCGCCGCGCAGCAGCAGCTCGTCCGCCTGGCCGCCCGCGCGCTTGCCCGCGCCAATCTGGTTCATGCCTATGGCCATTGCAGCATGCGGCTCGACGAAGGGCATTTTCTGGTTTGCGCGGCCAAGCCCATGGGCCTGATCCGAGACGATGACGAAGGCACGGTGGTCGGCGTCGAAGGCGAACTGCCCGAGGGCGTGCTGGGCGAAGTGCGCATTCATCAACAAATATACCAGCGCCGTCCCGAGGTGGGGGCGGTGGTGCGCAGCATGCCCCGCGACGTCATGACCTTGTCTGCGGCGGGCATCACACCGGCCCCAAGGCACGGAATGGGCGCTTATTTTTCGCCTGGCGTGCCCTTGTGGGACGACGTCCAGCTGATCCGAAGCGAACAACAGGCCTGCGGCGTGGCCGAGGCCATGGGGGCGGGGGCCGCGGTGGTAATGCGGGGCAACGGCGCGGTGGTTGCCGCTGAGTCGCTCGAAAAGACCGTGGCGCTTACCTGGTATCTGGAAGACGCGGCTCGCATCGAGCTACAGCTGCGCAGCGCCGGGCTGGCCTCCAATGACGGCATCCTGTCGCACCAGGCCGCCCAGCAGCGCGCCACCAGCGCAGGGCGCATCTTCGAACGTATGTGGGAATACCTGATTGCCGGCGATATCCAGTCGACCGGCGCCTTTATGAACGAGAAAGCACAATGAACGATTTTAAGAATTTCATCAATGGCCAGTGGGTCGGCTCGGACAAGACCTTCGAGAACCGCAACCCGGTCGACAACAGCCTTATCGGCCTGGTGCATGAAGCCAGCGCCAGCCAGGTGGACGAGGCCGTGCGTGCTGCGCGCGCCGCGCTTACGGGGCCCTGGGCCCAGCTGAAAACGCAGCAGCGCGTCGACCTGCTGCATGCGCTGGTCGATGGCATCGAGCGGCGTTTCGATGATTTCCTTGACGCCGAGATCAAGGACACCGGCAAGCCGCACGTGCTGGCCAGCCATCTCGACATTCCGCGCGGTGCGGCCAACTTCAAGGTTTTCGCCGACCTCATCCGCAACATTCCCACCGAAACCTTTCCCATGGACACGCCCGACGGCGGAAGGGCGCTGAACTACGGCGTGCGCGCGCCGCGCGGCGTCATCGGCGTAATTTGCCCCTGGAACCTGCCCCTGCTGCTGATGACCTGGAAGGTGGGCCCCGCCCTGGCCTGCGGCAACACCGTGGTGGTGAAGCCATCCGAAGAAACCCCCGCCACGGCCACGCTGCTGGGCGAGATCATGAACGAAGTGGGCATCCCCGCCGGCGTCTACAATGTCGTGCACGGCTTTGGCCCCGACTCGGCCGGCCAGTTCCTTACCGAGCATCCCGACGTCGACGGCATCACCTTCACGGGCGAGACCGGCACGGGGGAAGCCATCATGAAGGCCGCCGCCAAGGGCGTGCGCCCCGTGTCGTTCGAACTGGGCGGCAAGAACCCGGGCATTGTGTTCGCCGACGCCGACTTCGACAAGGCGGTGGCGGGCATCACTCGCTCAGCATTCGAAAACTCCGGCCAGGTGTGCCTGGGCACTGAACGGGTTTATGTGCAGCGGCCCATCTTCGAGCGCTTCGTCCAGGCCCTGAAAGAAAAGGCCGAGTCCTTCAAGCTGGGCGATCCGTACGAAAAAGGCATGAACTTCGGGCCTCTCGTTTCGCTGGTCCATCGCAAGAAGGTGCTGGGCTACTACGAGAAGGCGCGCGCCGAAGGCGCCACCATCGTCACCGGCGGCGGCGTGCCCGACATGCCCGCGCCCATGGACCAGGGCGCCTGGGTCCAACCCACCATCTGGACGGGCCTGCCCGAGACCTCGCCGGTAATACGCGAAGAAATCTTCGGCCCTTGCTGCCATATCACGCCCTTCGACACCGAAGAAGAAGTCATCGCCATGGCCAACGCCACCTCCTACGGCCTGGCCGCTACGGTGTGGACGCAAGACCTGGGTACGGCGCATCGGCTGGGCGCGGCCCTGAACGTGGGCCTGTGCTGGATCAATTCCTGGTTCCTGCGCGATCTGCGCACTTCGTTCGGCGGCGCCAAGCAGTCGGGTATCGGGCGCGAAGGGGGTGTGCACTCCATGGAGTTCTATACTGAACTGCGCAATGTGTGCATAAAACTGTAAACAGTCCGGGAAGGCCATGAACGAACAGAAAATACAGCAATACGGCGACGCGCTCTATCAGGCCCTGGTCGAGCGGAAAGCGATCGACCCGCTCACCACCACAGAGCCCGACATCACCATACAAGATGCCTATCGCATCCAGCTGTGCATGATCGAGCGGCGGCTGCAAGACGGCACCGAGCAGGTAATCGGCAAGAAAATAGGCGTGACCAGCCGGGCGGTGATGGACATGCTCAAGGTCGACCAGCCCGACTTCGGCCACCTTACATCCTCGATGGTGTTCGGAGACGGCGCGGCCATTCCCGCCGATACGCTCATTGCACCCAAGGCCGAGGGCGAGATCGCCTTCGTGCTCAAGCACGACCTGTGCGGACCCGGCATTACCAATGCCGACGTGCTGCGCGCCACCGAATACGTGCTGCCCTGCTTCGAGATCGTCGACTCGCGCATCCGCGACTGGAAGATACGCATCCAGGACACCGTGGCCGACAACGCATCGTCGGGGGTATTCGTACTGGGAGACGCGGCGGCCGACCCGCGCAAGATCGATCTGTCCCTGGTGGGCATGACGCTTGAAAAGAACGGCGACGTGGTCGCTACCGGCGCGGGCGCGGCGGCCCTGGGCCATCCGCTCAATGCGGTTGCGTGGCTGGCCAATACGCTGGGCGAGCTGGGCATGTCGCTGCGCGCGGGCGAAGTGATTCTGTCGGGCTCGCTGGCAGCCATGGTTCCGGCCCGGGCCGGAGACAATCTGCGGGTCAGCCTGGGCGGCATCGGCTCGGTGGGCGTACGATTCATCTAAGGACACACATCATGGCGCTAGACAAGGCAACCATACAGAAACTCGCCGTCCACCTGGACGAGGCCGAAATGCAGTGCAAGGAAGTCATCAAGATCACCGATGACCATCCCGACATGGACTGGGACGACGCCTACGCGGTGCAAGATGCGCTGCGGGCGATCAAGACCTCGCGCGGCGTGCGCATCACCGGGCTCAAGATGGGCCTGACCTCGCACGCCAAGATGAAGCAGATGGGCGTGGTGGACCCGGTGCGCGGCTTTCTTACCGACTACGGCGTGCTGGCCGATGGCGGCGAATGCGATACCTCCACCCTCATTCATCCCAAGGTCGAGGCCGAGATCGCCTTCGTCACCAAGAAGCCGCTGAAGGGGCCGGGCTGCCACATCGGCGCGGTGCTCGCGGCGACCGATTTCGTGCTGCCGGGGCTCGAGATCATCGACTCGCGCTACAAGGATTTCAAGTTCGACCTCAAGAGCGTGGTTGCCGACAACACTTCGGCCGCACGCTATGTGGTGGGCGGCAGCGCGCGCAGCGCCTTGGGCATCGATCTCAAGAACCTGGGCGTGGTCATGGAGAAAAACGGCGAAGTCGTGGCCACGGCCGCCGGCTCTGCGGTACTGGGGCATCCGGCGCAAAGCGTGGCCATGCTGGCTAATATGCTGGGCGCGCGCGGCGAAGAGATTCCCGCCGGCACGCTGATCCTTACCGGTGGCGTCACCGAAGCGGTGGCGGTCGGCAAGGGCGACAACATTACGGTGCGCTATCAGCACCTGGGCTCGCTCTCACTGCGTTTCGTGTAGCGTTCCCGCATCTAGACTAAGGAAACTGACATGACACAAGCAGGCAAGATCAAAGTGGGCATCATCGGCTCGGGCAACATCGGCACCGATCTGATGATCAAGGTGCTGCGCCAGAGCCGCAACCTGGAAATGGCCGCCATGGTGGGCATCGACCCCAAGTCGGACGGCCTGGCGCGCGCCCAGCGCATGAACGTACCGATTACCGCCGAGGGCATCGACGGCCTGGTCGCCATGCCCGGGTTTGCGGATATTCGCATCGTGTTCGACGCCACGTCGGCGGGCGCGCACAAGCGCCACAACGAGATATTGCAGCAGCATGGCGTGCAGGTCATCGACCTTACTCCGGCGGCCATCGGGCCCTACGTCATACCGTCCATCAACCTGGACGAAAAGCTGGATGCGACCAACATCAACATGGTCACCTGCGGCGGCCAGGCCACCATACCCATGGTCAAGGCCGTGTCCAACGTGGCCAAGGTGCACTATGCCGAGATCGTGGCCTCGATATCCAGCCGTTCGGCCGGACCGGGCACGCGGGCCAACATCGACGAGTTCACCGAAACCACCTCCAAGGCCATCCAGGTGCTGGGCGGCGCTTCGCGCGGCAAGGCCATCATCATCCTGAACCCGGCCGAGCCGCCGCTGATCATGCGCGACACCATCTTCACGCTGTCCGAACCGGCCGATCAGGACGCCATCCGCGAAAGCGTGCAGGCCATGGTGAACGATGTACAGCAATATGTGCCCGGCTATCGCCTGAAGCAGGAAGTGCAGTTCGACCTGTACGACGAGAACCGGCCGCTCAACGTGCCGGGCCTGGGCAAGCTGGCGGGCCTCAAAACCTCCGTCTTCCTCGAGGTCGAGGGCGCGGCGCACTATCTTCCCGCCTACGCGGGCAATCTGGACATCATGACTTCGGCGGCGCTGGCTTGCGCCGAACGCCTGGCTGAAACCCGCATGAGCGGCATGGCCGTCTAAAGCGGCAAGGAGCGACACCATGAGCGACAAGAAACTTTATATCTCCGACGTAACGCTGCGCGACGGCAGCCACGCCATCCGCCACCAGTACAGCGTTGCGAACGTGCGCCAGATTGCCAAGGCGCTTGACGAAGCGCGCGTCGACTCG